>Ga0315336_1000292_pt1 | contig 171307 bp, 164 predicted proteins | sample ASW5metaG_FD_204512 | JGI IMG/M metagenome (GOLD analysis project Ga0315336, IMG submission 204512) | Ammonia-oxidizing marine archaeal communities from Monterey Bay, California, United States - ASW #5 | ecosystem: Environmental > Aquatic > Marine > Intertidal zone | place: USA: California... | reverse complement strand
GCAATCGGTCGGACATGCGGCGCACGCTACGGCCAACCCCTGACACCAGTCCGGGTAAGCAGTCAGTGTTTAGTCGATGAGCCAAAGGCCGACAGGCGCTGACATACCGCCGTTCAGGTCAGATAACGCCAGGGCCGAACAGTGGGTAGCCGGCGTAGAAGCGGACGCCGCCTTCGGCCTTGATCGCGGGCAGTTCGCAGAAATCCGGTTCCTGGCGCGCATCCTCGATGATCAGGGCAGGTTCGTCGACGTTCATGTACACGCGCGCGATGGTCGCCCGACAGATGGTCTGCTCCCGAGGCACCGTGCCGGCCAGGTCAAGGCCATCGTTCTGTTTGAACCACTGGCAATCACGATCGATCAGCGACACCGCGGCCATCGGCACTCCGAACACCTGTCGCGCCATCCGGGTGATGCGGGAAAATCGCTCCTCGGGTTCTGAGCCCAGCAAGTGCAACTGCTCGACAGAGCGCATCCGGGCATCTTCGACCTCGGGAGCGAGCACGAAGCCTTCACCGACGACTTCGGCTGCCATGCCCTCACGCCCGAGCTCTTGAACCACGCGTCCCCCATCGCTCGATCCCCGCGTTACGCGAAACGATATTTGGCAGAGCAGGGTGGTGGACGCGATTGCCGAAAGGCAGCAACCGCGGTGGGGAGCACCGGCCTGTGCGGTCTGCCGAGATTCGAGGCGCGCGCACGCATTGTGGTCGAGAATTCATCGGGATCGCGGACTCTCCTCGCGACACAACAGTCTTGGAAGGTGACATGGCAGCGGAGGACCCGCGACGCACAGCGGTCGTCATCGTGCATGGAATGGGCGAAAAACGCCCGATGGAGACGTTCGAGGGTTTCGTGCGGACGGCGCTGCATCCGCTCGACGGGAAATGGGACTACCAACCGCGTCCGGCCGAGATCACCGACACCTACGAAGCGCGCCGCTACGTCGCCCCTGGTCCCGTCGACTTCTTCGAATACCATTGGCCATTCCTGATGACCGCGGGCAAGTACGCCGGCGTTGCATCGACGGCGCTACGGCTCTTTCTGCGGCGGCCCGGCAATGTGCCCGACGCGCTGGTCGGGATTTGGCGTCGGGTCTGGATCGTGGTCCTGTCAGCCCTGTTGCTGATCCCCGTACTGTTCGTGTCCGGCTACGCGCTGAATTCGGATGTTCCGGCGTGGATCATCGGGTTGACCATCAGCGCGGCCGTGTTGGTCTTTTGGTTCGGCCTCTACCGCATGCTGGCGCGAGCGTTGGTGAACAAGAAGACCGCGCCCCTGGTCGACTCTGCCCGCTACCTGGATCCGGCGCCGCCTTCGTATGCGGCGCGACGAGCCGTTCGCGGCGGCCTGGTCGACCTTCTCCGCGATGTACACGAAGAGGGATACACACGCATCGTCGTGGTTGCCCACGGTACCGGCACGTACATCGCGTATGACGCGCTGACGCTATTCTGGGCACAGTTTCACAAACAGGGAAAGCCCTCGTGCATAACCGATTTCGTCACCGTCGGCGCCCCGCTGGTCCTTGCGGATCTGTTGCTTACTCGGCCGCCGTTGCTCAACGGCATGAAGACGTCGGACGGCGCCCTGCGGCGTGAGCTGTTCGAGGAACTGATGCGTCGCGGCGTCGTCGTCGGATGCCAACCTGAGTCTCCGTTCGCCGCCACGCGATGGACGAACATGTGGTTTCCTGTGACTCGGGGCAGCCGCCGCGGCGACTGGTTCGGCGGGGAGTTGGGTCCGTTGTTCGGCGCCGGCATCCGCGACATCGCGGTGAGCGGCAATCAGCCCGAGCGGCTCAAACCCGGTTCCGCGCACACCGAGTATTTCAGCCATCCCGACAAGGACGCCGACGGTGATGTCGCCTGGCACCTGCGCAGGACTCTCGCGCTGTAGGTCTCGCTGCGGGCGTAACTCGCTGCATGTTCGCGACCGATCTTGACTGTTTCCTGTCGGTACGCTGGACGCCATGAACAGCGTTTTGCTCGTCCTCGTTGTCCTGGTCGTCGTCGCTCTCGGTGCGGTGGTGTACGGCGCGATGAGGGCCTCCGACCGGCGCAATGCCGCCTCACTGGAGGACGCGAAAGCCGATGCGCGTCGCGTGATCGAACGTCTCGGCGGCCAGGTCATCAACTTGACCGGCACCGACGACGCTTCCAAGCAGGCGCTTGCCGACGCGTCGGAGCGGTATACGGCGGCGGGTTCGCAGATCGAGCAGGCAAACACCGCCAAGCAGGCGCTGCTCGCCAAGGAGAGTGCGCTCGAAGGCCTCTACTACGTGCGTGCCGCCCGCACCGCGATGGGCATCGACCCAGGCCCGGAGCTGGAAACGCTTGCCGGCCAACGGTCGGCTGGCACCGTCACCGAGGACCGCAAGGTGAACTTCGAAGGTCGCGAGATCGAGGCGTCGCCGGCTCCGTCCGAGCGCACACCGAACTATTACCCCGGCGGCCGCGTCGCCGGCCGCCCCGTGCCCGCCGGCTGGTACTCCGAGCCGTGGTGGAAGCCCGCGTTGGTCGCCGGCGCGTGGGGTGTGGGATCGATGTTCCTGTTCAGCGCGCTGTTCTCGGGCATGGCCGGCACCGGCTACGAGCAGGGCTTCGCGGAGGGATACGACCAAGGATTCGATCAGGGCGGCGATGGTGGCGGCGACGGCGGGGGTGACTACGCCGACGGCGGCGGGGGTGACTTCGGCGGCGGCGATGGCGGCTGGGGCGGCGATTGGGGTGGCGGCGACTTCGGAGGCGACTTCGGCGGCTTCTAGCCCCCGGCGCAGTCGGTTCCTATTTCTGACAGGTCGGGCACCAGAACAGGTTGCGGCCCTCCAACTCCGCAGTGCGAATTTCGGTGCCGCACACCCGACATGGTTCTCCCGCACGCCGGTACACGTAGGTGCGCGGCCGGCCAGGTCCATATGACGGCAACCCATGGTCGTCCTTGGGGCGGATCGCGATGATCTTGCCCCGCCGCACGCCAACTTTCATCAACTCGACGAGATCTGTCCACATCGCGAAGAATTCGCTCTCGTCGATGTGCGTGCCCGGTCGGTACGGGTCGATGAGATGTCGGTACAACAGCTCGCTGCGGTACACGTTGCCCACGCCTGCAATCACCGACTGGTCCATCAGCAGCGCACCGATGGGTCTGCGCGACTTGCGAATTCGGTTCCACGCCAATGCCCCGTCGGCGTCACGGCGCAACGGGTCTGGGCCAAGACGCGCGACGATGTCGGCGATCTCCGGCTCTTCGATGACCTCGCACACCGTCGGGCCACGCAGGTCGGTGCCGTACTCGGCACCGAGCATCCGCATCCGCACCTGACCGACGGGCAGTGGCATGGGTAACGGGAGTTCGGTGAACGTCCCGTACAACCCGAGGTGAACGTGCACGACGCGGCCGCCGTTGTAGTGGTGGAACAGGTGCTTGCCCCACGCACTGGCCTTCTTAAGGACGTGTCCGTTGACCGCCGCGGCCCCGTCGGTGAATCGGCCCTGCGGGCTGGACACCATGACCGGCGCCCGGCCGAATCGGCGCTGATGCAGCCGGGCAAGCCGGTGCAGCGTGTGCCCTTCCGGCATCCCCTAGCTCGGCGCGCCGGGCACAGGAGGCGCGACGTGGGTGCGCTCGTACTCGGACAGAATGTCGATACGACGTTGATGCCGTTCGGCTTTCGACCACGGCGTGGTGAGGAACGCATCGACGATCGCGAGCATCTCGTCTTCCGTGTGCATGCGCCCGCCGATGCCGATCACCTGCGCGTTGTTGTGCTCGCGCGCGAGTTTGGCCGTCTCGACGCTCCACCCCAACGCACACCGGACACCGGGCACCTTGTTCGCGGCGATCTGCTCGCCGTTGCCCGAACCGCCGAGCACGATGCCGAGGCTGCCTGGGTCGGCGACCGTCTTCTCCGCGGCCGCGATGCAGAACGCCGGGTAGTCGTCGTCGGCGTCGTACGCGTACGCCCCGCAGTCGACGGGCTCGTGCCCGTTGGCGGTGAGGTGCTCGACGATCCGCTGCTTGAACTCGAAGCCCGCGTGGTCGGCTCCCAGGTAGACGCGCATGGCGGCCATTCTGGCAGACGGTTCCGGCCAGCGGCGTTCGCATGCCGGCGAGGGCGGGCCTGAGAAACTGCGAAGTCGCCGTGCAAACGTGCGCGCAGGCATAAAATCGCGTCTTATCACGGCCATAGGCGCCGGAATCGGAGAGCGGCAAATGTTCGATTTGTTTCAGCCTTCACGAGCGATCGCCGTCGGTTGTCTTTCCGCGGCCACACTTCTCGGTACTTGGGCACCGGCGGCCGCTGACCCAGCGAGCGATCAGGCACGCAATGACGAACTGGCCGCTCTGATCCCCGCGGGCTCGACCGATTGCCAAGTCGGGCGGCAGTACCCCGAAGACCCGTTCGTCGCCAGGCTCGGCTGCGGCCGGAACAGTCAACCGGGCGGGCCGTACAGCGCCGTCTACTCGCTGTACGGGAGCCCTGCCGACGTGGACACGGCCTTCGGCATATTGGCGGGCAGTGGTAGTCCTGTCGCATGTCCGGGAGCGGCCGGCGCGCAGCCGGTCGCATGGGGAGGCGGCATGGTGGTCTGCACGACGGCCAGCGGCCCCCGAGAAGGCGCGCCGACGGTGTCGTGGACCAAGGCCTCGGATCTGTTCGTGGGGTCGGCATCGGGCGACGACCTCACGGCGCTGTATTCCTGGTGGCTCGCGGCGCGCTGAAACCTCGTCAGTCGAAGACGACCGCGAGCGGTCAATCGAATACCGGCGGCTCGGTGCGGGTGCGCTTCAGCTCCCAGAAGTGCGGATAGGACGCAAACGTCACCGAGGCGTCCCACAGCTTTCCGGCCTCTTCGCCGCGTGGGATCTTCGACAGCACCGGGCCGAAGAAGGCGACACCGTTGACGTGAATCGTCGGGGTACCGACGTCGTCGCCGACGGCATCCATACCCGCGTGATGGCTCTCTCGCAGCGCCTCGTCGTACTTGTCGGTGTTGGCGGCCTCGGCCAGCTCGGCCGGCAGTCCGACCTCCTCCAGCGACTCCTTGATGACGACATCGAAATCTTTGTTGTCCTGGTTGTGGATGCGTGTGCCCATCGCCGTGTAGAGCGGCGCGAGGATTTCGCTGCCCTTGGCCTGCTCTGCGGCGATCGCCACCCGGACCGGCTTCCACGCCTGCTTGAGACCTTCGCGGTACTGCTCAGGCAGATCTTCTTTGTTCTCGTTGAGCACCGCAAGACTCATCACGTGCCACTGCACCTCGATATCGCGCACCTTCTCGACTTCGAGGATCCAACGCGACGTGATCCAGCACCACGGGCACAGCGGGTCGAACCAGAAACCGGCGACAGACTTCTCGGGCATGAAAACCTCTCGGTAGATGGTCAGACGTCCATTCAGACAACCTTGCACCCCGCCCGCATGTTCCCGCTGCCACGTATTGCGACGTACCGGCTCACAGGACACGCATAGTGTGCAAACAGTTATAGAAGCGTGTTGTCGATGTGACTGTTGTCAATCAGTGTTTCACCTGTGATTAAAACGAAACGCATGATCGCCACGGCATTGGCCGGACCCGCGATGGCACTCTGTCTCGCGGCGCCGGCGTCCGCCGAGCCGGTGGACACGACGTTCCTCAACGCGTTGAACGACGCCGGCATCGGGTACGGCGATGCCGTAAGCACGGAAAGGCTCGGACAGTCGGTCTGCCCGATGCTCGTCGAACCGGGCAAGAACCTGGCGTCGGTGTACTCCACCGTTTCCAACAACGGCATCAACCCCGACATGGCGGCCTTCTTCACCGGGATCGCCATATCGATGTACTGCCCATCGATGATGGCCCGGATCGGCAACGGCACCGTCCTGGAGGGGCTCGACGGACTGGGCGGCCTGAACGGGCTCACCGGGCTCAACGGGTTCGGGATACCGGGGTTCTAGCGCGCCTCACCACGAGACCGACCACTAGGTTGGACACGTGGCACTTCCCAACCTCACCCGTGACCAAGCCGTCGAACGCGCCGCACTGGTCACCGTCGGCAACTACCGCATCGACCTCGATCTGACCGACGGCGCCGGCAAGCCCGGCGAGCGCACGTTCCGATCGGTGACGACCGTCGACTTCGAAGCGCTGCCCGGCGCCGACACCTACATCGACATCGCCGCCGATCGCGTCCGCAGCGCCGTCCTCAACGGCCGCGACATCGACGTGTCGAGTTACGACGAGTCCACCGGTATTCCGCTGACGGGCCTGGTCGAAAGCAACGTCCTCGTCGTCGACGCCGAATGCCGCTATTCCAACACCGGTGAAGGCCTGCATCGGTTCGTCGACCCGGTCGACGACGAGGTCTACCTGTACTCACAGTTCGAAACCGCCGACGCCAAGCGGATGTTCGCGTGCTTCGACCAGCCCGACCTCAAGGCGACCTTCGAGGTGACCGTCACGGCCCCGTCGCACTGGGAGGTCGTCTCCAACGGCGCCACCACCGACGCCGAAGACGCGGGCGCCGGCAAACGGCACACCTTCGCCGTCACACCGAGGATGAGCACCTATCTGGTCGCGCTGATCGCCGGCCCGTACGCGCGCTGGGACGACAACTACAACGACGAGCACGGCGACATTCCGCTCGGCCTGTTCTGCCGCAAGTCGCTCGCCGAATTCATGGACGCGGAGCGGCTTTTCACCGAGACGAAGCAGGGATTCGGCTTCTACCACAACAACTTCGGCGTGCCGTATGCCTTCGGCAAGTACGACCAGCTGTTCGTGCCGGAGTTCAATGCGGGCGCTATGGAGAACGCCGGCGCCGTGACATTTCTCGAGGATTACGTCTTTCGCAGCAAGGTGACGCGGGCGTCGTACGAGCGACGCGCGGAGACCGTCCTGCACGAGATGGCGCACATGTGGTTCGGCGATCTGGTCACGATGCAGTGGTGGGACGACCTGTGGCTCAACGAGTCGTTCGCGACGTTCGCCTCGGTGCTGTGCCAGGCCGAGGCGACCGAGTACAAAGAGGCCTGGACGACGTTCGCGAACGTCGAGAAGTCCTGGGCATACCGGCAGGATCAGTTGCCGTCGACGCATCCGGTGGCCGCCGACATCCCCGATCTGCACGCCGTCGAGGTGAACTTCGACGGCATCACCTACGCCAAGGGCGCCAGCGTCCTGAAGCAGCTCGTGGCTTACGTGGGACTCGAGTCGTTCCTGGCCGGCCTGCGGGATTACTTCCGCGACCACGCTTTTGCGAATGCGACGTTCGGCGACCTGCTGGGCGCGCTGGAGAAGGCGTCCGGACGCGACCTGTCCGGCTGGGGCAGGCAGTGGCTCAAAACCACCGGACTCAACACGCTGCGTGCTGAATTCGACCTCGACGCCGACGACAATTTCACCCGGTTCGCGATCGCCCAGAGCGGGGCGCAACCGGGCGCCGGGGAGACACGCGTGCACCGCCTCGCGGTCGGAATCTATGACGACGACGGTAGCGGCAAGCTGGTGCGAACGCACCGCGAGGAGCTCGACATCGAGGGTGATGTTACCGAAGTATCTGCGCTGCAGGGAGTTTCGCGGGGACAGCTCGTCCTGGTCAACGACGACGACCTGACGTACTGCTCGTTACGCCTTGACCCGCAGTCGCTGCAGACGGCGCTCACGAGGATCGCCGATATCGCCGAGCCGCTCCCCCGCACGCTGGCGTGGTCGGCGGCGTGGGAGATGACCCGTGACGCCGAACTGAAGGCCCGCGACTTCGTCGCCCTCGTCATCAGCGGTGTGCACGCCGAATCCGAAGTCGGTGTCGCGCAACGCCTCCTGTTGCAGGCACAGACCGCGCTCGGCTCCTACGCCGACCCGGTCTGGGCGAAAGAGAACGGCTGGCCGGCATTCGGCGATGCACTGCTGGACCGTGCACGCGAGTCGGCACCGGGTTCTGACCACCAGCTGGCGTTCGTCAATGCGCTGTGCGCATCGGTGCTCTCCCCCAACCACATTGCTGTGCTGTCGACGCTGTTGGACAACGAGCCCGAGGCGGTGAACATGCCGGGCCTGGTGATCGACACGGACTTGCGCTGGCGCATTGTCACCGCGTTGGCCACCGCAGGCGTCATCGACGCGGACGGCCCCGAATCACCGTTCATCGACGCGGAAGCCGAACGCGATCCGACGGCTGCAGGTGGGCGGCATGCCGCGCAGGCCGCGGCGGCGCGGCCTCAGTTGGCGGTGAAGGAAGCGGACTGGCAGGAGGTCATGGAGGACGACACCCTGGCCAACGTCACCGCGCGGTCGATCACCATCGGCTTCGTGCGCCCGGGTCAGGAAGAACTGCTGAAGCCGTTCCGCGACAAGTACTTCAGCGCCATCTCCGGCGTCTGGCAACGGCGGTCGAGCGAGGTGGCACAGACCGTCGTCGTCGGGCTGTATCCGTCATGGGACATCAGCCAGGAGGGGTTAAACGCCGCCGACAGGTTCCTGTCTGACCCAGACGTGCCGCCGCCGCTACGCCGGCTGGTGCTCGAAGGCCGCGCCGGGGTCGAGCGGTCGCTGCGTGCACGGGGTTTCGACGCCAGCTGACTTTCGCAAGGGCCCACGCGAAGCCGCGAGTGACCGTGTTTGTACGGCGACACGCCGTAAACCGTGTGCACTTTGCGGTCACTCGCGCGGCATTCTTTGTGGATGGCGGTCAGTCGGACGAGACGAGCGCGGCTGCGCGCAAGCGCAAGAAACGGATGGCCGCCGTCGACCATGACCTGACCGCCGAGCAGTGGGCAGCCATCAAGGATGCCTGGGAAGGTTGCGCTTACTGCGGGGCGACCGACGCTGCACTACAGCGCGATTGCGTCATGGCGATATCCCGCGGCGGGCGCTACACCATCGACAACGTCGTGCCCGCTTGCGCCAGGTGCAACACCAGCAAGTGCAACGACGAAGTCACCGGATGGATGCGCCGTAAGCGCCTCGACGAACGCAGATTTCTCCAGCGATACGTCGAGATCCGTGCGGCGCTGTTGGCCGACGCCGGCTAATGAGCTGCTGGTGAGACCCCGGCGCTCATCACCTCGACGGCCTTGATCAGGCCCGGGATGAGCTTGCCGTCCTTGAACAGCTCCGCGGCGGCGGTCACTCCCTTGGGTGCGGACTCCTCGATGCCGCGGCCGCTGACCTCGCTGCCGTAGACCACCTCGATCGCGCGCTGGTCGGGGGACACCGCGAGCAGCACGGCGTTGTCCGGTGTCGGCACCTTCGCCAGGATCTGGCGGGCGGTCGCCGCGGTATCGGCGCCGAGGTCCCCGAGGTACACCGCGAAACGGGCCTTGGCGGCGCGCGAACCGTATTTCAGCGCGTCGTCGAGAAACGCCAGATCGTTGACCGGGAAGGGGTAGTGCACCGACAACTCGCCGGGCTCGGTGACCCCGGAGATCCGGCCGCTGTTCGTGACGACCCAGCCGCGCGGCAGCTCGGCGAGTTCCGTGGAACGAGTAGTTACGACGTCACCACTTGCCACTTGCGCCGCCTCCTACCGTGACGGGGTGCGAACCATGGCCAGCCCCATGACCGCCGTGATCGGCGGGTTCATCGGCTGCCCACAGGATCGGGTCATGCGTCCACTTGTCGGACATCTTGTAGGTAGCCGGATGCGGGCCCTTGCGCTTTGGACCGACGACGTAGATCAAGAACATCAACACCAGCAGCACGGCCAGTGGAACCCCGCCAAGGAGGGAATGAGTAAGTGCTGTGCTCACGCGCAAACCGTATCAGCCAGCGATGAGCGCCTGCGCGAAGAGCCGACAGCCAGCGATGAGCGCCTGCGCGAAGAGCCAAGGGCCATAGCTCAGGCCGCGCCTTCGCCCAGATACCGAACCCATGCCGGATCGAGTTCCTTCACGCTGGACAGCAGTCGCCAATGCTGGCCCTTCGGCGGTACCGGCACCGAGCGCAGAGACCAGCCGAGTTCGGAGAGCAAACGGTCGGCCTTGCGGTGGTTGCACGTCGAGCAGGCCGCCACACAGTTCTCCCACGAATGCTCGCCGCCGCGACTGCGTGGCACCACATGGTCGACGGTGTCGGCCTTGCCGCCGCAATAGGCGCAGCGGAACCGGTCGCGGTGCATCAGCGCTGCCCTGGTCATCGGGATGCGCGCACGGTAAGGCACTCGGACGTAGGACCGCAGCCGGATGACCGAGGGCACCACGATGGAGCGGCTGGCGGAGTGGATGACGGGGCCGCCCGGATCGTCGTGGACCACGTCGGCTTTTCCGCACATCAGCATGATGACCGCCCGCCGCATGGGCAGAGCGGTCAACGGTTCGTACGTGGAGTTCAGCAGGAGTACCCGCCGCCGGCCCCACAGCGAGCCTTCCCTGGTACTGGGCGGATGGGTTTCGACGCTGTGCAGGACGCGCGACTGCGAATGCGACACTGCGGGCCCGGACAAGCCCGCTGCGGCGTCGTGAAGCCGGTGGCCAGCCCTTTTGGACGGGCCTTTCTTGCGATGCGCCATACGTCCTCCGTCGGACAGTCCACCACGGATTCCTGTCAATCGCACGACAATTCTGCTCGTGTTCGCTGGTCAGTCCAATGAACATCGGGTGACGCGACCGGCTGGGCAGCGCTTCGTGGCGGCAGGACACAATGGTGGAGTGACTCAGCCCCAGCGGTCGTTCTACGACGAAGTCGGTGGCCATGACACGTTCCGCACCCTCGTGTCGCGGTTCTACCAGTTGGTGCGCGAGGACGAGATCCTGCTCCCGCTGTATCCCGAGGAAGACCTCGACGGCGCCGAGGTGCGGCTGCGGATGTTCCTCGAGCAGTATTGGGGCGGGCCGAGGACCTACTCTGACCAGCGCGGTCATCCGAGGCTGCGAATGCGGCACGCACCGTTTCGGATCGGCTATCTCGAGCGCGACGCATGGCTGCGCTGCATGCACACCGCCGTCGCGGAGATCGACTCGCAGACGCTGGACGACGAGCATCGCGCCGAGCTCCTGGCCTACTTGGAGATGGCCGCGCACTCGATGGTCAACTCACCCTTCTGACGAGCGGGCCAAGCTGCGGTGAACGCGCCGTTTCCTCGACGGTGCGGGCGGGCCGCTGACGTAGATTTGGCGGCGATGAGTCAGGACGTGAGTGCCCGTGAGCCTTGGTGGTCGCACGCGCTGTTCTATCAGGTCTATCCGCGGTCGTTCTACGACAGCAACGGCGACGGTCTCGGAGATCTCGACGGTGTGATCGCCAAGCTGGACTATCTCGAGGCACTCGGGGTCGACGCGATCTGGCTCAACCCGGTCATGGTGTCGCCGATGGCCGACAACGGCTATGACGTGGCCGACCCCCGCGACGTCGACCCGATGTTCGGCGGCATCGGAGCGCTGGACCGGCTGACAGAGGCCGCGCACGCCGTGGGAATCAAGGTGACGATGGATCTGGTGCCCAACCACACCAGCTCGGCGCACCCCTGGTTCCAGGCGGCGTTGGCCGCCAGCCCCGGCAGCGATCAGCGCGAGCGCTACATCTTCCGCGACGGCACCGGCCCCGGCGGTGTTCATCCCCCGAACAACTGGGTGTCGATCTTCGGCGGGCCGGCGTGGACGCGCGTCGTCGAAGCCGACGGCAATCCCGGGCAGTGGTACCTGCACCTCTTCGACGCCGAACAGCCGGATCTGAACTGGGACAACCCGGAGGTCTTCGATGATCTCGAGAAGACGCTGAGGTTCTGGCTCGAGCGTGGCATCGACGGGTTCCGCATCGACGTCGCACACGGGATGGCCAAGCCGCCGGGACTGCCCGACATGGAGCACATCAAGGCCGAGGTGCTGCTGGCCGATATGGACGACGACCCGCGGTTCAACAACGACGGCGTGCACGACATCCACCGGCAGATCCGCGGGGTGTTCGACGATTTCGACAACGCAGTCGCGATCGGCGAGGTCTGGGTGTACGACAACGAACAGTTCTCGCAGTACGTGCGGGCAGATGAGCTGCATCTGGCCTTCAACTTCCGCCTGCTGCGCGCGGAGTTCGACGCCACCGACATCCGTCATGCCATCGAGAACTCGCTTGCCGCAGCGCATCTCGTGGATGCGACGCCGAGCTGGACGCTGGCCAATCACGACGTCGACCGTGAACCGACCCGGTACGGCGGCGGAGCCGTCGGTCTGGACCGCGCCAAGGCGATGACGCTGGCGATGCTGGCACTGCCCGGCGCGGTGTTCATCTACAACGGCGAAGAGCTGGGCCTGCCCAACGTCGACCTGCCCGACGAGGCGCTGCGCGATCCGGTGTGGGAGCGCTCGGGTCACACGCGGCGCGGGCGCGACGCCAGCCGGGTGCCGGTGCCGTGGGAGGGCGAGGCACCTCCGTTCGGGTTCTCGGACAGTTCTGACACCTGGCTGCCGCTGCCTGAGGACTGGGCGACGTTGACCGTCGAGCAGCAGGACGGTGATCCGGCGTCGACGCTGACGTTCTACCGGCGAGCAATCGAATTGCGGCGGGATCGAGCCGAATTCGCCGGTCCGACGATCGAATGGCTCGACTCCCCGGCCGACACGTTGACGTTCCGGAATAGCGGCGGGTTGGTATGCGTGCTCAATGCCGGCGCCGACGCGATAGCGCTGCCCGACGATGAGGTGTTGTTGGCGAGTGCTGAACTGGTGGGCGGCAAGCTGCCGCCGAACGCCGCCGCCTGGCTGGTCTAGTTTCCGCGAAGGCTTTTAACGCAGGACCAATGCCGGGTCGCCGCGTCGTCGATAAACCGAACCGAAGCGAGCGTCGACGCGCAACCATGACGGAAGCGCACGCACTCGCACGATCTCGTCGCCGCCGACGGCATCACCCGATTGCGGCAGGAAACCCATTGCGGTCAAGGCGAATACACAGCGCATCGGTATACCAACGCTGGCGTCGCCGGCGATGACCGCCACCACCTCCTGGTCCAGCAGCGACGCGGGTGGACCGTGCGAGCTGGAATGCTCCTTGGCGAGCGCCATTCCTCGCTGCGCCAGATCGAGCATGACACCGGCAGGCACGTCATCGAGGTGCTCGAAGCCCGACTCGGGCGGCAACGCACCGCGCCACGCGGAGTCCATCGCGAAGCCCGTCTCGACATATCCGCTGGCATCCATCGCGGCCAGACCCGCGCCCAACGCGTCGGCACCCACGGACAGGTCGGCAGGCTTGACTTCACCGGCGACCACGCGACTGGCCAGCACGTCGAACCCGGTCGACACCCAGGCCGTGACCAGACCGCCCTCGCGCTCACGTAACCGGATCACCGCCGCGTCGTCCAGTCGCAAGGCGCGCTCGACGAAGGCCGCGAGGTCTTCGCGATCAGCGGCGTCGTGCAGCCAAATACCGCGCTCGGGTTGAGTCATCTCAACCATTGCCGCAAATACGCCTTCTGACCATCTGAAAGTCGTTGCAGTCTTTGCTCTCTGATATGTACGGCGGCCAGCTGTGTATCGGCGATCACGGCGGGTTTCGAGTCGGCAGACGCACCCACCGGCCGCACTTCGTATCCGATGGTGAAATCGACAGACCGCACCTTCTTCGTCCACATCGTCACCTGCAAGGGCGAATCGATCAGTCGCACCTGCGCCTTGTAGGAGATGTGCACGTCCGCGATCAGCAGGCCGATGGTGTCGATCTCAGGACCGAACGGCTCACGCAGAAACGGAATCCGGGCCTCTTCGAGGAGTGTGACCATAGTCGCGTGGTTGACGTGCTGATACATGTCGATGTCCGACCAACGGACGTGCACCGGCGCGATGAAACCATGTGTCACCCAGACGTCCCCGTTCCACTCGTCCGAGTCATGCTGCGAATCTGACGGGCGGCCACCGACAGGGTGGCCAGGTCAAGTTCTCCGCCCTCGTAGATCTCGGCGAGCGTTCGCCGCGCACGGCCGACTCGCGAACTGTTGGTCGACTCCCACTCGGCGATCTTCTCCTCGCCGGTCTCGTCGGGCTCGCCCACGGCCAGCACATCGAAGCACAACGCACGTAGCGAACCGTAGATGTCGTCGCGAATCGCCAACCGCGCCAGAGAATGCCAACGGTCATCCCGTTCGAGCCGTGACACCGCCGTGAGCAGGCTGTCGGTGTTGAAGTGATCCATCAACGCGAAGTACGTGTCCGCGACCTCGGCCGGTTCGCGGTCGACTATGTCCGCGATGTCGATGACGTCGAGCAGGCTGTACTGGTACAGCCCCGTCGCGATCATGTACGCCAGGTCGGAAGGCACTCCCTGCGAACTGAACTCGCCGGCCTCCTTCGACACGATCGCCTGATCGTCGCCGCGGAGCCACTCCGACATGCGCGGAGTCAGGGCGGCGACTTTGGCCGCGAACCGATTGATCTCGGCCCCGACCGCCAGCGGTTGCGGCCGGTAGTTGAGCAGCCAGCGCCCGGCCCGGTCGATGAGCCGCCGCAGATCCAATGTCATCCGGTCCGACACCACCACCGACACCCCGTTTTCGCTGGCCACGCGGATCTGACGCAACACGTCGCTGATCCGGAAGATGGCGTCGGTCGCCGCATAGCTTCGGACCGCGTCCACCGGCCCCACACCGACGTCTTCGGCGACCCGGTAGGCGTAGCTGATGCCGCTGGTGTCGACGAGGTCGTTCACCAGCATCGTGGTGACGATCTCCCGACGCAGCTGGTGCGCACGGATGTCCGCGCCGAACTCCTCGCGAAGCCTGACCGGGAAATACACCGGCAGGCGAGCAGCGAACGCGTCCTGATCGGGCAGGTCGCTGGCGAGCACGTCGTCCTTGAGAGCAAGTTTGACGTGAGCCATCAGCGTCGCGAGTTCCGGTGAAGTCAAACCGATTCCGATTTCGGAGCGACGACTGATCTCCTTCTCGGATGGCAGCGCCTCGAGTTCCCGGTTCAGCCCACGATCGTGGACGAAGTCCTTGATCATGCGGGCGTGGACGGGGAGCAGACTGGCCGAGTTCGCGCGGCTGGTGCCCAGCAGATCGTTCTGATCGACGTTGTCCTCGAGAACAAGACGACCGACCTCGTCGGTCATCGACAGCAGCAGTTCGGTGCGGTCCTGCGGACTGACCTTGCCCGCGGTGACGAGTGAATCGATCAGGATCTTGATGTTGACCTCGTGGTCGGAACAGTCGACGCCTGCCGAGTTGTCCAGCGCATCGGTGTTGATCCGGCCCCCTGCGAGATCAAACTCGACCCGCCCCAGTGAAGTCACGCCCAGGTTGCCACCTTCGCCGATGACCTTGGCGCGCACCTGATTACCGTTGACCCGCACGGGATCGTTGGCACGATCGCCGACGTCGGCATCGGACTCCGTCTCGGCCTTGATGTAGGTGCCGATGCCGCCGTTGAACAGCAGATCCGCAGGCGCCATCAGGATCGCCTTCATCAGCGCGGGTGGGGTGAGTTCCTCGACGCCGTCCTCGATGCCCAGTGCCGTGCGGGCCTGCGAGCTGATCGGGATCGCCTTCTGTTCCCTGCTGTACACGCCGCCGCCCTCGCTGATCAGCGAGGCGTTGTAGTCCTCCCAGCTGGACCGCGGCAGTTCAAACAGTCGCTTGCGCTCGTCCCACGACGTCGCCGCGTCGGGGTTCGGGTCGATGAAGATGTGCCGATGGTCGAACGCGGCGCGCAGTCGAATGTGCTTGGACAGCAGCATTCCGTTGCCGAACACGTCGCCGCTCATGTCACCGACGCCGACGACGGTGAAGTCCTCGGACTGGGTGTCGACGCCCATCTCTTTGAAATGCCGTTTGACCGATTCCCACGCACCCTTGGCGGTGATACCCATCGCCTTGTGGTCGTAGCCCACCGATCCGCCCGACGCGAAGGCGTCGCCGAGCCAGAAGCCGTAGGACAGCGCCACCTCGTTGGCGATGTCTGAGAACGTCGCGGTGCCCTTGTCGGCGGCGACCACGAGATACGCGTCGTCGCCGTCCCTGCGCACGACGTCGGCCGGCGTCACAACCGCCCCGGTGACCTTGTCGACATTGTCGGTGACGTCGAGCAGACCGGAGATGAAGAGTCGGTAGCACGCCACGCCCTCGCTGCGTTGGGCGTCTCGGTCGGCTGCGGCGTCGCCGGTGGCCGGGGGCGGGTCCTTGACGACGAACCCACCCTTGGCGCCGACCGGCACGATGACGGCGTTCTTCACCGCCTGAGCCTTCACGAGGCCCAGGATCTCGGTGCGGAAGTCCTCTCTGCGATCCGACCAGCGCAGTCCGCCGCGGGCCACATGCCCGAATCGCAGGTGTACGCCCTCGACGCGCGGCGAGTACACGAAGATCTCGAACCTGGGTCGCGGCAGCGGGAGTTCGTCGATCAGGCCTGGGTTCAGCTTGAAGGACAGGACGTTTCGTGCGCGCGCGGACTCCTGCCGGGTGACGAAGTAGTTGGTGCGCAGCGTGGCCTGAATCATCGACGCGAACGCGCGCAGAACTCGGTCGGTGTCGAGACTGACCAAGGCGTCGATGTCGGCGGCGACGGCTGCTGCGGCGGCCTGGGCGTCGCGTCGTCGCGGCGCATCGTCTGTCGGCGCGGTCGGACAGAACAGGGCATCGAATAATTCGACCAGCGATCGCGCCGTCGCGGCGTTGTCGTTGATCACGGACTCGATGTGTGACTGGCTGTACGGAAAACCCGCCTGCTTCAGATATTTCGCATAGCTGCGTACAACGGCTACCTGCTGCCAGGTGAGGCCGGCCCGCAGGACGAGTTCGTTGAACCGGTCGATCTCGGCGCGGCCGTGCCAGATCGCGGTCACCGCATCGGCGAAGCGCATCTGGGCGGCGTCGCGTTCAGGGCCCGGCGGCACCTCCGGTACGGAACTGTGCGGCGACATCTTGAATTGGTAGATCCACACCGGCAAACCGTCGGGTCGGGTCACGGTGAACGGCCGCTCCTCGAGCACCACGACACCCATCGACTGCAGCATCGGGAGTAGGGCACTCAGGGACGCGGACTGTCCGCCGAGATACAGGGTGAGCTGCGCGATGTGTTCCTCGACGGCGTCCAGGAGCACAGGCTTGATCGAATTATCTTGCAGCTCTTCGATGATGGCGATGTCGTTGATCGCTTCATGCGGCGTGAAGGCCTGCTTGTAGGACTCCGAGAACGCCGACGCGTAGTGCGCTGCCTTGGCTTGGTCGATGGAACCGGTCCTGACCGCACCGGTCAGCAGGTCTCCCCACGTGCGGGCCGCCTCGGTCAGCAGACCCTGGATGCGGGTTTCGTTCTCCATCGAGGCATCGATGTCCGCCGGACGCGAGCCGTCGGGCATGCGGACCGTGAAATGCACGACGGCCCATGGTGATTCACTGACGCGTGCGGTGTACTCGATGCTGACCCCGCCGAGCTCGCGCACCAGGATGTTCTGCATCTCCAGCCGCACGTCGGTGGTGTAACGGTCACGGGGAAGGTACACCAGACACGAGACGAAATGGGCGAGCGAATCGGCCCGCATGAACAACAGGGTGCGGCGTCGCGACCCGAGGTCGACGACCGCCTTGACCATGTCGAGCAGCGCCCGTGCCGACAGCGCGAACAACTCCGAACGGGGAATGGTCTGGATGATGTCGAGCAGCAACTGGCCCGGGTGGCTCGGATCGCGCTGCGAGAGCGCCAACGCCTCGCGCACTCGCCCGGAAATCAGCGGTATTTCAAGCACATTGGCATTGGTCGCCGCGACGGTGAACAGGCCGACGAAACGGTGTTCTATCACCGTCGGACCCAACTGCTCGCGTACGACGACGATGTAAGGGTACGCGCCGTAACGAAGGTAGCTGGGGATGGTCGCCTGAGCCAGCACAAGCAGCTCGTCGCTGTGCGTCAACTGCGGCAGCACATCCTGGCGCAGCCGGAGGACGCCGAGCCGGCTCGCCGGGTCCACCGAAGATCGACCATTGTCGACGGAGCAGCGTTGGTAGCCGAGCAGCACGAAGTGCCCGTCGGCGAGCCACCGCAGCAGCGCTGCAACGTCTTTGCGATCCCGCCCGGGGAATCGGCCGTTGTGGTCGTTATCGAGTTCGAACGCCAGTTGGCGCATCGAGGCACCCATCGCGCTGGAGTCCAGCGCGACCTGCCGTGCGTCGGCCAGGACGCCCGGCAGCAACTGGGCAACCTGGGTGAGCGCGCCGCTGTCCGCGGCTTGGCCGAGTTGAACATGGATCCAAGACTCATCGACGCCTTCACGCGACGCCGCCGGGTCGGCGGACGGCCGGACGTCGAGCAGCTCGCCGTTCGAGCTTCGTCGCACCCGGAAGACCGGGTTCATGATCGCCGAGTACGAGACGCCGAATCGGTGCAGCAGCACGGTCACCGAATCCATCACCATCGGGCTGTAATCAGTGACGACCTGCATCGCCGGACCGAAGCCCTTCGGGTCGTCCCCGCCGTATACCGCGACCCGCGTTTCGCCGACCGCCCGACGCTGCCCAAGGCGATGATGCGCGGTCACGAGCGCCGGGCCCATCATCTGGCGCGACGACATATCGACCGGCAGGGTCAGCGACGCGTCGGACGCGGGTGCATCGTGCGGGCCGCGGTAGGTATCGAGATAGGCGTGCGCGAGCCGCGCGACGTCTTCCGGGCTCAGCGCGTGAGGTGCTGAAGGTCCGGCGCGACCGGGACCAGCTGGTCCGCCGATGGCTCCCGGATTCACCGACATGCGACGCTCCTCGCCTGTACCCGTGGACCGCCCGTCATTGGACGTCGTCGCCGGCTCGACGAGCAGGCGACCACGTGGTCCGCACGATGGACACTAGTCTCGCGTGAGGCGGCGGTGGGTCACCCTGTGCGGACGTGCCGCGTCGGCACCGAGCCGCTCGATCTTGTTCTCCTCGTAGCCGCCGAAGTTGCCTTCGAACCAGAACCACTTGGCCTCGTTGTCGTCGTCGCCCTCCCACGCCAGGATGTGCGTGCACGTGCGGTCGAGGAACCAGCGATCGTGCGAGATCACGACTGCACAGCCGGGGAAATTCTCCAGCGCGTTCTCGAGCGAGGACAGCGTTTCGACGTCGAGATCGTTGGTCGGCTCGTCGAGCAGGATCAGGTTGCCGCCCTCTTTGAGGGTGAGCGCGAGGTTGAGCCGGTTGCGTTCACCACCCGACAGCACGCCGGCGGGCTTCTGCTGATCCGGACCCTTGAAACCGAATGCCGAGACATACGCCCTCGACGGGATCTCATTCTGTCCGACCTCGATGTAGTCCAGCTTGTCGGAAACCACTTCCCACACGGTCTTCTTGGGGTCGATGCCGCCGCGGCTCTGGTCTACGTAGCTGAGCTTGACCGTCTCGCCGACCTTCACGGTGCCGCTGTCCGGCTGCTCGAGACCGACGATGGTCTTGAACAGCGTGGTCTTACCGACACCGTTGGGGCCGATGACGCCGACGATTCCGTTGCGCGGAAGAGTGAACGACAGGTCCTTGATGAGGGTGCGCCCCTCGAACCCCTTGTCGAGATGCTCCACCTCGACGACCACGTTGCCGAGGCGCGGGCCGACCGGGATCTGAATTTCCTCGAAGTCGAGCTTGCGGGTCTTCTCCGCCTCGGTGACCATCTCCTCGTAGCGTCCGAGGCGGGCCTTGTTCTTGGCCTGGCGCGCCTTGGCGCCAGACCGGACCCAGGCCAGCTCCTCCTGCAGTCGCTTCTGCAGCTTGGCATCCTTGCGACCCTGAACGGCGACGCGCTCGGCCTTCTTCTCCAGGTAGGTGGAGTAGTTGCCCTCGTACGGGTAAGCGCGTCCGCGGTCGAGCTCCAGGATCCACTCCGCGACGTTGTCCAGGAAGTAGCGGTCGTGCGTGACGGCCAGGATGGCGCCCTTGTAGCTGGCGAGATGCTGTTCGAGCCACAAAACGCTCTCGGCGTCGAGGTGGTTGGTCGGCTCGTCGAGCAGCAGCAGGTCGGGCTTGGACAGCAGCAGCTTGCACAGCGCCACCCGCCGCTTCTCGCCGCCGGACAGATGGGTGACGGGCTCGTCGGCCGGTGGGCAGCGCAGCGCGTCCATCGCCTGTTCGAGCTGGGAGTCGATGTCCCAGGCGTCGGCGGCGTCGAGCTCCTCCTGGAGCTTGCCCATCTCCTCCATCAGCTCATCGCTGTAGTCGGTGGCCATCAGCTCGGCGACCTCGTTGTAGCGGTTGAGCTTGGCCTTGATCGCAACGCCTTCTTCAACGTTCTCGCGGACCGTCTTGGTCTCGTCGAGTTCGGGCTCCTGCATCAGGATGCCGACCGTCGCACCCGGTTGGAGCAGCGCATCGCCGTTGTTGGGGGTGTCGAGCCCGGCCATGATCCGCAAGACGCTCGACTTACCAGCCCCGTTGGGACCGACAACGCCGATCTTCGCGCCTGGAAGGAAGTTCAGACTGACGTCGTCAAGGATGACCTTGTCGCCGTGCGCCTTGCGGACCTTCCGCATCGAATAGATGAATTCGGCCATGCCGTGGTGTTGCCTTTCAAAAGAGGGTCGAGTCGTTTATCGCCGCCGACCATCCTAGGCGTGGCCCCCACGGTCGAGCCGACCGTGTGCCTGCGGCTACGCCGACAGTGGCAGCTCCCGGCCTGACTCGTCGGCGGCGCCGTCATCGCTGGCGTCGGAGGTTTCGTCGGCAAGGTCGGTGACCTGCGCGTCGGCCGGTTGTTTGGTCCGGTCGATGCGGGCGGTGCAGCGGGCCAGATCTGGGCCGACGGATGTCGCCCGTACCTCGACCGACGAGCGCCGGTTGCCGTCACGGTCCTCGTACTCGCTGGTGTAGACGTGTCCGACGACGATCACCGGATCGCCCTTCACGAGACCGGCGCTGGCACCAGCGACCGCGCGCCCCCAGCAGGTCACCGTCACGAACAACGAGTTGCCCGGCTCCCATGTTCCTTCGGCAGTGCGGCGGCGGGAATTACTGGCGACGCGGAACCTGACCATCTCCTGCTCGCCGACCTGGCGGTGGATTGGATCGGTGACGATATTGCCGACGATGTGAAACGGCGTCTCGAACATGATGCTTCCTTTCATTACGTGCGACGGCCGGCGACCCGGCGCGTCGGTGACACGACCATTGACCGTCGGGCCGCCGACATCGAGACCACATACGGTCGGCGCCGCCCCGCGGCTGTGGATCAATCCGCCGTTGTGGATAGGCCGCGGGTCAGCCTTCGAGTGCCTCCGCACAACCCGCCGATCCCAACCGCCGCGAAACCTCGCGCGAGAAGTAGCCGACGCCATGTGGACCGCTCGGCATCAGGCACACCAGTCCGCTGCCGCGGATAAAGCCACCTGCCGCGAAATTCTCTACCTGCCAACGGGTTACCTGCTCGACCCAATCAGGCAGCTGGGCGGTGCGCTTCGGTGCCCCGGTGGTTCCGCCCGATTCGAAGATCAGCGGTGTCGCCGCCGAAATGCCATGCGATCGCCGCGCGCAGAAACGCGTCCGGCTCCTCGAGGGGTCGGTCGCTCGCAACGTCCAGCAATGAGAAGTCGACACCGGTCACGGCACCAATAGTGTCACCGCCACGTGGCATGCAGCGTGACCTATCTCGCGAAAATGCGTGCGTTAACGTGCCATTCGGCAAGCGTCTACCGCGCGCGCCGGTCACGATGCCCCGTACATTGAAGCCCCATGAGCGAGGGTCTGGAGTTGGTGGTGTTCGGCGCGCACCTGCGGGGTGGACCGCTGTCTCACGAACTCACGGATTTGGGCGCGCAGTGGGCCGGCGAGATCACCACGGCCTCCAGGTACCGGATGTCGGTGCTGCCGACCGACCCGCCCAAGCCCGCCGTCACCCGCGTGCCCGACGGCGCTGCGGGCGCCTCCATCATGGGTCATCGCTGGTTGCTCTCGCCACGGGCACTCGGCTTGTTCCTCGCGGCGCTCCCCGCGCCCATGCAGTTGGGCAAGGTCGAGTTCGAGGACGGCACATGGCGAACCGGATTCAGTTGCGATGCTTCAGCCGACACCGGCCCCGACATAAGTCGCTATGGCAGCTGGCCCGCCGCCATTGCGGCACGGGCGGTCTAACGACCGCTACTGGGACTGCTCCTCGCGGCGGGCAAGCTCGGCGAGCATCCTGTTGTACGCGGCGAGGTCGGCCTCGTCGTCGCGATCCGCGGCGCGGTCCAGCCGCTTCGCGGTGCGCTCGTCGCTGCGGCGCCACTGAATCAGCAGCGCGGCCATCACGATGACGAGCGGCAACTCGCCTGCCGCCCAGGCGATTCCACCACCCAGCCGTTGGTCGCCGAGCAGGTCGTTGTGCCAGTACAGCTGCAGCGACTTGTAGAACGGCTCTCCCAGTACCGTGTTCGTGCTCATCAACACCACCCCGAAGAACGCGTGGAATGGCAACGACGCGAACACCATGCCGACCTTGCCCAGCGGCGGGATCGGCCGCGGAGTCGGATCGACGCCGATCACCACCCAATAGAACAGGTAGCCGGTCAGGAGGAAGTGCAGATTCATCGCGAGGTGGGCGGGGTGGCTGTCCACCGCCGCGTCGAAGATGCCGCCGAAGTACAGCCCGTAGAATCCCGCGACGAACAGGAACGTCGCGACGAACGGATTGGTGAGCACGCGCGACACCCGAGAATGCAGGGCGGCGAGCAGCCACTCCCTGGGCCCCGGCGGATCGTCGCGGCCAGCGGCGGATAGCGCCCGCAATGCGAGCGTGACGGGAGCCCCGAGCACGAGCAGGATTGGCGCGAGCATCGACAGCAGCATGTGCGCGGCCATGTGCATGCTGAACATGGCCGGCATATACCGGCCGACGCCTGATGACGTGGCGAACAGGAGGACCAGACAACCCAGGAGCCATGCCACGGTCCGGCCGATCGGCCATGTGTCGCCGCGGCGCCGCAGCCTGATGACGGCAACCGTGTACACGACGGCGAACACGATGGCTGCCGTGCCGAATACCAAGTCGAAGCGCCAGTCGAACAGGATGCGGGCCAGCGTTGGTGGACCTGCCAGGTCGTAGCCGATTTCGATCACCGGGATGGAGGGATTGAAGATGGGGGGCGCAGGGGGCGGTGTCCGCCCCAGCGCGACGGCGATACCGAACGTCAGGCCGAACACCACCGCTTCCACGAGTGCCAACCTGATCAACGGAACGCGCGCCCCAGGGTCCGCCTCCAGCGCGGCGACACCGCGGCGGCGTTGCAACCAACCGAGCGCACCGAGTACGCACAGCGCCGCCGTCTTGGCCAGGATCAGCCAGCCGTACGCGGTGTCGAACAGATCTGAGGGCTGAACCCGGACGAGGGCGTTGACGACACCGCTGAACGCCATGGCGACGAAGCACCACAGTGCGACCGCCGAGAATCGACGCGCCGCCAGGTAGGCGTGCTCGCCACCGCGCAGCGCGTGCACCAGCAGCGCCAGCAACCCGCCGGCCCAGAGCGCGCCGGCCACGAGGTGGATGAGCAGGCTGTTGGTGGCCAGATCGTGGGAACCGCCGGAGGCCGAATGACCGGTCAGCGCCAGCGGCAGCAGGGTGGCCAGGGACCCCGCGAACAGCAGCGGCGTCGGCGACCAGCGCAGGACCGGGATGCTGGCGATGGTCACGGCAGCGGCGATGAAGACGGTCCACCGCCACGCCCCGGCGATCTCGACCAGGCTCGCCACCGACCAGATCGCGGACGGGTCCAGGCGCGAGGAGATGGGCTGCCCGGTGACGTCGGACACGGTCAGCGGGACCAGCAACGCGGCGCAGACGGTCCACACGCCGGAGGCGACAGTGCCGAGCCGCAGCCCACGATAGCCGCCGGCGTCGAGCACCCCGTTGGCCTGCGGAGGTACCAGGAATGCGGCGAACAGGAACGACCCGACGGCGATCACGGCGGCGATCTCCCCCGCTGCTCGGACGAACGGCAGGCCATACGTGGTCACCGGGCCGGGATCGGGCAGCCCCGTCGCCGTCAGCGCATCCGCGAGCGACAGCGCGCCCAGGCCCGCGGCGGTCGCCCCGGCCAGCACAGCGACCCCGACGAGCACCGGCCACACCGGGCCGGTGCGCACGCGGGATGCGACCGTCGTCATGCGTTCAGCGTATGGCGTGGCCAGTCGCCAGCCCGCAGGCGATATCCGGAATGCGTGGTGGGCGAGCTGCTAGGCCGGTTCGGTGCGGAGGTTGCGGCGCGCGACCTCGCGCGCATAGAACTGCTCGCGGGAGAACTGCTCGACCTTGTCCATGTCGCGCAGAATGCCGCGCAACTCGGTCGCGAACGCTGCGCGTCGCTCGTCCAGATCGGCGGCCGGTGTCAGCAGATTCTGGTCGGCGACCACCTGACGCGCCGTCGCGAACAACAGGGCGGACACCGACTCGTTGCTCTGCACCCGATGCTGCGCGCTGTATTGATTGCCGAGACCCAGCGCTTGCTTGGTCAACGCCTTCTCGTCGATGTCGGGGGGCGATTCACGCAACACATCCGCCACGATCTCGTACGCCTCGAAGAACGGTCGCAGCATCGCACCGGCGATGAGCGGACGTTTGGCGCGCAGCACGCTGTCGACGTCTCCCGACGCGACGTGCGACTCCCAGTCCTGGTGCCAGGACATCTCTTCGGCGACATGCTCGCGGAAGGCTGCCGAGTCGGCGAAGTAGAAATCGAACTTCAGCAGAGCGCGGAGCCGCATCGCCTGGCTCCAAAACGCTTCCAAGCGGTCACCTTCGGCGCGCCCCGAGTACGCCAGCGCCAGGTCGACGATCGACGTCTCGAGGAACGCGTCGATGAGCGTGTTGCGGTAGAACGCCGCCTCGTGCTCGTCCTCGGGCGCAATCCGCCACACCGGCTCGCGGCCACCGTCGACGCACGTGACCGGATGACCGTTGGACAGCGCGTCGAGCGCGGCGCGCACCCCGTCGGCAGTGCGCAACCGTAACGCGCTGTTGGTCATCGGAGTTTGCTTGCGCTCCAAGTAATCCAGCGCATCCTGCAAGGTGTGGTGCAGTTGATCGAGTGTCAGGGCGACACCGCGGGTGGTCAGCAGCAGCGCCGACACCAGCGCGGTCGCATTGACCGGCGTTGCCCGCAGGATCCGCCACGACACCTCGAAGGCCATCTTCTGCATGGCCAGGCGTTTGGCGGCCTCGTCGGTGGCCATCGGACCGTGTGGGGCACCGAGGTATTCGCGCATCGACACCGCCGCGGGAAAGCGGACGTAGATCTTGCCGTAGTTGCGTTCACCCTGCGCCTTGATGAAGTTGTACATCCAGGACAAACCCTCGGGCGTCTTCTCGCCTCCTCGCGCATATGCGGCGTATTCGGCGGTTTCGTGCAGTTGGTCGAAGCTGATCGATACCGGCTGCAGCAGGATGTCGTCGCTGCGGCCGTCGAGGTACGCATCAGCGACGTAGGCGAGCAGACCGAGTTTGGGCGGCAACATCTTTCCGGTGCGTGAGCGGGTGCCCTCGATAGACCAGCTGAGGTTGAAGCGTTTCTCGACGATGTAGCCGACGAACTGCCGCAGCACGTATTTGTAGAGCGGGTCGTCGAGCTTGCGGCGCAGGAAGATCACGCCCGAGTGACGCATCAGCGGACCCATGAACCCGAAGGACAGGTTGATGCCCGCGAAGGTGTGCACCGGTGGCAATCGGTTCTCCTGCATGGCCACCGGGACGATCACACCGTCGAGATAAGACCTGTGGGAGAACAGCAGCACCGCGGGATGGTTCTCCAGGCTGTCGCGCATCGCCTCGACCTCGGCGCGGTCGTAGTCGACGTTGGGATCGAACCCGCGGCTGAAGATGGCGCGGCCCAGCGACGGGATCAGGTCGACCGAAAAGCGGCTCCAGCCGGTGGAGAGCTCATCGAGCATCTCCCCCGCCTTTTCGACCGTCGCATCCGGGATCTGTTCCAGGCCTTCGCGAAACCGCGATGAGGCCAGGATCTCTGGCTTCATCAGGCGCGGGGACTTGTATTCCGGTCCCAGCAGGCGCAGCTCGACACGCTCGATCGCCAACGCCGCGCGACGCATCACGAATCGCGCGAACTCCCGAGAGTTCTCGGCGACCGTGGTGTCGGCCCACTGCTGCCGAAGCTCCGAAACCTTGGCGGGCTCGCCGGCGACCACCCGCGCGCGAGACGGATCCTTGCGCAGGATGCGGCGCTGCAGAAGCTCTGGCGGCCGGTAGGTGTCGCGACCCGACAGCAGCGACACCACCTTCGAACGGGTCGGTAGTCCGCCCGGCACCCAGAACACCCGCACGGGGACAACGGACCGATCCTCGTCGGCCTCCAGCTCGGCGACGAGCTGAGCGAGCACGCCGGGAGGCGGATCGTCGTCGGGCAGCCGCAACACGTCCACCTTGGCGTCGGGATGCTCGCGGCGCTGCTGTTCCAGCCAGTCGTTGAGCAGTTCCTGCTCGGCCGGCGACGACACCGATGCCAGCACGAGTGAGTCGTCGGTAGCGGTGAACGGTGCCATCTGGTCCGCGGTGGGTTTCACGACCGGCCCTTCGGCGCAGCCCTTTTCGTCGCCGTCTTCTTGGCGGGGGTTTTCTTCGCCGCAGCCTTCTTGGCCGTCGATTTGGCGGCCGCTTTGGTGGCCGCCTTCTTGGCGGGAACCTTCTTTGCCGCAGACTTCTGCGCCTTCTTGTCCGGAGCCGCGCGGCGGTACAGCTCTGGAGTGGGCAGTTCGTCCCGCGGCCAGTCCCTCAGCGTGTCGAGGTAGAGTTCGCGTACCTCGGCGATGCGTTCGGACAAGTTGTCATGAGTCCAATCGTCTACGGGGATCGGCGGATACACGACGACGTCGACGATGCCGGGATTGAACGTGCTCGAATCGCGGGCGGCGATCACTTCGGCGTTACGAATCACGATGGGCACGATGGGGATTCCCGCCGACATCGCAATACGGAACGGGCCCTTCTTGAACGGGCCGACCTCGGTGGTGTCCAGCCGGGTGCCTTCGGGCGCGATGAGGATCGAGAGCCCCTTGCGCGCGAGCTCCTCGACCTTCTTCAGTCCCTCGATCGCCCTCTGCGGATCGTCACGGTCGATGAACGCCGCGTCCATGATCCTGCCCATCGTGCCGACGATCGGGTCCTTCTCGAGTTCCTTCTTGCCGACCGACGTGAAGTTGGATTCGACGAGTCTCCCGGCGATCAGCGGGTCGGCCTGGTTTCGGTGGTTGAAGATGAACACCGCAGGCCGTTCGGCCGTCAGGTTCTCCTTGCCGAGCACATTGAGATCGACACCGATGGTCGTGAGAAGCGTCCGGCCGAACGTCGACGTGAAGAAGTTGACGCCGGTGCGCCGGTTGCGGGTGAGCAGGCCGAGTCCGATAGCGCCCGCGGCGATCGGCATCATCGTCGCGATGCCCGCGGCGGTGCGCAGCTGTGACACCGGGCTGCTGCCACTGCGGCTGCTGAATCTCAGTACCGGCCAGCCACGTTTGGCGGCGACCGCCGCGAGCTTGCCCGCCGGGTTGGTGGGCCGCGGATTGCCGACCAGATACATCAGCGCGACGTCCTCGTCACCGTCGGCGTAGAAATAGCTTTTGGCCAGATCGACGTCGTTCTCGGAGGCGAACGCCTGCACCGCCCTGGCCTTGCCCGGACCCCAGATGATCGGCCTGAGCACCTCTCCGGTCAGCAGACCGTCCTCGTCGGTCTCGAACTTGTTGCTCAACACGTTCTTGATGCCGAGGAACCGCGCGACCGGCTCGACCTGCACCGTCAACGCCGACGAACTGAGCACCACGGTGTGGCCGCGGGCCATGTGTGCGCGGACGAGCTCACGCATCTCGGGATAGATGCGGCCGACGATCTTCTGGACAAACAGACGCTCGGCCAGCTCGTCGATGTCATCGAGGGAGTTGCCACGCAGCATTCGGGCGCCCTTGCCGATGAGGTCCTCGAATTCGGAGCGACCGAGTTGGTGATTGAGCCCGGCCTGCACCATGCCGATGAACTCCCCGACCGACATCTGGCGGCGCCGCAGCCGGTCCTGCGTCATGACCACACCGGTGAAGCCGGCGACCAGCGTGCCGTCGAGATCGAAGAACGCGCCGACCTCAGGTCCGGCCGGGCTCGCCTCGATTTCGGCGACGGAACCGGGCAGTCGCATGGTCCTGCCGATGGCCGGCGCGCCTTGGCCGTTTCCCGAAGTCATTGCAGCGCACTTCCGTTCGGTGAGATTTGGGCAGTTTCGGGCGGCTCCGCGGAGAACGACGCCGGCTCTGCGCGGCCGTCGCCACCCAGAGCCAGGATTTCGTCGAATCCCGACAACAGGCAGCGTGCCCACAGGTCCGGGTCGTTGATCGCGGCGCGATCGTAGCGTGTGGTGATGGTGCAATACCCCGCCCGAGAGATCAGCACCACCATCATCGCCACACCGGGCAGCGGACCAATTCCGTACTGTCGCAGGATTTTTGCCCCGGCGATGAAGGTGTCGCCCGCGTAAACGGGCACGTTGCTGGCTTGCACGTCGGAGTTGACGATCGAACCCGCCATCGATTCGAGCACCGAGTCAGGCAGCAGGCTGATCACCGGGGCGATGGCACCGACCATGTCGATCGCCCGCTCTTCGCGCTTGCTCGTCATCTGTGAACGGATGTTCTTGATTCGCACCTCGGGGTCCTGCAGCCCGATTGGCGCAGCGAGATTGACCCCTGCGAACCGGTTTCCACCGGCGGGGTCGGCCTCGGATCGAAGGTTGACCGGCACCGCCATCGGCAAGGCATCGATGGGAACACCTTTGGCCTCATGGTAGAGCCGCAGAGCGCCACACAAACCCGCAAGGTACGCGTCGTTGATCGAGCCACCCGCCGCCTTGGCCGCGCGATGCAGGTCGCCGAACTTGATGTCGATGGCCTCGCTGCGCGACGACAGGCTGCGCCGGCGCAGCACCGGCGACGGCTCGGCGACCGGGCCCATCACGCGGACACCGGACATCGCGTAGCCGACGACGCTGCCCATGCGCGCGACCGGGTCGCGAATCGCTTCGGTAACCACATGAGCGGTGCCGGCGACGACGCCGCGCACGCGGCCGGCGATCGTGCCGGGGAGGCGCCGGACCCCTTGCCGCATCAAGTCGTTGGGTGAGAGGTCTTGCGGAATCGGCAACGGAGGGATTGCTCGCGGCGCGGGCTCGCGCTCGAGGTCGTAGATGTTGGCGAACATCTCGACGGCGCCAACACCGTCGGTGATGGCGTGGCTCAGATGCATCATGATCGCAGCACCGCCGCCTTCGAGCCCCCCGATCAGCGTCGCGGTCCACAATGGCCGGGAGATGTCGAGCGGCGACTGCGCGGCGACGTCGGCGAGGTCGAGCACCTGGCGCAGGGTGCCCGGCTCGGCGATCCGGATTCGGCGGACGTGGAAGTCGAGGTTGAAATCGGGATCGATGACCCACCGCGGCGCCACCGTCGGCAGCGTGGGCGTGACGACCTTCTGCCGTAGCCGCAGCACCTTGCGTGAGGCGTTGTCGAACCGTCGCCGGAACTGCTCCCAGTCCGGCTCGGCATCCAGGATCTCCACGGTCATGATCCCCGACCGGGTGCGCGGGTTGGCTTCACCGCGATGCAGGATCTGATCGAACGCGCTCAGTTCCTCCGGGAGTCCGTCGGCGTCGAGGTCCGGCACATCGCTCATTGCCCGTCGCTCCCCTTCCCATAGGCCCATTCGGTGGTCACCACGCTAGTCCGCTGCGCGGGAGTGCGACGGGCCTTTAGTGGCTGTCGCGACGCGTCAGCGGACTCGGCAGCTTACGGAAGGCTGCAGCGTCCAGAACTCCTGCCTTTTGGCCGTTCCTGCTGGGCGCTATCCGGAGCGTGACCGATGCGCCATACGCATCAGGCGGGATGTAGTAACACTCGTCGGTCTCCGGGCAGTAGATGCACACCGTATCGATTGCGCTTTTATCCATCCGTGTCGTGTGCGTCCCGTTGCGGTCCGCCCACATGGATCGGAACGTGACGGTGACGGCGCCTGTGCGCGCCGATCGATACTTCACTTGTAGACGGTTGAATTCTCCCGCTGCGTACGCGACGAGGTCGAACGGCGCATGCTCCGTCGCCGGGAACAAGACCGTGAATCCCTGACTCACCAAATCGGCATGGGCTTTGGCGATGCCCAAATCACCCTTGTCTTTCGTGTGGTGCGCCATCGTTTTAGAGTAATCGATGACCCATCAATCGGTTTGCGGGAGTTCGGCTAAGGTAGGTGCGCTGCCTTCGTAGCTCACCGACAGAGTGACCCAATACCCGGTTTCGCCCTGCTCGGGAGGCGTATGTGAAAGGAGAACGACGGCTACATGTAGGTGTCGTTGCGATACGTCGGTAGTTTCTGGGTCGCGTGTCGTATCACTTGCCCCCGTGGCGCAACGGATAGCGCAGCGGATTTCTACTCCGTAGGTTGCAGGTTCGAATCCTGCCGGGGGCGCAAAATGAGGAGCGCTCGCCACACGCGACACCGCGCCTGAACACCGCATAGCTCGCTCGTTGCGACGCGCAAGTCCCGCTGAATGAGATTGCGGGTTGTCCCGTGTTCACCTTCCGTTCACCGTGAGCTGTCCACACCAACGGCGGGAGGAATTGCTCAATGAACGGTGCGTCTGAAGGCGCCATCCAGGCGGGTTCACGAATACCAGTGAGGTTGCCAGGGCGTCAGCGCAGAACGGCGATGTACCGGATCCTCGGCGTCGTTGTGGCCGCGATCGCCATGCTCGTTGGCGCGGCGGTGCCCGCCTCGGCGGCCGAGACGATGCGGGTGACGTTCGTCCGCCACGGTCAATCCGAGGGCAATGCCTCCGGACTGATCGACACGTCGACCCCGGGCCCGGTGCTCACCCCGCTCGGTCAGCAGCAGGCTGAAGATGTGGTCGACCTACTCGGCGACAACAACTACGACGCCATCTACGCATCCACGATGGTGCGGACCCAGCTCACGGCGGCCCCGATGTCGCAGTACCTGGGCCTGCCGGTGCAGGTGCTACCCGGCCTTCAGGAGATCGAGGCCGGTGTCTTCGAGGGCACCCCGGAGGCCAACGCTTCGCGGGGGTACGGGCTGTATCCCATCGGGTGGGCACTGCCCGGCGTCATCCCCCAGATCCCAGTGGATCGTTTCAACAAGGGCACCGTCATGCCCGGTACGGATGGACTCAACGGGTATGTGTTCGACGCCAGGGTCGACGGTGCGCTGCAGACGATGTACGACAACGGTGACCGCAACGCGATCGTGTACTCGCACGGCGGCGCCATCATGTTCTGGACGATGATGAACGTGAACAACCTGACCCCGATCCAGAAGCTACAGCTGCTGCAGACGGCTGCGTTGGGCAACACCGACTACGTCGTCATCGAAGGCAACAACGAAGACGGCTGGACGTTGGTCGACTGGAACGGGCAGCGGTTCAGCCCTGAACCCACACTCAGCGCCGAAATCGCGCTTCAGCAGCGCACCTTGACGCGTCAGCTGACCGCGACTTTCGATGAGGTCGCCGACGCGTTCGCCACGCGGGACGTCAGGACGATCCTCACCGCGGTCAATCGCGGCGCCGCGGACACGCAGTTCTCGTTCGCCAAGTTCAGCCGCGCCGTCACCGCCAAAATCACCAACGAGATCAGCAAGCTGACGTCGCAACCCGCCGAGTCCGGTGACACCGAAAACACCCCGACACCGCACAGCCAGGTCGCCTCGGTCACAGCGACGACCGACAACTCGGCGACGGCGGAATCCACCGACATCGCCGCGCGCGTTTCCGCTGCCACGAGCTCGTTCGGCGCCAAGCCACGCAGCTCCACCAAGAAGTCAGAGGCGGTCGACGCTGACGAGGCGAGCGAAGGTGCCGAGTCCGTACCGGCGCGCACCACGAGGCCTACTCGGGCCGGTGATCGTGGTCCGATCACGGCCGACGATGTCCGCGACTTCGTCTCGAGGTTTACTCCGAAACGTGCCGCTGACAAGGAGGACAGCACCACCTCGGAAACGGTCGGCACCACCGGCACCGCAGGCAGCACCGGTCCCAGTGACAGTGACAGTGACAGTGATAGTGACGGCGGAGGTTCGCAAAGCAACGCGGCGTAAATGAGAGCAGTCGGCCCCTTGCCCCTGCAAGGGGCCGACTGTTTTTCTGCCACCTACAGTGAACTGACTCAACCGCGACACGGGAGGGGCCTTGGTCGGTCCTGCGAACAGTGCGTCTGACGCGCCGGCGTCGATGGTGGCGCGGGTCGCGTTGATCATCAACTCGTTCGACCGCGCCGGAAAGCAGCTACGCCTCGACGACGTGGCCTCCCACACCGGCCTGCCGCGTTCGTCGACTCACCGCATCCTCAATCAACTTCACGCGACAGGGTTGCTCACCCGCGGGCCGGACGGTTATTGCCTTGCTGCGTCGTCTCTCTCGGCGAATCGCGCCGTCGATCACTCCGAGTTGCGCGGCATAGCGTCGCCGGTGCTCAGACGTCTTGCCGCCGACACATCCCTCGTCGTACATCTCGGCGTGCTGCTGGGAGCGGACATCGTCTATCTCGACAAGGTCGGTGGCAGCAGCGATGTCGCGATTCCGACACGCGTCGCGGGCCGCACCCCCGCCCACGCCAGCGCGCTGGGCAAGGCGATGCTGGCCATGCAGCCCGCCGAGGACGTCGACGCGATCCTGGCCGATCCGCTCCCCAAGCGCACCCCGGCGACCATCGCCGACCTGGCCACGCTGCACCGGGAGCTGGCGCTGATCCGATCCCGGCACGGACTCGCCTACGACGACCAGGAACTGGCCGTGGGTCTGTCGAGCGTCGCAGCACCCATCCGAATGGCCGACGGCGAGGTGGCCGGTCTCTCCCTCACCGGCCCGATGCCCGCCCGCTGGCTCAACCGGATGGCGCCGTTCCTCACGCGCGCTGCAAGAGGCATATCGGAGCACATCGGCAGGGCGATACCCGCAACGCGGAACGACACCGATTCCACGACCGTCACCGACGACATGATGTCGCGGGTGCTACGCACCCTGTCGTCCGACGACTGGGTGTGACCCGCGCTACCAGATGAGGTCATCCACGTTGAGACCCATCGCGAACCGACCGGCCACAGAAAGTACCTGTTCCACATTGCTCGACACGTGGCGTTGCGCGGTTTGCACATCACGCCAGATTCGTTCCAGCAGAGCGTGATCAGCGTGGGGACCCGGATTGTGCACGACCGTGCGGATCGCCGCGACCGCCCGCTCGCACGCCATCACCTGGTCCCGACGCGCGCGAAGCACCAATTCCGCATCCGGATATCCGCCGGCGCGAACGCGGTCCATCAGATCGGCTAGATTGCGTCTGATCTGAAGCATCGACAGTTCAATGTCCGCGCGGGCCATCGCGATCGGATCCAGCGGTGTCGAAGAGTCCGGCGCCCGCTCTGCCAGCACTCGTTGCGCCGCCCCGAGCAGCGGAATGGTTCCGGCCAGGGTGTACAACGTCGGCTGCGGCAACCGGTCCAGCAGCTTCGTCGCAGCGTTCGGATCGAAGTTCAGCCAGCTGAACGCGCGATGCTCTGGCACGAATACGCCGGACATGACGACGTCGTCCGCACCAATCCCCCTCAGTCCCAACCCATTCCAGGTCGTCTCGATCACGTAGTCAGCCTGCGGCACCAGCACTGCCATGAAGTCCTGGGCGGCGCCGTCAGGCCCCACGCGCAGCGCCGCGGCGCTCAACCACGCCGCATGGCGCGCGCCGGTGCATCGGGCCCATCGACCGGATAGTAGGAACCCGCCGTCGACGGACTCCAACCGTCCGGTCGGGGCGTAGGACGAGCACAGCAGCGTGCGCGGGTCGTCACCCCAGATGTCCTGCTGCACCCTTTCGTTGCGCACCGACAGCCCCCAGCTGTTCATCGCCAGCCATCCGGCGAGCCAGCCGGTCGACATGCACGCCGAGGAGAGTTCATGCGTGGCGGTCAGATAGTCGTCGGGGTCGCCCTCGCTCTCAAAACCCTGCGGTCGCAGCAGCGCGAAGTAGCCGGTGTCCTGAAGGCGCGCGATCATTTCGGGGTCGACCGCGCGTCGCCGGTCCACATCTGGCGCGGCCGCGGCGATCTCGGGAATCAACTCTCGAACCGAATCGAGCACCGACGGCGTCGTAGTCTGCTTCACAGCTGCCTTTTTCGTGCCACGATTTCTCAATACCAGTTCGGCGCCCGCGTGGAGGTGAGTATGGCCGAGCAGACGACCGTGCCGCGCGTCGTCCGCGTCATTCTCGGCAAGCTGGCCAGCGAATCCGACGCGGTCACGGCTGAATCACTTGTCGGGCTGCACGGTTCGATAGCCGGCCACGCGATGCGCCCGGCGCGGCATGGCGGGTCGGAATTGGGTGCCGACGAGTTCGTTTCGCAGATCTGCGAACTCGCGTCTCTCGACGGATCGCTCGGGTGGCTCGCGGCGATGTTCCATGCGGCCACCCACCAAATCGCGACTCTCCCAGAGGCTGTTGTCCACGCGGTATGGGGTTCGGATCCGGAAGCGGTGGCTACCATCGCTTATCGCGGCTCGGGTGCCGTCGGGCCCGATCAGCGGCTGGTCGGCCGGTGGGAATCGGTCGTCGGCGCCCAATATGCCGACTGGCTGGTGCTGCCCACGGAGAACGCCCGCCGCGTCCTCGTGCCGCGTGCCGCCGCACGGATCGAACCGCATCGCGAGGGTTTCACCGTCGCAGGCGTCTGCGACGTGACGATCGCCGGTCACGTCGTCGACGACAGCCACGCCTTTCCAAGTGACCACCGTGCCGCGGCAATCGCCATGGCCGGTGCGGCCGCAGCAGTGACAGGGGCGGCCGAGGGCGTCTGGCGCCACCACGTCGAACAGATGCGGGCTCGGCTTGCTACGTCCTACAGCGGCGGCGAGCTCGCCAACGCCGCCCCTGCGCAAGTGGCCCGGGCCGCCTCCGACATCGACGCGACCAGGCTCCAGATCGTCGACGCGTTGCGGCGTCCGGAGGCCGAAGCGGCCGACGCCCGGGCCTATCGGCAAGCGGTGGCCAGGGCGAGGTCCGCCGCCGACCACATCCTTGGCAACAGTCGCCATGCGCTCGACGTGACCGATCCGGTTACCCGCCTGTGGCGGGACGTGCATACGGGGTGCCGACTGTCCGCCGCTGTGCTCGACGAAGCAGTGGGCGCCTGATCGGCAAAATCACGGACATCCCGAGTGCCGAGAAGTGGCGATCTCGCGTAACATGCCCGTCGGCAATACGTTTGCTGCGAAATGCTTACAAGGGGCGGATCAATGGCGAAGTCTGACGGAAAGCGCACGCTCAAGGTCGCGATCGGCGCTGTCGCGGTGGGAGTCGCTACCAGCGTCGGCGCCGTTGCGGTCACGCAACCCGCCTCCATCTCCGCGTCCCTTGTCGACCTGGCCGCACTCATCGTGGTCGGGAGCTCGACAAATCCGACCGGAGAGGGCGTCGAGAACTTCTTCGGCGGCAAGTTCCGCGACCCGATGTACACCGGGGCCGACGGCACGGACATCGTCCGTGTGAACTTCCGTGAGGGCCCCGCCGGCATCAGGGCTGCGCTGGACGAGAACGCGGGCGAGCAGAACGCCGTCCTCGCCTCGGGCTGGGGTGCGGCGAACGCGAGTCTGCTGTTGCTGAGGGACGATCCGGCCTACGCGGACACCGTCTTCATTCTGGACAACGACGTCGCTCGTCCCGACGGCGGCTTCGGCACCCGGTATCCGTGGTTCGCCCTCATCGGGGTCAACCCCATTCCCACCCCCAGCGAGGTTCCGGCCCAGGCGGCAGTGAACGTCGGCTACCAGTACGACTACAACTCGAATGCCCCTTCCTACGTGCTGAACCCGTTCTCGGCGGTCAATTCGCTGGCGGCGTACCTGAACACGCGCCTGAATCAGGCGGAGATCGATCTGCCGGTCAATGCCGACGGCACACCGTCGGTCACGTGCAACGCCAACACGTGCGCGATCACCGAAAGCGGCGCCGTGCTGGACTGCCCCGACGCGCGATGCAGCTCGCCGAGCGACCGAATCACGGCCTACATCACGACGCGGGACAACACCACGTATGTCACCTATACGACGGACGAGCTGCCGCTGACCAAGCTGATTCGCACCTACTTCGGTGACTACATCGCCGATGTCCTCAATCCAGTTCTGGAGTTGGCCGTCGACTTCGGTTACTACGGCGGCAACCCGATTCCGAGCGATCCCAGCGCCTATCGACCCGGGGCGTTCCTGCCGTCGAGCGCTGACATCGTGACCGCCTTGGCGAAGCTTCCCGGCGTGATCGAGCGCACGGTCGCCGCGGCGCTCGGTCCGCTGCGGCAGGAAAATCCGCCGTCTATGAACAGGATTGAGCCGACCACCGACACGGCCGAGCCATTTGCGGCGGAAGACAAGCCTTCGATCGCCGAGCAACTCGAGCAGGCCGCCGAGGCGACCGCGGTGCCGGATTATCTGAAACCGCAGAAGCCGAAACTGACCAACAAGCCCCTGCTGAACGTCGTTCGGGACGGACTCAAGGTCAAGCCCGGCACCCTCGGAGAGGGCTCGGAAAGCCCTGTCGGCGCCGTGCCAGACAAACCGAAGGACGGCGAGAACGTCGAACAGCCGACAGACCCGTCGCCGACCGAGCCAGCCGGCGGGAACGGCGCCGGCGACGGCACCGAACCCGGCGGATCCACCGACGCGAACAACGGTGGCGCCGCGGCGGCGTGACGGGTGCTGTCGTCGCGAGATCTGCCTCGGCCGGGCGACGCTGTGGATACACTCCACGACGTGAAGACGAAGGTCGCCACGGCAGCGGGCGCCGCACTGATGGCGCTGGGACTGGCCGTCCCTGCGGACGCTGCTCCACCGAGCTACGGCAGCAACGGCGTCTTCAACGTCACCACCAATCCGCGCGACGGATGGGCGACGGCGTTCATCCCGCCGGGCCACTACCGGGTCAATCAGGCCCCGAGCATGTTTCCGTATCAAAGTGCGCCCGGGTTCTGGTACCGCTGCCACAACTTCCCGTGCAGCCCCAGCTTTCCGGGCAACGTCATCGCTTCCGGCCCCGCCCAGCGCGACGCCGCGACGTTCGTCGACATCCTGCCCACCGATGTCGCGGTGGCGCTACACAACGTCACGTTGACGATCGCCTGACTCACAGAGGTCTGTGAGCGGTCACTAGGCTGAGCCGCGTGTCTGATCTCGTACTGGTTCACGTCGACCACCACGTCGTCGTCATCACCATCAACGATCCCGACCGCCGCAACGCGGTCACTTTCGAGATCTCTGCGGCGTTGCGTGCCGCGGTGGATGCCGCCGAGGCCAACACAGACGTGCATGCGCTGATCGTCACCGGCGCCGGGAAGGCGTTTTGCGCAGGCGCCAATCTGACCGCGCTGGGCGAGGCCACCGAGGACGGCCTGCGCGTGATCTACGACGGATTCCTCGCGGTCGCCAACTGCACGTTGCCGACGATCGCCGCCGTCAACGGCGCGGCAGTGGGCGCCGGGCTGAACCTCGCACTAGCCGCGGATGTCCGCATCGCCGGTCCCCACGCGCTTTTCGATCCGCGCTTTCAGAAGCTGGGCATCCATCCCGGCGGCGGTGCCACGTGGATGCTGCAGCGCGCGGTCGGTCCGCAGGTAGCCCGCGCGTCGCTACTGTTCGGGATGAGCTTCGACGCTGAGACGGCGGTGCGCCACGGACTCGCGCTCAAGGTCGCCGAGGATCCCGTGGCCGCCGCGCGCGAACTCGCCGCGGGACCGGCCGCTGCGCCGCGCGAGGTGGTTCTCGCGACCAAAGCCTCGATGCGCGCTACCGCCAACCCCGGATTCGTCGACAGCGACCAGCACCGCATCGCGGTGGACACCGAGCTGGGCCCGCAGGCGACCTCCATCGAATCACCGGAGTTCGCGCGCCGACTCGAGGCCGCGAAGCGCCGGTGACCTAGAGGTCCAGCAACGCCATTTCGGGCGCCTCGATGAGGCCGCGCAGTTCGGTCAAGAATGCGGCGGCCTGCGCGCCGTCGATGATGCGATGGTCAAACGCACACGTGAGCGACATCGTCGGCCGCGCCACGACTTCTCCGTCGACGACGACGGGGCGCGGCTTCAGCGAGCCCATCCCGAGGATCGCCGCCTCCGGATAGTTGATCACCGGGACGCCGTCGTCGAGGCCGAGCACACCGAAGTTTGACACCGTGAACGTCGAGCCCTGCAGTTCGGTCGGTCTGAGCGTGCCGGACCGCGCGTCCCGAATCAGCCGGGCGACCACGTCGGCGAGCTCGCGGGTGGTCTTGTCCTGGGCGTCTTTGACGACGGGCACCAGCAGGCCGCGCGGTGCCGCGACTCCGAATCCCAGATGCACCGCGGAGTGCAGATGGATCTGCGGACCTTCGGTGGTATCCACCCATGTCGCGTTGAGGTTCTGATGGTGGGTGAGCGCAATCGTCAACAGCCGCAACGTGAGTACGAACGGTGTGATCGACACGTCGTCGCCCACCTGGTCACGCATGCGGTCGCGCAGCCGCATCAGGTTCGTCCCGTCGACATGCACGCTGGCATGGGCATCGGGTATCTCCCTGCGCGACAGCGACATTCGATGGGCCATCTCCGCCCGCACACCGCGCACCGCAACCATGTCGGGGCTCGGTGCGGACCGGCCCGCCGACGCCAAGACATCCTCGCGGGTGATGACACCGTCGGCGCCCGAGCCCACCAGCGCGTTGAGGTCAACGTTCAGCTCCGATGCCAACCTTCGTACCGGCGGCTTCGCGCGCGGTCGGGTCGACGTGGGCGGCGCGGTTCGCCTGGTTTCGTCCATCTCGTCATCGGCGCCGTAGCCGACCAGGACCGGATTACGCTTGGTCTCCACAGCCGTCGGCGTGTCGGTCTCGATACGGACCAGCACCGCACCGACATTCAGCGTTTCACCTTCGCCGCCGCCGAGCTCGGCGATCCGCCCCGCGAACGGACTCGGGATCTCCACCTCGGCCTTGTTGGTCTCGACCGTGCACAGCGTCTGGTTGAGCTCGACGGTGTCGCCGACCGCGACGCTCCAGCTCGTGATCGTCGCGTCCTCCAGTCCCTCACCGAGGTCCGGTACGAGGAAGTCGCGCACCTGGCCGGTCATGGCGCCTCCAGCGTCCGCTCGACGCAATCCAGAAGCCGGTCGACGCCAGGTAGCCACAGCCTTTCCAGCCGCGCTGGCGGGAACGGGGTGTCGAATCCGGTGGCGCGCAAGACCGGTGCCTCCAGGTCGTAGAACAACTCCTCCTGGATGCGCGCCGCGAGTTCGGCACCGAAGCCCAGCGTGCGCGGGCCCTCGTGCATGACCACAGCGCGACCGGTGCGCCGCACAGATTCGGCGACCGTGTCGAAGTCCAGCGGGTTCAGCGTCCGTAGGTCGACGACCTCGATGCTCCAACCGTGGTGCTGTGCCGCCAGTTCGGCGGCGCTGACGGCCGTGGCGACCAGCGGTCCATAGGTGATCACCGTGACGTCGTCTCCGCTACGCCGGATCGCCGCACGCCCGATCGGCAGGCCAGGGGTGACGGTGTCGACGGGTTCACGTAACCAATACCGGCGTTTGGGTTCCAGGTAGACAATCGGATCGCGGCACGTGATCGACTGTCGCAGCAGCCAGTACGCGTCGGTCGGAGTCGAGGGCGCCACCACCTTCAAACCCGCGGTGTGCAACCAGTAGCTCTCAGTCGACTCCGAATGGTGTTCGACGGCCCCGATTCCGCCGAACGACGGGATCCGGATGGTCACCGGCATCTCGATGTCGCCGCGTGTTCGCATCCGGTACTTCGCGAGATGACTGACGATCTGGTCGAACGCCGGCGCGGCGAACCCGTCGAATTGGATCTCCGGGACGGGTACCAAGCCGCGGATCGCCATGCCGATCGCGATGCCGATGATCGCCGACTCCGCCAGCGGAGTGTCGAAACACCTTTGCTCACCGAAGGTTTGAGCGAGTCCCTCGGTGACCCGGAAGACACCGCCCAGGGTGGCGACGTCCTCGCCGAACACGAGCACGCGTTCGTCGGCGGCCATCGCGTCGTGCAAAGCCCGGTTGATCGCCTGCGCCATTGTCAGCGTCGGCGCCAGCGGAACGGGGGTGATCAGCGGACGTTGCGGTTCGTCGTCCCCGTGGAAGGTCGGCCGCTCGATGATCTGAGTCACGTCACGCCTCCTTCGCGATCTCCGCCAGCACCTGTTCTCGCTGCGCCAGCAAGTCCGGGGTGATGTCGTGGTACACGGTGTCGAACACATCGGTGATGTCGAAATCGTCGGCGTCCACGACCGACTCCCGCAGTTCGGCGCGCAATCGCTTCGATTTGGCGGCAACCCGCTCCTCGAGCCGCTCGCTCCACACACCTACCGACTGCAGGTACGTCCGGTAGCGCTGAATCGGGTCGCGCGCCGCCCAGTAGTCGAGTTCCTCGTCGGGGCGGTAGCGGGTGGGGTCGTCAGAGGTGGTGTGCGGACTCATCCGGTAGGTGATCGCCTCGATCAGCGTCGGCCCGCCGCCTCCTCGGGCACGCTTGGCGGCGTCTGCCGTCACGGCGTAACAGGCCAGCACGTCGTTGCCGTCCACTCTGATGCCGGGCATCCCGTAGCCGATGGCCCGGTGCGCTATGGATGGCCCGGCCAGCTGCCTACTGACCGGAACCGATATCGCCCAGTGGTTGTTCTGCACGACGAAGATGCATGGCGCGTTGAACACGGACGCAAAGTTCAGCGCCTCGTGCGCATCGCCTTCGCTGGTGGCGCCGTCGCCCATGAACGTCAAGGTCACCGAATCCTCGCCCAGGCGTTGCGCAGCCATCGCCGCGCCGACCGCGTGCAGACCTTGGGTTCCGATCGGGATCGAGATCGGCGCGACACACTTCTCGGTGAACTCGAGCCCCCCGTGCCATTTGCCGCGCCAGACCGCACCCATCTGCGCCGGCGTGAGTCCGCGCAGCAGAAACGCGCCGATCTCTCGGTACTGCGGGAACAGCCAGTCGGTCTTGGGCAGGCAGGCTGCGGTACCTATCTGCGCGGCCTCCTGACCGCGGCAGGATGCGAACAGTGCCAGCTCACCCTGTCGCTGCAGGTTGACGAACTCGGTGTCGAGTTCGCGGGTGACGACCATCGACTCGTAGAGCCAGGCCAAGGTCTCGGGCGGGAGGTCTCTGCGGTATCGGGTTTCGGCGGTCGGCGTCCCATCGGGCGCGACCAGCTGTATCGGATCCAGCTCGACGCCTGGCTCTATCCCAGACGTCCGCGGGGTCGCATCGATCCCTGCCATACCGCCTCCTAGGGTCACTGACGGCGGGTCGCGCCGTCAGGCGACTGAGGTGCTCAGCACAGAGGCGATCGGAGCAGAACCCCCGGTGGGGGGCTCGTCCGTTAGCTGCCGGGGTGTGGCGCTAACGCGACGATGCGCTCAGCTCGCCGCAGTACTGGGGCATCAACCATTATGCCCTCGCACGGGAAGACAGCATCTGATCGCGGCCGCCGGTGAGGACGTGTCGCGCGTCAGTACTGGCGATATCTCCGTTGAACGTGTTCCTGACGGATCCGGATCTGCTCATTGCGTTCGTCTTGAGAGACGACGCGGGTGGTGGCGGGGAGGTGTGGACGCACCTCGCCGAACGCCATCTTGCTGACATTGACCTTGGGGAGTTCGTCAGGAGGCTCAGGGTAGGTCCACCGCGCGGTGAGGAAACCTTGCGTCTGGCCAGTGGTGTCCAGCCAGTTCGGCACACCGGGATCATCGTGTGCGATCACGAATCGGGTGATGCCGTCGGCGTCTGCTTCGGCTTGAAATCCGTTGAGACTGGTCACGTGGTTGGCATAGTCCAACGACTCACCCCACAGATTGCCGAGATGAAAGCCGCTGTAGGACGGCTTGACTGGGACGTCGACCTCGATCAGCAGGGCCTCATCCGGGCCGAGGTCGAACATTCCGCCGGAATAGACGTTGGTGCACTGACCGCCGCCCGTCGCGAGGTTCGCTCGCGCGGGTTTGTTCAGTCCGTTGCGAGGCATGAACGTTTGGCCATCACCATTCCGGTCACCGTGTGCCTCTAAGACGAGGTCGTAGAACTCGTTCCAGAACTTCATCTGATTCTCGACGATCTCGCCGACTCGACGCATCTTGATGGCGGCGGCGGTCGGGTCGATCGGCGGCGGATGCGCACCTTCCCTGCCGGCCTGGACGATCTGCAGATCGGGCGATATCTCGTTTTCCCAGTCGTGAAATAGCATGCGCACGATCAAGAATCGGGCATCTTTTGTGGCGTCGCCGATAACCTGACGCGAGGCGATGAAGTTGCCGATGTGATCGGCGGGCCGTGCCGGGGCGACCAGGATCTCGAATTGACCATCGTCGGCCACGACCAGGTCGGTGCTGTCGAGCGATCCGGTGATGGCACGTTCGGTCGGGCTGAGCTCGGCCAATGTGCCCGAGTCTCCGGCGTATGCGGTGTGCGCTTCGAAAATCATGTACTGCGGCGCCTTCAGCCCCGAAAGCCGGCCCCGCACCCGGTACCTGGTTTCACCGTCGATCGACGCCGACAGGTACAAGGCATCGGCGTTGTCGATGGTCGCCTTGTCCACCGGCTGAATTGCGCGGCGGAAGTAGGGGAACGCGGGATCTTCACAAATGGCGCGCTCGATCGCACCGAATGTGAAGCCGAGTAGGTAGCGGTATCCCTCGGCGAGCCCCCGCTCGGTCTCTGGGGGCGCATGCAGATCGGGTGAGTCGATCGCATCCCTGGCCCTGTTCAGTCCGTCGATCAGGTCGTTCCAGGCAGCGCGGAGTGCGGTCGCGCTTGACTCAGTTGACAATTGCGTCGTCTCCTTCTGTCTCCCAGTTGAAGCGCTCGAAGAGGCCGGCCAACTGGGTGTGAATCTCGTGTGGATCAAGGCCGAATTCTTCGAGGCAGTATCGATGAGCCGACTCATGGCCTTGTCCCAATGCCGAGTCGATTGCCTCGGCGACCGCGGGCCCGAGCTCGAGACCCAACTCCTCGTAGACGCAACGCATCGTGAGCGCAGGCCTGCTCACCAGGTCCCGATAGTCGACCACGCACGAACGCGTTTCCGGATGTCGCGCCAGCACCTCGAGCGGATGTTCGTAGGCATCGAAAGACTGGTCGGCCAGAACGCGCAGCGAGTTCTTGATCAACTGGTCGTCGCGTCCGCGCAGCGTCCACTCTTTTTGCAGCATCTTGAGGAGGCTCGGGATCGTTTCGTAAGGGTTACGCACTGGCACAACGAATCTCGCATCCGGGAATGTCTCGATGAGGGCCTCGACGCGGCCGCAGAAGGTCGGGTTCTTACTCAGGTGAGTTCCTCCGCCATTCAGGACGATCTGGCGCCGGACACATTCCTTGTAGAAGGTCATCACACGCCTACGCTTGTCTTCGCTCCAGCGGTCGACGTGGTAGAAATCCAGCTCACCCATGTAGGGGAACATCACTATCCAGAAGCCGGAACCCAGCGACCACGTCAACAGGAAGTCGTCCTCCTCGGGTGCGAAGAACCCCGTCTTGTGCATGTCATTGGTCTCAGCGAACGCGCTCTCTTCGATCGCATCGAGCCTGCGCCGGAGGCGCTTCCCCGTCACGTCATCGATTCGGAACAGCAGCCGCAGGAACCGCTTCTCGAGAAGCGACGGAAAGAACATCTCGTACATCAGCACGTAGCTGAACTGAGGGTCTTTGGCCATCAACCGATGCAGATAGGTGGTGCCACTGCGGGCATGTCCGACACAAAACGTCGGCTCGCGCACCTGTGTCCTGCGCAGCGACGGGAACAGGATGGGATCCAGCGCGAAGCAGACGGCGTGGATGGCGGCGATCGTCGGCACACCAATCAGGAACGCGCAGAACATTTTTCGGCGTCGCGCCGGATTTGGCTCCTCGCGCAACAGCCTGAGCATCGTGCGGTAGTTGGCCCAGTCGAAGTAGTAGCGCCACCCGGCACCCATGCAAGAAGGCTAGCCCTAGTAATTTGACAATGTCAAGCAACTACGAGAGCGCACTCTTCTCGACGCCTGTCTTCATGGTTCGTCGTCGATCGAAGTCGCCGTGGTGTCTGCGAGGAACCGCATCAGAAGCCGATCGAAGTCCTCCAGCTCGGAGGCCGACCATCCGGACAGTGCCCGCTGCAAGTGACGCCGCCGCACGTCCTGCAGTGCTCCCGCGACCCGGTGGCCCTCAGGGCTCGCCGCAACGAGTGACACTCGTCGGTCCGCGGGATCCGGCTGTCGAGTGACCAGCCGCGCCTCGACGAGTGCGTTGACCTGCCGCGCCGCCATGCCCACGTCCATGTGAGCGATACGCGCCAGACCACCCATCGGGAGCGGTCCCTCGTCGATGAGGGTTCGGAGCAGGACGTAGGACGGCTGCGCCAGATCCACACCGGCGGCCGCTGCCTGCCGGGCGAACATGGAGCGACTGCCGCTCAGCCGCATCACCCTGGCCAGCGTGTGGTTGATGGAGTCCAGCGACCCTTGTCTGCCTGACAACGCCATTGGCAAATCATGCACGCTATGCGGGGTGACGCTCAGAGGCGGGCATGAAGCCGGTCCCGCGAAACTCGTCCCTATGTGGCGGACGCGACGATCCGTTCTGCGCGCCGAAGCACCGGGGCATCGACCATCAAACCCTCGTGTTGGAACACTCCCCGCTCATCGCGGGCAGCCGCGAGAACCGCCCGTGCCCAGTCGACCTGCTCGTCTGTCGGCGCGTAGGCATCACGAATGACCGCAACCTGCGATGGGTGGATGGCAACCTTGGCGTCGAAGCCCACTGCGACCGCGTCGTCACTTTCCGCGCGGAGGCCGTCGAGGTCCTTGATGTTGAGATAAACGGAATCCAACGCGATCTTGCCGTACGCCTTGGCGGCAAGCAGACTCTGCGACCGCACATGTCTGGCGACGTCGCGGTAACTACCGTCGGGCCACCGGTTGGCGGTGCCGCCGGTGACGGCGAACAGATCCTCCGCGCCCCACATGACCGCGAACGCGTTGTCCATGCGCGCCAGTTCGCCGACTTCCAAGGCGCCCAGCGGTGTCTCGATCAGCACGACCACCTCGCGCGGTACGAGATCGCGGACCTGGCGCGGTGATTCGGTTTTAGCCAGCATGACGACGGTGTAGTCGGTGCGCGCCAGCGTCTCCAGGTCGAGCTGATGATCGGACGTCGCGGTCGGGTTGATCCGGACGACCGTGCGGGCGGGGTCCAGCGGAGTGTCGATCAGCGCTTGGCGTGCGGCTTCGCGGTCCTTGGCGGCGACACCGTCCTCGAGATCGAGGATAACGACATCGGCTGCGGCGGCGGCCTTCTCGAACCGTTCAGGGCGGTCGGCGGGACAGAACAGCCAAGCCGGACCGTTGTTGCCCAACGCCATCAGGCCGTCCCCTTGGGCCGCTTGCGCACCATGGTCTTGCGGGACGCGGTCGCCACGACGTCACCGTGTTGATTGCGGCCAACGTGCGAGAAGGTGACGATGCCTTCCCCCGGCCTGCTCTTCGATTCCCGCTTCTCGGTGATCTCGGTCTCGGCGTAGAGCGTGTCACCGTGGAAGAGCGGCTTCGGGAACGCGACTTCGCCGAAGCCGAGGTTTCCGACGATGGTGCCCTGTGTCAGTTGCGCCACCGACAGCCCGACCAGTGTCGACAGCGTGAACATCGAATTCACCAGCCGCTGGTTGAACGGGGGCAACGCATCGGAAAACGCCGCATCGAGATGCAGCGCCTGGGTGTTCATGGTCAGAGTGGTGAACAGCACGTTGTCCGCCTCGGTGATGGTGCGTCCCGGGCGGTGCTGATACAGCACACCGGTTTCGAATTCCTCGAACCACAGACCGCGTTGGACGATGACCTTCTTGTGCTCTTCGCCTCCGCTCACAGGCCGGCCTCCCGCGCGATCAGCATCAACTGCACTTCCGTTGTCCCCTCACCGATTTCGAGGATCTTGCTGTCGCGGTAGTGGCGCGCGACCGGATACTCGTTCATGAAGCCGTAGCCGCCGAACACCTGCGTGGCATCGCGGGAGTTGTCCATCGCCGCCTCGCTGGCCACCAGCTTGGCGATTGCCGCGGCCTTCTTGAACGGCTTGCCCGCCAACATCAGTGCCGCCGCGTCGTAGTAGGCGGTTCGGGCTGAGTATGCGCGCGCCTCCATGCGAGCGATCTTGAATGCGATGGCCTGGTACGCGCCGATCTTTTGACCGAACGCCTCCCGCTCCTTGGCGTACTTCACACACTCGTCGACGCAGCCCTGCGCGGCACCGACGGACAACGCTGCGATGGCGATCCGTCCCTCGTCGAGGATGCGCAGGAAATTGGCGTAACCGCGACCACGTTCGCCCAGCAGGTTCTCCTGCGGTACCCGGACGTCGTCGAAACTCAGCGGGTGGGTGTCCGACGCATTCCACCCGACCTTGTTGTAGGCAGGCTCGGCGGTGAATCCCGGCGTCGGAACCGGCACCAGGATCGACGAGATCTCCTTCTTGCCGTCCGTGTCCCCCGTTACTGCGGTAACGGTGACGAGCTTGGTGATGTCGGTGCCCGAGTTGGTGATGAACTGCTTGGAGCCATTGATAATCCAGTGCCCGTCGTCTAGCCGCGCTGTCGTTCGAGTCGCGCCCGCGTCGGTACCGCCACCCGCCTCGGTCAGGCCGAATGCGCCCAGCGCCTTTCCGCTCGCCAGCAGCGGCAGCCATTCCTGCTTCTGCTCCTCGTTGCCGAAGCGGTACACGGGCATCGCACCCAGCGAAACACCTGCCTCCAGCGTGATCGCCACACTCTGATCGACCTTGCCGAGCTCCTCCAGCGCCAGGCACAGCGCGAAGTAGTCACCGCCCATACCGCCGTATTCCTCGGGGAATGGCAGGCCGAACAACCCCATATCGGCCATGCCAGCGACGACCTGGTACGGAAACGAGTGCTCTTCATCGTGTTTGGCGGCGACGGGCGCGACCACGCTCTGGGCGAAATCGCGGACCGTCTTGGCCAGCTGCTCATAGTGATCGGGCAGCATGCCCGTCGCCAGACTGTTGCTCATGCGCGATCCGCCTCCGCTACTCGCTTGATGCTCATGCCTGTTCTGCTTTCTCACTAGCGGTGATCCGGGACAATGTCTGGCCCACCTTGACCTGGTCGCCGACGGCGACGAGTAGCTCGACCACACCCGCGACCGGGGCGGTCAGTGCGTGTTCCATCTTCATGGCCTCGACGGTCACTACGACGGTTCCGGCCTCGACCGCGTCGCCGTCGGAAACACCAACGGCGACAACCGAACCCGGCATTGGGCTCGTCAGCTCGGCGTCGCCGCCCAGTTCGTCGTCGGGGCGCACGGGCGCTTCCCGAACCTCGTCGACGACGGCGGTGTGCCCGTCACCGGACAGCCAGGTCCGCCCGTCGACGGCCGCGACCAGGTACTCGGTTCGCAACCCATCCAGCGTCAACGACAACTTGTCACCGTCGAGAGACGCTGACAACGAACGGGATTCGCTGTCCTCCACGGCAGCGGTCGCGGATCCGGGGTTGCCGGTGAGGTAGACGTGGTCGGTGCGGTCGCCGGAATGCAGGCGAAGCGCCGTCGGCGCCTGCTCTCCGAGCCGCCATCCCGACGGCACCGCCCACAGGTCGGTGACGGGGTCGGGCCAGCCGCGCAGCCACTTGTGGGCAGCCGCGGCGATCAACTCACGGTCACCCGGCTCCGCGGGCTCGAAGTCCGGCATGCGGCGGTCGAGCAGACCGGTGTCGAGGTCACCGGCGACGACGTCAGGATCGGCCAGCAGAAATCGTAGAAACTCGATGTTCGTGACGACACCGAGGACAGCGGTCTGCGACAGGGCCGTATCGAGGGCGCGGATGGCGCCGGCACGGTCCTCGGCGTGCGCGATGACCTTCGACAGCATCGGGTCGTAGTCGCTGCCGACTATGGTGCCGGCTTTCAGCCCGGAGTCGACGCGGACGCCGCGGCCACCGGGTTCGGCAAGGTCCAGCACGGTGCCGCCAGTCGGCAGGAAGCCACGGCCGGGGTCCTCGGCGTAGACGCGCGCCTCGATGGCGTGCCCGGTCAAAGTGATGTCGTCCTGGCTGAACGGCAGCTTGTGCCCCGCCGCGATGAGCACCTGTTGTTCGACGAGGTCGACGCCGGTGACCATTTCGGTCACCGGGTGCTCGACCTGCAGGCGGGTGTTCATCTCCATGAAGAAGAACTCGTCGGGCCGGTCGGCGGACACGATGAACTCGACGGTGCCCGCGCCGGTGTACTCCACACTGCGGGCCGTATCGCAGGCCGCGGCACCGATGCGGGCGCGGGTTGCCGCGTCCAGAAGGGGCGACGGCGCCTCTTCGATCACCTTCTGATGCCGACGCTGCAGACTGCACTCGCGTTCGCCGAGGTGCACGACGTTGCCGAAGCCGTCGGCGAGCACCTGCACCTCGATGTGTCTCGGGTTCAACACGAAACGTTCGAGGAACAGCGTGTCGTCGCCGAAGGCCGACGCGGCCTCCCGGCGGGCGCCGGCCAGCGCGGCCGCCAGCTCCGCCGGCTCGTGTACGACGCGCATCCCCTTGCCGCCGCCGCCCGCGGACGGCTTCACCAGGACCGGGTATCCGACCTCGTCAGCACCGGCGATCAGGTCTGCGTCGGTGAGGCTGGGCCGCGACACACCGGGAACGACAGGAACTCCGAACGCCGACACCGCGGCCTTGGCGGCGATTTTGTCACCCATCGTCTGTATCGCGCCGACTGGAGGGCCGATGAACACGATGCCAGCGGACTGCAGGGCAGCCGCGAATTGTGCGTTCTCCGAGAGGAACCCGTAACCCGGGTGCACCGCCTGCGCCCCGGTGCGCCGGGCCGCCGCGACCACCGCGTCGATGTCGAGATAGCTCTCCCGGGCCGCGGCAGGCCCGATGTTCACCGCCACATCGGCCTCGGCGACGTGACGGGCGCCGGTGTCGGCGTCGCTGAACACCGCGACCGAACGGATACCCATCGCACGCAGCGTGCGGATCACGCGCACGGCGATCTCACCGCGGTTGGCGATCAAGACTGTATCTATGGTGGTCACGTCATCACATCCGGAAAACGCCGTAGGAGACGGGCTCGAGTGGAGCCTGTCCGACCACTGAAAGTGCGAGGCCGAGAACGGTTCTGGTGTCAGCGGGATCAATGACGCCGTCGTCCCACAGCCGGGCCGTCGAGTAGTACGGGTTGCCCTGATCCTCGTACTGCTGGCGGATGGGCGCCTTGAACGTCTCCTCCTCGTCGGGAGTCATCTCTCCACGCACCGTCGCCAGCACCGAGGCGGCCTGCTCACCACCCATCACCGAGATCCTCGCATTCGGCCACATCCACAGGAACCGGGGTGAATACGCGCGCCCGCACATCGAGTAGTTGCCCGCGCCGTACGAACCGCCGATCACGACGGTCAGTTTCGGCACCCTTGCGCAGGCGACCGCGGTGACCATCTTCGCGCCGTGCTTGGCGATGCCCCCCGCCTCGTAGTCGCGTCCCACCATGAAGCCGGAGATGTTCTGCAGGAACAGCAGTGGTGTGTTGCGCTTGTCGCAGAGTTCGATGAAATGGGCACCCTTGAGGGCCGACTCGCTGAACAGCACCCCGTTGTTGGCGATGATGCCGACCGGGTGACCGTGGATGTGCGCGAATCCGGTCACCAGCGTGCTGCCGTATTCGGCCTTGAACTCGGCAAACTCACCGCCGTCCACGATGCGCGTGATCACCTCGTGAACGTCGTATGGCACACGCGAGTCGACGGGCACCACGTCGTACAGTTCGGTCTGGTCGGCGACCGCGTGCACCGTCGGCCTCACATCCCAAGGCAGCGGCTCACGCGGGCCCAGCGTGCCGACGATTCGCCGCACAATCCGCAAAGCATCGCGGTCATCGTGCGCCAAATGGTCTGTGACACCGGAGGTCTTGGAGTGCAGATCGCCGCCGCCGAGTTCTTCCGCGGTGACGATCTCGCCGGTCGCCGCCTTCACCAGCGGCGGGCCTCCGAGGAAGATAGTGCCCTGATTGCGGACGATCACGGCCTCGTCGCTCATGGCCGGCACATACGCGCCCCCCGCGGTGCACGAGCCGAGCACCGCCGCGATCTGAGCGATGCCCGCGGCGGACAGGTTGGCCTGGTTGTAGAAGATGCGGCCGAAGTGCTCGCGGTCGGGGAACACCTCGTCCTGGCGCGGCAGGAACGCCCCGCCCGAGTCGACCAGATAGATGCACGGCAGCCTGTTCTGTCCGGCTACCTCTTGAGCGCGCAGGTGCTTTTTGACGGTGATCGGATAGTAGGTCCCGCCCTTGACGGTCGCATCGTTCGCGATGACCACACATTCGCGCCCTGAGACGCGTCCGATGCCGGCGATCATGCCCGCGCCGGGGCATTCGTCGTCGTACATGCCGTCGGCAGCCAGCGGTGTCAGCTCGAGAAAAGGGCTGCCCGGGTCGAGGAGCCCGTCGACGCGGTCACGCGGTAGCAGCTTGCCGCGGCTGACGTGGCGCTCGCGGGCACGTTCGGGGCCACCGAGCGCCGCAGCGGCGAGCTTGGCGCGCAATTGACCCACCAGCTCGAGGTGCTCCTCGCGATGCGAGATCCGCGTTGTCATCGCAGAAAACCCGTTCAGTTGAGTTAATGACGACTAACTCGTGGTATGTTAGTCACGATTAACCGAAATGTCCACCAGCGCGTTTGGAGTGTGTCGATGGCCTCCACTTCGGTGCCTGATCTGGCCGGGACGCGCCGCAGCAAGGCCAAATCGGACCGCCGATCGCAACTGATCGCAGCGGCTGAACGACTGGTCGCCGAACGGGGATATCTTGCCGTGCGTCTGGAGGATATCGGCGCCGCTGCCGGCGTCAGCGGACCGGCGATCTACCGCCACTTCCCCAACAAAGAAGCGCTGCTCGTCGAATTGCTGGTGGGAATCAGCACACGCCTGCTGGCCGGCGCGACCGAGGTCGTCGCGCGGGCTGACGACGCGCGGTCCGCGCTCGATGGGCTGGTCGACTTTCACCTGGACTTCGCACTCGGCGAATCGGATCTGATCCGCATCCAGGATCGTGACCTTCCCAACCTGCCGCCGAACGCCAAACGTCAGGTCCGAAAGGCCCAGCGGCAGTATGTCGAGATTTGGGTCGATGTGTTGCGGCAGTTGAATAAGTCTCTCCAGGAAGACGATGCCCGACTGATGGCGCACGCGACGTTCGGACTGCTGAATTCGACCCCACATTCGGTGAAACCAAGTGCCACAAAAAGGGCCGAGGCCAGCGAGCGTGCCGTCCTTCGAGCGATGACGGTTGCTGCGCTGACCTCGGCCGCGGAGACCGTGAGCGGTTAGTACCAGGCTCTACGGCCACCGACGGGACGTCCGACGGACCCGAGAATCCAGAAGACGGCTCCGATAACTACCAGGATGACACCGATTGTCGTCAAAACGCTGATGCCGAGGATGTAACCGAGTACGGCGAGGATGATTCCGAGGATAATCATCGTGACTCCATTTCTTTTGAATTATCAACTGCTAGTGGACTATTGACTGGGCTCCGGGATATTGCAGTCCGCCACCTTCGGATTGACTCCCGCGTAGTTCAGCGGGCCGACGACGACCGTGAGTGCGATACTCCCCGCAGTCGCGCAGTTGGTTGCGCCAGTTTCAAAGTAACCGCGCTGATAGGCCGCAAACGCGCCGATCAGCAACCAGATGAGCACTAGAACTCCGAGTAGCCCACCACCTCGCATGCTGCGCCTCCATCTCTAATTGCGCCCCAAATCGGCGCGCACGCAGCGTGTTTACCCGGCAGAAAATTTCCCAAACCTGGGAATGGCAACGATTCGGCTACGGTTCCCGGCGCGGTGAGAAAGCTGTGAACAGCCAGTCGCACATGGCCTTGACCAGTACGGCGCGGTTTTCCCGCTTGTCGATCTCGTGGCCGTCGTCATGGAATACCAGGTGTTCGGCGGTGCGCCCGAGCGCTTTTAATGCGGTGTACATCTGCAGCGACTCGTCCGGGGGGACGTTGGTGTCGTTGGCGCCGTGGACGAGAAGCAGGGGTGCGGTCATCGCATCCACCCGCTGCAGCGGTGACAATTCCTCGAGCAGGTCGCGGTCGCTGACAGGATGGCCGTACTTCGGATAGGCGGCAGCGGCGATCCACGGCTCGGTGCTGCGGTACCACGTGTTCAAATCGCTCATACCGCAAATGCTGATGCCCGCGGCAAACAATTCGGGATGGAAGGTAAGCGCAGCCTGCGTCAGATAGCCGCCGTATGACCAACCGCAGCACGCGATGCGATCGGGATGCGCGTGACCGTTCTCGGCCAGGAAGTTGACCGCATCCGCGACATCGTCGATGGCCGCGAATCGCTTCTCTCTGTCGTCGGCATGCATGAAGGAACGTCCGAACCCTCCGGATCCGCGCACGTTCGGCAGGAACACCGAAATGCCGGCTTCGAGCAGGGGTGGGAAGAACTCGTTGTAGCCGGGCCTGCCCTGACCTTCGGGCCCGCCGTGCAGGAACAACATCGCGCCGATCGGCGTGATCCCGTCGGGTGGCCGGAACAGCCATCCGGTGAACGTCAGACCGTCACGCGCCGTGATGGTCTCCAGCGTCGGATCGGCTGACACCGGACCGAGACTCGGCTCACGGTCGACCGGCTCCCACTCGCGAGTACGGGGATCGACCAGTTCGACAGTCGCAGGCATCGAGGGGCTTTCGACCGTCATCGCCAGCATCGACCCGCCGGCGCTGATACTTAGCTCACTGGCCACCATCCCGGGCAGCGGAATCGGCGGGTATACCGTGTAGTCAGCGAGTTCCAGGATCTGTAATTCGCTGGCGCCGTTGATATTCCACAGTATGGCCACGGTGGACAAGTCGTCGCTGACGGTGAACTCGTCGAGTTCGTATCCCGGCCGCTCCGCGATGACCTGATACGACACCCCGTCTTCGGTGGTGGTTACTTCGAGCAGCCGGGCGTGTTCGGCGCCGTTCTCGCTGCGGATCAGCGCACGCACATACCCCTCTGTGCCGGTGAGCCCGGTCGCGGTCGACGGCTGATACAGCTCGTAAGAGTCGCCCTCCAGACCAGCTCGCAGGCGGCGCGGAACGTGGTCATCGAGGATGATTCCGTTGTCGGTGGTGGAACCGGGATCGTAGGGCAGCAAAGCGATTTCGGTAGACCCGCGCAACATGATGAGGTCGCGGTAGCCGCGTGGTCCGACGCGCACGAGTGCGGACCCCGCCCACGCGTCGACCAGCCTGCCGCCCGACCGCCGGTCGAGCACCACGGTGATCCCGTCGGCCGGGTCGATCAGGCACGAGCTGCCGACACCGTCGTCACCCGTCAGGATCGCCGCGACCCGGGTACCGTCCCAACCGATCAGTTCCGCGTTGCCTTCGGCGGCTCCGGCGGGCCAGTTGTCGATGCGGCGAGCGTCGCGGTCGTCGGGATCGGTTGTCACCACCCAGATCTGGCTTCGAGACCCGCCCTCGGGTGCCACCTCACACGCGAGCCAATATCCGTCCGCGGAATGGATGACCCGATTCACCGGACCGTCGACAGGCAATTCGACGTCACGAGAAGAACTCGCCCGCCAGCCGCGCAAGAACCGCTGCACGGCGCGCGGGTATCCGCCGTCGTCGACTATGTGCGCGAACGCGGTGGCGTCCGGCGACATCGATGCCCCGTAGACGCGACGAACCTGCTCAGCCATCGGAACCAGAGTAAACCGAGGTCGCGGGCGGTAAACGTGGTGATCGCGACAGTGCGGACGGACCGAACCTTTGCCGCGAGGGCAGCCTGAGCGCCTGCACAGGTACCCTCGCAGCCATGAGGTGGGCATGACCGATTCACCACACCGCGGACGTGATGAGCAGTCGGGCGCCAACTACGGACCCAACCCGACGCAGCCGCTGGACGGCGGCTATCAGGGCCCCGATCCCGCATATGCGAGCCAGGCCCCGTACGGCCCCACCTATCAGGCCCCCTCAGCGCCGCCCCCGACCGAGCAGTTGCCGTACGGCTACGACCCCTACTCAACCGGCCGGTACGACCAATACGGTGGGCAGTATCCGCCCGACGGCGCCGGACAACCGCCGGACGAGCCGAAGTCACCCCGCTGGCTGTGGGTGCTGGCCACGGCGGCGGTACTGACCGTCATCGGCCTGGTGATCGCATTGGTCGTCGTCTACGACAACAGCTCCCGTCAGGAGACCGTCGTCGCGCCGCCGCCGTCGCTCACCGAGCGCACCACGCCGACCCGAACCCCGTCGACGACAACGTCGCGCACGCCCTCGGCTCCGGTGACCCCACCCCCGACCCTGCCCACCGTGCCCACCACCACCGGCACCACCCCAGCCGGCCCCACCGAGACCGTGGTCTACAACGTCACCGGTGACGGCCGGGCCATCAACATCACCTATGTCGACAACGGCGGACTGCTGCAGACGGAGTTCAACGTCATGCTGCCGTGGAGCAAGGAAGTCCAATTGGCCGAACCTGCAGACGCTTCCGCGAGCATCAGCATCATCAACGTCGGGCGCGAAGTGACCTGCTCGATCTCGGTCAACGGCGTCACCCTCGAGCAGCGCACGGGTGCCGGCCTGACGATCTGCGCCCCAACCGGCTAGGTTGCCTGCACCCGGCCCGGCGTCTTCACCACCAGCATCGCCAGCATCCCCGCCAAGAGCACCACGACGAGGCCGCCGATGCCCGCTCGGTCGGTACCGAAGATGGCGATGAACGTCGAGAACAACACCGGAGCCAGATAGGACACCGCCCGGCCGGTCGTGGTGTACAGGCCGAAGGCGACGCCCTCTTTACCCTCGGCCGACATGCGCAGCATCAGCGTCCGGGCGGCCGAGAGCGTCGGCCCGATGAACAAGCAAAGCAACAGTCCGCAGATCCAGAACGCCAGGACACCCGACAGCGTCATCAGGATGAGACCGACCACGATCATCGACGCCAGCGAGCCCACGATCACCGGCTTGGCGCCGATCTTGTCGTCGAGGTAGCCCCCGATGATCGCGCCGATGGCGGCGATGATGCTGGCACTCACCCCGAACAACAGCACGTCGGCCGAGGAGACGCCGTACACCTTGACTCCGAGCACTGCGCCGAAGGCGAATACGCCGGTGAGTCCGTCACGGAACACGGCGCTGGCGATCAGGTAGTAGACGACGTGATGATCCCTGTGCCATTCGCTGCGGATTTCGGTCCACAGTTTTCGGTATCCACTGAAGAAGCCGCTTGCCTCGACCGGCACCTCGATGTCTGGTTTCGGGCTGGGGACCAGGATGAGAACCGGCAGCGCGAGCAGGGCGAACCAGACCGCGGTGAAGATCATGGCGGCGCGGACGTTCTGGCCGTCGGCGCTGGGCAGATTCAACAGACCGGTGTGATCACCGTCGCCGGAGACGAATCCGAAATAGACCACCAAGAGCAAGACGACACTGCCGAAATAGCCCAAGCCGATACCGAATCCCGAGATCTGACCCGAGGTGCGGGGAGTGGACAGCTGGCGCAGCATGGCGTTGTACGGCACGCTCGCCAGGTCGTTGCACGCCGAGGTGGCGGCCACCAGGAAAAGACCCAGCGCCAAGTAGCGCCAGTCCTCGCGGACCACGCTCATCGCCACGGTGGACACGACCGACATCACGCTGAGGGCGGCCAGCGCGCGTCGTCGCCGCCACGGCGTTTCGACCCACACGCCGGTGAGGGGGGCCAGCAGTGCGACGGCCAGGCCGGCAGCGCCCAGCGCCCACCCGAGCCAGCTCGTCGCGCTTATTTCGCCGGGCAGTCCGTCACCAACGGCGTTGGTGAGGTAGATCGAGAACACGAAGGTGACCACGACCGCGTTCAGCCCCGTCGAACCGAAGTCCCATACCGCCCAGGAGAGGATCTGCGACCGTCGCACCGTCGGCGCGGACGACGTCAGTTCGCTCATGGGGCCCCACGATATAGTCCGGCCCATGCCAGTACCCGCTCCCAGCGAAGATGCCCGCGCCGTCGTCACCGGAGCGTCGCAGAATATCGGCGAAGCTCTGGCCCTCGAACTCGCCGCGCGCGGGCACCACCTGATCATCACCGCCCGCCGAGAAGACGTCCTGCGGACGCTGGCGGACCGGATCAGCGGCCAGTACGGATTGACGGTCGAGGTGCGTCCCGTCGACCTCGCCGATCCCGCCGAACGCGGGAAGTTCTGTGACGAGCTGGCCGTCCGTAACATCTCGATCCTGTGCGCGAACGCCGGTACCGCGACGTTCGGACCCGTCGCTTCCCTGCCCGCCGATGGTGAGCAGGCCCAGGTGCAACTCAATGTCCTTGGGGTGCACGACCTTGTGCTCGCGGTATTGCCGGGAATGGTGGCGCGCAAGGCCGGCGGCATCTTGATCTCCGGTTCCGCCGCAGGCAATTCGCCGATACCGAACAACGCGACCTATGCGGCGAGCAAAGCGTTCGTCAATACGTTCAGTGAGTCGCTGCGCGGTGAACTCAAGCGCGACGGCGTGCACGTCACGCTGCTCGCTCCCGGACCGGTGCGCGAAACGCTTCCGTCGGAGACCGAACAGTCGCTCGTGGAGAAGCTGATCCCGGACTTCTTGTGGATCTCCACCGAGTACACCGCCAAGCTGTCGCTGGATGGCTTGGAGCGCAACAAGATGCGCATCGTTCCCGGTATCACCAGCAAGGCGATGTCGGTCGGCGCCGGCTACACACCGCGGGCGATCGTGACGCCGATCGTCGGCGCCGTCTACAAGAAGCTCGGCGGCGGCTAGCGCCTGCGGCGACGGCCCGTGCCGAAAATGCTGCGCGTGATCTCGCGGCCGATCACCGTGCCCGCCGAGCGCATCGCACTCTTGAACGCCGGACTGTCCATCACCTTCTCGAGCATTCCGGGTTCGGCAGTCCCCCGGCTCTTCACCTCGCCTGAGGCCGTCGCTCCCCCGACATCGACCGGGAGCGGCGGCGGCAACTGCGGTTCGGCCGCCGGCGCGGGCGGTTCTGGCGGCGCCATCCTGGCCGACAGCCGCTCATAGGCCGAGTCGCGGTCGATCGTCTGGCCGTACTCGGCCTGCAGCGGGCTGGCCTTGGCGGCCGCACCGATCGCCTCGGACCCGATGGTGTCCATCAGCGAGCGCGGGGCCCGCATCCTGGTCCACGCCACCGGTGTCGGTGCACCGCTTTCCGAAAGCACGGTGACGATCGCTTCGCCGATGCCCAGCGACGTCAACGCCGTCTCCAGGTCGTAGACCTGAGTTTTCGGGTAAGTCCGCACCGTCTTCGACAACGCCTTCTGGTCATCGGGGGTGAAGGCGCGCAGCGCATGCTGGACCCGCGCCCCCAACTGCGAAAGCACCGCGTTGGGCACGTCGGTCGGCAGCTGGGTGCAGAAGAACACCCCGACACCTTTGGAGCGGATCAACTTGACGGTCTGCTCGACCTGTTCCAGAAAGGCCTTCGACGCGTCGCTGAAAAGCAGGTGGGCCTCGTCGAAGAAAAACACCAGCTTCGGCTTGTCGAGATCACCGACCTCGGGCAGCGTCGTGAAGAGATCGGCGAGCACCCACATCAGGAACGTCGAGAACATCACCGGCCGCGCCGCCTGCTCACCGACCTCGAGCAGCGTGATGACGCCGCGGCCCTGCGCGTCGACGCGCATCAGGTCCTCGGGCTCGAGTTCGGGCTCACCGAAGAACGTGTCGCCACCGTCGGCCTCTAGGTTGACCAGGGCCCGGAGGATGACGCCGGCCGTGGTCTTGGACACCGCGCCGAGTGCCTTCAGTTCGGGCTTGCCGTCGTCGCCGGTGAGGAACTGGATCACCGCACGCAGATCCTTGAGGTCTAGCAGCGGCAAGCCCTTCTGGTCGGCCCAGTGAAAGATCAACCCCAGCGTGGACTCCTGGGTTTGGTTGAGCCCCAACACTTTTGACAAGAGAATCGGGCCGAAACTAGAGATGGTCGCCCGCACCGGCACGCCGATTCCGGCGGTCCCGAGCGACAAGAACTCCACCGGATGGGCGGTGGGCGTCCAGTCGTCGCCGGTGTCCGTGGCGCGCTGCTCGGTCTTGTCGTTCGGCTCGCCGAGCGCACACAGTCCCGACAGGTCGCCCTTGATGTCAGCCATGAGGCAGGGCACACCGGCCGCGGACAACTGCTCGGCCATCACCTCCAGCGATTTGGTCTTACCCGTACCGGTGGCGCCCGCGACGAGGCCGTGCCGATTGACGGTGGCCAACGGAATGCGGACCCGCGCCGTCGGGTCGCAGAGACCGTCGACGACGACCGTGCCCAACTCCAGGGCCGGGCCCTCGAACGCATAACCGGCGGCGATTTGCTGGGTTGCAGTGACGCTCGACGCGTTGGTCATGGTCGCAAACAGTACTGTTGAGCGCTGTGCGTGACGAACTCGTGTGGATCGACTGCGAGATGACCGGCCTCGACTTGGGGACCGACCGGCTCATCGAGATCGCGGCGCTGGTGACCGACGCCGACCTCAACATCCTGGGCGAAGGCATAGACGTCGTCATCCACGCCGACGATGAGGCGCTGGCGTCGATGATCGATGTGGTCAGGGACATGCACGCCCGATCGGGCCTGACCGAGGAGGTGCGGGCGTCCACGGTCGACATGGCGGCCGCCGAAGAACTCGTCCTCGACTACATCCGCACACACGTCAAACAGGCTAAGACGGCTCCGCTGGCCGGCAACTCGATCGCCACCGATCGTGGGTTCATCGCGCGGGACATGCCCAAGCTCGACGACTTCCTGCACTACCGCATGATCGACGTCAGCTCGATCAAGGAACTGTGCCGGCGCTGGTATCCCCGGATCTACTTCGGCCAGCCGGAAAAGGGTCTGGCCCACCGCGCCCTGGCCGACATCCACGAGTCGATCCGCGAGCTCAAGTACTACCGTCAGACGGCCTTCGTCGCCCCGCCCGGGCCCTCGACCAGTGATATCGCCGCGATCGCCGGTCAGCTAGGCCCGCCGAACGGCGACTCTGCGGATATCGATTCGGCTGCAGAGCGCCCGAGCGGCTAGTATCGACGACGCCGCAGATGCTGCGGCGATGGTGGCTGTAGTTCAGTTGGTAGAGCACCAGGTTGTGATCCTGGCTGTCGCGGGTTCGAGTCCCGTCAGCCACCCAAACAAGTCAGGGAGCGGAATCCGCTCCCTGACTTTTTTGTACGATCAGACGCTCGCGTTGCCCGACTTCCATTGGCTCCACGGAATGTTCCAGTCGCCCAGGCCGTCGGTGCCCGGAAGGATCGAGCCGACTGTGTTATTTATCTCCACGATGTCGCCGCGCTTGGAGTTGTCGTAGAACCACTGCCCGTTGCTCGTGCTCACGTTGATGCACCCGTGGCTGACATTGCTGTAGCCCTGGCTACCCACCGACCACGGTGCGGCGTGCACATAAATGCCGCTATAGGAGATCTGGGTGGCCCAGTCGACCTCGGTGCGGTAGCCGTTGGGTGAGTTCGTCGGCACGCCGTAGGTCGACGAATCCATCACCATGTGGGAGCGGCGGTCACCGACGATGTAGGTGCCGTTGTTGGTCGGCGTGCTGTTCTTGCCCATCGAGACGGGCATGGTCTTGATGACCTCGCCGTTGCGCGTCACCGTCATCGTCTTGGTGCTGTCGTCGATGCGGGTGATCACCTCGTCGCCGATGGAGAAGTGCGTGGTGATGTTCTCTTGGCCGAACAGGCCGTCGCCCAGGTCGACGCCGTAGGTGTTGACCGCCACCTCGACTTTGGTGCCCGGCTTCCAGTAATTCGCGGGCCGCCAACGTACTTCGCGATTGTTCAGCCAATAGAAGGCGCCTTCGACGGGCGGCGTGGTCGTGATCTTGATGGCCTGCTGGGCAGCCAGGCGGTTCGGGATGTTCTCGTCGAACTGGACGGCGACCGGCTGACCGATGCCGACGACCTCGCCCTCGCTGGGCACCACATAGGCCATCGTGAGGTTCTCCGGCGAGTGCGTCTCGAATGTCATCTGCCGAGAGGTGGCACCGCCCAGGCCGAGCGCCTCAGCGGTCAGCGTGTAGCGCTTGTTGTAACCGAGGGGCTCGGTGGTAGCCCACTGGAGGCCGTCCTTGCTCAGCTTGCCCTGCACGGGCTCGCCGTCCTCGTTGACCATGGAGACCGCGCCGAGCACGCCGTCCTCCGCCCCGACGGTCACCGGCGACGCGGCGCTCACCCCCACGTCCCCGTCCTTGACCGTCGTGGCCAGCTTGGGAATGAGCAGGTCGCCGAACGGCGTGCCCTTGTCGGCGATGACCTGAGGCTGCGGCGGCGCGGAATTGCTACTGCACGCCGACAGCCCAAGCACGATCGCGGGAATGAGCGCGATGACGGTCAGCCATCGACGATTGCGACGCGGACCGGCCACGGACCTGACCTGCCACATTGTTTGCTCCACCTCACGAATAGAAGAATCTCTGGGAATAGTCTAAGGGCACCGACGACCCGAGGCGCGACGACAGCGTCGCTCTCCAGCGGCGGGCGAGTAACGATTTCGCGCGCGCCGCGCGGCCTGTTATCGTCTCACACGCAGCGCCGTTAGCTCAGTTGGTAGAGCAGCTGACTCTTAATCAGCGGGTCCGGGGTTCGAAACCCTGACGGCGCACCAGCAAAATCCCTGTTGGGATTCCGGCGCAGACCCCAGCACCAGCCTCGCCGTCCACTGGCATCACGTTCACCTCGTCGCCGACGTCGTCAGCCGGATTCCAGTCGGACGAGTGAACAGTCGTCGGTGAAGGTGCCCGACGGCGTGAGACCCCGCAGTGTTTCGACAAGAACGTCGAGGGACGATTCGTGCAGCCGGGTGAACAGGTCTTTGAAATCCGTCAGGGACAACGGGTGGCCGTCGATGCAGGCATCCTCATACGCGCCGTCGCTGTAGAGGAGGATGCGGCAGCCCGGCGGCACGGCGTAGCTGCGCGAGGTGTAGAGGGCATCATCGAACATCCCGAGAGGTTTTCCAGCGGTGGACAAGTCGGTGCTGATGGCATCGGGACCGACGGCAATGGCCGGGGGGGCACCCGCGCTGGCGTAGCGAAGCGTGCGCGAGGACAACTCGTACACCCCGAACCACATCGTCAGGTAGTTCCCATCGTGCTTGTCCATCTCGAACAGCTGGTTGAGTTCGGCCAGCACCTGATCAGGGGCCAGCAGGGTCCTCAGGGGCAGGGAGCCCGAGCGCAACAGATTGTGCACCGACACCGACAACAGCGCGGGGCCGATACCGTGCCCGGAGACGTCAATCAGATAGGCGATCAGATGATCGTCATCGATCCACCGGTAGTCGAAGCTGTCCCCGCCAAGCTGCTGGGACGGCAGGTAGCGCGAGGACACTCGCACCGGCCCTTCCAGTTCACCCGGCAGGATCGACGAGACATAGGCTGATGCGCTGTCCAGTCCCGCCGTGAGGCGGCCGGTCTTCTGGCGGATCTCGTCGTTGGCCTGCTCCAGCGCGGCTGTCCGGTCATGCACCCGCTGTTCCAGTTCGGAGTAGACCTGCACGTTTTCCATCGCGATCGACGTCGCATCGGCCAGGGCCTGCAGTAGGGAGACCTCCTGCTCGGAGGGCTGCCGCGCACGCGCCCAGTAGTTGCCGATCGCCCCGATCGGGTCGAGCTTGCGGATGGGAACCATCACCAGGCTCTTGACGAATGTGGGCCGGTACGCCTCGTGGGGGACGCGGGCGTCGCGATAGATATCCGGAATCACCGCCGATTCGCGGTTGAGCATCGCCCACCCGCTGACACAAGCCTCCAGGGGAAACCGGCTCCCCTTCCATAGCGGGGCGATCGCATCCTCGTCGGCGTAGCAGCACTTGTCATCGTCGCGCAACACGAAACTCGCGCCGTCGCAACCGGTGAGTTCGCGAGCAGCGGTACGGACAATGCGCTGCACCTCCGGCAGGCTTCGTGCCAGCGACAGTTCCTGGACCGCTTGCACCAACCGCGCCATCCCTCGGGCATAGGCGGTGTCGTCGAATTCGCCGCTCTCGGCGAGGAACCTGACCGGGAAAGTCTGAGCCTCCATACCGCCCCCTTCACTGATCCACCGATGGAGTTAGTCGGCGGGTGACCGGCGACTGGCGCCGTCGACACTCCAATGTCCCATAAACGGCGTAGGCACCGCAGGCGTGCTCGCGGATCGCCCCATTTCGGCTAGGGCCGAGCCGTCGAAGGCCTCTCGATCCCGGCGGCACATCGACTCCGCGTATCGCAGGGTCTCACGTCGGCCGCCTTCAGTTATCACATTCGGACGGTTGCCGCTTTCGTTTGCGTAAATATCCAGTACGGCTTCGAGCCTGACCCCGACATGTGTGCTGGAAGTTACAGAAAACCGGTCATCCTCGCGCTTGCGCAGGGCCGATGATCGTTGCGGAGGTAACTCTTTCCACAGATTGTCCCGGTTCAAGCTGCCAAAAGAGTCGCAATGATGCTAGAGTCCGCGTTAGCTGACGACGAGGGCACCGGCCCGCTGTTGATAGCCGAAACCGAAGGACAGGGAATTAGCTGATGGCGCAGATTGGCGCAGCGTTCGCAGCTGGTGCGCACGGCGCACACGGCGACGACGACGTAACTGGGCAGGGCCCGGTCGCGGTGTACAACTGCAGCCGTATCGGCCGTGTCGCCAATCCGCCGAGCTCGTGGTTCTCGGACCTGTTCCGCTCCGGCCGCCGGCGCTGAACTGAGCCGCCTCAGCGCCTGATACGGCGTATGACGAGCACGATCACCACAGTTCCCACGCCTGCCAGCGAGATGGCCACCGGCGGCTTCTTGACGAACTGCACCAATCCAGCCTTGAGGTCGTCGGCCAGCCGACGTGGGTTGGCACGCTCAGCCAGGGAGTCGACCGTCAGCGCCAGCTGGTCGCGAGCCTGGTCGATCTCCTGCTTGATGGTGTCGGGGTCGCGGTCCGCCACATCCATCTCCCATACGCGTCAAGCCCTGCTCCAACTCCGGTGCCTTGCGCAACTACCCTAGATCAGCTCGCATCAATCGAAGTGCACCGGTCCATGAGAGGGGATCCGCTCACGTGTCACAGACTCCGCGACTCGAGGTGGGCGACAAAGCCCCCGCGTTCAGCCTGCCTGACGCCGACGGCAAGACCGTCAAGCTCTCCGACTACAAGGGGCGCAAGGTCATCGTGTACTTCTACCCCGCTGCCTCCACGCCGGGCTGCACCAAGCAAGCGTGCGACTTCCGCGACAGCCTCGGCGAACTCAACGGGGCCGGACTCGACGTGATCGGCATCTCTCCCGACAAACCCGAGAAGCTGGCCAAGTTCCGTGACAAGGAAAAGCTGACCTTTCCGCTGCTGTCCGACCCCGACCGCGAGGTTCTCACAGCGTGGGGCGCCTACGGCGAGAAGATGATGTACGGCAAAACCGTTCAGGGCGTTATTCGTTCGACGTTCGTGGTCGACGAGAAGGGCAAGATCGCCGAGGCGCAGTACAACGTCCGCGCCACCGGTCACGTGGCCAAGCTACGTCGCGATCTGTCCGTCTGACCCCAGGTTCGCCAGCAGCAGCGCCTCGGCGATCGCGGCCCGCTCCAGGACTCCCAGGTGCAGGCTCTCGTTGACGCTGTGCGCCTGTGTCGCAGGGTCTTCCACGCCGGTCACCAGGATCTTGGCCGACGGGAACGCCTCGGCGAACTCGGCGATGAACGGAATAGAGCCACCGATTCCGGTGTCGACGGGCTCGGCGCCCCACGCCTGCCGGAACGCCGCGCGGGCGGCGTCGTAGACGGCTCCGGTGGCGTCGATGGCGTACGGCTGGCCGACGTCGCCGGGGGTGACGGTCACCTGCGCACCCCACGGCGCGTTCCGCTCCAAGTGACGGGTCAGGGCCGCGAGGTGCTCCCCCGCGTCGCCGCCCGGCGCGACGCGCATGCTGACCTTCGCCCGCGCCCGCGGAATCAACGTGTTCGACGCCTTGTCGATCGGCGTGGTGTCGATACCGATCACCGTGATCGCGGGCTTGGCCCAAAGTCGTTGCGGCGCCGACCCGGAACCGATTTCGCGGACCCCGTCTAAGAGCCCCGTTTCCGCGCGGACCCGCTCCGGCGGATAGTCGACGTCCGCAGCGGCAGCTTCGTGCAATCCCTCGACGGCCACATTTCCCTCATCGTCGTGCAGACTGGCCAGCAGTCGCACCAGCACCGTCAACGCATCGGGGGCGACGCCACCCCACAAACCCGAGTGCAGGCCGTGATCCAACGTCGCGACCTCGACGACACAGTCGGCCAGACCCCGCAGCGACACCGTCAACGAAGGCACGTCGGTGCTCCAGTTGTCGGAGTCGGCGATGACGATCACGTCGGACGCCAGCGCCTCACGGTGTGCGGCCAGCAGTCGGGACAGCGACGGCGATCCCGACTCCTCCTCCCCCTCGACGAATACCGTGACACCGACGGGCGGGTTGCCACCGTGGGCCCGGAAGGCCGCCAGATGCGTTGCGATGCCGGCCTTGTCGTCGGCCGTGCCGCGTCCGTAGAGGCGTCCGTCGCGCTCGGTGGGCTCGAACGGTGGCGAGTTCCACTGTGTGTGGTCACCCTCGGGCTGAACGTCGTGGTGGGCATAGAGCAGCACGGTGGGCGCACCCGGCGGCGCCGGATGCCTGGCGATGACGGCGGGGGCGCCGCCCTCGCTGACGATCTGCACATTCTTGAAGCCCGCGTCCGACAACAGCTTTACCACTGCATCGGCGCTGCGCTGTACTTCACCACGACGGGCCGGATCGGCCCACACCGATTCGATACGCACGAGGTCTTCCAAGTCGCGGCGCACCGACGGCAACACGTCGCGCACCCGCTGCACGAGATCGCTCACCCTTCGAGGCTAGCTGGTCGCCAATCCTTGGTGAGCAAACGCAGATTGGCCCGTTAGGGTTGCGACTCCAATATGACGACCGCCGCCGCCGTATCGCCCTCGTGGGTCATCGACACGTGAATGACCACGTCCTTCAGGTGTTCACCGATTGCGCCGGTGAGGCGCACCTTGGGTCGGCCCCACATGTCGGTGACGACCTCGATGTCGCGGTGAATGCCCTCCGGCAGCATCGGCCGCTTGGCGAACCTCGACCCCGACCACGCCTTGATCACCGCCTCCTTGGCCGCCCAGCGCGCCGCCAGATGCCGCGCCGCCGACGAGCTCTTGTCGGCGGCGTCACGCCGCTCGCCGGGCGTGAACGTCTCGGCGAACACCGTTCCCGGCTGGTCGACCTGTTCGGCGAAGTCGGGGATGGAGACGAGATCGATCCCCACACCGACTACCGCCATGCGCAAGAACCTATCTCACTGCCCTGAGAGCAGGTACACATCGTCCTCACCGAGGCGCGAAGACTCGTCCAGAAGCATTGCTGCTTCCTGCCGCTTCTCCGCGACGTCTCCACCGAATCGCCGGTCGGCAGGCTTCTCGTACAGCGGCCGTCCACCCGCGATCGCCGACGCCAGTCGCAGCTGTCCGGCCAGCACGCGTGCCTCAGCCCTACGCTTGTAGTCCTCACGCTGATCAGGACTCAGCGCCGCGATGAACGCCTGCGGGTGCACCAGCGCCACCAGTCCGGACACGTGTCCGAAGCCGAGGCTGGTGATCAGACCGGCCTTCAACGGGAACTTGTCGCCGAACTTGAGGCTGTCGCGCAGCCAGACGAGGTGTCCGGCTCCGGACATTTCTTCGTCGACGCAGTCCAGGCTGCGGTTCGGCGGAATGACGCCGTCGCGCAGGATCTGGCACAACCCCATCATTTGGAACGCCGCGGCACCACCCTTCGAGTGACCGGTCAGGCTCTTCTGTGACACCACGAAAAGTGGCGCACCGGCCGACCGGCCCATCGAATCCGCAAGACGCTCGTGCAACTCGGTTTCGTTCGGATCGTTGGCCAGAGTCGAGGTGTCGTGCTTGGACACCACTGCGATGTCGTCGGCACCCACACCCAGCTTCGCCAGCGAACGTGCCAACTGCGATCCCTTGCCGCCACGACCAGCTGCCAGCGCACCGAGCCCCGGAGCGGGGATCGACGTGTGCACACCGTCACCGAAGGACGACACGTAGGCCACGACGGACAACACCGGCAGACCCATCTTCAGCGCCAGGTCACCGCGGGCGAGCAGGATCGTTCCGCCGCCCTGTCCCTCGACGAACCCGAGCCGGCGACGGTCGTTGGCGCGCGAGAACTTCGAGTCGCTGATGCCCTTGGCCCGCATCATCTCGGTGTCGGCTGTGGCCGACATGTCACCGAATCCGATGATGGCTTCCAGCGTCAGGTCGTCGTAACCGCCAGCCACCACGAACTCGGCCTTACCGAGGCGGATCTTGTCCACACCTTCTTCGACCGAGATCGCCGCGGTGGCGCATGCGCCCACCGGGTGGATCATCGAGCCGTAACTGCCGATGTAGGACTGAACCACATGTCCTGCAATGACATTCGGCAGAACCTCCTGCAAAATGTCGTTCGGCTTGTTCCGGCCGAGCAAGTTGCCGTGGTACATGGTCTGCATCGACGTCATGCCACCCATGCCGGTGCCCTGCGTGCTGGCCACCAGGCTGGGGTGAATCCAGCGCATCAGCTCGGTGGGGGTGAAACCCGCGGACAGGAAGGCATCGACGGTCGTGACGAGGTTCCACAGCGCCAACCGGTCGATCGACGACACCATGTCCGCGGGGACGCCGTACACCATCGGATCGAAGCCCGTCGGAATCTGCGCGCCTACCGTGCGGGACAGCTTCGTCTTGCGCGGCACGCGAATCTCGGTCCCCGCCTTGCGGGTCACCTGCCAATCACTGCTGTCCGGCACCGGCGCGATGACCGTGTGCTCCGGATCGAATTCCACGAACGGCCGGGCCTCGGCCTCCGACGACACGACGAACGTGAAGTCCTTGTCGAGGAAGACCGAAACCATGATCGGTGAAGCGTGATCCGGATCGATCGCACCGTCGTCGACGAACTCGCGGATGCCGACCCGCTCGATCACCGCGTCGTGATAACGCTCCACCAGCTCGCCCTCGTCGACCAAATCGCCGGTCTGGACGTCGTACCAACCCGGGGTGGGATCGTCCTCCCACTTGACCAGGCCCGTGGTCCACGCGAGCTCCAGCACGCCGGCCGCCGACAGCTCGTTGTCGACCTCCATCTCGAGGCGGGTGCGTGACGAACCATAGGGTCCGAGCTCGGCGCCGCCGACGATCACCACCAGATCGGCGGGGTCGACATCGAGGTCGTCCCATTCCGGCGGCGGCGCAGCCCGGTAGCCACGCGGCGGGGACGGCAGCGCGCGGATCGTGCCGGCATCGTTGCCGTCGGCGTCGTCGCTCTCGGCTCCGCCGGCCGCCTGCTGGTCGCGCGCGTTGGCGGCCAACTCGGCCAGGTCCAGCTCGACCTCGGCCAATCCGCCGGTCAGGTCCGCCTGCAGCGGCTCGCGTGCAGCGGCCACCTTCGACTCGATGTCGCACAGATCGAGCAACATCTTCGCCATCTCGTCGGTGGTATATGTCGTCACTCCGGCTTCTTCGACGGCGTCGACGATGGCGTCGTTGTGACCCATCAGTCCGGTGCCCTTGGTCCAGCCGATCAGCGCGTGCGCCAGCGAAACCCGCTGTGCCCACGACGACTCGGCCTTCCACCGGGTGACCAACGCGTCGAGCGCGGACTTGGATTCACCGTAGGCACCATCACCGCCGAACATCCCGCGGTTGGGCGAGCCAGGCAGCACCACGTGCATCCGCGCCGCGATGTCGCGTTCCGCGCCGACGTGCGACAGCCCGCCGATCAGCCGCTGAACGGCCCACAGCAAGACCTTCATCTCCATCTCGGCGCGCGATCCCGCGTCCGACAGGTCGCCGGCCACCCGCGGCGCCGCGAATGGGAACAGAAGCGTTGGTGTCAGCGCATCCTTGAGGTGAATGGACTTCGGCCCAAGGCTTTCAGTCTGTTCCGTACCGACCCACTCGACGAGCGCGTCGATGTCGCTGTAGGACGCCATGTTGGCGGGCACGACCCAGAGCTTGGCTTCGAACCTGGCGTTGTCCCGGTACAGATCGCGGTAGAACGCCAGCCGGGTGTCGTCGAGCTTGGACGTGGTCGCGATGACCGTCGCCCCGCCGTCGAGGAGTTGGGCCACTACGGATGCCGCGATGGAGCCCTTCGATGCACCGGTCACCACCGCGACCTCGTCGGTGTAGCGCCCCTTGCCCGGGTTCTCCGCGCCTGCGGCCGCGCGGCCGTACAGCGACGCGTGAATGTTGCGGCCCGCCGCCAGCGCCTTGCCCTGCCACCAGGTGGCCTGGGTGCCGACGATGTGGCCGGCGCCTTCGAACCGCTCGGAAAGACGCTGCCAGTCGGCGTCGATCTCGCCCTCGTCCAACAACCAGAACCTGGCCAGATCCTCACGTGCGCTGGCCCAGCGGTCGTCGAACACCACTGCCTTGCGGCCGTCGAATGTCGGAGCGACCAAACGTGGCCAATCCGAACCCAATTCGGCAGTTACCAGATCGATGAGCTCCGCATCCGTCGCTTCCGGCGCGCTGACCGGCGTCTCCAGACCGAGCTGCCCCAGGATCAGGCGCGCCGCCGAAGCGAGTACACCGTTGGGCCCGGTCACCTGTTGGGCGAACTCACCGAGTGCCGCGGAGTCCACCACACCGCCACCGCCACCGGCTGCAGCGGGCAGCGTGACGGCCACACCGTGGCGTGAACCCACCGCCGACACCGCGGCGTCGATGACTTTGTCGACGGACGCCGCGTCCGCAAGCGCGCCTGCGTGCAAGCCGCCCAATTCACCACCGCGCACGCTGGAACCCTCGCGGGTGCCCAGCGCCACCTCGACCGTGACGTGCTTGACCCAGCCGTCACCAAGCTCCCAAGTCTTCTTGACTCGCTCGGCGATGTAAGCGGGCCGCTTGCCGGACGGCCCGAGGACCGTACGAAGCTGGTCGTTGATGGCGTCGGAAAGCACTGGGCCGTAAGGCTTGTACGTACGGGCCAGCTTGGTGACCTGACCCTTCAGCCCGGCGAGGTCGGCATCTGCGGCACCGTCGATGGCACCGAGATTCAACTCCGAGCCGAGGTCGACGAGCAGCTGGTTGCGCCGCGACGACGCACCGTCGGTGATCGACTCGATGGAGTCCAGCGGCTCGATCTGATCGATGCGCATCTTCGCCGACAGCGCGATCAGCGCCGTGGTGGCGTCGGCCGCGTCGTAGACCAGATCGTCGGGGCGCGGAGCGCCGGCAGGCGCGACATTGGAGCTGGGTCCACCCGTCGACACGGCAGCGGCGGCGGGGGCGGGTGCGGCCTCGACCGGCGCGGCGGCTTCAGTGGGCGCGGGCGCCGTGTCGGCACCGTCGTCCGCATCGAGATCCGGCTCGGGGTCGGTGTCCGTGGCGAACAGCACCGCGGCGTCGCGCTCCGAGTTCAGCACCTCGGTCGTGTTGTGCGAGTACTCCGGGAGCTTGAGCGTGTTGGTCGCCAGGCCCGCGACGGTCGGCGCGGATTTCACACCGATCTCCACGAACCGCTCGATGCCCAGACCGCCCGCGGCCTCCTCGATGAAGAGCAGGTCCTGAGTCTCGATCCAGCGCACCGGGCTGGCGAATTGCCATGCCAGCAGCTCGATCACGACCTTGCGCATCAGGTCACTCGGCTTCTCGTTCCGCCAGGTGTCGTAGTCGGCGAGGATCTCGTCGAGCGGTTCGGCGGGCACCAGATCGCGGATCTCCTGAATGAAGTCCTTGTCCAGGGTGAACGGCCGCGGCACCAGGTTGGGGATGTACTTGCCGACGATCAGGTCGGGATCCGCACCGCGGGGCATGACGCGCTCGAGCGAGCGGCGGAAGTCGGCGACGCCGACCCGCAGCACGGACGAGTGGAACGGCACGTCGATACCGGGCACCAGGATGAACGAGCGCTTACCGCCGCTGATCTCGCGACGCTTCTCGACCTCTTCCTCGAGCACCTCGAGCCCGCGCACCGTCCCGGCGATCGCGTACTGCGAGCCACGCAGGTTGAAATTCACGATCTGCAGGAATTCGCCTGTGCGCTCGGCGATCTCGTCGATGAATCCGGGCACGTCGTCATCGTCGAGGTCGATCTGCGACGGCCGGATCGCGGCCAGCCGGTAGTTGGACCGGCCCAGGTGGTCGCGAGGAACGATGTCGTGCATCTTGCTGCCACGGTGGAACACCACCTCCAGCAGTGCCTCCAGCTCGTAGACACCGCTGACACAGGCCAGGGCGGTGTACTCGCCGACGGAGTGCCCGCACGCCAGCGCACCCTCGACGAACGCGCCCTGCTCACGCATCTCGGCGACCTGGGCGGCCGCCACCGTCGCCATGGCGACCTGGGTGAACTGCGTCAGGAACAGCACGCCGTCGGGGTGGCTGTAATGCACACCGCTGGCGATCAGGCTGGTCGGGTTGTCGCGCACGACGTGCAGCACCGAGAAGCCCAAGGTCTCGCGGGTGAACTTGTCGGCGGTGTCCCACACCTTGCGCGCGGCCTTGGACCGGGAGCGAACCTCCATTCCCATGCCTTTGTGCTGAATGCCCTGGCCCGGGAACGCATACACCGTCTTCGGGGCGGCCAGTTGCGCCGTGGCCGACATCACAAGCTCGTTGTTGACGCGCGCGGCGACCTCGACGATCTCTGCGCCACGGTCGATTCCGACACGGTCGACGCGGAAGTCGATGTCGTCACCGGGCAGCACCATGCCGAGGAATCGCGACGTCCAGCCGACCACACGAGCCGGCGGGGCGGCCTTGCCGTCGGTGGCGGCCACAACGTGCTGCGCGGCGGCCGAGAGCCACATCCCGTGCACGATCGGCGATTTCAGGCCGGCCAGCAGCGCGGCCGCCCGGTCGGTGTGGATCGGGTTGTGGTCCCCGGACACCACCGCGAAGGCGCGCATGTCGGTCGGCGCGGCGACGGTGACGTCGCGACGGCGGCGACGCGGCGTCTCGGTCGCGTTGTCGGTGATCGCACCGCCGGCGCGCGGCGGGTCGCTGAGTTCGACGGCGCCCGTGCGACCGCGGATCGCGAACCGCTCTTCGAGTTTCGCCAGGGTGGTGCCGTCGGCATCGGTGACGTCGACTCTCACCGGGACAACGCGTCCGTACTCGGTGTCGAAGGCGGCCGAACTCGTTGCGGTGACCGTCAATTGGGCCGTCGTCTTCGGCATCGGAGCGAGCAGGTGCGCGGCGTGGTCCAGGTGCACCAGGCTCAGCAGACCCTCGATAACGGGGATTCCGTCGTCCGTGACCGCGGCTCCGATCGCTGCGAAAACCGCGGGCCAACAATGGCCTACGAGTGCGTCCGGCACCAGCGTGAGACCCGGCGCCAGCGGCGCCCCGAAGGTCGCGGTGACGCCGGTGTGGTCGGCGACCTCCTCCGGATCCCATTCGACGGTGACCGATGCGGTGTTGTCGTGCACCGGTGGCAGCGCGTCGGGGCCATCGACACCTGCGGCGATCGCAAGGACAGAACGCATCGCTTTCGACGCGTCCTCGACGGTCACGACCGGCATGCCGCCGTTGACGGTGCAGGACGGGAGAGTGAAGCGGATGTCGATCCAGATGTCGCTCAGCGGGACACTCAGGGTGACAGTCCCGGCATTCGGGCCGTCGGCGTTCAGCTCGAGCCGTGCGCCGGTGGACGGGTGTGTGGCACTGCGGTTTTCGTTGGCCTGCCACTCATCCGATGCGCCGATGCGGTGTACCGGATTGATGGCGGTACGGCCCGCCCACAGCACGTCGGGCGAATCGAGTACGACCGCGAGGGCACCGGTGACGTCCTCGCGGGCCTGGCGGCGCGACACCACCGGCGTCGGCTCGGCGCCCGAGGCGACCAGCGCGTCGATCGACGCCTGCTCGAAGCGGTCCAGCAGTTCGCCGACCGGCTCGTCAACCCGCGTGATCCCGGCGACCGCCTGCGTGCCGGGGATGATGCACACCTCGTCGGCGGTGTAGCGCGCGTCGTGGGCCTGCCACAACGAGTCGCTGCGCCACCAGCGGCGTACGTCCTTGTCGATGACCGGCACGAAGTTGACGGGCTTGCCCGGCGTCTTGCACAGCGTGATGAAGAACGGCACATCGGCGGGGTGCAGCTTCAGGGTCCCGGCATCCGGGTAGCGCTGCAGCAGCCGATCGATCGCGGTCTGCGGATCCTCAAGCAGCGCTTGGCCTTCGGCAGTATCCGCGAAGAGAGTCTCGATCGGGCCGGAGTCCTGCGGATGAAGTCGCGCCTCGACTCGCTTGAGCATGTCGGCGAACCGGTCCCGCCATGTGTCGGCGATCCACGGGCTGCCCGGCGTTGCGGTGTCGGCGGTGCTGTCGCCGTCACCGATCGCCAGCTCGACGTAACGGTTCAGCCACTGCAGGTAGGTCATGCCGCTGACGTCGCCGAAGTAGGGCTTGGCCGTGTTGGCCATCGCCGCGATCAGCTCGTCACGACGGGCCGCCACGGCATCCGCGTCGCCGGCGACCTCGTCGAGCAGCCTGCCGCACCGAGAGGCGGCGTTGTCGATCTCGTGAATGTCCGCGCCCAGCTGGCTGCGGCTGGAAGCCATGCCGCCGTTGGCTTTTCCGGCGCTGATCCAGTGATCGGTGCCGGTCGTCTCGACCAGCATCTGCTTGACGGCCGGCGAGGTGGTGGCCTCCAGGGTCGCCATGGCCGCGGTACCGACGAGAATTCCGTCGACCGGCATCTCGGGGAAGCCGTAGGCCTTGGCCCATGCGCCCGACAGGTAGTCGGCCGCTCGTTCGGGCGTCCCGATGCCACCGCCGACGCAGATGGTGATGTTGGACAGTTTGCGCAGATCCGCGTAGGTCGCCAGCAGCAGGTCGTCGAGGTCCTCCCACGAGTGATGACCACCTGCGCGTCCGCCCTCGATGTGGACGATGACGTCCTTCCCGGGGACCTCGGCGGCGATGTTGATGACCGACTTGATCTGGCCGACCGTGCCCGGCTTGAACACGACGTGGCTGATGCCGACGGTATTCAGCTCGTCGATCAGCTCGACGGCTTCCTCGAGATCGGGAATGCCCGCGCTGACCACAACGCCGTCGATGGGAGCGCCGGACTGACGCGCTCTCTGCACCAACCGCTTGCCGCCGACCTGCAGCTTCCACAGGTAGGGATCCAGGAACAGCGTGTTGAACTGCACGGCGCGGCCCGGCTCGAGCAGGTTGGTGAGTTCGGCGATGCGGTCGGAGAAGATCTCCTCGGTGACCTGACCGCCACCGGCCAGCTCGGCCCAGTGGCCGGCGTTGGCGGCCGCGGCGACGATCTTGGCGTCGACGGTCGTGGGCGTCATACCCGCCAGCAGGATCGGCGACCGGCCGGTCAGGCGGGTGAACTTGGTGGACAGCTTCACGGAGCCGTCGGGCAGCTCCACCGTGGTCGGCGCGAAGCTGGACCACGGGGGCAGCACCTCGGGCTCGGCGCCGACGGTGAACAGGTTGCGCTGACCGGCGCGGGTGGCGGCGGGAACGATTCCGACGCCCAATCCCCGGATGACGGGCGCGGTCAGGCGAGTCACGGTATCGGCCGGGCCCAGGTCGACGATCCATTTGGCGCCCGACTCGTGCAGCCGCTCGATCTCGGCCACCCAGTCGATGGGACGGACGAAGATCGCCTCGGTCATCTCGTGCGCCATCGCGGCGTCGATACCGCACCTCTCGGCCCAGCCCTCGACGACCGCGACGCCGTCGGCGAGGCGCGGGGTATGGAAGCCGACCTCGACCTGCACTCCGTGGAATTCGGGTGCGAACACCGCTCCGCCGCGCAGCTTGTTCTTGCGCTCGGCCTCTTCCCGTTCGGTGATCTTGCTGCAGTAGAGCTCGAATCGACCCAGTTGCTCCGGCGTCCCGGTGATCACCACGGAGCGCCTGCCGTTGCGAATCGACAGCACCGGCGGAAGCACGGTGCGGACATCCGTACTGAATTCCTCGAGCAGATCACGCATGCGGTCGGGGTCGACGTTGGTCACCGACACCATCGGCGTCTTGTTGCCGCGACCGACCATGCCCCGTCGTCGGGACATCAACGAACCGGCGGCGCCGATCAGTTGCAGCAGAGCCAGCAGCTCGGCGTCCTTGGTGCCCTTCGCCCGCAGCGATTCGCAGGCCATGATGCCCTGCGAGTGGCCCGCCATCGCGACCGGCGGGGTGTTGTACAGATCCAGGCCCTGCCTGGTGAGCGCGCGGATGGCGGCCATTTGGGCAAGCAGGATGCCGGGGCCCGAGATCGCCGCGGTGACGAGTTGTTTGGTGGCGGGCAGCGACTCCTCGGCGGCCAGGGCCCGCACCCACTGCATCGGCTCGAAGCCGATCGGCCGCACGACCACCAGCTCGCGGGCGACGGGCTGCAGCAGCAGCTCGGCCTCGCCCACGACTTCACTGAGCTCGGACTCGATGCCAGCCGAGCTGACCAGTTCTTCGAGGTTCTCCAGCCACGCGGCGCCCTGCCCACCGAACGCGACGGCGTAGGGCTCACCGGCGTTCAACCGATCGACGAGCGCATGCGCGGAGGGGCGGGCCCCCGGGCGCTCGGTGGTTGACTCTGCCGGCACCCGGTGCTGCTCGTTGATCGTCACGTCTTTATTTCTCCCTCGGTGCTATCTGCGCGTATCGCTCGTCGTCTGTGGTGGCTGTGGCGTCGCTAGAAGCTGACTGGCCCGCGCTCCCCTGCGGGGACCATGCGATTCGGCGTCGAATCCCGACTTGTTCATCCGGTCCAGCGGACATCCCAGCCGTGCTAAGAGTGTCATAAGAGACAACACCATTTTCGCGCCCGAAATGGTTACTAGCGAGTTCTACGCACGGGTAACCGTCTCTGAGATAACGCGCGCCCTCCAACCGGCCTCAGCTATCCGGGACAAACGTCCTGTTGGCAGGTGGTTACGGTCGAGTAGGTGTAACAGCGCTGATCAAGGCGGTATTGTTATCGAATCGTTATCTAAATTTTTCGGCCATCTTCACCTGCGGCATTGCGGCGTGCAGAGTCGACAACTGGACATGATTTGTCTTGTCAGCGAGGCCGGCCACCATCGGAAGTTTGCTGGCGCTACTTACTGACCGGTAAGGTTTTTAATCCCACTGGCCGTATTGCGGCTTGAGTATGTGGTTGATGTCGACCCCGACGCCTCCGACGGAGCGCTTGTCGATCTCGACCTGGTGCAGATGGGCCGCCGGATGGGCGATCTTGCCGGGTGATCCCCAATTGTGCTGCCAGTACCACGCGCCGAGCCCATCCTGGGCAGCCCACTCGATGGTCTTCGAGTTGGCGTAGACGCCGGTGCGCTGATGTCCCAGCACCGCCTCCCAGCCCCGCAGATACGGCGCGACCTGCTGCTTGTACTGCTCGTACGTCGGATCGTCGTCGATCGACGTGTAGATCGGCGCTCCGTAGGAACCACCGGCGGCGACGTGCAACTCCCATCCCCGCTTGGCGTGCGCGACACCGGCGTTCTGCCCGCCGAGCCAGTCGGCGGTGTCCTGCTTGCCGTACTGGTAGCAGGACACGATCTTCAGACCATTTTGATAGAGGTCACGCGCCTCGGCGATCTGGATCGGCTTACCCAGCATCCAGGCACCCCCGGGCCTGCGGTCGGAGACGTACCGAATGGCGCCCAGCGCGCCCGACGCCCGGATGTCTCTGGCGCTGATCACCCCGGCTGCATAGTCGAGCAGGACGCCCAACGGCGCCGCCGAAGCCGTCACGGGAGCAGCCGCGGACACCAGCGTCTGCAGACCTGCGCCCGCGGCAAGCGCGGCGGGCAACGCGACGGCACCTTTCAGCACGTCGCGCCGGGAAATTGACACGTGCCACAGAGTACGACAGCAACATCACTTTTCACGACAGCGCCACTGGTCACACCTGCATCAAGATTTACTGTCACGGCGAGGTAGCCGAGCGAACACGAGCTGGCGTGAAATCCGCGATGAACTGCGGCGCGACCATTCCGATTCCTACGATTGACCATGCCCTCGGACACCATCAGCGCTGGATCTGCTGTGGATGTCCCCGCGGGCGATCAAGAACCGCAGGTCGAGCTGATCGGCGTCCGAAAGGAGTTCGGCGGCGGCGTCGTGGCCGTCCAGAGCGCCGACCTCACAGTCGCGGACGGCGAACTGTTCGCGATCCTCGGCCCGTCCGGATCCGGAAAGACAACCGTCCTGCGCATGATCGCGGGATTCGAGCAGCCCACCGCCGGGACCATCAGGCTCGGCGGCGCAGACGTCACCGCCCGTCCGGCGCGACACCGCGACGTCAACACCGTGTTCCAGGAGTACGCACTGTTCCCGCACATGACCGTCGCGCAGAACGTCGAGTACGGCCTGAAGGTGCGCGGGGTCCCCAAGGCGGAGCGCAGACGTCGAACCAGCGACGAACTCGACTTGGTCCGGCTCACCGAGCATGCGTCCCGACGCCCACAGCAGTTGTCGGGCGGGCAACGTCAGCGCGTCGCGCTCGCACGCGCACTGGTCGGACGGCCACGGGTGCTGCTGCTCGACGAGCCGCTCGGGGCGCTGGACCTCAAGCTGCGCGAGCAGATGCAGATCGAACTCAAGGAGATCCAGCGCGAAGTCGGCATCACGTTCGTGATCGTCACTCACGACCAGGACGAGGCGCTGAGCCTCTGCGATCGGCTCGCGGTGTTCAACCACGGGCGCATCGAGCAGGTCGGTCCGTCGCGCGAGGTCTACGAAAACCCGGTCAACAGATTCGTGGCTGATTTCGTCGGCACCTCGAACGTGCTTGTCGGCGCCGTCGCCGAAGCACTCGTGGGACGTTCCGGAACGTTCGTGGTACGGCCCGAGCGTATCGGCGTCTTCGCGGCAGACACCGACTCGGTGCCCGGCGTGCGCACGGTCGCGGCCACGGTGTCTGAGCTCATCTACGCCGGCCCCACCACCAGGATCACCGCGCGCACGCAGATCGGCGTCGATCTCACCGCCACGGTCCTCACCGCCAGCACCTGGCTGCCGCCCGACCTACATCACGGCAGTCCAATCACGTTGGCCTGGCCAGAAAAAGCTGCACACACCCTGACGAACGAGGAGTAGCGATGCCGTCCAGAACACGAGTCAGTCTTGTGCTCGCCGCGTGCGCCGCCCTCGTGCTGGCCGGCATCACCGGATGCACCGACCAACCCGGCGGAGACGAGCCGCCGCCGAAGCTGGAGCCCATGGAGGCCATCGGCGACGGCGAGGGCGAGCTCAACCTGATCGCATGGGCGGGCTACGCCGAGGACGGTTCGAACGACAGCACCGCCGACTGGGTGACGCCGTTTGAGCGACAGACCGGTTGTCAGGTCAACGTGAAGCTCGGCAACACCTCCGACGAGATGGTGCAGCTGATGCGCAGTGGCCAGTACGACGGCGTATCCGCGTCCGGCGATGCGACGTTGCGGTTGATCTACGCCGGAGATGTCGCCCCGGTGAACACCGATCTCGTGCCGAACTACGCCTCTATTTCGCCGTTCCTCAAAGACAAACCGTGGAATTCGGTGGACGGCAAGATGTATGGGATCCCTCACGGCTGGGGCGCCAATCTGCTGATGTACAACATCGAGGTCGTTCGCGATGCCCCGAACTCATGGGCGGCGGTATTCGACGATGCGGACAAGTACAAGGGCAGGGTCACCGCGTACGACTCCCCCATCTACATTGCCGACGCGGCGCTGTACCTGTCCAAGTCGAAGCCGGAACTCGGCATCAAGGATCCGTACTCGCTGACGCCCGAACAGCTCGACGCGGCAACGGAATTGCTCAAGAAGCAGCGGGAGAGCATCGGCGAGTACTGGTCGGACTACACCAAGGAGGTGCAGGCGTTCGAATCCGGCACCTCGGTCATCGGTACGACATGGCAGGTCATCGCGAACACGATCGGCTCGGAAAACAGGGTGCAGGTCAACACCGTTCTGCCCAAAGAAGGTTCAACGGGGTGGTCGGACACCTGGATGATCTCGTCGAAGGCCGCGCACCCCAATTGCATGTACAAGTGGATGAATTGGATCTCCTCGCCGGAGGTCAATGCCCAGGTCGCCGAGTTCTTCGGCGAGGCTCCGGCCAACACCGAAGCGTGCAAGTACACCGTCGAACCGGACTTCTGCGACATCTACCACGCCACCGACGAAGACTTCGCCGCCAAGATCCATTACTGGACCACACCGCAGAAGAATTGCGTGGACGGCAGCGGGGATAATTGCACGGCCTACAACGAGTGGGTCGACAAGTGGCAGCAGATCAAGGGGTGATGTTGCTCGGGGCCGCCTCGTCGGGGTCCGTGCGACGGCGTATCAGCCTCGGCTTCCTGCTCGTGCCACCCTTGGCCTGGCTGGTGGTCGCATATCTCGGATCCCTTGCCGTGCTCCTGGTTTCGGCCTTCTGGAGCACAGACGCCTTCACCGGCGCGGTGGTGCACTCGTTCACCTTCGACAACATCGTGCGGGTGGCGACCGACGAGCTTTTCCGTACAGCGGCGGTACGCACCGTATCGGTGGCGCTGGCCGTCACCGTGATCTGCGCCGTGCTCGCCGTGCCGCTGGCGTTCTACATGGCCAAGGTCGCGTCACCGCGGGTGCGGCTCGCGCTCGTGGTCGCCGTGACGACCCCGCTGTGGGCCAGCTATCTGGTCAAGGCATACGCGTGGCGCATGCTTCTATCCCCCGAAGGCCCACTGGTCTGGGCGACCGACTACACACCCGGGTATGGCCTGGCCGCCACCATCGTGACACTGACCTACCTGTGGCTGCCCTACATGGTCCTTCCGGTGTTCGCGGCGTTCACCCGCGTTCCGGACTCGCTGCTCGACGCGAGCGCCGACCTCGGCGCCTCCGACATGTCCACCCTCCGAATGGTGCTGGCGCCGTTGGTGTTCCCCGGTATCGCCGCGGGCTCGATATTCACCTTCTCGCTGTCGCTCGGTGACTACATCGCGGTGACGATCGTCGGCGGCAAGACTCAATTGCTCGGCAACATCATCTACGGCCAACTCGTCACCGCCAACAACCAGCCGCTGGCCGCCGCGTTGTCGATCATCCCGCTGCTGGCGATTGTGGCGTATCTGTTGGCGATGCGGCGCACGGGCGCGCTGGAGAACATCTGATGCTGTCGAACACCGCCCGTCGCCTCGTCCGGGGCTGGACGCTGCTCGTGTTGCTGTTCCTCTATGCGCCACTGCTACTCGTGGTGATCAACGCGTTCAACACCTCCCGCACATTCGCTTTTCCCCCGACGGGATTCACGCTGCACTGGTGGTCGGACGCCTGGAACAGCCACGGTATGTGGCAGTCACTCGTGAACTCGGTTGTCGTCGGTCTCGGCGCAACGGTCATCGCGCTGGTGCTGGGCACGATGGCAGCCTTCGCCGTGCGGCGTTACGACTTCTTCGGCAAGCATGTGGTGAGTCTGCTTGTGGTACTACCGATCACGCTGCCGGGGATCGTCACCGGCATTGCGCTGAATGCGACGTTCACATCCGCACTCGGCATGTCTCTGGGCATGGCCACCGTCATCATCGGGCACGCGACGTTCTGCATCGTGATCGTCTTCAACAACACTCAGGCGCGGCTGCGCCGGATGGGAAGCAGCCTGGAGGACGCCTCGGCCGACCTCGGCGCGTCGCCGTGGCAGACCTTCCGCTACGTGACCTTCCCGACGATGCGGGGATCGGTGGTCGCGGGTGCGGTGCTGGCGTTCGCCCTGTCCTTCGACGAGATCGTCGTCACGACGTTTACGGCAGGCCCGGCCGTGCAGACACTCCCGATCTGGATTTTCGGAAACCTCTTCCGGCCCAACCAGGCCCCCGTGATCAACGTCGTCGCCGCCGCGCTGACCATTGTCGCAATAATCCCGGTGTGGCTGGCGCAGCGCTTCGGCGGAGATCCTGCCGTCAGCCGGGTGTAGTGCCCGCACACCGGCGCAGGAGCTCGCTCAGCAAGCCGCCGGCTGGGTGGCCGGTGGCCACCGTCGCCAGCTGCCGCCGCAGCGACTCCTCCATGCGAATCGACAAGACGTGACCCCATAGCTCGCGGTAGTCCCTCGCCATCTGCCCCAGGTCGTCGAGCTCGCGCGGCTTAGGCCGATGGTCCTTCCCGAACTTCGCCTCGACGGAATCGCCAAGCGCCCGGACGAAGCCACTGACCAGGCCGTCGGCGGCGTCCCGCGACGACTCGTAGATTCGCAGCAGCGCGCGGACGTAAAGCAGCTGATCGGACGTGCGGCCCAGAATCTCGGCGATCGACGGGTCGACGACGACGACGCTGCCGGCCCGTGCCTCGGCGAAGCCGAGTTCGATCAACTTTCGCGCCGCCTCACTGTCGGGATCGATGCGGACGGCACGGGGTTTTGGGGCCGGCTCACCGCCGGAGGGCCGTTGGTCGCCGGCGTCGGACGCACCGTCGGGTTCGTCGTTCGGCGTGGGCCCCAACAGTGCTCGCTGGATACCCAGGATGTCGGCCAGGTCGGCGCCTTGACGCATGCTCGCGAAGAACTCGGCGATGTGGGCCGAGTTGAAGCCGCGGCGCAGCAGCTGGTTGATGGTGCGCAACTGTGACAGGTGGTAGTCGTCGTAGAACGCCGAACGGCCGACGCGGCGGGGCGCGTCGAGCAGCCCGCGTTCGCGGTAGGCGCGGATATTGCGGGCACTGACGCCGGATATCTGGGCGAGTTCTTCCAGACGGTACTCAGCCATTGAAAACCGCCCCGATCGACATCGGGGCGCGGAGTAGCCGTGGACCGCGACGGTTCATCGCTCCACTCTAGCGCGCACGTGCAGATTTAGCGAATGGTTACCTAACAGGAGAATGAGTATTTAGCTACTCCTGTAATGGGTTTCTATCTGCATATTTACCTCTGTGGTAATTTTTGATCATATTTGAATGCAACCTCTCAGCCAACTTTGTTTGTCGAGGCTGGCCGATCGGGTGAGTGATTTCACGGTTGACGGATTGGCTTCCTGAGCGGTCGTTGCGGGAGGATGAATTTGGCAGACATTAAGACAAATCGGCGGTAGTGAGGTTTCGGCGTGCGTCCCTGGATCGTGTGGACCACCGGACTCTTCGCCTATATCGTCGCCGTCCTCGACCGCACCACGCTCGGGGTTTCCGGCCTGGACGCGGCCGACCGATTCACCGCAAGCCCCACCGTCTTGTCGGCGTTTGTGGTGCTGCAGGTCGTCGTCTACGCGGGCGCGCAGGTACCGGCCGGGCTACTGCTCGATCGGTTCGGTTCCAAAACGCTGATCGTCGCGGGTGCCACGCTGATGGCGTCGGGCCAGCTGGCGTTGGCCTTCACCGAATCCCTGCCGGTCGCGATCGGTGCGCGCGCGGTCGTCGGACTGGGGGACGCGTTCACCTTCATCTCCGTGCTGCGCCTGGTTCCGCATTGGTTCAGCCCCCGGCAGGTGCCGCTGGTCACGCAGCTGACCGGGATCTGCGGCCAGCTCGGCCAGGTGCTGTCCGCCATCCCGTTCTTCGCTCTGCTCGCCGGCTCGGGCTGGACCACCGCCTACGTCTCGGTGGCCGCGCTGGGAGTGCTGTCGATCGTCCTCACCCTGCTGCTGGTCCAGGACACTCCCGAGGGCCGCATCGTCGAAGCCGAAGCCACGTCGCTGCGCGAAATACTGGTCAGCGTGAAAACGGTGTGGCTGCGACCGGGGACCCGGTTGGGCTTCTTCACGCATATGGGCACACAGTTCTCGGTGACGGTGTTTGCGCTGATGTGGGGTGTGCCGTATCTGACTGTCGCTCAGGGTCTTTCGGCAACCATCGCAGGCACCTTGCTAACTCTGTCGGTGGTCGCCGCGATCTCCGCCGGCATTCTGGTCGGCATCTTCACCGGACGTCATCCGAACCGCAGGTCGCGGCTGGTGCTCTGCATCATCGCCAGCAACGCCGTCATCTGGTCCGTGGTGTTGGCGCTGCCCGGCCGGGCGCCGCTGTGGCTACTGGTGGTTCTCGTGGTGGTCATCTCGGTCGGCGGCCCCGGATCGATGGTCGGGTTCGACTTCGCCCGAACCTTCAATCCTCGGGCCACGCTCGGCACCGCGTCGGGCATGGTCAACATGGGCGGTTTCATCGCGTCGCTGTTGGTCATGCAGTTCATGGGCGTCATCCTCGACGCGGTGGGCGACATCTCGTTCGAATCGTTTCGGCTGGCGTGGACGGTTCAGTACGCCGTCTGGGCGCTTGCGGTGGTGGGCATCCTCATCACGCGCCGCAAGGCGCGCGCCGTGATGCGGGCGGAGAACGCAAGTCCACATCTCGTGATCGAGGGTTTCGAACCGCATCCCGCGCCGCGATAGCTCCGATCAAGCGGGTGTCGCCTTCTCCTTGGCACGGTGATGGCCAAGCAGTTCGTATCCGATCACCATCACCAGCGGCGCCAATGTGACGACCAGCAGACAGTTCGCCATCGAACGGCCCGAATCGGCCAGCCACACCGCAACGGCCAGCACCACGGCGGTGAGTCCCAGCAGCAGCACGAGAACGGGTTCTGCCTTGCGCACGATCACCATGTAGAGCGCGTAGATAGAGGCGATGTACAGCCCAACCGGCACAGCGACAGTCAAGACGGTCTCGGCCGCACTCAGTTTCGAGTGGTGCTCGATGTAGTAGGCGGCGGCGTGCAGACCGGCGCCCGTTGCCACGATGGCGCCGTACATCACGATCGGCAGGTACCCGAACCAAAACGAGCGGTCGCGGTGGGCGTGCAGCAGTTCGGCGTGCGGCACCACGAAATACGACCACCACATGCCAAACGTGAGCCCCACGCCTGCGACGGCGACGAACGCGGCGTCGAACGTCCAGCCCTGCGCGCCGACCACGGCCGACAACGACGCCACCGTTCCGACCACACCTTCGCCGAGAGCGATGATCGCCAGCAGGCCGTAGCGTTCGGCAATGTGGTGCGCGTGCCACGGGGTGCCGCCCCTGCGGGTCTCGGCCAACAGCGGGCCCAGAGTCTCCACCCCGATCAGGAGTGCGACCACGATGAGCGTCACCGGAACCGACGTGTGCAGCAGCAGGGCGGCCAACCAGCCGACCTGTGCGAGGGTCACCCACAGCGCGTAGGTCAGGCACGCCGGCCGGTGTTCGGGGTCTTGGCTGGCCGCGCGTAACCACTGCCCCACCAGGGCAATTCGCATGACGATGTACCCGCCCACCATGACGCGGTTGTCGACGTGCTGGCCGTGTTCGATCGAGGCGAACATCGGCGGGAAGCCGAGCGCCATGATGATGACGCCGACCATCTGCAGCATCGTCATCAGCCGGTAGACCCAGTCGTCGGTGTCATACGCCGAGGCGAACCAGCTGAAGTTGATCCACGCCCAGCACACCGAGAACGTGGCGAGGGAGAAGCCGAGCAGGCCCGCGCCGATATGATTTTCGGCCAGGAGGTGGGCGAACTCATTGGCGGCGATGCCGAACGCGATGACGAACGTCAGGTCGAACAGCAGCTCCAGCGGCGTCGCAACACGGTGCTGTTCGTCGGGGTCACGACCCGTCATCCGGCGCACCCGGTGCTGGATGATCGTCGGTCGCTGCGCTTCAGTCATGTGGTCTGTCCTTTCCGGCTACATTTCACCGCATCCCCTGGCGAGGCACCGCACGACATCGGTGAGATATGGAGTAGCGCACTACTCACGCCCTGGCGGGTAGCGGGATCCACGATCGAAACGTGGACCAGTTCTCAGTGAGCCTGCTCGGCGACTTCGCGGTGTATCACGGCGATCGGCACGTCACCCTGCCTCCCGCCTCTCAACGGCTTGTCGCGCTCGTCGCGATGAAGCGCAAACCTGTGCACCGCCTCTGGGTGTGCACCAAGCTCTGGCCGAACGTCCATCTCCCCAAGGCCGTCGCGAGCCTGCGATCGGCGCTGTGGCGCCTCCGGCCCGCCGGCGCCGGGCCCCTGCTGACGGTGGATCCGCAGTACCTTCAGCTCTCTCCAGACGTCTACGTCGACTTTCACCACTCGGCCGATCTCATCGAGCTGCTGCTCGACGACAATGCCGACGCACAGTTGATGGCCGACTTGCTTCCGCTGCTTCGGGCGGGCGACCTCCTCGACAGGTGGTTCGAGCAGTGGGTCATCAGCGATCGCGACCACTACCACCTCAAGCGCAAGACGGCTCTGCAGATGATCGCCGACCGCTGCGCCGCCGAACCGAGGACCTCGTGAACGCGTTCTGGGTGGTGAGCATCTCGGTCTGCGTTCCGCTCGCCGCGATCGGCCTGTACAACCTGCAGGTGCGCCTGGAGCGGTGGGACCACGACCGGCACGCAGAAGACTGACGGTCGACCGGGGGGCGGTCAGACCTTGCGACTGGCCGGGGCAACAGCGCACCGCGGCGGGACGGTCCGCAGTGACAAGATGAGAGCATGAGCGCAAGGCCGGGCCCCGACGCCGTCGCCGTCGTCTTGGCAGCCGGTCTGGGAACCCGGGTCGGCGCCGACGGTAACAAGGCCTATCTGCGGATCGCAGGCCGCTCCATGGTGGCGTGGTCGATCGACACGTTGACACGAGTGCCCGAGATCGCTCGTACCGTGCTGGTGTTCCGGCGCGGAGAGTACGAGTTGGCCAGGGATACGCTGCAGAGTGAAGTACCAACGGCCACAGTCGAGTTCGTCGAGGGAGGCGACACCAGGCACGCGTCGGAGTCCAATGTGCTGCGGTATCTTGCCACCGACATCGACTCTGGGGCCGTCGACGTCGTCATCATCCACGATGCCGCCCGGCCGGTCGCCGGGCCGGACATGTTCGTCACCGCGCTGTCGGTCGCCCGCGAGTTCGGTGGCGCCATCCCCGCGATGCCGGTCGCGGATGTGATTCGCACCCGCGGCCATGACGTCGAATTGTTGGCCGGCTCCGCAGCATTGGTGCGCGTCCAGACCCCCCAGGCCTTTCGCGCAGCGACGCTGCTGCAGGCATACCGCGCGGCCGAACGTGAAGGGTTCGAGGGGACGGACACATCGTCGTGCGTGGAAGCGTTCACCGATGTCGAGGTCCGCACCTTCCGCGGCGAACAGCGCAACCTCAAGGTGACCTACGCTGCGGACATCGCGGTCGCCGAACGCCTTCTCACGCGCCGCTGATCCTGCTCGCGGTGATCGCTTCGACGAACTCGGCGTCCTCGGGCAGCTCGGCACGGAACGCATCGGGGTCACCGTCGACGAAGGTGACGGGCACCGCGGCATCGATGGCCACCGCGATCTCGTCGAAGTCTGCCGACGCGCCCCGTTCGAGCAGTCCGGCCAACGCGTCGACGGTGAAACCGCGCGGATATTGGACGGCGCGCAACACCGACCGATCGACGGTGGCGGTGATCGACCCGTGTCCGTCGACGGCCTTGACACTGTCGGTCACCGCCAGTGCCGGCATCACGACTGCGCCACCACAGCGCATGCCTTCGACGACACGGGCGGCAAGGTCGGCCGGCGCCAACGGTGTGGCGATGTCGTAGACGAGCACGTGGCTCGTCGAGAACGCCGCTCGCTGCAGATATTCCAGCGCCGCGCCGAGACAGTCGGCCCTGTGAGCCAATCCACCTACCGCCGCGACACTCACCGCTGCCAGATCCCGGGACGCGAGAGCGGTGCGCACGTCGCCGACAAGCGACGCGGCAGTGGCGATGACAGTCCGACTCGGTTCTTCCACCGTGTCGAGCATCGATCGCACGATTCGGGGCAACGGCGGCTCGGTCCCCACCGATAGGAACGCTGCCGCCGGGTTGTCGACGACCGAAACCGGCAGCGGCACAACGGCCGAAAGCTCCACTTTCGCGCGCCGCTAGACCGGGTCGAAGGTGTTGATCAACCAGCGGCCGTCGATCTTCTTCAGTCCGACCTTGACGCTGCTCGCTGCGAACGAGCCGTCCGGATTCTCCTTGCTGGTGGTGACCTGGTTTACGAACACCAACACCGTGGCGGAGTCGGGTTGCATATCTGACACCGCTGCCCGCACTACCGATGCGGCCGTCTTGACCTGCTTTTCCTTGGCCGCGGGAGTGACGATCTGCTCGGTGAATTGCGTGTAATACGAGAGAAAGTCGCCGGTCAGATTCGACTTGGCGGCGGCGAAGTCCTTGTCGAGAGACTCCGGCGAATACGACAACAACGCCACGGTGCCGTTTTTCGCGGCTTCCAGAGCGACGTTCGTTGCGTCCGCGTTGGTCTGCTGGTCTATCCGGTACTGAGAGAAGTACAGCCACCCGGCAACGCCGGCAGAGGCAACCAGTGCGACCGCGACGAGGATGGCCCCGATATTTCGGCGGACGATGCCCCGGTCGCCGCCGCGCGCGGGCTTTTCATCGGATACCTTCTCGGCGGAGGCCTCGGCGGTGCCGTCGCTGGAATCGTCTGTCGATTCGCCGGACTCAGTGATCTCGACGGCTTGGCTACTTTCCTCGGCGGTCGGGTCGTCCGCCGGCACTGTGGTGTTCTCGTCGGCGCTCATGGCACGAACTCGACTTTCGCCATCTTGATCTGTCCGCCGTCCACTCGTTCCAGGCTGACCTGCAATCGCCATGCGCGCGGCTCTTGTTTGGCGCCTGAGGAATTGGTCACGCGGGAGGTGGCCGCAACCAGCACGACCGCCTGATTCGGGGTCATCGACTCGACGGCGGCGGCGGTGACGGTCACGTCCGTGATGACTTTCGAATCCTGAGCGACCTTGACGAAATCCGCAGCCTGGTCTTCGAAGTCCGCTTTGAACTGGCCGGTGGTGTTCTCGATGATGCGCTGAACGTTGTCTTCGGCGGTGTTGAAGTCCAGCGACATCAGCGTCACGACTCCCTGCCGGCCGGCGGCGGCGAACTCTGCATTGAGCTGTTGATTCTCGGTTGCCTTCCGGTGCTCGTTCACCATGAGCACGCTGGCGGTTATCAATGCGGCGGTGCAGAGGACCGCGAGTGTCATCGCCACCACCTTGACGATGAGCCCCCAGCGGCGTCCCTTCGGAGCGGCCTCCTGGTCGTAATCAACGGCAGCGCCCTCGACGGCGGCCTGGGTCTCCACCGCTTCATCCGCCGCGACCTCGTCGTCGGCCTGGTTCTCCGCGTCGGCCTCGGCTTTGGCTCTGGCTTCGGCCTCCTGCGCCTCGCGACGCAACCGGATCGCCTTTGCCTTCGCGCGCGCCGCGGCGGCAGCGGCTTCGGCCTCGGCCGCCTCGGCTTCGGCCTCCTCGGCCAGTGTCAGCGCATCGTCGGTCGTGCCGTCCGCCTCCAGTGGCGGTTCCACGGCGCGCTGATCAGTGTCGGTCGCCGACGCGCGGCGCCTGAATGACGGCACAGCGACCTCCTTGTCTGTATGTCCCACTACTCACGAGAATGCCATTTTCTTTTATTGCGTATCGCCGCGACGATACCCTCCACTCAAAGGCCGGACTGATGCCGCCCTTCCTGCGGAAATGCTATTTACACGCTGTGCACGCGCTCAGCTGTGCAGCTTCTTCAAGTCGTCCTTCACCACCTTGCCGGTGGCGTTCAACGGCAGCTTGTCGAGGAACTCTACATACCGGGGCACCTTGAAACCCGCCATTCGTCCGCGGCTCCACTCGATGACGTCGTCGCTGCTCATCGCTCCTGCGTCGGCCTTCACCACGATGAACGCCTTGCCCACCTGACCCATCCGCTCGTCCGGCACGCCGATGACCGCGGCCTGCGCGATCGCCGGATGCTCGAGCAGAAAGCCCTCGATCTCGGCGGGATAGGCGTTGAATCCGCCGACGATGAACATGTCTTTCTTGCGGCCGACGATCCGCAGCCGTCCCGCGGCGTCGAGGGTGCCCAGATCGCCGGTGTGCAGCCAGCCGTCGCGATCGATCGCCTCGGCGGTGGCGACGGGGTCATCGAGGTATCCCTGCATGACGTTGTAGCCACGCACCAACACTTCGCCGTCATCGGCGATCCGCACCTCGACGTCCTCGCACGGCAGGCCCGCCGTGGTCGCGACGTCCTCGGGTGAATCACCCGGCCGAGACAACGTGACGTTGCCCGCCTCGGTGAGCCCGTAGCCGGTCATCAGCGATTCGAAGGGCAGGTCGTCGCGGATGCGCCTGATGAGTTCGACCGGGATGTCCGCGGCGCCCGTAACCGCGGCCCGCAGCGTGGCGAGCTTGGTCTTGTCAGCGACCGTGAGTAGCGAGTGGTATAGCGTCGGCGGGCCGGGCAGCATCGTGATGCGTTCGGCCGCAACGAGTTCCACCACGCGATCGATGTCGAACACCGCAAGCGGCACCATTGTCGCGCCGCGCAGGAACGACGCGACCAATCCGGCCTTCAACCCGAAGGTGTGGAAGTACGGGTTGATCATCAGGTAGCGGTCACCTTCACGGAGGTCCGCCAGCGTGGCCCACTCCTCGTAGGCTCGTAGCGTCTGAAGATGATTCATCCTGGCGCCCTTGGGCCTGCCGGTCGTGCCCGATGTGAAGATGATGTCGGAGATGTCGTCTCCGCTGACCTGCCGATGCAGAGGTGAACCAGAGGCCAGGAAGCCCGACTTCAGGTCGATGACCGGCGGACGCCGGCCGGTGTTCAAAGAGGGCAGAGAGTAATCCTGGTTCAGGAAGCCCTGTTGGACCATGACGGCCTTGGCCCCACTGCGGACGATGATGTCGCCGGCCTCGTCAGCCTTGAACCGCGTGTTCACCGGGACCAGCACCGCACCCGCGGTCATGATTCCGAACGCGGCGATCATCCATTCCGCGGAGTTCGGCGCCCAGATGGCTACCCGATCGCCCTTCTCGATACCGAGGTCCGCGAACGCCCCTGCCGCACGACGGATCCGATCGACGACCCCGGAAAAGGTGAGGCGCAGCGAACCGTCGACAACCGCTTCTGCATCGCCGAAGCGGTCCGCCGCGCTCAAGACCATCTCGGGGATGGTCTGGAAAGGTTGACTACCCGTCACACGGTGACAAGGCGGCCGAGGTTGCCGCCCATGATCTTCGCCTGGTCTTCGAGCGCAAGATGTTCGAGCGCGGTCACGTAGTGGGTCGGCTCAGCCAGGCCCTCCGGGTGCGGCCAGTCGGAGCCGTACAGCACCTGTTCCACGCCGATCAGGTTGATGAGCTCGTCGATGCCCTCCTCGTAGAACGGGCTGACGTAGATGCGGTTCTTGATCTCCTCGATCGGGTTGCCGAGGAAGGCCTCCGGCGCCTTCTTCCATACCTCTGCCATTGAATCCAACAGCGGGAACATCCACTTCGAGCCGGCCTCGACGATGCCCACCTTCAGCTTCGGGAACCGGAACAGCGCACCGTGAATCACCCAGGAAGCCACCGCATCCTGAATCGGGCGCCACTCGTTGAGGATCGACATGGCGTTGGTCTGGAACGGCAGCATCTCCTGGGCCGCACCGTCCCACTCGGAGGTGTACCGGGAGTAGCCACTGTCAGACGAGTGCATACCGACGAAGATGTCGTACTCGACGACGCGCTCCCAGAAGGGATCGAACTCGGGCAGCGCGAACGAACGCGGGCCGCGGAAGCCCGGCACCGGTGCGGGACGGATGAGGATCGCGCGAGCACCGCGCTTGACGCACCACTCCAGTTCCTCGATGGCCTTCTCGACAATGGGCAGGGTGATCACCGGCGTGGTGAAGATCCGGTTCTGGTAGTTGAAGCCCCATACCTCATGCAGCCACTCGTTGAGCGCGTGGATGATCACGTGGATGGCGACCGGATCGTCGGACAGGCGTTCCTCGATCAAGCTGGCCAGGGTCGGGAACATCAGCGAACGGTCGATGCCCAGCTCGTTCATCTTCTCGAGGCGCGGCTCGGGCTCGAAGAACGCCGGAATGGCGCGCATCGGCTCACCGAACAGCTCGCGCTTGCTCTTGCCGTCGGGGTTTCCGAACTTGAAGTACTCCTCCCAGGCGCCCGGCTTGGCGACGACGGAGAAGGTGGGGTTCGGGATGTAGTTACTGATCACGCCCTTGAGCGCGATCTTGGTACGGCCATTGATCTCGACGTACTGGACGATATCCTTGTACTCCTTGGGGAGGTACTTGGTCATCGCCTCCGGCGGCTCGTAGAGATGGTTGTCCGCATCGAACAGCGGAAACGGAATGTCGACGCGGTGCGACAGCTGGCCCATGAAAGACTCCTTATCCTCTGACGAGAATCCTATTCTCCTAGCGCGATGGTAACAAGGTTTTCGCCGTAGTGGTAATGACGTTACCGGCGGGGTTGCCTACCGCTCACGCATGCAATGACTGCCTGACGCGAAACTTCTGAACCTTGCCACTCGCAGTGCGCGGGTAATCGTCCACCCGGTGCAGCTCCTCGGGCCACTTCTGGACCGCGACACCCTGCGCCTTGAAGTGTTCTCGCACCTCGTCAAGCGTCGGCATCTCCGAGCCGTCGCGAACGCGCAGCACTGCGGCCGCGCGCTCGCCCAGACGGTCGTCGGGCACCGCGACGACCACGGCTTCGGCGACGGCCGGCATACCGAGCAGGACCTCCTCGACCTCCAGCGCGCTGATGTTCTCGCCGCCCCGGATGATCACGTCGGCCTTGCGATCGGTGATCGTGAGGTAGCCGTCGTCGTCGAGGACACCGACATCGCCGGTGCGGTACCAGCCGTCGGCGTCGAACGCGCTCGCGGTGAGCGCCTCGTCGGTATAGCCGAGGCACAGGTCTGGCCCTCGGCTGAAGATCTCGCCGTCGGGCCCGAGCCGGATCTCCACCCCGGGCCGGACGTCGCCGTCGGTGAACAGGCGCTTGTCTTCCGGCGCGCTGCGGCGCGACCCGGTGATCGACGGGTGCTCGGTACTGCCGTAGGAACGGAACACGAACATGCCGAGATCGGCCAGGCGCCGTGTCACTGCCGCCGGAACCGTCGAGCCGCCCAACCCGACCGTCGTGAAGTGGCGCACGTGGTCCGGCGTGCAGTCCGGATGGTCGAGCACGCTCGTGACGAAATACGGCGGCCCGCCGCCGATCGACAAACCGTCGCGTTCGATGAGCTCGAGTACCCGGCCCGGGTCCCACACGTCACACAGATCGATGGGCGCTCCTTCGAGCACCGGGATGAGAAATGCGCCGAGCATCCCGATGAAGTGCCCCACCGGGGTCGCCGTCAGCTGCCTGCCGCGGTCAGGCGGGTAATTCTCGAGAAGCTGCCGCGTTTCGAAACCGAGGGTCTGGTGGCTGTGGATGACGCCTTTGGGATTGCTCGTGGTACCCGAGGTGAAGGCGATCAGCGCCGGGCTCGCGGGGTCCGCCGCGATGGTGCCCGGCATGGGGTCGTCCGCAAGAAGGTCGTCGAACGTTTCGCCGACCAGCCCGACGATCGGCACGTCCGCGCAAAGGTCGGCCTGAAAGGTCATGCGGCCGAATTCGGCGGTGGTGATGAAGACCTTCGGCCGTGCCGTCGTCATGATGTGACCGAGTTCTTTGCGCCCGTAGAAGTGCACGATCGGCACGACCACCGCACCCAGGAAGGTCGCGGCCCAGAACGCGGCGGCGGCCTCCATCCAGTTGGGCAATTGGATTGCGACGACGTCACCCGCGCCCACGCCGCGCGACCGAAGTCCCGCCGCCAGCCTGCGGGCCTGGGTTTCGACGTCACCGAAGGTGCCGGAGTACGGCCGCACCGCGGAATGCACGTTGAAGGCCGTCGCTGGATTGGCCGCCAGTCCGCCGGCCACCAGGTCCCCGAGTGTTTCCTGTGTCCACCAACCTTCGGCGACGTAGCGTTTCGTCAGGTACTCAGGGATTTTTCGCATGTATTCGGCTGCACCTCCGCGTCGGGCCCGATGCTATTCTCCGCTAGAGAGAATGCCAATACCGGGAATGGAGAACGCTAGATGGTGGACCTCGAGCTGGACGACGGGCTGGCGGTCATCACCATCGACCGACCGCATGCCCGCAACGCCATTTCCCTGGAGACGATGGACCAACTGGAGAAGGCGCTCGACAGCGCTGACGGTGCCCGGGCGCTCGTCATCACCGGCGCCGGTGACCGCGCCTTTGTCTCCGGCGGCGACCTCAAGGAACTCAGCGCGCTGCGCACCGAGCTCGACGCCTCGGCGATGGCTTTCCGCATGCGGACCATCTGTGACCGGATCGCCGGCTTTCCCGGGCCGACGATCGCGGCATTGAACGGGCACGCACTGGGCGGGGGCGCCGAGTTCGCGGTGTCTGCGGACATCCGGGTCGCGGCCGACGACATCAAGATCGGATTCAACCAAGTGGCGCTGGAGATCATGCCGGCGTGGGGCGGCGCCGAACGTCTCGTCGCGCTGGTGGGTTACAGCCAAGCGCTGCTGCTGGCGGGCAGCGGCACCATCGTCGGTGCAGCGGAGGCCGAACGGCTGGGGCTGGTGGACCGCGTCATCCCGCGGGCATCGTTCGACAGCGGCTGGCGTGATCTCGCCCGCGCCATGGCCGGCCGTCCGGCAGGAGAGATCAAGCGCGTCATGAAGGGGGCGACGACGACGGAGGCTGTCGCAGCCTTTGCGCGCCTGTGGGTTTCAGACGAACACTGGTCAGCCGCCGACAAGGTGATGAAGCGCGACAAGTAGCGCCTACCCCCCGAGGACGCGGATCGGATCGCTACCGTCCCAGTCGACTGCGGCATCACGTACGAATTTACCCATGCCGGAAGTGATTTCGTTGTCTTCCATGATCTCGATGACGGTGGCGGGACTATTCGGCGGCTCGAGATAGGCGAACCGTGTTCCGACGTTCTCGTCTCCGAGCCAGACCACCGGCCAGCCGGCATCACGCACAGATGCCATCGTCGCGTCGAAATCATCCGTCCAGTACGCGAGTTGGTGGTAGCCAGGACCACTGGCCGCGAGAAATTCGGTGTAGATGCTCGGGGTGCTGTCCTCTTGCTGGATCAGCTCGATCTGCATCTCCCCGCTGTTGGCTAGCGCCATCGAGATCGTGACCTCACACGGGTCGCCGCGATAAGACGCTCGTATGGGAATACCCCGCATGACGAAGAACGGGCCGACACCCAGGTCGATCCACGGCACGAGCGCGTCGTCGAGATCCTCGACGATGTAACCGATCTGTCGGATCGGTCCGGGCAGGATGCTCATGACTGCGGGATCACCGTGACACCGGACTGCACCCGCGCGATCTGCGTGGTGCGGCGGGCGATGCGCCATCCGTCGGGAGTACGGGCGAGTTCGTCGTCGTAATGACCAAGGGCCTCAACCCAAGTGGCCGGATCGTCGGGAACCGCCTGCAGATGCGCGAAGACATAGGATCTGGCGGTGGCCCGATCGCCGTCGACAGTGATCGTGAAGTTGGACAGCCGGTGGTAGGTGGGCCCCATCGAGCTGTGGAGCTGCTCCATCAACCCGCTGATGGCATCGACACCCGAATAACGCCCGACCTCGCCGTAGTCACAGTCGACATCCTCGGTCCAGCAGGTGCGCAACAGCGCCCAGTCCTTGAAATCGATTCCGGTGGCGTAGCGGATCAGAACGTCGGCGATCTGCGCTTTGTCGGCATCCACACGGGCAGGCTAACGCGTTGCAACCGCGGCCAGCACCATGAATGCGAGAAGAACACCGAGTCCCCATCGGTACGCATAGGGTGATGACGTGCGGCGTTGGCGCGGCGATCCGGTCGATCGCGTGCTGGTTGCGGCGTCGGAACTCGAACTTCCGCCCGCCGTGTTCAAGACGTGTCCGTGGCAGCCCCGGGAGCTCATCGACACCGGTCTCCGGCAATGGTTGAGGTGTTGCGGCGCGGCCCTGCGCGACGATCAGGTCATCGGGATGCCATCTCACGCCGTTGACGAGGCATGGCACGGCCTGATCCTGTGCACCGCCCGGTACGCCGCGTTCTGCGAAAGGGCATACGGCCGGTTCCTTCATCACCATCCCGAGGGCGGGGCACCCGCAGGCACCGTCACCGATTCGGCGGAGGAGCAACTGCGAAGGACGGTGATCGCCTGGTCGATGGTGGGGAGGCCGGGTGAGCAATGTGTGCTGTGGGACCTCGATCGGAGTGTCGGGGTGGATCAGCCGTGGGGCGTGGATCCCGCGAAGGTGACGGCGATCGAGGCCGACATCTCTCGAGTCATGTGAGCGGCGGCAACAGCTGATGCGGACATTGTTCTCTCTAGACGAGAACGTCATTTCCGATTATGGTCACTCCGTGTCCACCCAGAAAGCGCTCGCCCCCGAGATCTCCACGTGGCCCGACGAGAACCCGCAGCTGATCGGCAGTCGCTGCGGTGTGTGCGGAGCGACCACCTTCCCTGTCCAGCAGCGCTGCCCAAAGTGCAGCGGCGGCGAGATGACCGACGTGCATCTCCCCCGCCAGGGCACCCTGGTCGCCTGGACGACGCAGGGCTTTCCGCCCGGCGCCCCGTACAAGGGGCCCGCGGGTAAGGACTTCGTGCCGTTCGGCGTGGGCCTGGTCCAGCTCGATGACGTGATCCGCGTCGAGGGCCGGCTGACCGAAAACGACCCCGAGAAGCTGCAATTCGGCATGCAGGTCGAGCTGACCATGGTGCCGTTCACCACCGACGACGAGGGCAACGAGATCATCACCTTCGCCTTCCAGCCCGTCTAGAGAGGACCGTGACATGACCAACGACGTTGCGATCATCGGAGTGGGACTCCATCCGTTCGGCCGGTTCGACAAGACAGCCATGGAGATGGGCGCCGAAGCGATCCAGCTCGCCCTCACCGACGCGGGTGTCGACTGGAAGGACATCCAGTTCGGCTTCGGCGGCAGCTACGAGGTTTCCAACCCCGACGCTGTCACCCGCCTGGTGGGGCTGACCGGCATCACCTTCACGAACGTGTTCAACGCGTGCGCGACCGCGGCATCGGCGATCCAGCAGACGGCCGACACGATCCGACTCGGCAAGTACGACATCGGCATCGCCATCGGCCTGGACAAGCATCCCCGCGGCGCATTCACCGACGACCCAGCCAAACTGGCCCTGCCCCAGTGGTATGCCGAGAACGGCCAGTTCGTCACTACCAAGTTCTTCGGCATCAAGGCCAACCATTACATCCACAAGCACGGCATCTCCCAGGAAACGTTGGCGCGGGTGGCGAACAAGAACTTCCGCAACGGTGCGCTGAACCCGAACGCGTTCCGCCGCAAGGAGATCTCGGTCGACGAGATCCTCAACTCTGCGGTGCTGAACTACCCGCTCACCCAGTACATGTTCTGTGCTCCGGACGAGGGGGCGGCCGCGGTGATCATGTGCCGCGGGGACATCGCCCACAAGTTCACCGACAAGCCGGTGTTCGTGCGTGCCAGCGAGATTCGGACCCGCACGTACGGTGCCTACGAGGTGCACGCCACGAGTGCGCCTCTCGACGAGGACCCGTCGCCGACGGTGTACGCCGCCAAGGCGGCCTACGAGGCGGCCGGAATCGGTCCCGACGACGTCGACATCGCCCAGTTGCAGGACACCGATGCGGGTGCAGAGGTGATCCACATGGCCGAGACCGGCCTCTGCGCGGACGGCGAGCAGGAGAAGCTGCTGGCCGATGGCGCCACCGAGATCCACGGCACCATCCCGATCAACACCGACGGCGGTCTGATCGCCAACGGCGAACCCATCGGCGCCTCGGGTCTGCGGCAGGTCCACGAGTTGGTGCGCCAGCTTCGCGGCGAGGCGGGTGACCGGCAGGTTCCCGGGGAGCCGAAGGTCGGTTTGGCGCAGGTCTACGGCGCGCCGGGCACCGCCTCGGCGACGATTCTTTCGGTCTGAGCCAGATCGAGCATTCGGCCCACCGTGCGAAAACATGGTTCTAAAATTCGGGGAATGAAGTTTCCGGCCACACCCCGCGTTTGGACGCCGACAGCGTTGCTGCGGCTCGCTGCGGCAACAGCACTGGCGACTTCGGGCGTCGCCGCGGCGAGCGTGCCGGCGACGGCTCAGGCTCCGCTGCACAACGTGAAGTACACGGTGTTCGCCGAGGGGCCTGCGTACCTGAAGATCTACTACCGCGATGTCGACCCACCCAACTGGGCCGATTACAGCCACAACCCCTACGCCTACACCCCGAAGGTCGAGGCCGACGTCGGACCGAATCAGCAGTGGAATCTCGATGTGCAGCTGGCCAATCCCGACGAATGGGCGATGGTCGTTGCGCAAGGCGAACCCGGCTTGACTCCCAACGTCCATTGCGTGCTTGCGATAGACGGAGTCGTCGTCAAAACTCATCAGGGACCCAAGGGCGCGCTCTGCTCGATTCGCAACTGGTGAGAGCTGTTTCACGCTCAAGCGTCTGTAAGTGGCTCGCCCTCCAGTCGGCGGATCCATTGCTCGCAGTACGCAAACGTCTCGGCATGACCGGTGGTGATGCCCAGCGCGCGTTCCATCACCAGCCCCTGGGACACACTCGTCGCGAACACCGTCCACACCACAGGCGGAACGTCGTCGGATGCGACGCCGTACCGATCGAGCGCGGCGGCGATCGCGGCGTTCTGTTCAGCCCGGAATCGTTCTGCGTGGTAGACGATCTCGGCACGCAGCGCCTTGCGGTGATTCGCCAGGCCCATGAATTCCATCGTCAGCCTCGTCGCCTCGGGCTGCGTGCTGAACCTCCACAGCGACCACAACGGCTGCGGCGACTTCAGTGCTGTCTGCAGCACACCGAGCCCGGCTTCTGCCATCCGGCGGAACACCGCGAGGAAGAGATCCTCCATGGTGCGGAAGTAGTAGTGGACGAGCTGGGGTTTCAGTCCGGCCTTTTCAGCGACCCGGCGCGATGTGACCGCGGCGTAGCCCTCGTCCAGAAGCAGCTGCTCGGCGGCATCGAGCAGGACACCGCGGTTCTTCGCCTCCGGCGCCCCGATCCTTCGCACCGATGTCATGGCGTCAGTCCTCTTTTCCGACGTCGCGTGTTACGACACGCCGATCGTAGTGCCGACCGGCCGCGCGTCCTTGACCCTGACCTTAGCGCCATGCTAAGCAGGTGCTCAGCATATTTGGCTAGCCGGCTCGTCGATGCGACCGATTCAGTCACACCCACGACGCGAGTAAGCGCCGACCTTGGAGGGCTCACAAGACGATGACCACAGATTTCGACTCGGTCGACTACTTCACCGATCCGTCGTTGGTGCCCGATCCTCACCCGTACTACGACCATGTACGCAGCAAGGATCCGGTGTGCTGTCCGATCAACAACGGCGTGCTCGCCGTGACCGGCTGGGAAGCGGCGAACTCCGTCTACAAGGACACCGAGAACTACTCGTCCTGCGTCGCGGTCATGGGGCCCTTCACGCCGATGCCGTTTACGCCCGAGGGTGACGACATCTGCGCGCAGCTCGAGGAGCACCGCACCGAGATCATCATGCACGAGCACATGGTCACGATGGATCCGCCGCATCACACCGATGCGCGGTCGGTACTCTCGCGGCTGCTGACGCCCAAGCGCCTCAAGGAGAACGAGGACTTCATGTGGCGGCTCGCCGACCGCCACATCGACGAGTTCATCGACGCGGGCCACTGTGAGTTCCTCAACGCGTACGCCAAGCCGTTCTCGCTCCTGGTGGTCGCCGACCTACTCGGCGTGCCCGAAGAGGACCACGAGGACTTTCGTCAGGCGTTCGGCGCCCAAGGCGAGGGAACCAACATCGGTAGCCTCGACCACGAAGTGATCGCCGTGAACCCGCTCGCGTGGGCGGACGAGAAGTTCTCGCAGTACATCGAGGAACGCCGACAGAACCCGCGCGACGACGTGCTCACCTCGATTGCGACCGCGAAGTATCCCGACGGTTCGACCCCCGAGGTGGTCGATGTGGTGCGGACCGCGACGTTCCTGTTCGCGGCCGGCCAGGAGACGACCGCCAAGCTGCTCGGCGCGGCGATGCGGGTGCTGAGCGACCGGCCCGACATCCAGCAGCAGTTGCGTGACGACCGTAGCCTCATCCCGGTGTTCGTCGAGGAGTGCCTTCGGATGGACAGCCCGGTGAAGAGCGTGTTCCGGATGGCCCGCAAGACAACGACACTCGGCGACACCCCGGTGCCCGCGGGAACCACGGTGATGGTGAGTCCCGGTGCCGCCAACCGCGACCCTGCCCGCTTCGAGAATCCGCACGAGTTCTCCCTCGATCGCAAGAATGTGCGCGAACACATTGCGTTCAGCCGTGGCATTCACTCGTGCCCCGGCGCTCCCCTGGCGCGTGTCGAAGGCAGGGTCTCGATCGAGCGCCTCCTTGACCGGCTGACCGACATCACCGTCAGCGAGGAGAAGCACGGGCCGATCGACGCGCGGCGTTACGAGTACGAGCCGACGTTCATATTGCGCGGGCTGACAGAGATCAACATCGAGTTCAAGCCTGTCGGCTAGGAACTCACGGGGCGGGCCGAAGCTGTTCTCCGCTTTCCCATCTCGGGAAGCCGTCCTCGCGCGTCACGCAACTGAGGAACATGCCGTCGGGCGCTTGGGCGACCTCGCCGTCATAGCCGGCGCAGTCACTCATGTAGTCCTTGATTCCGCGCATTTCGGGTGACCGGAACCAGCGTGGTTCGTAGCGCCTCGGCGTCCCGCAGAACACCAGTCGTCCCCATGAGGTAACGCCGAACGAGTAGTACTTGGTCTGATTGCAGTACGAGCCCAGCACCACGCCCGGCTGGATACCCGGAACGCAGCTCGGCTCGTTGCACTGGGTCGGTCCGGCGGACGCCGCAGGCGACGCCACGATCGAGCCTGCGGTCAGGGCTGCAGCAAGCACTGCGATGATGGATCGCACCCGGATATTCTCACACGGCAGAGAATCAAATTCTCGCTTTTGAAGATGATCGCTACCAGGCGAGATAGGCTTTGAGCCATGCGTAGTTACAAGGTCGTCGCGGGCGCCGTAGCGGCAATGTCCGTCGCCGCGACGCTGACCGTCACCCCGGCCGCGCACGCATCGGACTTCGGGAACGAGCTCAACGGCACCTACCGCTATTACGCCAACGGTGACTTCGCGTTGGTCAACGACGTTCGCAAGGACATGCCGACGATCGACGAGACGTGGACACTGTCCTCCGACTGTGTCAGCCCGGTCGAATGCGAAGGCACGGCAGTGAGTTCGGCGGGGTGGACCGCGCGGCTCTGGTACGGCTACCCGAACACATATTGGGTCGTCGACCGCAACATCCCCGAATGGCAGTTCTGCCCCGGCGGTGGCGTCGCCCCGGGAGAGCAACGATTCCAGTTCTGGGGATTCGACCCGGTGCCCGGCGAACGCAACATGAAGATCACGAATTTCCTGGTGGGCCGCCAGCGGACGAACAGCCCCAGCGGTTCCTGTGGCACCAACAAGCCCCTCGTCATCGAGACACCGATGAAACTCGAGCAAATCGCCTAGCGCAAATCAGGTCGGCAGCAGGTCTTTCCACGATTTGGGAGCATGTCCGGCCGCAGCATTTGTCAGCGTCTGCACCTGCCCGTCGGGCGTCACGAACTGCCCGGTGTTTGGGTCGTAGGGCACCATGGCGACGGACGGTCCGTCGGATTCATTGCCATTGAACGCACTCGGCGCTGCCGGCACTCCCCCGCCGTGCGGAACCTCGGTCGCCGGAGGGGTGCCGGGAGCCGGTGCGACGGCCCCGGCGGGGGCGGCCGGGATGGGCACACCGTTCACCGAATTGCCTGGCGGAGGCGGAGGCAGGGGCAGAGGCGACGGTGGTGGTGGCGGTGGTGGCGGTGCAGCCGCCGCCGGCCCCGGCGAGATCGGGGCATAGAGCGGATTAGGAACGCCGGGCGGTGTTCCTGACGGCACTGCTCCAGGAGGCAGAGGGGTGCCCTCCAGCGGTGCGTAAATCCGCTCCTGGAAGTCGATCCGGTCATCGACCGCGAAACCCTGCGCGATGATGTTCGGGTCGAAGGGGTACGGGCCGGTTGAGTGCGGGCGAAGCGCGATGGGCTTGAAGCCCTCGGGGTCGTTGCACAGTTCTACAGTCGGGGCGCGTTTACCGGGGTGTCCCATGCACGGATAGTTGCGGGCGCCACGAACGCCGATCGGAGAGTCTTGCGGCAGTTTGCAGTACAGGTCATCCGGTGTGTCGATGACGGTCGTGTCGGCCGGTGACCGCCACTGCGACGGCGGCAGGAAGCCCACCGTGCACGGCACCGGGTCGGAAATCGTAAGGGAGAAATCGCTGTTGGCCAAGCCGGTGGGATTGTTCTTGCCGAGACCGAAAGCTTGCTGGGCGGACAGGGCGTTCGGGAAGACGACCAGGAGTTGCTCCAGCGACGGGTTGTACGTGACGAGGATCTGGCCAAGCGTTGTGAGGTTAGCCAGCAGCACCGGAAGCGTCGGCTTGATCTGGTTCAGTAGCCCGGAGACCTCTTGCGCGAAACCCGGCCCGCGTTGAAGCAGCGCGCGGATCTGGGGATCGTTCTGCACGAGTTGGGCGCTCACGCCCTCCAAGCTGCGTGCCCACGTGCGGATCGAGTCGGCGGTCTCGGCTTGCGAATCAAGCAGCGGCCCACTGTCATCGATCAGGCTGCGCGATTCGTCGGAGACACTGTTGAGTTGCTCGGACAGTGTCGCACCGGAGTCGAACAGCGAGCCGAAGTCCGGCCCCGCCCCGTTGAACGCCTTGAACGTTTCATCGAGCAGGTCGGAGATCCGGTCGCCGGGAATACTGTCCACCAGCGTGCTGAGCTGGTCCAGCATCGGGCCGACCTGCTGCGGAATCGTGGTGTCGGACACCGAAATCCGCGAGCCATCCTCCAGGTACGGCCCTGAATCGGTGCGCGGACGCAGATCCACGTACTGCTCGCCGACCGCCGACACGCTGAGGACGTTCGCCTCGAGGTCGGCAGGGACCTTCGGCGACGTGTTGAGTGACAGCACCGCCTCGGCACCGTTCTCGGTGAGCGTCACCGACTTGACCTTGCCTATCTGCACACCGCGGTAGGTCACGTTTGCGAAGCGGTACAAACCGCCCGTCGCAGGCAATTCCATCGTGACGGTCAAACGGCCGACGTTGAGCAGAGTCGGTAATTGCATGTAGGCGAACAGCATCACCGTCACACCGACGATCGACGCGATCGTGAAGATGATCAGCTGGTTTCGGACGAAGCGGGTCAGCATCAGCCGCCACCTCCCGCCGGCGGTGCCGGCAATTCAGCTCCCGCCGGCGGTGCCGGCAATTCAGCTCCCGCCGGCGGTGCAGGTGCGGGCGTCGCGGCTGCCGCCGGCGCGGCGGGCGTGCCCTCGAGACCGTACGGCCCGGCGAAAATCTGCGATTCCTGCAGCGTCGGTTCGGGCCCGAATTGGGGCCTCGCCGGCGGCGGCGGAACGATCGGCAACACCGGACCGTACATGGTGGTAATCGGCTGACCCGGATTCTGCTGCCCCGGGTTCGCGACCGGCGGAGTAATCGCCACCGTATCGCTCGGGGGCGGCGCAACCCCGACCATGATCGGGTCGTACGCATAGTTCATGAAGTAGGGGTCACCCGGCGCCGGAATGAGCTTGGCGTTCTCATCACCCCAGCGGGTTCCGAGCAGGATTCCACGCTTGAACCGCGGGTAGGTCAGGTCGAACGTGGCCATGAGGTTGATGTAGTCGCCTTTGGCGATCTTGTCGGCGAAGGCCGGACCGTAAGGGAACGCCGTCGCGAAGATGAGCGCCTGGCTGAGATCGGGACCGATGTCTGCGAGCGACTTGAGCGCCGGCTCCAGGCCCTGCAGGTTCTTCACAAGATCGTCGCCGGCGTCATTGACCAGCTGAGTGGCGGTGTCGCTGAAGGTCCCCAGCTTCTCCAGCGCCGTCGTCAGGTTGGGCCGTTCCTTGACGAGCACGTCTATAGCGGGCGGTATCTCGCGCAACGCCCGGTCGATCACCTCGCGCTGGTTCGCGAAGGTGCCCGCCACGCGGTTCAACTCCTTGATGGACTCGACGATGTTGTCGCGCTGGGCATCCAGCGTTCCCACGAAATCGTTGAGACGGGTCAGCAGCTCACGGATCTCGGGCTCGCGCCCGGATATCGCAGCGCTGAAGTTGTGGATGACGTCGCCGATCTGTCCCAGCCCGCCCGCGTTGACGACGGTCGACAGCGAGGCCAGCGTCTGCTCGGTGGTGGGATAGGTCGAGGACTGGTTCAACGGCAAGGTGGCACCGGGCTGTAGACGACCGCTCGGCTGTTCGTCCAGCGGCGGATTCAGCGCCAGATGCATCGATCCCAGCAGGCTGGTCTGCCCCACCGACGCCACGGCGTTCGCCGGGACGACCACATCCGGCTTGACGGATATCTCGACGTTCGCATGCCAGGCGTCAACGGTCATCTTGCCGACACTGCCGACGATGACGTCGTTGATCATGACCGGCGAATTCGATTCCAGCGTTGCGACATTTGGGACCTGCACGGTGTACTGCACCGAGTCGGGCCCGCGGCCGACCGCACCCGGCAGCGGCAGCGAGTTCACACCCTGATACGCACAACCCGTCATCGTCAGAGCCAGGCAGCAGCCCGAAACGACGATTGCTTTCACACAGTTGCGGCGGATCATGACGGCGCTCCTTCCGCAGGCAACAGCGGCCCCGGCGGCGGCGGGACGGCCGCGGGGGTCGGCGGAAGCAACATGTTCTGCACAGACGGCGCCGGGCCGGTCTGGATATTGGGCGGCCCCGGGATGGGCGCGCCCGGGAAGAGCGCGGGCGACGGTACGGCGGCCACCTCGTCGTGCCCATATAGCCCCCTGGGCATTTCGGGCAGTCCGACACCCCCGTAACCGGGCGGCGGTGCCACATCCCCGGCGCCGATGTAGGCCGAGACTGGAGGCAGCGGCTCGGGGGGATCACCCGGACCCGCTCCTCCTGGCGCGAGCTTGGGATCGGTGTAGATGAGACTCTCCGGTTTGGGGCTGGGCCGCAGGTACGGATTGATCGGCAGCGGCAGGTTATTGAAGTTGAGCAGTCTCAACGCCGGACCGAGGTACTGCTCGCAGAGCTTCGCGGTCTCGGGCGCCGTGGTGTTGGCGACACCGCCGATCATGCCGCAGACGAACCACACCGGATTCGAGAAGTTGACGAACGAGAACGCCCCGGTCACTCCGCCGGTCGGCGGGTAGTAAATGTTCAGGTAGTTGGCGATCGCATTGGGTGCGACGTGCAGAACGTTCTCGAGCGGCAACCGACTGTCGACCAGGTTTTGGGTAACGGCGGCGAGGCTTCTGATCTGCTCCGACGTCTGTTCGCGACTGCCCGCCACAAACCGTTGCACCTCGCCGATCGCGACCGACAGGTCCGACAGCGCTGCATCCAGATCGGACCTGCTGTTGTTCACCACGCTCGTCAGACTGGCCAACCGGTTCTGGAACATCACGATCTGCTGCTTGCTGTCACGCAGCGCGCTCACGAAAATCTGCAGGTTCTTGATGATGTCGACGATGTTGCCGCTGCCCTCGGCGAAGATCCGTGCGACGCCGGACAGTTCAGCCAGCGTCGACCGAAGTTTCTCACCGTTGCCGTCCATCGCGTTGGCCGCGCTGTCGATGAACCTGCCGACCGAGGTGTCCGTGACCGCGCCCTGCGAGCCGGGCTCGGGCCCCAATTCGGTTGCCAGCCGCATCAATTGGGTCTTGACCTCATCCCACTCGACAGGTACTGCGGTCCGGTCGCTGGGAATCACTGCGCCGTCACCCATTTGGGGTCCGTCGCCTTGGCGGTACGCCGGAGTCAGCTGCACATAACGCGCGGCGATCAGATTCTGGGCGACGATCACGGCCTTGGCGCCGGCAGGTACCGGTACGTCACGGTCGACGTCGAGGACCAGCTTGGTCTGCGTCCCCTCGGGTTCGATGCTCTTGATCGTGCCGACCTGGACGCCGGACACCCGCACCTCGTCGCCGGGATAAATGGCGGTCGCCGTTGGGAAATAAGCGGTGATGGTCTTGGGTCCAAAGAAGACCTGGCGCACCAGGAAGATCGCTCCGGCCACCAGTACGACGGCCAGCAGCACGGCGACCCATGTCGCCAGACGCCTACGGGTTGCCATCATCAGGGAGATCTCCTGGTTGTGGAATCCCGTTGACGGGGAACGGAAGTTGCGCACGCGGTCCGGCCGTGTCGGGTGGTTGACCGATGTTCTCGCCATTCCTGAAGCCGAAGGCGTAGTCCAGGAACGGCTGCAGCAGCTGCGCCGGCTGGATGTTGGGGACCAGCGCGTTGTAGTAGGCGCCGTTGGCGACGATCTCGCCCTGAGTCACCTCGTACTTCCGCAGGCCCGCCAGAGCCTTGGTGATGTTGTCACGGTTTTTCTCCAACATCTGGTTGACCGCATTCATCTTCTCCAGCGCCGGAGCGAGTTCCTGCTCGTTCTCGGCGACGAGTCCGGTCAGATTCTGCGACAGAGCCGAGGTGTTGGCGAGCAGTTCGACAATCGCCTGGCGCCGGTCATCGAGCACGCCGAGTAGGTCATTCGCATTGAGGATCAGCGAGTTGACCTGCTGGCTGCGTTCGGACAGTATCCCGGTCACATCGCCAGCGGTCTTCAGCAGCTCCGCCAGGCTGTCGTTGCGGCCATTCAGTGATTTCGACACCCGCGACAGACCGTCGAACGTCGGTCCCAACTGCGGTGCGACTTGGTCAAGCGTCTGCGCCAACGTGTCCAATGACTGGTTGAGAGTGTCGGTTTCGGTGCCCGCGGTGTTCGCGGTCAGCTCACTGACCGCGTCGGTCAACGAATACGGGGACGAGGTTCTGGTGACCGGGATGGTCTGGTTCGGTGACAACGTGCCGCTGCCGTCGGACTCCAGCGCGAGCACACGTTCGCCGAGCAGGGTGCCGGTGCGGATGTGTGCGGTGGTGTCCGAGCCAAGCGCGTATTTGCCGTCGATCGTGAAACCCACCAGCGCGTCGCCGTTCTTGAGTTCGATCGACGAGACCGACCCGACCTTGATTCCGGAAACCGTCACATCGTTGCCTGCGGCCAGACCGCCGGCTTCGGTGAACAGCGCTTGATAGCGCAGGGCAGTGGCCCAGGAATACAGGCGCTCCGGCTGCAACCCGATCGCGATCACGAGGATGATCAGCACAATGCCGATGAAACCGGCCTTGATGAGAGAGGATCCGCGGTACTTGTTCATTCGTCCCGACACCTCCCCGTCTCTTGCCTGATCCAGGGGAACTGGACGGTGCGACCTTCGAGATCGCTTGCCCGGAAGGCGATTCCACAGATGTAGTACGGGAAGAACGCGCCGTACGAACCCACGCGGGCCAGCTTGCGGTAGATATCGGGCAGTCGCTGGAGCGTGGCGTCGAAGGTGGCCTTGTCCGCATCCAGATATTCTGCGAGCCGCTTCACCTGGTCGACGGTGCCGTCCAGCGGAGGCCGTGCCTGGCCGAGTAGATCGCTCAGTGAGGCGGTGCCGTTGTCGAGCGCAGTGATCGCCTCCCCGATCGGGTCGCGATCCTCGGCAAGGCCGCGCACGAGCTGTTCGAGCTTGTCGATCGCCTCGGTGAATTGGTCACCGTCGTCCGAAAGCGTCTTCAGCGTCGTCTTGAGTTCGTCGATGAGTTGCTCGATCACCTGATTGTTGTCCGCCAACGCATTCGAGAACGACGATGACCTGGAGAACAGCGATTCGATGGTGCCCCCCTGGCCCTGCAGTATCTGCAGCAGCGATGCCGAGAGTGCGTTGACATCCTGCGGGTTGAGGCCCTGAATGACCGGTTTCAACCCGCCGAGCAGAAGGTCGAGGTCCAGCGCCGGCGCCGTGCGATCGATGGGTATCCGAGCGCCCGCGGGCATGATCTTCGTCGATCCGGGTGCGTCGACGAGCTCGAGGTAACGGTCGCCAACCAGGTTCAGGTATTTGATCTGCGCCCGTGTGCCGTCGGTCAGCTTGATGTCCCGCCCGGCGTCGAACTTCACCAGCACATTGCGGTCGGCATCCAAGGACACGCCCTGCACGGTCCCTACCCGGATGCCGGCGACACGCACCGTGTCTCCGGTTTCCAGCCGCGATGCGTCCTTGAAGAGCGCGGAGTAGTCGTTGGTAGCACCGGTTCTCACTTCGGCGAACGTCGCGAAGAGGAAGGCCGTCAACAGGATCATGACGATCCCGAAGATGCCGAACTTGATGAATGTTCCCCGCATTCGCGTCACCCCGGCATTCCGGTCATCGCGCTGTTCCGAGGTGGCCCGGTGAGCGGACCGAACAGCCACTGCTTGAGCCCGTCGGAGTTGAGCAGTATGCCCTGATTGCCGTACTTGAACGGATTCGACCCGGTGTCGGCCACCAGAAACGGCGGCCGGAATTCCGCCGGCACGTTGGGCAGGCCGAGTTCCTTGCAGAAGGAACGGCCGCCGGTCGTGGCTGCAACCTTGGGTAGGTCCTCAGGCCAGCGGTAACGCTCGGTACCCAACGTGAGTCCGGCATTGAACATGATGTGCGAATACTGGTTGATACCTTTCACGAACGGGACCAGGCCTCCGATGGTGCAGCCGAGCGTCTCGTGGTACAGCCCCGCAAGGGTCGTTGTCGGCACGAGCAGCTGCAGGACATTGGTCAGGGCCTGACGATTGCCGCCGATCACCTCGTTACCGATATCAGCCAAACCGATTGCACTGATGAGGAATTCGTCGAGATTCTGCTGTTCCTCGACGATCGAGTTGCTGAGCCGAATCGAGTTGTCGAAAGTGCCGATGAGATCGGGCGCCGCATCACCGTAGGCGGCGAACGCCGGCACAGATGCCTCGATGTCGTGGGCCAGGTTCGGCAGGCTCGAGTTGATCTTGGCCAGAAATGCGTTGAAGTCCTCGAGAGTTCGGCCGAGCTTTTCCCCGCGGCCATTGAACGCGGTCGCGACCGCGCCGAGGGTCTCGTTGAGTTTCGCCGGATCGATCTTGTCCAGCACGGTGACAAGCTGCTGGAAGACGGTGTTGATCTCGGTGGTGACGTGCTGGCCCTGGATCACCTGTCCGCCATGCAGTTTCTCAGCCGAGGGGTCCTTCGGCGGGACGAGTTCGACGTACTTGGCGCCGAACACCGTCGTCGACGTGATGTCCACATCGACATTTGAGGGAATCAAGTGCAGCTGCGACGGGTTCATGTCCAGCTGCAGGACGGCCGAACCGTCGGGTCGCGTCGCGATCGAGGCGACCTTGCCGACTTCCACGCCGCGCATCTTCACCTTGGCGTCAGGATTCATCACCAAGCCTGCGCGTTCCGAAACCACCGTTACCGGAACGGTTTCGGTGAACGAGCCCCGGAACAGTCCGATTGCCAGCGCGACGACGGCCACGATCGCGACGATCGCGGCGAGTCCGGTCAATGCGCGCGCGGTGGTTGAGTTCATGGCTGTTTGTCGCTTATCCGGAGAGGTTGAAGTTGCCGTTGGAGCCGTAGATGGACAGTGACACCAACAAGGTGACCGAGACGACGACGATCAGGCTGGTGCGTACCGCGTTGCCAACGGCGACACCGACACCAGACGGTCCACCGCTGGCGAAGTAACCAAAATATGTGTGGATCAACAGGATCGTGATCGCCATCAAGATCGCCTGCAGGAACGACCACAACAGGTCGATCGGGTTGAGGAACGTGTCGAAGTAGTGGTCGTACAGCCCGCCCGACTGACCAAACAACACCACCGTCGTGAATTGCGAGGCCACGAAACTCAAGATGACCGCGATCGAGTAGAGGGGGGTGATCGCGATCATTCCGGCGACGATGCGCGTGCTCACCAAATACTCGATCGGCCGGATCGCCATCGATTCCAGTGCGTCGATCTCCTCGTTGATGCGCATCGCTCCCAACTGAGCGGTCACGCCCGCACCGAAGGTGGCCGCCAGTCCAATACCTGCAACCACCGGTGCGGCGATACGCACGTTGATGAAGGCCGCCAAGAATCCGGTCAACGCCTCGATACCGATGTTGCCCAGCGACGAATAGCCCTGCACGGCCAGCGTCCCACCTGCGGCCAGCGTCAAGAAGCCGACGATGACGACGGTGCCACCGATCATCGCCAACGTCCCTGCACCCATGGAGATCTCGGCGATCAACCGGATGACTTCCTTACGGAAGTGCACCATCGCGTGCGGTATTCCACCCAAGGCCTTCAGGTAGAAGATCATGTGGTCGCCGATGCCGCCCAACCACTCCACCGGACGCCGTACGCCCCGCGCGAGCCGCGGATACGTCGACTTCAGGACCGTCGTAGTTCCCATGGGTGCCCTCAGCCCGTCGTCATCCGGATGCCGATGGCCGTCACGAGCACGTTGATCACGAACAGCGCCATGAATGCATAGACCACCGTCTCGTTGACCGCGTTGCCTACCGCCTTGGCGCCGCCCCCGCTGATGACCAACCCCCGGTAACAGGCGACCAGCCCGGCTATCAGACCGAACAGCGCCGCCTTCACACACGAGATGATGACCTCGGGCACACCGGTCAACAGCGTGATGCCTGCGGCGAACGCACCCGGGTTCACGTCCTGCACGAACACCGAGAAGAAATAACCGCCCAGGATGCCGATGATCACCACGAAGCTGTTGAGCAGCAACGCCACCAACCCAGCGGCCAGCATGCGCGGAGTCACCAGCCGTTGCACCGGGTTGATGCCAAGCACCTCCATCGCGTCGATCTCCTCGCGGATGGTGCGCGATCCCAGATCCGCACAGATCGCCGTCGAACCCGCACCCGCCACGATCAACACCGTCACCAGCGGGCCGACCTGCGTCACCGCGCCGAAAGCCGCACCCGCCCCCGACAGGTCAGCCGCGCCCAACTCGCGAAGAAGAATGTTGAGCGTGAAGCTGACCAACACCGTGAACGGAATCGCCACCAACAACGTCGGCGCCAACGCCACCCGGGCGATGAACCAGCACTGGTCGAGGAACTCGCGCCACTGAAACGGTCGGCGAAAGATGAACCGCACCGCATCGGCCGACATCGCAAAGAAACCGCCGACAGCCTGCATCGGACCCGCGAAGCTGCTCAGCTGCGGCAACCCCGGCGACCACCGCTCCGGCCCGCTACCCCGCGCCATAGGTGGCTCCTCCCGCGATGGTCACTGCCGACACCCCCGCCGACCGAAAGCAATTGTGCACCAAGTTGATCTGCGCCCCACGCAGATCTTCCCGGCGACAGTTGTGACGTCCGATTCGATGAGTTTGTAGCCCCCGCAACCCCTCGGCGAACCCGACACCTTCATAGCCGATCAGCGCGTTGCCCGCGTCGGAATCGTGAACATCCGACGTGGGGCGTACTCCAGTTCGGTGCAGCACGTCGCTACCGATCGAAGTGACGTAGGGCATTTGGGCTGTATCCCTGGCCTCTCTCGTTGTCTAGGTGACGGCCCCGGCCGTCTTCAGTTCGATGATCCGATCCCAATCCAATCCGAGTTCCAGCAAGACTTCGTCAGTTTGCTCCGCAAATCCCGGAGCGGGACCGGATTGAGGCGCACTGACGTCAAATTGCACCGGGTTCGCGACCAGTTCGAGTTCACCCGCGGGCACCATGTATTCATTGGCGCGGATCTGTGGGTCTTCGACCGCCTGCAGGGTGTCCTGCACAGGCGCCCACGGTCCGAGCAGCGTCGAGAATCGCTGGCTCCACTCCACCAACGGACGCTTGCTCATGGCCTCCTTGAGAATTTCGGCAGCGGCCTCGGTGTTCTCGGCGATCGACTCGACGGTGGCGAACCGCGGATCGTCGGCCAGTTCATCGAGATCCATGTGCTTGCACACGTCTGCCCAGAACTTGGTGGGCTGCATCATCACAAAGGAGATGTAGCGGTCGTCGGCCGTCGCGTAGAGCCCGACAAGCGGATTGATCGGTGATCCGTGCACACCCGGGGGGAAGGCCTCCATCCGCTGACCGAGGTGCTTCGTCAACGCGACCGTGTGCCCGAGCGACCATAGACCGCTGCCCAGCAGTGACACGTCCACCACCGATGGCTCGCCGGTCCGCTCGCGCTTGAGCAATGCGGCAGCGATCCCGCCCGCGAGGTTGGTGCCCGAGATGGTGTCGCCGTAGGCGGGGCCGGGCGGTCCGACCATGCCCGGAGTCCCCGGCGGCGTGATGGTGGCGGCGGTGCCCGCCCGGCACCAGAACGCGGTCATGTCATAACCGCCCTTGACCGACTCCTCACCACGCGGCCCTAATGCACTGCCCCGGGCATAGATGATCTTCGGGTTCACGGCGCGGATGTCGTCGACATCGATACCGAACTTCTGCCGATGCCCTGGCAGGAAGCTCGTCAGGAACACGTCTGCGCGCCGTGCCAATTCCAGCAGCACCTCTTTGCCCTCGGGCACGGTCATGTCGAGACCGATGCTGCGCTTGCCCCGGTTGGCGTGCTCGATGTTTGGATTGGGATCGCCCTCGACCCGGAGTAGCCCGGTCTGGCGCAGTCCGCGCTGCGGGTCGCCCGTCACCGCGTGCTCCACCTTGATGACGTCGGCGCCCCACTCGCGCAGCACGGCGCCTGCCGAAGGCACGAAGCCGTACATCGCGACTTCGAGGACGCGGATTCCGTCAAGCGGCGCACTCATCAGCTCACCACCGTCGCGAACGTCTTCGACTCGAGAAACTCCTCGAGCCCCGCGGTGCCCATCTCGCGTCCGATGCCCGACTGTTTGTAGCCGCCGAACGGACTGTCAGGGCTGAAGTAGTTGCCCCCGTTGATCGAGAAGGTGCCAGTCCGAATGCGGCGGGCGAGCGCGAGCGCACGGTCCTGGCTGCCGAACACGGCACCGGACAACCCGTAGATCGAGTTGTTGGCGATCCGCACTGCATCGTCGTCGTCTTCGTAGGCGATGACCACGAGCACCGGACCGAAGACCTCTTCCTGAGCAATCTCGCTGTCGGGGTCCACGTTGGTCAGCAGCGTCGGGGTGTAGAAGTAGCCCGGGTCAACCTTCTCGCCTCCGGTGACCAGCGTGGCGCCCGCCTCGACGGCGCGCTGCACCATGCCGTCGACCTTGTCGCGCTGTTTGTCGCTGATCAGCGGACCCATGTAGGTGCCGGGGTCGGCTGGGTTGCCGTAGCGCACCAGTGCGAAATTGTTCTTGATCATCTCGACGATCTCGTCATGATGACTGCGCGGCACCAGCAGTCTCGACGTCAGCGCGCAACCCTGACCGGCGTGGGTGACCATGCTGAAGGCCGAAAACAGCGCCGCGGTGTTGAAGTCGGCGTCGTCGAGCACAATCGCCGCCGACTTGCCGCCGAGTTCCAGGAACACCCTCTTGAGGGTGTCGCTGGCCGCCGACATGATGCGGCGGCCGGTCGGTGTGGAACCGGTGAAGGTGACCATGTCGACATCGGGGCTGGTGGTCAGCGCGGCACCGACCTCGGGATCGGCGCCACTGAGGACGTTCACGACGCCGGCGGGGATGTCGGTGTGGTTGGCGATCAGCTCCCCAAGCGCCAGCGTGATCAGCGGGGTGTCGGGGGCGGACTTCAGGATCACTGTGCAGCCCGCCGCGAGTGCCGGCGCGAGCTTGGCAAGGGCCAGCTGGTTCGGATAGTTGTAGGCGATGATCGCGGCGACGACGCCGCCCGCTTCCTTCTCCACCCAGCGGTGGTGCTGCATGCCCCGGCTTTCGATGTTCCCGAGATCCTCGGTCATCGGGTAGGTCTTCAACAGGTCTGCGTAATAGCGGACGATCGCGATCGGCTGGTCCAGTTGAGCGCCCTGGCACAGCGCTTCGGTCGCGCCGACCTCGGCGATGGTCAGCGCGGCGAGTTCGTCGCGGTGGTCGACCAGCGCCTGGTGCAGCTGGTCGAGGCAGCGGATCCGCAATTCGGTGTTGGTCGACCAGTCGGTCTCATCGAAGGCGCGCCGCGCAGCGGCGACCGCCGCTTGGGCGTCGCCGACGGTGGCGTCCGGTGCGTGTCCGAGCACCTCGCCGGTGGCCGGGTTGAGGCTGGGAAACGTCCGAGACGTATCGAGTAACTGCCCGTCTATCAGCAGTCGCCGATCGGCACCGCGTGCGGCGGTGTCGGCGGCTGACCCGCTACCCGAGATGGTCGTTTCCTGCATCATCCTCCTCAGCACACATCCCAATGTGATGGAAACTTCATTCTCATCACCGGCGAATCATACATTCGTATCAAGAGAACTCAAGGAAAAGACCGGAACTCTCACTGCCTGCACTTAACGGTGCGACAATCGCCGATGAAACGTCTCACCAGTGCGAATCTGACCTCTACCGTGTCTTGCGGGATTGCTACACCCGAGAGTACGGTTCTCATAATCGGAAGGACGATTCTTAATGCATGACCGGCAGGTGTGGAGTTGAAGAACGCTGTCGTGACCGGAGGTGGCTCCGGCATCGGGCAGGCAGTGGCGCACCGATTGCGCGCCGACGGCATGAACGTGGCGATTCTGGACCTCAATCCATCGGACGCTGACAACTCGTACGTCGCCGACGTCACCGACCGCGCTCAGGTCGACGCCGCCCTCGATGCCGTGCGCGCCCAGCTCGGTCCGGTGACGGTTCTGGTGAACGCCGCGGGGCTGGAGAAGTTCAAGCGATTCACCGACATCTCGTTCGAGGAGTGGCAGCGGGTCGTCGACGTGAACCTCAACGGCGTCTTCCACTGCATCCAGGCGGTGCTGCCCGACATGATCGAGGCCGGGTGGGGGCGCATCGTCAACATCTCATCGTCGAGCACGCATTCCGGCCAGCCGTTCATGTCCCCCTATGTGGCGGCCAAGTCGGCGGTCAACGGACTCACCAAGTCGCTCGCGCTGGAGTATGGCCCCAGCGGGATCACCGTCAACGCGGTGCCGCCCGGCTTCATCGACACCCCGATGTTGCGGAAGTCCGAGGAGCGCGGCTACCTCACCGTCCAGCAGACCATCGACTCGACGCCGGTGCGGCGCATCGGCAAGCCCGAGGACATCGCGGCCGCCTGCGCGTTTTTGGCCTCGGAGGAGGCCGGCTACATCACGGGTCAGATCCTGGGCGTCAACGGTGGCCGCAACACGTAACCAAACACCAGCCAGATCGAAAGGACATCTCAGTGGGACGAGTACAAGGCAAGGTCGCATTCGTGACCGGCGCGGGTCGCGGCCAGGGTCGCAGTCACGCCATCCGGTTGGCCGAGGAGGGCGCCGACATCATCGCCGTCGACCGATGTGAAGATTTCGCAACGGTTGGCTACCCGATGGCCACACCGGAGGACCTCGAGGAGACGGCGCAGTTCGTCGAGAAGACGGGACAGCGCGTCGTCACCGCACAGGTCGATGTGAGTGACGCCACGCAGCTGAAGCACGCGCTCGAAGCGGGAGTTTCGGAACTCGGCGGGCTCGACATCGTCGTCACGTCGGCCGGAATCGCGGGCATGAAGGGCTCGGGTGACATGGCGGCCTGGGTAGACGTCATGAATACCAACCTGATTGGCACCATGAACGCCATCCATGTGGCACTCCCACACCTCCGCGAAGGTGCGTCGATCATCGCCACCGGGTCCACCGCGGCCCTGATGGACGTCAGCAAGAACGACAACCCGGGCACCGATCCCGGTGGCGCCGCGTATCTCCATTCGAAGCGCCTTTTGTCGCAGTATGTCCACAACCTCGCGGCCGAACTCGCGCCACGAGGCATCCGCGCGAACGTGATTCACCCGACGAACTGCAACACTCCGATGTTGCAGAGCGAGCCGATGTACAAGTCGTTCCGTCCCGACCTGGAGCACCCGACGAAGGCGGACGCCGAACCCGTGTTCTACGTCCAGCAGGCCATGAAGGTGCCTTGGATCGAACCCGAGGACATCAGCAACATGGTGCTTTTCCTGGCATCGGAGGAGGCCCGTTACATCACCGGCACCCAGCAGCGCGTCGATGCCGGCGGTTACCTCAAGTGGTACGACTACCACATTTAAGAGCGGGCACTATCTGAGAAGGGGACACGGTGAAGGTTTTCGTCGACTCGGGACGCTGCCAGGGCCACACGCTGTGCTCGATGATCGCGCCAGATTCCTTCGAGCTCAGCGATATTGACGGCACTGCCTCGCCGGTGCACGAAGTGGTGCCGCCCGACCAGGAGGACGCGGTACGCGAAGCCGTGCAGTCGTGCCCCGAGCAGGCCATCTCGATCGAAGAGTGACCAGACCAGCCAGAGGGAGACAAGTCTTGAGTGTCGACGACATCCGCGCCGCCGACAACGAGCGGAAAAAGAATCGGTATCACTTCGACCGGCACACCCCGGAGTATCGGGTGCAATTCGAGAAGATCACCGAGGAGATGCAGTCCAGGTGCCCGATGGCCTGGACCGACGTCTACGACGGGCATTGGGTTGCCGCCGACAGCAAGCACGTCTTCGAGTTGGCGCGCTGCCCGGTGGTGTCCAACGATCACGACATCAACGGAGAGCGCAAGGGCTATCAGGGAATAACGATCCCGAAGGCGCAACGAGCCACGGTGGTGCGGGGCGGCATCCTCGAGATGGACGAACCCGAGCACAGCATCTATCGCGGCGCGTTGAACCCCTACCTCTCCCCTGCCGCGGTCCGGCGATGGCAACCGTTCGTCGACGAAATCACCCGGGCGGCCATCGACGAGAAGATCGAGTCTGGCCGCATCGACTTCGTCGACGACCTGGCCAACATCGTGCCCGCGGTGTTGACGCTGGCGATGATGGGCATCGAGCTGAAGAAGTGGCCGGTCTACAGCGAGCCGGCGCATCTGTCGGTGTCCACCCCGGAGCACTCGCCCGACGCCGCACGCGTCGCCGAGATGAACCGGCAGATGGGTATCGACATGATCACCACGATGAACGAAGTTCGCGAGAACCCGCGACCGGGCCTGATCAACGCACTGCTGCAACTGCGTATCGACGGTGAACCGGCCCCTGACCTGGAGATTCTCGGCAATCTCGGGTTGATCATCGGCGGCGGCTTCGACACCACCACTGCGCTCACCGCGCACTCGCTGGAGTGGCTGTCGGAGAACCCGGACCAGCGCGAGCTGCTCAGTCGCGAGCGCGACACCTTGATGAACCCGGCCACCGAGGAGTTCTTACGCTTCTACACGCCGGCACCAGGCGACGGCCGCACCTTCGCCGACGATGTCGAGGTCGAGGGCACGAAATTCAAAGAAGGCGAGCGACTGTGGATTTCGTGGGCCATGGCCAACCGCGACCCGTCGGTCTTCGAAAAGCCCAACGAGCTCATCATGGACCGGAAGGGCAACCGTCACTTCAGCTTCGGGATCGGTGTCCACCGTTGCGTGGGCTCCAACGTCGCCCGCACGGTCTTCAAGTCGATGCTGACCGCGGTGCTAGACCGCATGCCCGACTACGTGTGTGACCCCGAGGGCACCGAACACTACGAGACCATCGGCGTCATCCAGGGCATGAAGCACCTGCCCGCGACGTTCACGCCGGGTAAGCCACTGGGTCCGGGACTGGACGAGACGCTGGAGAAACTTCAGCGGATCTGCGATGAACAGCAGCCGGCCCGACCCATCACCGAACACAAGGAAGCTGTCGTCATCGACTGATCTCGACCGAGATCGTCAGCGAGGTGGTTTGATGAGCACCGGCAAACGAATTGGGAGGACGCGATGAAGCCCATCAAGGTCCTGACCGCGGTGGCCGCCGCTGTCCTGATGACGACCGCGACCGTGGTCGCGCCGCCTGCCCAGGCCTTCCTGCATCCCGGCAACTTCGATGTCCAGACCAATAGGTACCAACGCGCCTCGTGGTTCTGGTTCGTCGCGCGATGCAGCCCCGACGCGACACCGGACTGCCGCTATATCAGCGCGGCGCCTCGGCTGAAGTTCTACAACTACTATCAGGGAAATGCGTATCTGGCCAACGGCCAGTGGACGCTGAAGGTCGATGTGTCCGACGGTCTGCAGTGCACTCCCGGTTACGCCATGCCCACACACGAGACGTGGGTCTGGGATGACAACACGCTGGCCGGCACAATCACCTCGAACTACGACGTCGGCTGCTTCAATGGCCCGCCCGGACAGCAGTTCTGGACGTTCAGACTCCAACGCCTCTAGGTGATTCGGTGCGCTGACGACCGCAGCGCGCCCGTATGCGCACCGAAATCACAAGACGTAACGCTGCCGAATTCCGTTGAACCGCGCCCACATCTGCGCGACGCGCTCCTCGGGAGTGACGGTCACGGTCGCGGGCGGCAGCGCATCGGCGAGTTGCGCGCGCGTGACCACCCGGGTGTGCAACTCGGCCGGCTCGCCCTCCAGCATGTGCCGGTAGGTCATGTTGCCTCGCTCGAATCCCTGTGTGTCGATCCAGTTGTGATATCCCGGATCATCGTGCGCCAGCACCAGCCGCACCTTGCCGTCGCTGTCCACCGCGGTGCGGCTCGGCGTGTAGCTCACCGGCCGGTACAGATAATCCATGCTGTTGAAGAAGACACCCATGTTGGTGAACATCCACAGGCCCTCATGCGCGTCGAACTCGATGATGAGCGCCTCGTCGGCGGCCAGTACCCAATGCATATTTGTCGCGGCGCGACCGCGTTTCGCATCGGCGTCGGTCGCGCCGGCGGCCGGGAAGCGGTTGGGATTCGCGGCGTCCACCCCGCCGTAGCGGAACGGGAACTCCGGCCAGTCGTCCATCAGGCCGGTGACGAAGTCACCCGCCCAGCCCATCGCGTCGATCATCGACACGGGAGTCGGCGCAGGCTTGGGAGTATCCATGCCGACACGTTCTATTTGTAAACGAGCGGGCCGCTCGTCCCAGGAGTCGAAACCCTGGCGGATGAACAACTTGCGCGACCCCGCCGTGGTGGGTACCCAGTTCGTCCCGCGTTGCTGGCCGCCGACCCAGACCTCGAAGCTGCCGTCGTCTGCGGACGTGAGCTCGTGGCCGAACAGATTGGCCTCCGGCACGTCGCCGAATGGTTCGTGGAGTACGCCCGGACCGTCGGATCGCGGTCCCTGCACGGTGATGTTGAGAAATCGTGCGGTGCCGCGGTTTCCGACGACGCGATACGTCGATTCGCCGTCGATCCACGCCTGCTGATAGAGGAAGTCGGCGCAGTCGCCGCCGAGCTTGCGCGTGGGATTGCAGAACGTATGAATCGCCGGATAGCGGGTGTCCCTGGTCTCCAGCCCAAGATCGAAGGCCTGACCGAGGTTCTGCGTCAAGAACCTGAAGCCGTCGGCCCGCTGCAGACCCGAGGTGGGGTTCAGGTCCTTGAAGACCCGTTCGCCGGCCACCTTGAGACGGTCGCAGAAGTCGATCCACGCGGCGTGCAGCGCGGCGTCATCAGAACCGTCTCCAAGCGCCATCGCTATCCCCTACGCGCCAAGTCGTTTCAGCATCGTCGATACCATCTCGCAGCCGCGACGCACAGCCTCGAACCGGCCCTCGGCCTCGATACGAGGGCCGATCAACTCCAGATCGAAGCCATGGCTGTAGCCGCCGGCGAGTACCTGCCGAATGAACGGCTCGATCGGGATCGTCCCGTCCCCCGGGACGGCGCGGGCCGGGAGTGCCCGGTCACCGAGGACGTAGTCGCTGAGCTGAATTTGCAGCGTCCGCGGCAGCGCGCGTTCGACGAGACCGCCTAGGTCGGCCTCGGCCCAGCAATGAAACAAGTCGATACAGACACCGACGCCCGCCATCTCGGCCAGCGTGATCGTGTCGCGCAGGGTGTGCGCGATGTGAATATCCGCATAGAGAGCGGATGCGTTTTCGATGGCAAGTGCGACGTCGGCGTGCTCTGCTTCACGTAGGCATGGAGCGACCGCCGCGCAGAAGCGTTCGGCGGCCTGGCCCCAGTCCAATTCACCTCGACCGCCCGTCAGCATGTACACCACGCGAGTTCCGAGAGCGGCGGCGTTCTCGATGACGCGGGACAGCTGATCGCCGGACTCGAACAGGTGGTACACGGTGTCGACCGAGTAGCCGTGTTGCTCGATGAGCGGCACCAGCCCGGGTTCACCCAGCTGGGAATCGATCAGGCTCAGCCGGGTAAGTCCGAGTGCGGACCACATCGAATGTTGCTCTGGGAGCGGCGTGCCGAGAAACGTCACACTGTGCACCGATAGCCGACTATGCACCCTCACCTCCGCTGTTCGATTGCGACACCGAATCGATCACGGAACGGCTGGAATTCTGCGTGCAACGCCTCGAGATCCTCACCGATGTCGGTGAGGAGTTTGGTCGAATAGCGGAACTTCCCGTGCCGGTCGCCCGGGTTGTTCTCCAGATAGGCGCGCATGGCCGTTCGGGCATCGGCGCTCAGGGTCCGGCCGCGGAATTCGTAGTAGCGGGCGACGGTGCCGACGGGGTCGGCGAGGAAATCCGTGTAGCGCACGTGCAGGATCCGGGGATCGTCGGTGAGCGGGTTGGTCATGGTGTTGGCGATGCTTGCCCGCGTCAACTCGAGATGCGTTTTCGCCGCCTGCTGTAGGTCGATCGGGCCGACGATGCCTTCGAGGATGTCGGCCATCATCATCGTGCGCGACGCGGCGACCTGCACGGGGTCTCGGTGCAGCCACAGCAGGGTCGCGTCCGGATAGCAGTTGAAGAACTCCCGCAGACGAAAGCCGTGGAATCCCTTCAGAACCCACTGCTTGCGCGGGCGCCCGTACTGGAACTGTTGCAGCATCGCCTTGTGGATGCGGTACTGTGCGGCGTCATCGGTGGGCAGACCCCCGACCACCGTCTGCATCGGAACCCGCCACCACGCGGTCGGTGTCATCACGCGGAAGTCGAAGGCCCAGGTGCGTTCGTCCTCCGGCAGCCCGTCGCCGAGCATGTCGTTGTAGGGATGGCTGTGCAGCCATTTCGGCATCTGTCCGTTGATCTCGCGCCAGTCGGCGTCGGCGCGCTCCCGGCGAGGGTCGTCATCGCCGGCCATTCCGGGTGGCGGGGACGGATACATCACCTCCCAGAACCGGAGCGCCCGCGCGTCGGGATCCACCGACATCAGGGCGTGCATCAGGGTGGTGCCCGAGCGCGGTTCGCCGGTCACGAACATCGGCCGCTCGATCACTTCGTCGGCGACCGGATACCGGTGTCGGTCCTCGAAGAACTCCAGTCGCGAGGTGAGCAGCCAGTGGCATACGTCCTCAGCCCGCGCCCTACCGTCGGCGTCCAAGCCGATGCCGTTGAGAAGGTCGACGGCCGTGGCGAATCGCTGCGGCAGCGTGGCGTCGCCGTAGTCCGTCAGACCAGTCTCGGTCTGCGCCCAGTCCAACATGCCCGCCGCGTTCAGCGCGCCAGTCACTGGACCTCTCCGCACAGGCGCATCAGTTCGTCCTCGACGTCGCGCACGTTCTCCGCGGACGCGGCGGAGTACGAGAGTCCGGCCATACCGCCATAATCCAGGATCTTGGGCACGCGAAGGCCCGCGTCGACATAGTTTTTGATCTCCTGCGCCACTTGCTTCGGCGTGCCGTGTGGGACAACGGCGAGAATCGATTCCGGCTCGACCCGGTCGAGAAACTCGACGACGCGCTCGCGGGTCAGTGTGGCGGGGTCGATGTCCTGGTAGCCACGCCAGTGCTCTCCCATCGGATGTTCGAAGCCGAGGCTGCGCAGGAGTTCGGCGGATACCTGCAGAAGGAACGCCTTGACGAGCGGTGCGTCGAGAATCTCGGCGAGGGCGGCGGCGTCGCGACCGATCAGGCAGACCTGGATGTAGCACGGCGTGATGGCCATCGGATCGCGGCCGGCCCGCTCCGCCGAAGCCCTTACGGTGGCGAGCTTTTGGGCGTAGTCGTCGGGATCCCAAGCACCGGTGGGCCACCACCCGTCGGCGTAGCGGCCGACGATCTCCAGGGTTCGCGGCCCGCTTGCTCCGATCCAGATCGGCGGGGTGGCACCCTGATACGGCTCGGTGTCGAGCCGGGCATGGCGCAGGTGGTAGAACTGCCCGTCGAAATCGACCGGACCGTCGCTATCCCAGAGCAGCCGGATGACGTGCAGCGCCTCTTCGAATCGGCTGACCGGTTTGGTGAAGTCGAATCCGTAGGGCACGGTGTTCTCGGTCTCGCCGCTGCCCAGGCCGAGCACGAAACGGCCCTTGGCGAGATGGTCGATGGTGAGCGCGCTCTGTGCGAGCAGTGCGGGATGACGGCGCACGGTATCGATCACGCTGGTGACCAGCGGTACGTTCTCGGTCAGCACTGCCGCCGCCGCGGCTACCGCCACGGCGTCGAGGTGGCGGTGCGGCGACGGCGAAACCGTTGCCAGGTCGGTGAATTCAGGAGTCCAGATCGAGTCGGGCCAGAAGCTGACCATGTGATCGGGCAGCCAGATCGAGTGGTAACGGCCGCTGTCGAGCTGCGTCAGTACCGAGAGGTCCAGCGGAAGTGTGGTCCGCAGATACGCAGCGGGCTGGACCTTCACAGCCAGCCGACCTCACGCAGGAACGGCTGCGTGTGAGCGATACGGCCGGTCAGCGTTTTCGGATCGCCCGTGCACAACACGAACGCCGTCTGCGTGATGAGCTCGATGTCTTCGGTGTCGGTCTTGGCGAGGTCGAGCGCACCCGCGCCTTCGGTGGCGACGGGGTTGGACGGTGCTGCGGCGTTCACGGCAATGCCGTCGTCGTACAGCTCGGCCGCAAGGCTTTTCGTCAACCGGTTGAGCGCGGCCTTCGCTGTGCCGTAGATGCCGAAACCCGCCTCGCGATCGAACGCGGAGAACGGCGGTCCGTCAGGCAGATTGCCGCCGACGGAGGTCACGTTCAGGACCCACCCCCGCTTCCTCTCGCGCATTGCGGGGATCGCCATTTGGGTGAGGTGCAGCGGGGCCAGCACGTGCATCTCCATCATCAGACGGACGCGACGGTCGGGGAATTCGTCGAGTGGCCGCAGGAATGTGACGGCCGCGTTGTTGACGAGAATGTCGGGTGCGCCGACCTTCTCCACGACTTCGCTGAACATCCGTTCGCGGTCTTCGGGTTTGGCGAGGTCGGCGGCGACGGTGATCGCCGAGCCGCCCGCTTGTTCGATTTCCGCCAGCGTCTGGCTGAGGGAGCCTTGATATTTCGGGTCGGGTTCGGCGGTGCGCGCGGTGAGGGCGACGGTGGCCCCCTCTGCCGCCAGACGCTTCGCGATGGCCTTGCCCAACCCGCGGCTGGTGCCGGTGACCAGGGCCACCTTGCCGTCACACGTCATCGTGCCCTCCTAGGTTCGCGCAATGCCTGCGAGCTTGTCGGCGAACTTCGCCTCAGCGGCTTCCCGCAGCCGCAGCAGGTGCTCGGACGGGAATGCGTCCGGTGCAGGCTTGACGTCCTTGAGTAACAGCCGCGCCAGTGTCACCTTGTGCACCTCGGTCGGCCCGTCGGCCAGCCCGAGCACGAACGACTCCGTCATGTACTGCACGAACGGCATCTCATGCGAGGTACCCAGCGATCCGTGCAGTTGCAGGGCGCGTGCCGAGACGTCATGCAGCACCTTCTGCATCATCGCCTTCACCGCCGAGATATCGCCGCGTACCGCCTTGTAGTCGTTGTATTTGTCGATTTTCCAGGCGGTTTGGAGGGTCAGCAGGCGGTAGGCCTCGATTTCCATCCAGGAGTCGGCGATCATCTCCTGCACCATCTGCTTGTTGGCGAGCAGCTCTCCCTGCGTGTAGCGCGAGACGGCCCGCTCGGTCAGCATGTCGAAGATCCGCCGCACGAGTCCGACTGTGCGCATGGCGTGGTGGATGCGGCCGCCGCCCAGCCGGGTCTGCGCCACCACGAACGCACCACCGCGAGGACCGAGCATGTGATCGGCGGGTACCCGGACGTTCTCGTACCGCACGTAGCCTTCGCGTCCGCCGCCTGGCGGCTGGTAGCCGAGGCCGACGTCACGCAGCACGTTGATGCCCGGCGTGTCTCCGGGCACGACGAACATCGAATAGCGTTGGTAGGGCGGCGCGTCGGGATCGGTCATCGCCATCACGATGATGAAGGACGCCATCGATGCGAACGAGGAGTACCACTTCTCACCATTGATCACCCAGTGATCGCCGTCTTGCACTGCCATGGTGGTGAATACCTTGGGATCGGCGCCGCCCTGCGGTTCGGTCATCGAGAAGCACGACACGATCCGGTTGTCCAGCAGCGGCTCGAGATACCGTTCCTTGAGTTCCGGTGTGCCGTAGTGCGCGAGGATCTCGCTGTTGCCGGAGTCGGGTGCCTGGGATCCGAACACGATCGGTGCGCATTCCGATCGCCCGAGAATCTCGTTGAGCAGCGCGAGTTTCACCTGTCCGTAACCGGGTCCGCCGAGATGCGGGCCGAGGTGGGTGGCCCACAGCCCGCGCTCCTTGACGATGTCCTGCAGTGGCGGGACCAGCGCCTGGCGCACGGGGTCATTGAGGTCGTGCGACTCCTTGACCACATAGTCGATGGGCTCGCATTCCTCGCGGACGAACTGCTCTACCCAGGCCAGCTGCTCCGTCCATTCGGAATCGGTGGAGAAGTCCCACGCCACTATCGAGTACCGCCCTTCCGTACCGCGATCACTTCGGTCGCCGCCGCGCCTCGGCTTCGTCCGTGGCGTGGCTGAGCACCTGGTTGCGATTCTCGAGCTCCAGTGCCGCGCCGAAACCCGTCGCGTCGGTGTTCACCTGCAGCGCACGTTTCGTCAGCTGCGTGCCGAAGGGCGGGAGTTCGGCCACGGCGCGGGCGATTTCGAGTGCCTGCGGCATCAATTCGTCCGGCTCGAGCACCTGGCTGACCAGGCCGCGACGGTCGGCTTCGGCCGCCGTCACCGTGCGGCCGGTCATCATCCAATCGGCGGCGACGCTGGTGCCGACGATCCGTGGCAGGTGGTAGCTCATGCCCATTTCGGCACCGGACAACCCGAGCAGGATCGCACCGTTACCGAACGTCGCGGATGTCGAGCAGATCCGGATGTCAGACGACAGGCACAGCGCGAAGCCCGCGCCCACGCACGGGCCGTTCACCGCCGCGATGACGGGCTGGGGCAGATTCCGGATCGCCTGTGGCAGAGCGGCCATCGCTTCCTGGAACCGCAACCGGTCGATGGCGGGATCGGAGGCCTCCAGCGCCTGCGGCGAGAAGTTGCGGACGTCGATCCCCGAACAGAATCCGCGTCCCTGTCCGGTGATCACGACGGCATGGACCGATGCGTCGGAGCCAATTGCGGCGAGCGTCGCGATCAACTCGTCGCGCATCGCCTCGTTGATCGCGTTGAGCTGTTTGGGCCGATTGAGTTGCAGCAGAACAACGCCGACGTGGGGCCGGTCGATGAGCAGCGTCGCCGGGTGGGTTCGGGTGGGAGCGGGCTCGGTCACTTATCAGCGCCGCGGCAGACCGAGCACCTGTTGCGCGATGATGTTGCGCTGGATCTCGGACGTGCCGCCTGCGATGGTGCCACCGAAGCTGCGCGCGTAGCGCTCGAACCAGCTGACGAAGTAGTGGTCCAGGTTCATGTGTTCGTAAGGACCCGTGGTCGACGGGTGGGTGAGGCCCTCGGCTCCCGCCGCGGTCAACGCGTTCTCGAACGCCTGACGTTCGGCTTCAGAACCGAAGAGTTTCAGCACCGACACCGACGCGGTGTCCATCTCGCCGCGCGCGGCGCGGGCCAGCGCCGCCGAACCCATGGCACGCAGCGCCTGATAGTCCATGATCGTCGTCGCGTACTGGTCGCGCTCCAGCTCGGTGCGCGGCCAGAAATCGGCGATCATGTTGTCGATCCGATCGGCGAAGCCGAGCCACATCATGGTGCGTTCGTGGCCGAGAGAGCCGTTGGCGACCGCCCAGCCGCCGTTCAACGGGCCGACGAGGTTCTCGGCCGGCACCTTTGCGTCGGTGAAGAACACCTCGTTGAAGTCGAGATTGTCCTCACCGCACATGTCGGCGAAGGGCCGGCACACCACACCGGGAGTGTCGGTCGGGATGATCAGCACGCTGATGCCCTTGTGTTTGGGGGCATCGGGATCGGTGCGCACGAACGTCAACAGGAAGTCGGCGTCGTGTGCGCCGGACGTCCACACCTTCTGACCGTTGACCACGAAGTAGGGCTCGTCGACGTCTGAGACAAACTCAGCTCGGGTGCGCAGCGACGCCAGATCGGACCCCGCGCTCGGCTCGCTCATACCGAGGGATGCCGTCATCTCGCCGCGCAACACCGGCACCGCCCAACGGTGCTTCTGCTCATCGGAACCGAAGGAGATCAACGACGCCGCAACGATGTTCACGCCCTGCGGGTTGAAGCTGTGGTAGATCCGCCGTCGGCACAGTTCGTCGAGGTGCACGAACTGCTGCAACACCGTTGCGTTGCGGCCACCGAACTCTGGCGGCTGGGAGGGCAGCAACCAGCCGTTGTCGAACAACAGCCGCTGCCAGTCACGTGCCCACTGGGGCATGTGCGACACCGACTTGGGTCGCTCCTGGGTCTCGCTCTCCGAGGGCAGGTGCTCGTCGAGGAACGCCGCGAACTCGGCGCGGAACTGCTCGACGTCGGAATCGAAGGTCAATTGCATTAGGAGCTCCTGTATTCCGCGGCGATCACCGCGCGATGCTCTGCAGCCCCGCCCAGCAGCAGTTCGCCGGCCTTGGCTCGCTTCAACGCGAACTGCAGGTCGTTCTCCCACGTGAATCCCATGGCGCCAAACAGCTGCAGGCCATGGCGAAACACCAGTGCCTGCGCCTCTCCCGCCGACGCCTTGGCCATCGCCGCGGCAAGCCGGCGTCGAGGGTCGTCGGCTGCGATGGTCAAGGCGGCGAAGTAGGACAGCGCGCGGGCACGCTCGGTCGCGACGTGCATGTCGACGGCCTTGTGCTGCACGGCCTGAAAGGTTCCGATCGCCACACCGAACTGCTGACGCTGCTTCACGTGCTCGAGCACCAGATCGAGGATGCGTTGGCAGGCGCCGACCGTCGTGATGGCCATGCCGGTGAGGGCCACGTGCCGGGCCTTTTCGGTGTCGACGGGGACGCGGTCGGTGTCGGGTACGTGCGTACCGGCGAAGGTGACCTCCGCGACGTGCAGCACCGGATCGAAGACGTCGCTGCGCCGAGTGGCGGCCTCGCCGGCGTCGACGACGAAGACCCCGGCCTCGGTGACCACCGCGAGCTTCTCGGCGCGGTCACCGTCGAGTACGTGATGCGCCGTTCCATTCAGGACCCAACCCTGGGCGTCGCGATGAGCGCTCACCCCGCTGTACACGGCCGTGCCGGCCAGCTGCGGATCGAACCGGTCACCGGCGAGAGGCGCGAACTGGGTCAATGTCGCCAGGAACGGGGTCGGATCGGTGGCGCGGCCCAATTCCTCGGCCACGATCGCGAGTTCTACGGCGTTCTCCGGATCGTTGAGCTCGGTCCAGCCCGCGTCGACGTAGGTCTTCCACAGCGGCATGGGGTCTTCGCCGTTCTCGGCGATTCCTCGAACGAGCGACGCCGGGCAAGCCTTGGTGACCGCGTCCCGCACGGTCTCCTGCCACAGCCGCTGATCGGCGTCGAATTCCAGTAACACGTGTGGCCTCCCGAGGACCTCGTCACTACGTCGTGGGTTGGCACGAGAATAACATTCTCGTTAGGTGCTGTAACCGTTCTCTGGATTCGACTACCTCGTTTCACGGCCGGGGCGCCAAGCGACTGACCAGCGCACACCCTGACCTGCGAAGAAGTAAGCGTTCCGCTGGAGAACAAGATTCTTGCCTTTGAAGAACAAGCCTTTACTATGGCTTTATGTCCGGTGCCGGCGCATGTCACAGCCCTTCGTGCGCTCCGGTCACCCGGATGGACATCGGAGGTCTTGCGTGAACACACTTCCCGAGGAGAGCCAGCTCGGTAAGACACCCGTGATCGATGCCAGCGTGCACATCTTCAGCAAGTCGAACAAGGACCTGCGCGGCTTCATGCGCGAGCCGTTCAAGAGCCGCGGATTCCCGGATTACGAGATGGACTGGTACGGCGCCCCCGGCGGCGAGTACGCCCCGAACACCGAAGGCGAACGCCGCTATCCCGGATCGGACCCCGAGTTCGTCGGCCGGCAGCTCTTCGAAGAACGCGGCGTCGACATCGCGATCCTGCACCCGATGACGCGTGGGATCATGCCCGACCGCCATCTCGGCACCGCGATCGCCGCGGCGCACAACGAGCTCATGGTGTCGCGCTGGCTCGAGGACAATTCCTACGCCGACCGGTTCCGCGGCACCATCCGGGTCAATCCCGACGACGTCACCGGAGCGCTGCGCGACATCGCGAAATACGCCGACCACCCACGCGTCGTACAGATCGGCGTCCCGCTGCAGTCGCGAGAGCTCTACGGCAAACCTCAGTACTGGCCGTTATGGGAAGCGGCCGCGGCGGCGAATCTCCCGGTGGCGGTGCACATCGAGGTCGGCGCGGGCGTGCAGTACGCGCCGACACCGAATGGGGTTCCGAGGACCTACGAGCACTACGTCAGCTTCATGGCGCTGAACTTCCTGTATCACCTCATGAACCTGATCGTCGAAGGGGTGTTCGAGAAGATGCCCACGCTGAAGTTCGTTTGGGCCGACGGGGCCGGTGACCTGCTGACACCGTTCATGTGGCGGATGGACTGCTTCGGTCGCCCCCACCTCGAGCAGACTCCGTGGGCGCCGAAGATGCCCAGCGATTACCTGCCCGGCCACACCTACTTCATCCAGGGCGCGATGGACGGGCCCGGCGATGTCGAATTCGCCGGTGAATGGCTCGACTTCACCGGCAAGGACGACATGGTGATGTACGGGTCGAGCTATCCGCACTGGCAGCTCAACGAGCTGACGGTGCCCAGTTCGTACTCGGCGGAACAACGCGAAAAGCTCTGCTGGCGCAACGCCGCACAGCTGTATGGCATAGACGTCGGGGCCGGCGTCAGCGCACAGTAAGAGAAGACTTCGTTAAGGGAGGCACCATGACGGTCACCGTGAACGAGCGAAAGCCCGCGGCCGAGCGCATCGCGGTTCGCTGCGTCGACTCCGACGTGCATCCGACGCCGAGGGCCGGCGAGCTGACGCAGTACATCCCCGAGCCGTGGCGCAGCAAGTACTTCCTGACGCGCCGGGTCGGGGACCAGATCTACTACGACGCGCCTGACTACGCACACGCGTATGCGATGCGGGTGGACACGTTTCCGTCGGACGGCAACTTCGCGGGCAGCGACCCCGATCTGGCGTTCAAGCAGTTGATCATGGAGGCCGGCGCCGACATCGCGATCCTTGAGCCGGCCGCCTACCCGGCGCGCTTCCCCGAGGTGAACCACGCGATGAGCTGTGCCCTGAACGACTGGCAGGACAACCACTGGCTGGACAGTCACAACAACTGGCACGAGCGCTGGAGGGGTTCGATCTGCGCGGCGATCGAAGCGCCGGAGGACTCCGCTCGCGAGATCGAGCGCTGGGCCGGCCACCCCTACATGGGACAGATCCTGATCAAGGCCGAACCCCGTCCGGCGTGGGGTGACCCCAAGTACAACCCGATCTGGGAAGCCGCCACCAAACACGACATCACCGTGAGCTGCCACCTGTCGCGCAGCCACCACGAGGAACTGCCGATCCCGCCGGTCGGGTTCCCCAGCTACAACCACGATTTCATGGTCACCTACTCGCTGCTGGCCGCGAACCAGGTGATGAGCATGGTCTTCGACGGCCTCTTCGACCGGTTCCCGACACTGCGAATCGTATTGGTGGAGCACGCATTCACGTGGATCCTGCCGCTGATGTGGCGGATGGACGCGATCTACGAAGCCCGCAAGTCGTGGCTGGACATCAAGCGCAAGCCGTCGGAGTACGTCAAGGACCACATCAAGTTCACCACCCAGCCGCTGGACTACCCCGAGGACAAGACCGAGTTGACCCGGGCGTTCGAGTGGATGGAGTGCGAGAAGATCCTGCTGTTCAGCAGCGACTATCCGCACTGGACGTTCGACGACCCCCGCTGGCTGGTCAAGCACCTGCCCGAGCACGCCCGCGAGGCGGTGATGTTCCGCAACGGCATCGCGACATACCACCTGCCAGATACGGTTCCGGCCCTCGAGGGCCAGGTGCGGGTGTTCTGAGTTGGACACGGAGAGCAGGAGCGGTGGGCCCACGCCCGCAGGGCAGGGGACGACCGGAGAAGCGAACCCCGCGAAGACGCCCCGGCTTGCGCAAGGGCGCGAACACGTCGTCGCCACCGTCGACGAGATCCCGCCGGGCACACACAAACTGGTGCCCATCGGCCGGCACGGCGTCGGCGTCTACAACGTCAACGGCACGTTCTACGCCATCGCCAACTACTGCCCGCACGAGGGCGGTCCGCTGTGCTCGGGCCGCCCGCGCGGCCGCACGATCGTCGACGACGACGTTCCTGGCGACGCGGTGATGGTCCGCGACCTCGAATTCATCTACTGCCCGTGGCACCAGTGGGGTTTTGAACTGGCGACAGGCACGACCGCGGTCAAACCCGAGTGGAGTATCCGGACCTATCCCGTCCGGGTAGTCGGCAACGAAGTGATGGTGCAGGCATGACAACAGTTGAGTCCTCCGGCCTGCAGCTCAAGCCCGGCGAAGAGGTCTTCGAATACAAGGGCGGCCGCGTCGTCTACGAAATCCTCGGCGAAGAAGGCGAATTCATCGCCCTGACACCGGGGGGCCGATTCAGCAAGGACATCCCGGGGCTGCGGCCGTTGGCGGAGGCGCTGGCCGAGGGCGGCTACCGGGTCCTGCTGTGGGACAGGCCGAACTGTGGCAAGTCGGACGTGCAGTTCTACGGCAAGAGCGAATCACACATGCGCGCCGAGACTCTGCACGCGTTGATCACCGGACTCGACGTCGGTCCGTGCATCATCGCGGGTGGGTCCGGCGGGGCACGCGACTCCATGCTGACCACGATGCTCTACCCGGAGATCGTGCGAAAACTGGTGGTGTGGAACATCGTCGGCGGGGTCTACGGCTCGTTCGTGCTCGGCGGACACTATGTCGTGCCCAGCATCCTGGCCGCCAAGGGCATGGGCGTCGAGGGCCTGCTCCACGTCGCCGAGTGGAAGGAGCGCATCGCCGAGAACCCGGACAACGAGGCGCGGTTCCGGGCGCTCGACGTCGACGAGTTCCTCAAGCTGATGCGCCGCTGGCTCAACGCTTTCGTGCCCAAGCCGGGGCAGACCATCCCCGGCGTCGAGGACGAGATGTTCGACAACATCACCATTCCGACATTGATCATCCGTGGCGGCGAGAACGATTGGGACCATCCCAAACGCACCTCGCTAGAGGTGAGCTGCCTCATCAAGGGGTCCACGCTGATCGACCCGCCGTGGCCCGAGGACGCTTGGGAACGTGCCGGTGAGAGGTTCGCCGCCAGCGGCGGGAAGAACTTCTGCCTGTTCGACACCTGGGTGCAGGCCGCGCCCGCGATCCTCCAGTTCCTGGACGACTGATGAGCGCTTCCGCGAAGAAGAGACAGCACTTGATGGCGCTAGACAGTGCGGATGTGCACTTCGCAGTTGAGCGACGCCTCCAGGGCGGTGTGGACGCGGCTCTCGGGCACCCGCTCGAGGTCGGACTTGCGCAGCGTCACATGGATCACGTCCCACCCGTCGTCACCGGCGACGCGTTCGATTTCGCCGGTGAGCCCCAGTCCGGCGAGCACGCCATGCGCGTCGTCGTCCGTGCCCCTGCTGATGAAGGTCAGCACACCAGGCACGGGTTTCGTGCCGAAAGCCTTGGCGCACAAACTCACCGCGATGCGTTCGAGTTCGGCGGCATCGTCACCAGCGATCAACAGTTCGACCTCGCGTCGTTGCGGCGGAAGGCCGGCGAGGTTGTTCTCCACCACGTCGACGCCCGCCGCGCCGGCCGAGTCGCGGAGGCGCGCCATGCCATCGCTTAACTCTGCGGGCGCGAGTTCGCCGGCTAGATCCACGCCAACGCGCACCACGGCAGTTCTCATGCCCGTCAGCCTATCCAGAGGTGCGACGCGATGACCTCCACCGCAACCGAACTCACCGTCGCCACGTGGCCAGAATGTACGCCGCGACTGTTGCGGCCCACCCAGCTGAAGGCCGAGGAGCTCGCCGAGTATGTGCAGGCCGGCGGCTACCGGCCGCTGACGGACGCGGACGCACTGCTGGAGCAGGTCGACCTGTCCGGTCTGCTCGGGCGCGGCGGCGCGGCCTTCCCGCTGGGGACCAAGTTGCGCACCGTTCGCGATGCGGGACGCCGCGGCGTGCAGACCGTCATCGTCGCGAACGGCGAAGAGGGTGAACCAGCCTCGGTCAAAGACCGCTGGCTGCTGCGCAACCGGCCGCACCTGGTTCTGGACGGTCTGCGGCTGGCGGCCGCGGTCATCGATGCGAGTCGGGCGTATGTGTATGTCTCCGACCAACAGTCGGCCCTCGCGGTGAACAGTGCGCTGTCGGAACTCGATCCCGAGATGTTCGGTGCGACCGATGTCGCGGTGATCAGCGTCGAACCCGGGTACGTCGCGGGTGAGGAGACCGCCGCGGTACGCCGCATCAACGGCGGGCCCGCAAAACCGACCGACAAGCCACCCCGGCCGTTCGAGGAGGGGGTGTCAGGTTTGCCGACGACCGTCAGCAATGTCGAGACGCTCGCCAATCTCCCGCACATCCACCAGCACGGCGCACAGAGTTTCCGAGCGGTCGGCACGCCGATGTCGCCGGGGACGTTCCTTGCGACGATCACGGGCGGCGGCAGGCCTGCAGCGCTGTACGAGATTCCGCATGGCGCCGCGTTTTCCGATCTGCTGACATTGCACGGCGTGCCGAAGGACTCGGTGCGCGGAGTGTTGATGGGCGGCTATTTCGCCGGCCTGGTCAACACCGACATCCTCGACGCGACGCTCGACCATGAGACGATTCGCCGCCTCGGCAGCGGCCTTGGCTGCGGTGCGATCTCGATTCTCACCGACGACTGCCCCGTCGCCGTCGCGGCGTCGGTGATGTCGTACTTCGATCGGGAGAACGCCGGCCAATGCGGGTCGTGCTTCAACGGCACGGCGGCAATGGCGGCCGTCGTTTCAGCACTGCGCGACGGAGCGGCGACCCAGGAGGACGTCACGCGCCTGGAGCGCTGGTCGGTGGTACTGCGTGGCCGCGGCGCATGCGGCACCCTCGACGGCGCCACGAACGTCGCGGCGAGCCTGCTGCGCCACTACCCGCAGTTGATCACCAGCCACCTCGCCAACGAGTGCCCGTCCTGCCGCACCGGCGCTTTCAACGAGATGCGGCCTTATGAAGTGGAGGCGGTGGGACATGAGTGACGGCTTGCGAATCCGGCTCGATCGGACTCTCTGCGACGGCTTCGGCATCTGCGCCAAGCACGCGCCAGGGTACTTCTCGCTCGACGACTGGGGCTACGCATCGCTGATCGGCGATGGCACTGTGCCCGAGAAGGATCGCGACGCAGTGATGCGCGCGCTGTTCGATTGCCCGGTCCACGCCATCGTATACATGGGTGAGCACCGGCCTTCAGGCGACGGAGCGGCGCACCCCGATGTGCAGGAGTCACCCGAGCCGGACCCGAAAAACAACGGCAGCGAGGCTATTTCGGAGTTCGTCAGGTGACTCGACCCCTGCCCGAACTGAATGCTCAGAACGAGTTCTTCTGGACCGCAGGCGGTGACGGCGTCCTTCGCATCCAGGAATGCCAGGACTGCGAGGCATTGATTCATCCACCACAGCCGGTGTGCCGATACTGCCGCAGCCGCAACATGGGCGTGCGCGATGTCTCCGGACGCGCCACCCTCTCGGCATTCACGGTCAACCACAGGTTCGGCTTCCCCGACCTGCCCCCGCCGTATGTGGTGGCTCAGGTTGCCGTCGTCGAGGATCCGCGTGTCCGCTTGACCACCAACATCGTGGAGTGCGATCCCGACGAACTGACGTTGGGGCAGATGGTCGAGGTCACCTTCGACAAGCTCACCGATCAAACCGGGGCCGTCTGGCTTCCGCTGTTCCGTCCCACGGCGGACAAGGAATCCGGTCCGCTGCCCGAGGACGAAATCGCACCTACCGATTTCGCGCGGCATGTGAGTTCACCGCTGACCACCACGAAATTCGAAGAGCAGTCGGCGATCACCGGTATCGGCGCATCCCGTCTGGGCCGTCGCCTGATGGTGCCGCCGCTGTCGCTCACCATCGATGCGTGCGAGGCAGCGATCGCCGACGCGGGGTTGACGCTGGAGGACATCGACGGGTTGTCAACCTACCCGGGACTGGACATCGCAGGCATGGGCGAGGGCGGCGTGGTCGCGCTCGAGGGTGCGCTCGGAATCCGCCCGACATGGATCAACGGCGGCATGGACACCTTCGGCCCAGGCGGTTCTGTCATCGCCGCCATGATGGCCATCGCCACCGGGATGGCGCGGCATGTGCTGTGCTTCCGCACGCTGTGGGAGGCGACGTTCCAGCAGCTGATGAAGGAGGGCAAGGCGAGCCCGCCCGGTGGACCGCGGACCTCCAGCTGGCAGATACCGTTCGGCGCCACCTCGGCCGCGCACGTGCTCGCGCTCAACGCGCAGCGGCACTTTCAGCGCTATGGGACGACACGCGAGACGCTCGGCTGGATCGCGCTGAACCAGCGCGCCAACGCCGCGTTGAATCCGACGGCGATCTATCGCGATCCGATGACCATGGACGACTACCTGAACGCGCGACCGATCACGACACCGTTCGGGCTGTACGACTGCGACGTCCCGTGCGACGGCGCCGTCGCGGTGATCGTGTCGGCGGTCGACGCCGCCAAGGACATGCCGCGCAAGCCGGTGCTGTTCGAAGCGGTCGGTACCCAGATCGTCGAACGCACCGACTGGGATCAGACCACGATGACCCATGAACCCCAGGTGCTGGGTCAGTCCGCGCACCTGTGGACGCGAACGTCACTGCGGCCCAAGGACGTCGACGTCGCCGAACTCTACGACGGTTTCTCGTTCAACTGTCTGTCGTGGCTGGAGGCACTCGGGTTCTGTGGTATCGGCGAGGCGAAGGATTTTCTGGACGGCGGCAAGGCCATCGCCCGCGACGGTGTGATCCCGCTGAACACCCACGGCGGCCAGCTCTCCCACGGCCGCACACACGGCATGGGGCTCATTCACGAGGCGGTCACCCAGTTGCGCGGCGACGCAGGCGAACGTCAGGTCAAAGACGCCCGTGTTGCGGTGGTCAGCAGCGGCGGCCTCACACCCAGCGGCGCGATCCTGATGCGGACCGACGCGTGAGCGACGCCCCGCGTCCCGATGTCGCCGCCGGGGCGGCTCCGCAGCCTGATGTCGCCGCCAGGGCGGCTCCGAGACCACGCGTCGTCTTCGTCGACGGCGTGCCCATGTCCGGACTGATCGCGGCGGTCGACGAACCCAAGGCTGTCGTGGTCGCGTTCCACGGCGGATCCAGCACCGCAGCGTATTTCGATTGCCCGGGGCACCCGTCGCTGTCACTGCTCCGGATGGGAGCCGACCACGGCTTCACCATGGTGGCACTCGACCGGCCCGGGTACGGAAGCTCTGCGCCCTACCCTGACGCCATGGAGCTGCCGGAGCAACGTGTTGCGCTCGTTTACGGCGCGATCGACAAGATACTCGGCGCCAACCCGCGCGGTGCGGGATTGTTTCTCGTCGGCCACTCCGCCGGTTGTGAGCTGGCGGTGCGTCTGGCCGTAGATGATCGGGCTGACCAAGCCGGCGTCATCGGACTCGAGTTGGCGGGCACGGGTGTGCAATACGACGCGGCGATGGCCGAGATCATGAAGTCGGCGACGGCGACCGGTCGGCCGACCGGTCTGCGCGAGGTGCTCTGGCAGCCCGCCGAGCTGTATCCGCCCGACGTGCTGTCCGGCATGACGAACTCGTCGACCGGCGCGCTCTACGAAGTGGGCATGACGAAGAGCTGGCCGCGGCAGGACTTTCCCGCGCTGGCGCCGCATGTTCGGGTGCCGGTGCAGTTCAGCGCCGCCGAACACGAGCGCGTGTGGCGATCGGATGCCGAGGCCCTGGGGCAGATCGCCGCCATGTTCACGTCATCACCGCGATTCGTGACCAACGAGCAACCGAACACCGGACACAATATGTCCCTATCGCACAACGCGGCGGCGTACCACAGCGCAGTGCTGTCGTTCGCCGAGGAATGCGTTGTCGCGCAGCAGAACACATCGGAAGCTATGGAGGCGGGTTGATGCGCGTCGGATTCATCGGGTTGGGCAGTCAGGGCGGTCCCATGGCACGACGGATCGTCGAAGGCGGGTTCGAGACGACGCTGTGGGCGCGTCGGGCGGCCAGCCTCGATCCCTATGCCGACACCGGCGCGAAGACCGCGGGTTCACCCGCTGAGTTGGCAGCGGCGAGTGACCTGGTCTGCCTATGTGTGGTCGGCGACGACGACGTACGGGAAGTGCTCTACGGCGACAGCGGCGTGCTGGCAGGTCTGGCCTCCGGCGGCGTGGTGGCGATCCACAGCACCGTGCACCCCGACACGTGCCGGGAGATCGCGGAGAAGGCTGCCGCTCAGGGTGTTTCGGTGATCGACGCACCCGTGAGCGGCGGAGGCCCCGCCGTGGAGGAGGGCAAGCTGCTCGTCATGGTGGGAGGCGAAGAAGAGGTCGCTGAGCGGTGCCGCCCGGTGTTCGCGACCTACGCCGATCCGATCGTTCATCTCGGTCCGCTCGGCAGCGGACAGGTCACCAAGATCCTCAACAACCTGCTGTTCACCGCGAACCTGGGCAGCGCGCTGAGCACACTCGACCTGGGCGAGTCCCTCGGCATCCCGCGGGTTCGGCTGGCCGAGGTGCTCAACGGGGGATCGGCGACCAGCAAGGCGCTGGGAAGCATCGCGATCTTCGGCGGGACCGTCGAAGGCCTCGCGCCGATCGCGGGCGCGTTGTTGCAGAAGGACGTTCGTCACGCAGCCAGCATCGCCGCCGCCGCGTCAGCGCCCGAAGGCTCGGTGTTCACCGCGGCGGACACCGCCCTGGAATCGATGGACCATCCGCGGTGACTTGCGTCGGATTCGTGGGGGCGGGTCGCATGGGCGGCCCGATGGTGTCCCGTCTCGTCGAATCCGGCCATCACGTCCGCGCACTCGGTAGGACGGACGAAAAGCGCCAGGAGGTCACTGCGCTCGGCGCACAGGCGGTCGCGGGTCTCCACGACATCGCCAGGGACGCAGACGTTCTCATCGTCTGCGTCTTCACCGACGAGCAGGTTGTGCAGGTGTGCTCGCCCGGCGTGCTCTCGGCGATGTCGCCCGGCTCCGCCCTCGTCGTGCACACGACCGGAAGTCCGCGCACCGTGCAGACGATCGCGGCACACTCCCCCAGCGTCGACGTGCTGGACGCCCCCGTCAGCGGCGGCCCGCACAACATCGCCGGCGGCGGGCTGACGATTTTCGTCGGTGGTCCCACTGATGCGGTCGCGCGCGTCCGGCCGGTACTCGCCGCCTATGGCGACCCGATTCTGCACGTCGGTCCGCTGGGCGCGGGCCAGGCCGTCAAGTTGACCAACAACGCGTTGTTCGCCGCCCAGATCGGGTTGTTGCGGGAGGCCGTCGCGCTGGGCGATCGCCTTGGCGTGGACGAGGCACAGCTGCTGGAGGCGATCACGCACGGCAGCGGGTCGAGCCGGGTCGCGGGTTTTGTCGCGGCGGGCGGATCGGTGGACTCCTTCGTCGAACGGACCCGCGAGTTCATCGGAAAGGACGTCGAGGTCGTGCGCAAGATCGCTGCCGAGCTCGGTGAGACGATCGGGCTCCTCGACAACGTCATCAACGCCGGAATTCAACCATGAAACAGATGCGATTCCGCTGTCTCAGCAGCCTCTTGTGAGGCATACTATACGTTACACAAATGCAGCCTTGCGTAACGCACGTAGACGTTAGCCACGCGGCGAAAGAGAGACCATGACCAAGCCCAAATTGAAATTTAACCCGGTTTCGCAGGACTACTTCGACAACCCGTATGAGATCTACAAGCGCATGCGCGACGAAGCGCCGATCTACTACGACGAGGAAGAGGACTTCTACGCGCTGACCCGGCACGAGGACGTCGCCGCGGCTTTGAAGGACACGGACTCCTTCTCCTCGTCTCGTGGCTGCGACCTGTCGATGGTGCGGTCCGAGGAGGGGCCGCACAAGTCCATCATCTTCATGGATCCACCCGACCACCGCCACATGCGCAGCCTGCTGAACAAGGCGTTCACGCCCCGCGCCATTCAGTCGCAGCGTGAAACCGTCATCGAGGTCGTCGAGCACTACCTGTCGAAGTGCGACCCGGACGGTTTCGACGTCGTCCAGGATTTCTCAGGCCCGTTTCCCGTCGAAGTGATCACCCGGATGGCCGGTGTCCCCGAAGAGTTCCGCCAGCAGGTGCGGCATTGGATCGACACGAGCCTCGAACGTGAGCCTGGCCAAATCGAGCTGTCCGAGAAGAACATGCAGGCCAATATCGACTCGGGCATCTACTACTACGGCCTGGTGCAGGAACGGCGCCAGAATCCGCAGGACGACATGATCAGCCGACTCATCACGGCCGAGATTCCCGGTCCCGACGGCAAGATGCGCAAGCTGGACGACATCGAGATCACCGGCTTCTGTGCACTGCTCGGTGGCGCCGGCGCCGAGACGGTCACCAAGCTGATCGGCAGCGCCGTCGTCGAGTTCGCCAAGCATCCGGAACAGTGGCAGTTGCTGCTCGACGACCGCAGCAAGGTTCACGATGCCGTCGAGGAACTGCTGCGCTACGTCGGCCCGGTGCAGTACAACGTGCGCTACACGCTCAAAGAAGCACACGTGCCCAGCGGCACGGTGCCCGCGCACAAGCCGGTCTTCATCATGAAGGCGGCCGCCAACCGTGACCCTCGGGCCTACGACCGCGCCGAAGAATTCGACATCACCCGCGACCGCACCCAGTCGCCGCACATGGGCCTGGGCTACGGAATTCACAGTTGCCTGGGGGCGGCACTGGCCCGCCTGGAGAGTGTGATCGCGCTCGAGCACCTGCTGGACTTCATGCCGCGTTACGAGGTCGACTGGGACGGCTTACATCGGGTGACGATGCAGAACGTCGCGGGTTACCACAACGTTCCAGTGAGGGTGCTGAAGTGACCCAGAAAATCGAAGTCGACTTCGGTCTGTGTGAGAGCAACGGGGTGTGCATGGGCATCGACCCCGAGATCTTCGACCTGGATGACCAGGACTATCTGCATGTCCTCCAGGACGAGGTAACACCTGAAAACGAGGAGCACGTCAAAGAAGCTGTGCGGCAGTGCCCGCGCCAGGCGATCTTCATCAAAGACGAATGACCGCATCGAAGGTCGTCTTCGACCCGTTCTCCGAGGAGTACTTCAACGGGCCCTGGGACATCTACCGGCGCATGCGCGAGGAAACGCCCGTCTATTACAACGAGGCGGAGGACTTCTACGCGTTGTCCCGCCACGAGGACGTCGCGGCGGCCTATAAGGATTTTGCGACCTACTCCTCGGCGTACGGCCTCGACCTCGCGATGGTCCGGTCCGGTGAGCCGCCCCCCATGAAGATGATCATCCTCATGGACCCACCCGAGCACCGCCACATGCGCAGCCTGGTCAACAAGGTGTTCACCCCGCGTGCGATCGAGGCGATGCGTCCGATGGTGACCGAGACGATCGACCGCTACCTGAACGCGGCCGACCCCGCGAGCTTCGATGTCGTACAGGACTTCTCGGCGTACTTCCCAGTCGACATCATCACAACGATGCTCGGTGTCCCCGAGGACAAGCGCCAGCAAGTCCGTGAGTGGGTGGACACTTCGCTCCATCGCGAACCGGGCCAGATCGACATGTCTGAGGAGGGCATGGCGGCCATCGCGGAAGCCATGGGTCTGTACTTCCAGCTGATCCAGGAACGCCGCAACGAACCGCAAAACGATATGTTCAGCCGGCTGGTCGCTGCCGAGATCCAGCGTGAGGACGGTGGGGTCGAGTCACTCGAAGACTTCGAGATTGCGGGATTCGCCACGCTTCTCGGGGGTGCCGGCGCCGAAACGGTCACGAAATTGGTCGGCAACGCCGTGGTCGAGTTCGCGCGCCACCCCGAACAGTGGCAGAAGCTGCTCGACGATCGCAGCAAGATCCCCGCCGCGGTCGAGGAGCTTCTGCGCTACGAACCACCGGTGCATTACAACGTCCGCCGATCGATGCGCGAGGTCAACCTCCACGGTGTCACGATCCCCGAGGGCAAACCCGTGTTCCTGCTTCAGGCTTCGGCACACCGCGATCCGGACGCGTTCACCGATCCTGACACTTTCGACATCGATCGCGACCGGACCGAGGCACAGAACCTCGGCTTCGGGTACGGCGTGCACAGCTGCCTCGGCGCTGCGCTCGCCCGGATGGAGACCGCGATCGCGCTCGAGCGGCTATTGGACCGCATGCCGCGGTACGAAGTGCTGTGGGGCCAGTGCGAGCGTGTCGCCATGCAGAACGTCGCCGGCTGGTCACACGTTCCGGTCCGCGTGCTTTAACTCTCAGCGAGCGGACGTGAAAACCCCTAATTTCGAATCGAGATGGGGGTTTTCGCGTCTGCTCGCGGAAAAAAATCAGAGGCCGTGCAGGATGACGCCGTTGCAGTCGGCGGCGGCCTGACGCAGCTTGGCCGCCTCCTGGTAGGTATCGGAGTAGTACCACTCCTTGGCTGCCTCTTCGGATTCGAACTCCAGCAGCACGGTCTGGGTACCGTGCCACTGCCCTTCGATCACCTCGGCCTTCGAGTCGAACGACAACAGCGTGGCACCGGCCATGGCCTGGCTCGCGAGCTTGCCGTATTCCGCCATCCCGGCCGGATCCTTGACGTCCTCGGTGATGAGGATGTACGCCTTGGGCATTCGATCTCCTTTATTAACCGTCGATTTCAGAAATAGCTTGTTCTGGACAGTTCGCGATGGCGTCCTTGGCTGCGCTCTCGAGCTCCGCAGGCACCTCACCCGGCTTCGCGACCGCCCAACCGTCGTCGGTCATCTCGAACACCTCGGGGCACAGCGTCAGGCACATGCCGTGGCCGGCGCACTTGTCTTCGTCAACGCTGACCTTCATCGGACGTCGAACTCGATATGCAGCTGGGTGAGCCCGCGCAGGATGTACGTCGGGATGTACTGATAGTTGCGATTGCCCACCGGGCCGTGGTGCTTCTCGCTGATGCGAATGTCGGTGGTGCGATCGAGCAGACGCTCGAGCCCGACGCGCGTTTCGGCACGTGCCAGCGGAGCGCCGGGACAGCTGTGGATGCCGCGGCCAAAGGCCAGGTGCTGACGGGCGTTCTTGCGGTCGGGATCGAAGGTGTCAGGATCATCGAACCGCCGCGGGTCGCGGTTGGCCGCCCCGTTGATCACCATCAGCGTGCAGCCGGCCCCGAGCTCTTGGTCGCCGACGGTCACCGGCACCCGTGACAATCGAAAATCGCCTTTGACCGGGCTCTCTATGCGCAGGCACTCCTCGATGAAATTGCCGAGGAGACTGCGATCTTCGCGCAGCCGGCGCTGAATGTCGGGCTGGTCGCCGATCACCTTGAGCGCCGTGCTGAGCAGCCGCACCGTGGTTTCCTGCCCTGCCGAGAAGACGTTGGTGGCCACCCGCACGACGTCAGCGACCTCGGGCATCGAGCCGTCCGGGAACGACGCCGTCGCCAGTCCCGTCAGCACATCATCGCGCGGCTCGGCCCGCCGGTCCTCGATGTAGGTGGCGAAGACCTCATACAGGTATTCCAGCGGAGTCTTGTTCATCGTCTTGTCGGCGTTGCCCACCGAGCTGCCGTGGGTGCCGCGCGCGAGCCGCTCGAGGAGGTCGTCGCGGTCCTCGTCGGGCACACCCAGCAGATCGGCGATGACGCGCAACGTGAACGGACCGGCGAAGCCCTTGATGAACTCACCCTCGCCCGGTGCCAGGAAGTCGTCGAGGATGTCGTCGGCGAGCTGCCACATCGCGTCCTCGTTCTCCTTGAGGCGCTTGGGCGTGATCAGCCGCATCAACAACGCGCGGTGATTCGTATGCGTCGGGGGGTCCAGCGTCGGCAGCTGATCGCTGAACGGGATCTCGTCGCGGTGCTTCACGATCAGGTCGGTGACGTCGTCCCCTTCGAGGGGAACAGGAAACCCGGGAAACGGGCCGGTCACCGAGAGGCACGACGAGAACGTCTCCGCGTCGTTGTAGACGTCGACGGCCTCCTGCCAGCCGGTCACCATCGTCACGCCGTAGTGATCCTCACGGGTGACGGGGCACTTGTTGCGAAGTGCCTCGTAGAACGGAAACGGGTCATCCGTCAGTCGACTGTCCCGGAAGAAATCGACCGAGGTGAGGTCCTCCGTCATGCGCTACTCCTCTGACTACGAGAATGTGATTCTCATATGTGGGTATTAGATTTCCACAGTGGGCACGTCGGCGTCAACGAGGCAGCTGTGCACCCGCACAGCGCGTCCACACCACTATTGGATCGGCTCGTGTCCCAAAACGGTGGTTCGCAGCATTTCCCGAGGTGAATCGGGGTCATAGGGCGCCGCTCGGTGCAGGACGCCGTTGTTGTCCCAGATGACGGTGTCCCCGACCGACCAGCTGTGGCAATAGACCAGGTCGGGCTGGGTGGCGCGGTTCAGCAGCTCGGCGAGCAGCGCCCGGCCTTCGTCGAGGTCCATTCCGACGACATAGTCCGCCGATGCCCCGAGCACCAGCGACTTGCGGCCGCTGCGATGTGTCCACACCAGCGGGTGCTCGTGGGTGGGGCGGCTGCGCCACCGCGCGACCAGCTCGGGCGAGGGGTCGGGGTTGACCCGACGTTGCGAGGCCTCCAGCGAGTGCACCACCCGCAGCGATCCGAACCGCCGCTTTTCCTCGTCGCTGAATGCGTCATAGGCCGCATAGGAGTTGGCGAACTCGGTCTCGCCGCCGTGCTCGGCCACCTGCTTCGCCGACAGCACGGTGGCCTTCTGGGGAGGTTCGTCATCGGTCGGGGTGCAGCCGTCGATATGCCAATCGAAGGTCGCGCGCAAATAGGCCGCCGACGCGTTCTTCGACTTGTCGAGCGTCACGGGGTAGATGCCTGCGACCGGATGATGGCCGTCGGATGAGTGATCGATGTCGCCGAGTCGACGGCAGAACGCCACCTGCGCCTCCGGCGCCAGTCCGAGGCCCGGAAAGACCAGCACGCCATTGTCTTCCAGCGCTTCGAGCACCGCTTCGGCCAGCGCATCGTCGGAGGCCAGCCGGTCGGGATCCAGCCCGACGACCTCGGCACCGACCGAGGAGGTGAGTTTGTTGATCGTCAGCAGACTCATGTTCGTCCTATCCGTCACGGCACTGGCGCACTGACGCGATGCATGACCGCGTCGGCGGAGTCGGCGGGTTTCTGGGTGCCGAAGACTTCAACGGCCATCGACACCATGATCATCGAGTAGACGAGATGCAGCAGATTCAGCGCGTCGTCGGGCACATCGTCGAGCGGAAACTTGTCGCAGTAGTCGATCGCCTCCTCGAAGCGAGGCGTGAACGCATCGTAGAATTCGCGTATCTCCGACATGGGCGTGCTCAACCGGGTGCTCCACCGCTCCGGTTCAGTTGCCAGACACCACTTTTCGGCGTACTGCTCGAACTCGGCGAAGGCGCTGGGCAGTCGAGTCATGATCCGACCCCCACCCCGTGGCCCATTCTCGCCTCCGGCTCGGGCATGCGTTCGGCCTGGTACTCCTCCACCCAGTCGACGGCCACCTTGTGCAGATGGCGGACGAGGATCTCCTGATCACTCAGCGGGTAGTCGTTGACTATCGGCTCGTCCAGGCCGTATTCGAGCGCCGCCTGGGTGCCGCCGAGCATGCCCGCATCCTGCAGCGCGAATTCCTTGAGCACCACGGACGCGACCTCGTGCTCGATGCGCTCGCGCACCGAACGTGCGGGATGAAATGCGTTGTAGGCCTCGAACTTATGGGTGTTGTGCGACGTCGGCCAGTAGCGATACAGCAGATACCACCCGTGGTAGATCAGGATCTCGAGGTTCGGGAAGATCTGGAAATTGGTGATGCCCCACGGCTCGATACCGCCCGGATTCAGGCCGGCCGAATGATGCGTCTCAGGGGTACGCCACGGACCCACGAGTCCGCTTCGGGTGACCCGCTCGACGGGATACATGAACTCCGGGTCGAGCAGCCACCGGCGAGTACCCGCCGTCGAGACCAGGCGGTGGGGTCCGTCGATCTGGAAATGTCCGCACTCGAACGTCTGGTTGGGTTGACGAACGGCGCTGGGCACCTGCTGCGAATGCAGCGACGGCACGTGGTAGTACTCCTGGAACGCGTCGGCGAAGATCTTCCAGTTGCTGTTGTTCCGCGCTTCGAATTCGTAACGCTCCGTCATCATCTCGAATGGATAGTCGTCCAGCGCGGTGATCATGGGGCCGAGGAATTCACGCAGCGTCCACCGAGGTTCATGGTCGAAATTGATGAAGATGAAACCGTTCCACACGTCGCAGTGCACGGGTTTCAATCCGTACTGCGAGGTGTCGAGTCCGAAGAACTCGCCCTCCTGTTGCACGAACGTCAGATCACCCTTGAGGTCGTAACGCCACCCGTGGTACTTACACGTGAACTGGCGGCAGGTGCCTTTGACCTCCTCGTGGGGATAGTCGTTCCACACCAACTTGTTTCCACGGTGACGGCAGACGTTGTAGAAGGCTCGGATCTGCTGGTCCTTGCCCCTGACGACGATCACCGACGTCCTGGCGACCTCGATCTCCTTGGTGAGGTAGCTGCCGACCCGCGGCAGTTCCTCGACGCGAGCAACATTGAGCCAGGCGCGCTTGAAGACCGCTTCGCGCTCGAGTTCGTAGAACTCCGGTGAGATCGAGTCGCGGAACGAGATCGGTCCGGTGCCCAGTTCCGGGTAATGCTCCGTCCAGCTACCCTCGGCCGGTTTGGGCCACTTACCCATGCGAACCTCCCTGTCGTCTCGGAGAACTCGTGGTCGTCACATCACCGACCCGCCGTTGACACCCAGCGTCTGGCCGGTGATGAAACCGGCCTCTTCGGAACACAGGAAGCCGACGGCGGCGGCGATGTCGGCACCGGTGCCCAGGTGGCCGAGCGGGACGCTCGCGGCCATCTGCTCGTTCGAGGGCAGGTGTCCGGCCGCCTGCCCCGCGTGCTGCATCGGCGTCTCGATCGCCGACGGCGGAATGTTGTTGACGGTGATACCCGTCGGACCGTATTCCCGCGCAAGCGATCTGGTCAGCGACAACAGCGCGCCTTTCGACGCGGCGTAATGCGCCATCCCCGGCGATCCGCGCTGCGCGCTGGACGAGGAGATCATGACGATGCGGCCCCAGCGGGCTTCCAGCATGTCCGGCACCGCGATCTGACAGCAGTGGAAGGTGCCCGTGAGATTGACGTCGATCAGTCGCTGCCAGGCCTGCACGCTGATGTCGGTGAACGGCGCGAAGTCCACGGCGCCCGCGCTGGTTACCAGGATGTGCACCGGGCCCAGTTCGGTGCGCACCTTCGCGAAGGCTTCCTCAACGGCGGTGCGGTCGCTGACATCAGCGGCCACCCCGAATGCCGTGACGCCCTCAGCGCGCAACTCTTCGACGACCCGTTGCGCCGCTTCGCCGTTGAGGTCGAGAACAGCCACCTTGTGCCCACGCCTGCCAAGCTCATGACAGGTCGCTTCGCCCATACCGGAGGCGCCGCCGGTCACCACCGCCACCCGCGTCATCGCACGCTCCTCCGCTCCATCACTCGTAGACCACGTGGACTGTTTGGCTGGTAGGTAGAGACTGACACGTCAGCACCCAGCCTTCAGCCACTTCGTCGTCATCGAGTGCATCGTTGTTCAGCATCCGGGCACTCCCGGTGACTATGCGTGCCATACACGTTCCGCACGAACCCGTCTCGCACGACGACGGCGCCCGCAAACCGGACATGCGCGCTGTCTGCAGCAGCGTGTTGCCGGACCGGTAGTCGGCGGTCGTCTTCTTGCCATCCAGTTCGATGACGACCGTTTCGGTCGTCTCCGTGGAACTGTTGCCGACGTCGACAGGCACCGGGTCGACCGTGAAGCGCTCGAGGTGCACACGCTGCGACGGCACACCGGATTCCCGAACCGCAGCCTCGACGGTGTCCATGAAGGGACGCGGGCCGCAGATGTAGTAGTCGGCCGCACCGGCATCTTCGAGGAAAGTCCGTACCGCTTCGGGAGTCACCACACCGTTGTCGTCATCGATGTGGTGCGCGACCGCCAGACGGTCGGCGTGCTGCTCGGCAAGTCGAGCGAGCGCCTCGTCGAAAATCACCGAATCGCGATTGCGATTGGCGTAGAACAGCCGAATACGACGCGACGATCCGCTCAGGGCCGTCCGCATGAGCGACATGATCGGCGTGATGCCGCTGCCGCCCGCGAACGCCACGATCTCGTCGCCGTTGTCGCGTAGGCAGAAGCGTCCCTCGGGTGGCGCCGCATGGATCTCGACACCCTCGGTGGCGGCGTCGTTGAGCCAGTTGGACACCACGCCGCCGGGATCGCGCTTGACGGTGATCCGAAGCTCGTCTTCCACCGGCGCCGACGACATCGAATAACAGCGCCGCAGATCCTGACCGTCCACATTGACCCGCAGCGTCAGGAACTGGCCTGCCCGATACCGGAACCGTGCCGAGCAGTGGTCGGGCACACCCAGCACCAGGGAAACGGCGTCGCTGGTCTCGCGCACGACCCGCTTGACGCGTAACGGCGCGAATCCGTCGGCTCCGTTGTTGTCGCCCATCCCGCTCAATATATCAAGTACTTGTCATTAATCTCAAGTACTGAATACTCCCCTACTGTCCGATGTGATCGTCGAACAATTCGTGCCCGGTGCCCTGTTCGACGACGCGCGCCAGCAGGTCGCGCAGCGTCTGCTGCTCGGACTTGCTCAGTACCCCGAAAACCTTGTCGTGCGCGGCGATTGCGTCGTTGACCACAGCCTCGGCTACATCACGCCCCTGGTCGGTGAGAAATGCCTGCAGGATGCGGCCGTGTTGCGGATCCTTCTTTCGCACGATCAGGCCACGTCGCTCGAGAGCGGTCAGCGCGAGTTGAACACCCTGGGGACTGATCAGCATGCGCCGTGCCAGGTCGGCGCCGGACAGACCCGGCTCGGTCGCCAACTGTCGCAACACACCGATTTGCGCAGTACTCACCCCGTGGTCGCTCACCGCATCGTTGACCGTCGTCAAGGAGAAGTACCAGGCCTGCTTCAGCAGCCAGAGAATGTTGTCGGTTTGTTCCACGCTTGCTCCTCTCAGCGGTGCGCTAGCGCTTGTAGACGACGCCGTTCTTCATGACGAACCCGACATCCAGCGTGACGGCGATGTCGCGTGACGGGTCGTCCGGTACGGCAACGATGTCGGCGAGACAGCCGGCGGCCAGACGTCCCAGCTCGCCGTCGGCTTCGATGAGTTCGGCGCTGGTGATCGTCGCCGCGCGCAAGGCCTGCATGGGCGTCATCCCGCGGGATACCAGCGCGCACAGTTCTTTTGCGTTCTGCCCGTGCGGAATCGCCGGCGCATCCGTGCCGCAGGCGATGCGGACACCGGCCGCGATCGCCTTCGGCAACATGGCCTGGGCCTGCGGGAAGACCACCTCGGCCTTTTTGCGAAGCTCGGGAGCGATTCGATCGACCGCCATGGCCTCGGTCAGGTAGGTGGTCGACACCAGGAACGTGCCGGTGTCGGCCATCAGCTTGATGGTGTCGTCGGTGGCCAGGAAACCGTGCTCGATGCAGTCGATTGCCGCGCGGATGCAGGCGCGAATAGCGCTGTCCCCCACGGCATGCGCGGCCACCCGTACCCCGGCGCGATGCGCTTCGTCCGCGATCGCGGCGAATTCGTCGTCCGAGTACTGCTGGGCGCCCGGTGCAGTGCTGTGTGACATCACGCCCCCCGACGCCGACACCTTGATCAGCTTCGCTCCATGCCTGACCTGGTACCGGACGCACGCACGAACCTCGTCCACACCGTTGGCGATGCCCTCGGCGACGGACAGCGGCATGATGCCCGGGGCCAGGCGCTGGAACACCGTCGGATCGAGATGTCCGCCATAAGGCGTAACCGCATGCCCGGCCGGGTATATCCGCGGCCCGACGTGCCAGCCCTGCTCGATCGCCCGCTGAAGCGCGACGTCCAGCAGGTAGCCGCCGGTCTTCACCATCAAGCCCAGATTGCGAACCGTGGTGAATCCGGCCTCGAGTGTGGTGCGCGCGTTGACCGCACCACGCAGAGTGCGGTACGCGGGGTCGTCCTGCACGCCGTGCATGGGGCTTGGCAGCCCTTCCGGACCGCCGGGACCGCCGATGAGCAGGTTGAGCTCCATGTCCATCAGGCCCGGCAGCAGGGTCACGTCGCCCAGGTCGATGTCCTCGTCCGGATTCGGAGGCAGGTCAACTGGATTGACGGCAAGGATGCGGTCACCCTCCACGACGATCACGGCAGGCGAGCGGACCTCGCCGGCCTCGACGTCGGCCCAGCGCGCGCCACGCAGGACGGTGATCCGAGGTGTCACGGCACCGGTTCCGATACGCAGTCCAATGTCGTCGCACCCGAGTCAGGCACTTTGGGTTGTTTCCAGCACTCGACGGGGAACGACGCCTGGATCATCGAATACAACAGATGCATCAGGTTGAGCACGTCCTCCGGCATATCGTCCAGCGAGAACTTGTCGCAGTAGGCGATGGCCTCTTCCGCGCGTGCGGTGATCGCGTCGTAGAACGCTTGGATCTCCTGCATCGAACTGGCCAACCGTTTGGCGTAGCGTTCGGCTTCGCTGCCCAGGCACCAGTCCGAAAACTCTTCGAGGTCGGCGAACTCCGGCGGTAATTTGGACGGGCGGGCGGGAGTCGGCGTCGTCGAAGCTGCGGTCGTCATGTCACACGCCCGCGGTCTTGCGCCGGTAGTCCTCGACCCATGCGGCGGTCTCGGTATGGAGATGGCGGATGAGCACCTCCTGATCGCAGAGGACGAAGTTGTCGAGCACGCGTGATTCGACCATCGTCTGGGTGGCCTCCAAGGTGTTGGCGTCCTGCAGGCCGTACTCCTTGAAGGACACGGCGGCGAGTTCCTGCGCGATGCGCTCGCGGGGCGTCCGCGGTGCCGGGAAGTACACGGTTCCCTCGAAGATGTGCGTGTTGTGCGACGTCGGCCAGTAGTGATACGTCAGGTACCAGCCCTGGCCCCAGAACAGAATGACGAAGTTGGGGAAGAGCTGGAACGAATCCAGCCCCCACGGATCACATTTCGCGGGATTGAGGCCTCTCGGCATCTCTCCCAGATCCGGCTTGTCCCACGGCCCGAAAAGCCCACTCTGACAGATATCTTCGATGGGCTTGCGCATCTCGTCGGCCATCTCCCACGCGCGGATACCCGACGTGCTCACCAACCGGTGCGGACCTTCGATGCGGTAATGCGGCGCCTCGAACCCCGCTTCGGCCGCCGCCTTGGAGTAGGCCGTCGGCGACTGGTTCGCGTGCAAAACGGGTGCGTGATAGAACTCCTGGAACGCGTCCATGTAGAGCTTCCAGTTGGCCTTGACCTCGGAGCGGTAGTAGAAGCGCGACGTCATCTTCTCGAACGGATAACCCTCGAGATCGGTGATCATCGGCCCGAGGAAGTCGCGCAGGGACTGCTCGGGTGTCTTCGCGAAGTTGACGAAGATGAAGCCCTCCCACACCTCGCAATGCACCGGCACCAGGCCGTATCGGCTCTTGTCGAGGTCGAAGAACTCCCCCTCCTGCTGGACGAAGGTGAGGTTGCCGTCGAGGTCGTAGCGCCATGCGTGGTACTTGCAGGTGAACTGTCGGCACACCCCGCTGGTCTCTTCCAGCGGCATGTCGTTCCAGACCAGCTTGTTGCCGCGGTGGCGACAGATGTTGTGATACGCCTTGACTTCTCCGTTCGTCGTGCGCACCACGATGATGGAGGTGTTGACGACCTTTAGTTCCTTGGTGAAGTAGCTGCCCTTGCGCGGAATCTGTTCGACACGACCGACGTTCAGCCACGCCCGCCGGAAAACCGCCTTGCGCTCGACTTCGTAGAACTCGGGGTCAACCGAGTCCTCGTAGGACACCGGACCTGTCCCCAGTTGCGGATAGTGCTCTGTCCAACTGCCTTCGGGTGGTTTAGGGAATCGCGCCATCGCCTGTTCCTGTCGATATCGCTGTGTGGCGCGCACGCGAGGCTGAAAGATGTCGTGCACGCGACGAGCAATTCTTATGGGCCCTGTAGCGCTGACCGTATATGCTCGCGAGATCAATCGCAAGTAGTTGATACACGAGATGGCAGGCCCCGTGATGATGGCGAGCACCTTTGAACACGAACCGAATTTCGCCCAGCCGTGGGCATCCCATCGAGCGAGGATCTATCTCGCGGTCGCGATCTTCACCGCCGCGGTCTTCGTATTGATGACCATCGGCGTGACTGTCGGGCTCATCCCCCCCTCCTTCACGGTCGACGTCATCGCGAATCTGCTGTTCGGAATCCCGGTGATCCTGCTGCCTTTCGTCATCCTCTGGGATGCACCGGGCGAGAATCGAACTCGGCTCGACAAGGCCGCCGAACTCACGCTCTTCTACCTGCCCTACACGGCCTTCAGCCAGATCGGGTACGAGCTGATGTTCTTGATCGGCCACCCGCTCGGAATGTGGACGCCGACCACCGACCCCGGCTGGAAGTGGCTGTGGTGGCAATACGGATTGGCCGACACCCGCTACGTCAGCGGCAACCCGTGGATGTTCGCGCTGGAGGTCGTCGGGGTCACCACCGGCATCGTCGTCATCACGATGTGGACGCGACTCATCCGGCCGACGCTGTCGACCGAGTCACGCATCCGGTGCCTATGGGTGACGTTCGCCGGCATCGCAGTGCTGATGAGCAGCACCGCGGTGTACTTCCTCGCCGAGGTGGGCGCCGGATTCAACGACATCGGCCAGGGCGCGTATGGGCTGTGGTTCAAGTTCATCGGTGAGAACATTCCGTTCATCGTCCTGCCGCCGCTGGTGCTGTATTCGATCCACCTTCAGATCGACTACCTGACCAGACGGGCGGGGGCGCTCAGGCCGACCCAACAGCACGTCACGGCAACTTGATCGCCGACGTGTACATCTCGATGACCGGCCGGTAGAGGTCGACGCCGTCGAGTTCGCTGCCGAGCACGACTGCATCGCTGGTCGCGACGAGCACCTGCGCGAACGTCAGCGGCGGAATTAGCAGGGTGCCGCCCAGCCGGTCCATGCCGTCGACGATGAATTTCGCCAGCGCCTCGACGACCTCCGACCTCTTGGCAGCCACCCGCTCCCGCGCTTCCGGATTGCGCAGCAGGTACAGCGTGAACTCGTGGCCAAGGGCGGCATGCTCGGCGCCGCGGTCCCGGCTGAGCTTGCGCCATCGCTTGGCGATTTCGTCGAATTCGCGCGCCCCGACCTGCTTCGCAGAGGCCATCACCTCGGCGAAGTTGTCGAAATATCGGCGCCAGTAGCGATCGCTGACGGCCAGGAAAAGGTCCTCCTTGGCCGCGAAGTGCTTGTAAATGGCGCCCTTGGTGTAGCCGGCTGCGCGCGCGATGTCATCGAGACTGGCTGGGGTGAAGCCCTTTTCGGCGAACACCTCCTCGGCGGCGTCGAGCAGCAGGGAGCGAGTGTGTTCGACGCGTCGTTCCCGCGTCCAGCGCTCGACCATGACTAAAGTCTGACACAGAATCTGAGAAACCTATTGGATACTCAGATACTCATTGGTATCTTTCCGGAACATGTTCATCATTCCAAGCCAGGAGTCGTTGTGAGCGGACCGTCGAAAAAGCCCACCGTCACCGAGTCGATCAGTCGCACCGCGGTGCTCGGCACGGAGACCCCGCGGCCGTCGAGTTCCATCAAGATATGGGCGACTGTCGGGGCCGTTTTCCTGGCGCTGACGGTGTATCTCTTCGTCCGGTGGGTCAGCGGGCCCTATTTCGAGCCGGTGGCGAGCGGCCCGAGCGAACCACCGATGTACATGAAGATTCCGTTGATCGCCAACGCGGTCGTGTTATGGATCGGCCTGCCATTCGCGCTGTGGTTCTTCATCATTCGACCGTGGTGGCGGGAACGGCGCATCACGCTCGACGGCATGCTGCTGGTGTCGATGGCACTGATGATGTTCCAGGACCCGATGCTCAACTACTACAGCACCTGGTGCACGTACAACGCATGGCTGTTCAATCAGGGTTCCTGGGCACCGTACATTCCCGGCTGGGTGGCGCACGAGGAACCGGGACATACGGTGCCCGAACCGCTGCTGACCAATATTCCCGGCTACATGTACGGGGTGCTGCTGCTCACCATCGTCGGATGCGCGCTCATGCGCAAGATCAAGAGCCGTTGGCCGGGTATCAGCAACCTTCGGCTCGTGTTGGTCACCTACGCGATCGCCATCGTCTTCGACTTCATCATGGAGGGGCTGATCCTCCTGCCGATCGGCTTCTACTCCTACCCAGGCGCCATCCAGTCACTGTCGATCAATGCCGGCACCTATTACCAATATCCGATCTACGAAGGCTTGATGTGGGGTGGCGTCCAGGCGGCGCTCTGTTGCCTGCGCTTCTTCACCGATGACCGCGGCCGCACCGTCGTCGAACGTGGACTCGACCAAATCCGCGGCGGGTTCGTCAAACAGCAGTTCGTTCGCTTCCTGGCGATCTTCGGCGGCGTGAGCGCATGCTTCTTCCTCTTCTACAACGTGCCTGCCACCTGGCTTGGTACGCAAGCTGATCCGTGGCCCGAAGACGTGCAGAAGCGTTCGTATTTCAACCCTGGCATCTGCGGCGACGGAACCGACCGACCGTGTCCGAATCCTGACCTACCACTGACGACCCACCGCTCAGGATTCGTCAACCACGACGGCGAACTCGTGCTACCGGAAGGGGTGGAGATCCCGCCTGTCGTGCCGATTCAAGGCGCGAACGGCAATGGCTCTCAGTAATATTCGGCCGATGGCCGAGACGAGCTCGACTGCGCCGTACTACCGTGCTGTCGGGAACGAGCTCGAGGTGTTTCGGGCGGCAGCCCGCCGCGGTTCGCCGGTTCTGCTGAAGGGGCCCACCGGTTGCGGGAAGACGCGCTTCATCGAGGCGATGGCTCACGAACTCGGCCGTGAGCTCATCACCGTCGCGGGTCACGAGGACATGACGTCGGCCGATCTGATCGGCCGCTTTCTGTTGAAGGGCGGCGAGACGGTCTGGGTGGACGGACCTTTGACCCGCGCGGTGCGAGCCGGTGCCATCTTCTATCTCGACGAGGTGGTCGAGGCGCGCCAGGACACCACTGTCGTGATCCACCCGCTCACCGATCACCGTCGTGTGTTGTCGATCGACCGGCTCGGCACGACGCTGAAGGCGGCGCCCGGATTTCAGCTGGTGGTCTCCTACAACCCCGGGTACCAAAGCGTGCTGAAGAACTTCAAGGAATCCACCCGTCAGCGCTTTGTCGCCATCGAGCTCGGCTACCCGTCCCCTGAGATCGAAACCGAGGTGGTCGCCCACGAAGCTGGGATCGACACCGAAACCGCCCGGGCGCTGGTCGAACTCGCTTACGCCATCAGAAATCTGGACGGCTCACCGCTGCGCGAGGTGTCTTCCACACGCATGTTGATTCTCGCCGGAGGCCTGGCTGCCGAGGGACTGGAGTTGCGCAGCGCTGTCCACGCGGCCGTCGTTCAGGTGCTCTCCGACGACGACGACGTCATCCGCGCCCTCGATGAACTCGTTGACGCCGTTCTGCCTAGACAGTGAGCCCCTCCCACCCGGAACGGTTCCGGCTGTTGGCCTCCTTCATCGCGGGCCGGGCGCTCGACATCGCAGAGGCACCCGCCGGCCAGAGCGCCCACACCAACGGCCAGATCGTGTTGGTGTCCGCGGGCGTATCCGTCGAGCGGCAGCGCCGCGAGGTGCTGGTCCAGAGCGCGTTGCTCGGCGCTGGCAGTCTGGATGCGCGCTTGCTCAAAGGGTTACGGGGCCGACCGTCGGTAGCTCGTCGGTACTTGGCCTTGGAGGGACGTCGGGTACTGCGCGTTCTCGCCGACCGGTTGCCCGCCATCGACGTGAGTCCCGACGAGGAGCCGACGACCGCGACGGCCGACGAGTCGCTGAACATGGCGCGGACCCGCAAGAGCGTCTCCGGTGCACCGCCATGGTTCGGCACGCTCAAGCCGTCCCTGCTGTTGGCGTCTGCCGACGAGACCGGTTCGGCCGCAACCGATAAAGACCTGCGGCTGGAACTCACACTCGGTGATCCGGCTGAGGGTGACGACGAAGACGACGACCCCGCGCAGAGAAGCAAGATTCTGAAGATGTTCGAGACACCGGTCACCACGACGGATGCGGTTGCGAACTTCCTGCGCAAGATCCTCGGTGGCTCGCGATCGGAGGGCAGCGACACCGCAGGCGGCGGCATGCAAATCCGCTCAACCCGCCGGGCACGGTCGGCCGGTCTGAACGCGCGACCGCTTCCCACCCCGATCCGCTTCACCGACGACGGCAGGCCTGGCGCGTCGCTGGGCATCGGCGGAGCGCTATATCCGGAGTGGGACGTCTTCGACGGCCGGTACCGGCCCGAGTGGTGCCGTGTGATCGAGTTTCCCCTGACATCCGCGGCAGATGTGAGCGCAGCCGGCGTGACGCACGACGACGTGCTCCGGCGGCGGTTGTCGCGCATCGGTCTCGCCCCGAAGATATTGCGCGCCAGGCCTGATGGCGAAGAGCTGGACATCGAGGCGCTCATGGACCTGTTCGTCGATCTGCGCTCAGGATTCTCACCGCCTGAAAACGTATACGTGGAGCGCCGCAGGCTGACTCGCGATCTGGGCGTCCTCATTCTGCTCGACGCGTCAGGATCGGCCACCGATACCGATGCCGAGGGCCTCGCGGTGCACGACCATCAACGGCGAGCGGCGGCGACGCTGGCCCTGACGCTCGATGAGCTCGGCGATCGCGTCGCCGTCTATGCGTTCCGCTCACACGGCAGGCGTGCGGTCCACCTGCCCGCCATCAAGAGCTTCGACCAGCGGTTCGGCGCGGCTGGCCGGGCGCGGCTCAACCAACTTCAACCGTCTGGCTACACGCGTCTCGGCGCAGGCATCCGCGGTGCGGGCGAGGTACTCAAGAGCCGTTCCGGCACACCGAATCAACTGCTGCTCGTCCTGTCCGACGGCTTCCCCTACGACGAGGGCTACGAAGGTCGTTACGCGGAGGCTGACGCCAGCAAAGCCCTGGAAGAACTACGCGCCGACGGCGTTGCCTGCCTGTGCCTTTCGATCGGTGCCTCCACGGACACCGGCGTGCTGGAACGCGTGTTCGGCTCCACCAGCTTCGCCAGCGCCCCGGCCCTTGCCGATTTGAGCCCGCGAATGGACGAGTTGTTCCTCGGTGCGCTTCGAGCCCTGGCCACCCCCAGTTCGCTCACCGGGCGGGCAGCCCCAGCACGCGCTGCGCGATGATGTTGCGCTGAATCTCTGACGTGCCACCGGAGATGGTGCCGGCATAGCTACTGATGTACCGGGTGAACCAGCTGGCGGTGAAAAGATCTGGGCTGTAGGGGTTGTGGCGCCCGGTCAACGACGGGCTGAGCAAACCGGCGACACCCGCGCCGTCCAGCGCGTGCCGCAGCGCGCTCTGCTCGGCCTCGGATCCGAGCAGTTTGAGCACCGAGACACCGGGGATGTCACGCTCACCGCGCGCAGCCTGTCCGAGCGCCGCCGAACCCAACAGACGCAGCGCTTGATAGTCCATTGCGATCGTCGCGTACCGGTCCCGATTCACCTCGCCGACGGGACGGTAATCCTCCAGCAGTTGTTCGAGCCGGTTGGCGAACGCCATCCACATCATGGTCCGTTCGTGGCCCAGCGATCCGTTGGCGACCTTCCATCCACCGCCGAGTGGCCCGACGAGGTTCTCCGCCGGCACCCGCACATCCGAGAAGAACACCTCGTTGAAGTCGACATCGTCGCGGCCGTACACCGACGCGAACGGCCGGCGCTCCACCCCCGGCAGATCGGTCGGGATGATCAGCGCGCTGATCCCTTTGTGTTTCGGCGCGTCCTGGTCGGTGCGCACGAAGGTCAGGATGACGTCGGCGTCGTGGGCGCCGCTGGTCCACACCTTCTGCCCGTTGACGACGAAGTGCTCGTCCACCATATCGGCACGGGTACGCAAACCCGCCAGATCCGAGCCCGCACCCGGTTCGCTCATGCCCAGCGACGCCGTCATCTCGGCACGCAGGATGGGCACCGCCCACTTCCGCTTTTGCTCCTCGGTGCCGAACGACAGCAGCGAGGCGGCGATGATGCCGACGCCCTGCGGGTTGAACGCGTGATAGATGCGGCGTCGCGCGAGTTCCTCGCGGTGAACGAACTGTTCGAGGATGCCCGCGTTGCGGCCGCCGAACTCGGGCGGATTGCCCGGAAGGAGCCAGCCGTGGTCGAACTGGAGGCGCTGCCACCGGCGCGACCACTCCGGTACGTGTGAGGTCGACCGGGACCGCTCGGTCTCCGCCTCGGCCTCCGGAGGCAGGTGTGCGTCGAGAAAGTCGATGAACTCCGCGCGAAACGCCTCGACGTCGGCATCGAAGGTGAGCTGCACGGATCAACAGTATCAAGTACTTAACATTTGGGTCGCCGTGCGCTATGACTGAAGGGATGCTCGATGCGGAGAAGATCTTGATCACCGGCGCCACGGGAAAAATCGCGTTCCCGATCGCGCGGGCGTTGGCACAGCGCAACGAGGTCTGGGGTGCCGCACGGCTGAGGGACCCCGCGGATCGCGACAAGCTCACGGCCGCCGGCATCACGCCGGTGACATTCGACATGAGCGTCGGCGACTTCTCCGCGCTCCCCACCGATTTCACCTACGTGTTCCACGCGGCCGTCGACGCCGGCTCCGGTGATTGGGAACAATGTGTCGACACGAACGCGCAGAAATCCGGCGATCTGCTGTACCACTGCCGCACCGCAAAGGGTTTCGTGTTCTGCTCGACCGGATCGGTGTACGGGTACCAGGGACAGCGGCCGCTGCGGGAATCGGATCCGCCGGGCGTTCCGCTGCGTCCGAACTACAGCTTCTCCAAGATCGCCGCCGAGGCCGTGTGCACCTGGATCGCGAAGCAGTTCGACATACCGCTCACGATCATCCGCATCTGCTCGACCTACGGCCCGGAAGGCGGAGCCCCCGCTGACCGGCTCGACATGATGTTGGCGGGCACGCCGATTCGGCTGCATCCCGACAAACCCAACAACTACAACCCGCTCTACGAGGACGACTACGTCGAACTCGGCATCCGGGCGATGGAGGTCGCGGCGACGCCGCCCATCGTGGTGAACTGGGCCGGCAGCGAGACGGTCAGCGCCGAAGACTACTGCGCCTACCTCGGTGAGCTCGTCGGCGTCGAACCGGTCTTCACCTACACCGCGGACGCACACACACCGTTATGGCCCGACGTCACCTACATGCACGAAATACTCGGTGCGACCAAAGTGCACTGGCGTGACGGGTTCCGGCGCATGGTCGCGGCCCGTCATCCTGAAATCGCTTTGTTCGAACCACTGACGCCCTAAGGACATTTGATGCAGCTGCCCGGAACGCCGTCCGACGAAATCGATGACGTCCTTGCCACCGGCCGTGGCGACATCACCACGTTGTTCGTCTCGATGGCCACGCGGCACCCCGACGGTACCGATGCCGAATACCTGCGCTGGCACACACTCGATCACCGTCCCGAACAACACCGACTGTCGGCCGTGCGCGCGTCCCTGCGGTTGGTGTCGACGCCCGCATGCCGCGCCGCCCGCGCTACGGAGACCGAACCCTACGACACCATCGACCATGTCATGACGTACTTCTTCACAGACCCCGGCGGCATGGAAGGCTTTCTCGCACTGGCGAAGGCGCTGATCGGCGGCAAGCGCAAACTGCCGCTGCTGCCACCCGTCGAGCGCGGTGTCTACGACGTGCGGAGCAAGTCTGCCGCACCGCGGGTCAAGGTGGGCGCCGACGTGCTGCCGTGGTGGCCGGTGAAGGGTGTGTACCTGCTGCTCGAACGTGGCGACGCGCCGGCAGATCCGTTGCTCGCGGTCGACGGTGTGGCCGGCATCTGGTCGGCGGCGACGCTGGACGTCGATGCGAGACTGGCGAGTGCACCAGTGGGTCAAACCGTCACCTACTGCTTTCTCGACGACGATCCTCTTGCCACCGCGGAACGCCTTGAGCCGGTGTTGACTTCGCGATGGGACCAGGGCGGAGTCGAACCGCTGCTGGCCGCACCGTTCTACCCCGTCGTACCGCACGAATGGGATCGCTATGTGCCGTAGGAGGTTTTGATGCGGATCGGCCTGATGATCGGTTCGGACAAGGAGCGTTCACGCGCCGACCGGCTGACCGGGCTTCTCGACGACGGCAAGGCCGCCGAGCGTGACGGTTTCGCGTCGTTCTGGATTCCCCAGGTTCCCGGCTACCTCGACGCGATGACAGCGGTCGCGCTGCTTGGTCAGGTGACCGAGCGCATCGAGATCGGGACAGCGGTGGTGCCGATCCAGACGCGCCATCCGCTCATCTTGGCGCAGCAGGCCATGACCACCCAGGTGGCCTGCTCGGGGCGCTTCTCGCTGGGCCTCGGCCCGTCTCACCACTGGATCATCACCGACCAACTCGGACTTCCCTACGACAAGCCGGCCCTGCTGGTGCGCGACTACCTCGATGTGCTGGACGCGGCGTTCGCCGGTCCCGGCCCGATCGCAGTGGACAACAACAGCTTCCGCGTGAATAGCCCGGTGGATGTCACCGAGGACTTCGAGATGCGGGTACTCGTGGCCGCACTCGGACCCGCAATGCTGCGCATCGCAGGCGAACGCACCGGCGGAACCATCCTGTGGATGGCCGACGAGCGGGCCATCGGCGACTACGTGGTGCCGCGCATCACGGAGGCCGCGCAGGCCGCCGGGCGGTCCGGAACTCGTGTCGTGGCGGGGGTGCCCGTCGCGCTCTGCTCGAACAATGAAACCGACGGCGCTCGCGAGTACGCGAGTGAGGTGCTGGGCCACGCCGACTTCTCCCCCAACTACGTCCGGCTGCTCGAACACGGTGACGCCGAGGACGTCGGGGACACCATGGCCGCGGGCGACGAAGCAACAGTGCTGGCCCGGCTGCGCAGCTACCGCGACGCCGGCGTCACCGATCTTGCCGTCCGGGTGGTCCCTCTTGGCGACGACGCGAAGGCTCGCAGCGAATCACGCCGCCGCACTGAGGAGTTCGTGGCCTCGCTTGTGTCGGAATTCGATTCTGGCGCATAGGCACCCATGAATTCGATGTGGACCCCACCCATCGTGCAGAAGAACAGGTCAACGCCCGAAATCCCGGTGTCGAATACCGTGACGTCGTCCGTGAACGTGCTCGCCTTGTCCTTGGTACCGGAGAAGTCGTCGGTCAGAAACGACAGAGCGGCCAGGCCCTCCGGAGCGAAATCACGCAAGTGTTCGGGCACGTCGAGCACCTCGATCAAGCCACCTTCGCCGCCACCTAAGATCGTCACGTCGGCTCCGTCGGACGGTGGCCATCCCAACGTAGCTTCAAATACTTCTCCGGGAATGTGCATTTCGGCTGTCACCGTCATCCCCACCACGTCAGTCAGGAACGCGGTGAAGGTCGCAGCCGAATGGCTGCGCATGACGACGTGGTGCAGTTGGTTGGGCATCGTTGCTCCTTGTCCTTGACTCAGGCGCCCAGCATGACGAGGCCGCCGTCAATCGCCACGAGTTGTCCGGTCATGAAATGTGAATCTGCACTGCAGAAGAACACCAACGCCGGACCGAGATCCTCGACCGGATCGCCGAGCGCGCCGCCGAGCGGAATCGTCTTCTTGATCTCCTCATCGATGAACTTCGCGGCCGCAGGTCCCAGGAACTCGCGCAGCCGGTCGGCTCCGGGTGTCTGCACGGCGGGGGCCAGTGCGATCGCCGAGATCTTCTCGGACGCCCACGCCTTGGCGATCGAGCGGGTCCAGGCCGACACCGCGCCCTTGGTCGCGGCGTAGACCGCCGAGATCGGACTGCCCATCACGGCCTCCCCCGACCCGAAGTTGATGATGCGGCCGCCGCCGCTGCGGCGCATCACCGCGTAGGCGGCCTGGTTGGTGAAGATGGTCGCCTTGATGTTGGTGTCCATCAGGAAGTCGATGTCGTCGCCGGTGATCTGGCCGGGGATGCCCGCCTGCCACATGCCGGCCGCGTGCAACAGCACATCGAGGCCACCCATCTGCTGGGCGGCGGTGGCCACCATGTCGTCGACGGCAGCAGCGTCGCGCACGTCGCACTGCAGCCATGAAACGCCATCGACGTCGGGCGGGGGTGTCGAGTGATACGTCGCCACGACCTGCGCGCCCGCCCCGCTGAGCACCTCGACCGCCGCCGCACCGATACCCGTTGCACCGCCGGTCACCAATATTCGTCTGCCATCGAGGGAACCTGCCACCCCTAGATAGTTAGACAAACGTCAACTATATGCAAGCCCCAATTTAGCTGTTACAGTGCGGCTGTGCCCAAATCTGTCGTGGCCAACGGTGCTGACAGTGGTCAGCGGCGAGCGTCTTTCCAGCGTGCGCGGTCGCACGAAACGAAGCGCAGCCTGGTGCAGGCGGCCATGGCACTGTGGCGCACCAACGGATACGCCCAGACCACTGTCGCCGACATCTGCCGGGCCGCCGGCGTCTCCCGCGCCCTGTTCTACTTCTATTTCCCCGCCAAAGAGGATGTGTTGTTCGAAGTCGGCCTCTTGTCGACGCGGGCGGCACAGAAGAAGGTGCACGCGATGCTCGACACCGACTATGAGATCGAGCACGTGATCGCCGAGGCGTTGCGCAGCCTCGAACGGTCGATGGCCCGCAACCCGCGCGACCTGATCGTCGAGACCATTCTCGAGGGGTACCGCCACGAGCACCGGATACTGTCCGGCGACGAGCGCAGCGACACCGATGCCGACATGTTCGGCGAACTGTTCGTCAAGGCTCAAACCGATGGCAAGCTTGCGGCCCATGTCGACGTGAAGCACCTGTCGCACCTCGCCGGGATGCACGTCAGCGAGGGCGTGCGCCATTGGGCGTCGGGAGGTTTCGGCGACAAGTCCTTCTCCGAGGTGGTCACCACCGATATCGCCGCACTGGTCGCCGGGTTCAACCTCAAGGCGCGACGATGAAGGCGACGGTGATCACCGGGCCGAACGAAACCCAGGTGATCGACGTGCCGAAGCCGACGGTCGGACCAAACGACGTCCTGATCAAGATGCGGGCCTGCGGAATCTGCGGATCCGACAGCCTGTACATCTCGATGGGAGGCTTCGGCAAGGGACACATGCCACTGGGCCACGAACCAGCCGGCGAGGTCGTCGAGATCGGAAGTGCGGTCACCGGTTTCACAATCGGCGACCACGTGGTCGTCAACCCGATGATCGCGCCGAGTGGAATCATCGGCAACGGTGGCAAATTCGGTGCGCTCGCCGAGCACCTGCTCATCGAGGACGCCGTCCGCGGCACGAGCGTCGAGGTCGTTCCCGATCACATTCCCTTCGAGGTGGCCGCACTCAACGAACCAATGGCGGTGGCCCGCCACGGCGTCAACCGGTGCCAACCGAAACCGTCCGACAAGGTCGTGATCTTTGGTGCGGGACCGATCGGATTGGGCGCCACCATCGGCTTCAAATCCATCGGCGTCGGCCACGTCGTGGTTGCCGACCTGATTCCCGCACGACTGGAAAAGGCCCTCTCCGTCGGCGCCGACGCCGTGATCAACTCCGCCGAGGAGGACGTCGCGAAACGGCTCATCGAACTGCACGGTGCCGGTGAGTCGATGTTTCCCGGCAAGGCGGGTACGGACATCTACTACGACGCCGCGGGTGCGCCGCCGGTGATCAACGCGGCGTTGGGCGCCGCCAAGACGGGCGCGCGACTGTGCGTCGTCGCGGTGCACAAGGAGCCCGTGGGCGTCGACTTCCTGAACGTCATGAGCAACGAGATCACCATCGTCGGATCGATCGGCTACCCGGACGAGATCTTCGAAGTCACCTCCGACATCGTCGCGAACTGGGAGAAGTACGCGGTAATCGTCAGCCACACAATCCCGTTCGCGGATGTCGACGAGGCGCTGCGAATCGCGTCCACCCCCGGCGCGGCCGACAAGGTCGTCGTCGTTTTCCAGTGACCTACAACTGAGAGGAGTACCCACATGGCGTGGGATTTCGAAACCGACCCCGAGTATCAGAAGGTGCTTGACTGGGCTGACGAGTTCGTCCGCGAGGAGATCGAACCGCTGGACCTCGCCTTTCCGCACCTGCAGTTCACACCGCTGGAAGGCAAGCGGCGCGATGCGATCGACCCCCTGAAGCAGGAGGTCCGACGGCGCGGGCTGTGGGCCACTCACCTCGGACCCGAACTCGGCGGACAAGGTTACGGGCAGCTGAAACTCGCGCTGCTCAACGAGATCCTCGGCCGCTCGCAATGGGCACCGATCGTGTTCGGCTGCCAGGCGCCCGACACCGGCAACGCCGAGATCATCGCGCACTACGGCACCGACGAGCAGAAGCAGCGGTACCTGATGCCGTTGCTCAACGGCGAGCTGTTCTCCTGCTACTCGATGACCGAACCGCACGCGGGCGCCGATCCCACGCTGTTCACGACGTCCGCGGTACGCGACGGCGACGACTGGGTGATCAACGGCCACAAGTTCTTCTCCTCCAACGCCAGCACGGCCTCGTTCCTCATCGTCATGGTGGTGACGAATCCCGATGTCAGTGCGTACCAGGGGATGTCGATGTTCCTGGTGCCTACTGACACCCCGGGGGTGAACATCATCCGCAACATCGGGTTGTACGGCGAACCCGAGGGCCAGGGCTCCCACGCGTTGATCCACTACGACAACGTCCGGGTGCCCGCTGAGGCGCTGCTTGGCGGCGAGGGCCAGGCGTTCGTCATCGCACAGACGCGGCTCGGCGGCGGGCGCATCCACCACGCGATGCGGACCATCGGCATGTCACAAAGGGCGTTGGACATGATGTGCGAACGCGCGCTCAGTCGCGAGACGCAGGGCAGTCGACTGTCGGACAAGCAGTTCGTGCAGGGCTACATCGCCGACTCCTATGCCCAGCTGCTGCAGTTCCGGCTGATGGTGCTCTACACCGCGTGGGAGATCGACAAGTACAACGACTACAAGAAGGTGCGCAAGGACATCGCCGCGGTCAAGGTCGCCATGCCGACGGTCCTGCACGACATCGCTTGGCGGGCAATGCAAGTCCACGGCGCTCTCGGTGTCACCAACGAGATGCCGTTCCTCGGGATGGTCACCGGAGCCGCGGTGATGGGGCTGGCCGACGGACCCACCGAGGTGCACAAGACGACGGTGGCCAAGCAGGTGCTAAGGGACTACCGGCCCACCGAGGACACGTGGCCCACCGAATGGGAACCGCGCAAGCGCGAGGCGGCACGGGCGAAGTACGCAGACTTTCTCGAGAATGAGGTGGGCAATCTGTGACCGAGGAGAAAATCGACACCGCGCGGCTCGCCGACTGGATGGACGGGGCGCAGCTCCCCGGCAAGGGCGAACCCCTGCAAGCCGACTTCCTTTCCGGAGGTACGCAGAACGTCATCTACAAGGTCACCCGCGGCGAGAATGTGTGCGTCCTCCGCATGCCCCCCGCGGGTGCCCCGCCCGACCGGGACAAAGGCATCTTGCGCGAATGGCGGATCATCGAGGCGCTCGACGGCACCGACGTACCGCATACCGCGGCGGTGGGTGTCTGCGCAGACGCGTCGATTCTCGGCCGACCCTTCTATCTGATGGGCTACGTCGACGGCTGGTCCCCGATGGACCAGCACGGTAAGTGGCCCGAACCGTTCGACAGCGATATTGCGGCACGTCCCGGACTGTCGTATCAACTGGCCGAGGGCATCGCGTTGTTGTCGAAGGTCGACTGGAAAGCCAAGGGACTGCAGGATCTTGGCCGTCCCGACGGGTTCCACGAACGCCAGGTCGACCGGTGGACGGCGTTCTTCGAACGGATCAAGGGCCGCGAGATCGACGGCCTCGACGCCGCGACGCGGTGGCTGCGCAACCACCGACCCCTCGACTTCATCCCAGGTCTGATGCACGGCGACTACCAGTTCGCCAACGTGATGTACCGGCACGGCGCCCCGGCGCAAATGGCCGCGATCGTCGACTGGGAGATGGGCACCGTCGGAGATCCAAAGCTCGACCTCGGATGGATGGTGCAGAGCTGGCCCGAGGACACCGATGAACCGTCGTCGATGAGCTACGTCGACATGCGCGGCATGCCGTCGCGTACCGCCGTGATCGATCACTACGCGAAGGTGTCCGGACGCCAGGTCGACGATCTCGACTACTACCTGGTGCTGGCCAAGTGGAAGCTCGCGATCGTCCTGGAACAGGGTTTCCAGCGCGCGGGCGACAACGAGAAACTGCTCGCTTATGGACCGGTCATCACGTCGTTGATGCGTTCGGCGGCCGACCTCGCGGAATCCAGCGACTACCGGTGAGGGCCGCGGTCTGCCCGCAGTACGGACCGCCGGGCGTGGTCCGCATCGGCGACCAACCGTCTCCGGCCGTCGCTGCGGGACAGGTCCGCGTCCGTGTTGCGGCGGCCGCGGTCAACTTCCCCGACGTGCTGTTTATCGCCGGCCAGTATCAGGTCACCGTGCCTGTCCCGTTCGTCCCCGGCAGTGAATTCGCCGGCGTGATCATCGAAAGCGGTTCGGAAACAACCGGTTTTGCCGTTGGCGACCGAGTCACCGGCGCGGGGATGTACGGCGCGTTCGCCGAGGAGGTCACCGTCGACCCGGCCGGGCTCGCCAGGATCCCCGACGGTGTCGACGACCGCACCGCTGCGGCGTTCGGCGTCGCATACCGCACGGCCTATCACACGCTGCGATCGGTGGCGCGAGTGCAATCCGGCGACCAGGTGGTCGTGCTCGGCGCGGGCGGCGGCGTCGGAATGGCGGCGGTGCAACTCGCCACGCAACTCGGCGCGTCAGTGGCCGCCGTGGCGTCGTCGGACGAGAAGCTCGACGCCGCAGCTTCTTACGGAGCGCGACATCTGATCAACCATCGTTCAGGCGCGTTGCGGGACTTGCTGCGTGAAGCCCTGCCCGGTGGAGCCGACGCGGTCGTCGATCCGGTGGGCGGCGACCTGTCCGAGCCGGCTTTGCGCTCGCTGCGCCGAGGCGGACGGTTCGTCACCGTGGGCTTCGCCTCCGGCGACATCCCTCGCATCCCGCTGAATCTTGTTCTGATGAAGGGCGTTCACGTCCTGGGCTTCCAGTTCCAGGATGTTCCCGCCGACGAATTCGCCCGTAACGAGGACGAGCTGCGCGCACTTCTGGTGAGCGGCGCGGTGCGCCCGCACATCGGGGCGGTCTATCCGCTCGCCGAGACGGTCCGGGCGCTCGAGCACGTCGCCGAGGGCCGCGCGATCGGCAAGATCCTGATCGACCTCACCTGACCGCGATTTGTGTACATTTGGGAGCGGTGAGCGCACCAAAACGTGCACAAATCGCTAGCTGGCAGGGACTAGGTCCGCGGCGACGGAGGCCATCATTCCGCATCGAAATGTCTCGCTGGCCGCGACACTATCCGCCCCCGGATCGTTGGCCGCCGCGAGCGCACGGGATTTGAAAGCCCTTGCGGCAGCACTCAAGTGATGCTGGGCGGAATCGACGCTGCCGTCCAACTCGGCGGGCAGGCTTTCGCCCCACAACGTCACCTCGGTGGCACCCTGCTCGAGTGCGTTGCGCACATGCTGGAGCACCCGCGGATCGCGGTCGAAGAGATCGGCGGCGACGGCGACGGTCTGCGGGTGGGGCCGGTCCTCCCACTGGTCGAGCACTGCCTGCAGGTCGAGCGTCTGGGCGCCGAGGATGTGCAGCGGCCGCAGATCGTCCTTGCTCCCGATGAGAACAGTGACGTCCCAACCGGCCATCACGCGGTCGTAGATCCAGCCGCCGGCGCACCGCACCGCGTCCAGCGCGGTCGGGGCGACGACGTCGAGTCGGTACCTCACATCGAGCTCCTCGGAGAGAAGTCGCGACCCAGTGATTCCGCGTACCCCTTGAACACCTCGGCCAGCGGGATTGAGGGATCGAGTAGCCATAGGGTCTCCATTCCGTTGATAAATGCGAGAATCTCGACGGCCTTTCCGGCCGCGTCGAAATCTGGGCGATACCGGCCGTCGCTCTGGCCTTGTTTGATGAGATCGATGATGATGCTCACCGCTTCGCGGTACCTGTGGTGCAGCCGGTCGTGCAGCGGCGCATCCGGTGCGATGTTCTCGACGAGCAGCACCGTGAACGTCCCGACCAACTCGGGGGCACGGTCGAATCGCTCGGGCACGCGGCTGAGTTCGGTGATCAGATCGCCGGAGCGGTAGTCGGCATGGATCTCGTCGTCGGCGTCACGGGCATCGAGAACCGCGTTGAGCAGCTGTTCCTTGGACTCGAAGTGGTGCAGCAGACCCGCCGGGCTCACCCCGGCCTCCTTCGCGATCTGCGCCAACGAGGTGTTCCGCCAGCCGTTGCGCGCCAGCAACCGCTCAGCGACGGCGAGTATCCGCTGCCTGCGATCCTCGCCTTTGGCGAGGAGGCTCGCATAGGGCCGTGGGGCTGTCACGGGGCTCCTTCGTCGAACCAACCTAGTGAACACACAGTAGGTAGGTTTCTCCGCTGTGACAAGGGTCTCGTTGAAAATTGATCGTGATTTCGGTGTAGCGAGTCGCGCTCAACGCGACGAACTACACCGAAATCGCAGCTACAGACCCAGCGACTTGGCGATCATCACCTTCATGACCTCGCTGGTGCCTGCGTAGATCCGGGCCACGCGCGCATCGGTGTACAGCCGGGCGATCGGATACTCCATCATGTAGCCGTATCCGCCGAACAGCTGCAGGCACCGGTCGATGACCCGCTGCTGCATCTCGGTGCAGAACAGCTTCACCCGCGCCGCGTCGGCGGGCGCCAGCTCCCCGTCGACGTGCAGCATGATCGCCCGGTCGAGCATGGCCTGGGCGGCCTCGACCTCGGTCGAGCAGGCGGCCAACTCGAACTTTGTGTTCTGAAACGACGCGACCGGCGTGCCGAAGGCCTTGCGGCTCTTGGTGTAGTCGATCGCCGCGGCGATGGCCGACCGCGCCTGCGACACCGACCCCACCGCGACGGTGAGCCGCTCCTGAGGCAGGTTGTGGCCGAGGTAGCCGAAGGCCTCGCCCTCCTCGCCGAGCATGTTGGCGACGGGTACGCGTACGTCGACGAAGGACAACTCGGCGGTGTCCTGCACCTTGCAGCCCATCTTCTCCAGCTCGCGGCCGCGGGTGAACCCGGGCATGCCGTCCTCGACGACGAACAGCGTCAGCCCCTTGCGACGGTTGTCCGGATCGGTCGCGGTGCGGGCGACCACGATCACCAGGTCGGCCTGCATACCTCCGGTGATGAATGTCTTGGCGCCGTTGATGATCCAGTCGTCACCGTCGCGCGCGGCGGTCGTGCGCATACCCGCGAGATCGGAACCGGTACCCGGTTCGGTCATCGCGACAGCGGTGAGGAGTTCACCGGCCGCCAGCCCGGGGAACCAGCGCTTGCGCTGCTCCTCGTTCGCGTAGTGCAGGAAGTACGGCAGGATCACTTCGAGTTGGGTGCGCACCGTCGACAGGGTCACCAGCGCCCGGGCCGCCTCCTCCTGCATCACGACGAAGTATCGGTAATCGGGTTGACCGCCACCGCCGTACTCCTCGGGAATGGCCGTACCAAGCAGACCCAGCGACCCCATCTGCTTGAACACCTCGCGCGGCATGCGTCCGCCCTTCTCCCACTCGGGATAGTGCGGAACCACCTCCTTCTCGACGAAGTCGCGCGCGAGCTCGCGGAAAGCCTCGTGGTCTTCGGTGAAAAGATCTCTACGCACGCAGCGTCCTCCCTAGGCGATGAGTTCTACAAGGGTGGCGTTGGCTGTGCCACCGCCCTCGCACATGGTCTGCAGGCCGAAGCGAATACCGTTGTCCCGCATGTGATTGAGCATGCGGGTCATCAACACCGCGCCCGACGCGCCCAGTGGGTGGCCGAGTGCGATGGCGCCGCCGAGCGGGTTGAGCTTCGCCTCGTCGGCACCGGTCTCGGCCAGCCAGGCCAGGGGCACCGGCGCGAAGGCCTCGTTCACCTCGAACACGCCGACCTCGTCGATGCCGATACCCGCCTTGTGCAGAACCTTCTCGGTCGCGGGGATCGGACCGGTCAGCATCAGCACGGGATCCGCCCCGGTGACCGCGCCGGCGCGGTACCGCGCGATCGGTCGCAGGCCCATCGTGACGGCGTTCTCCGCGGTCATGATCAGCAGCGCGGCGGCCCCGTCGGAGATCTGCGACGAGTTACCCGCGTGGATGACGCCGTCCTCCTTGAAGGCGGGCTTGAGCCCGGCGAGCTTCTCGACGGTGCTCCCCCGCCGCACGCCCTCGTCGGCCACGACGGGCTCGCCGTCGGTGAACACCGGCATGATCTGCGTTTCGAACGCCCCGTTGTCCTGGGCGGCCGCGGCCAGCTCGTGTGAGCGCACCGAGTACTCGTCGAGCCGGGTTCGCGAGAAGCCCCACTTCTGCGAGATCAACTCCGCCGAGATGCCCTGGTTGAACGAGAAGTCGCCATAGCGCTCAAGCACTTTCGGGCCATACGGCATGCCACTCGCTCGTGCCGACCCCAGCGGGACCCGGCTCATGACCTCGACACCACCCGCCACGACGACGTCCTGCTGGCCGGACATGACGGCCTGCACGGCGAAGTCGAGCGCCTGCTGGCTCGACCCGCAGGCACGGTTGACGGTCGTGCCCGGAATGTGCTCCGGCCAGCCCGCCGCCAGCACCGAGTAGCGCCCGATGTTGCTCGACTGGTCACCGACCTGCGATACGCAACCCCACACCACGTCGTCGACGATGTCGGGATCGATGCCCGCCCGCTCCACGAGCGCGTTCAGCACGATGGCGGACAGGTCCGCTGCATGCATATCCGACAGTCCCCCGTTGCGCTTGCCGACGGGGGTACGCACCGCCTCGACGATCACGGTTTCACGCATCTTGTTACTCCGATCTGGGCGGCACGGCCCATCGACCAGTGAACGCCGCCTCACGCTTCTGCGCGAATGCCGCGTACGCCTCCGTTGAGTCTGCTGTGGCGAAGTTGCCCGGTTGCGCGCGGGCCTCATTTGCCAGCGCCTCGCGCAACGTCACCGCGGCGCCGTCGTTGAGCAGGGCCTTGCTCTGCGCCAGTGCGACGGGCGGGCCCGCGGCGAGGCGAGCCGCCAGGTCGTCGACGAAGGCGTCGATCTCGTCGGCCGCCTTGATCCAGGTGACCAGGCCCAGGGATCGCGCTTCGTCGGCACCGATCATGTCCGCCAGCAGCACCAGCCGCTTGGCCTGCTGCAGTCCCACGAGCTTGGGCAACAGCCACGAGCCGCCGAGGTCGACCGACAATCCGCGCTTGGAGAAGATCTGGCAGAACCGCGACTCGGGCGTCGCCACCACGAAGTCGCATCCGAGGGCGAGATTCCAGCCCGCGCCGACGGCGACGCCGTTCACCTTCGCGACGGTGGGGACGGTCAGTTCGTGCAGCGCCAGCGCAACCTCGCTGAGCCTGCGCAGTTTGTGCCGGGGATGAATGTCCTCCGCGGTGCCGATGTCCGCACCCGAGCAGAACGCCCCGGCCGCCCCGGTGATCACCAGTGTCCGCAACTCGGTGTCCCGTGCGGCGGCGCGCAGCGCGTCGGCCAACTCCTCCCACAGCTGGGGATTGATGGCGTTCTTCCGGTCTGGCCGGTTCAGCGTGAGCGTCCGCACGCCGTCGCGGTCTTCGGTGAGCAGGACCTGTTCTGAGGTCATGGGTATGCGGGCCCGATCACGCCGTCGGCGCGAAGCCGGCTGAGATCGTCTGCGGTCAAACCCATCTCACTCAGGACGCTGTCCGTGTGCTCACCCAGCCCCGGCACCGCACCCATCGACTGTTCGAATCCACTGATCACCGGCGGCGGCCGCAGCGCCTGGATATCGCCCGCCGAGGTACCCACGGTGCGCCAGCGGTCCCGGGCGGCCAATTGGGGATGCACGACGACTTCGCTCGGCAGGTTGTAGCGCGAGTTGCCGATACCCGCGGTGTCGGCCGTCTTCTGAATGTCGGCGAGATCATGCTGAGCACACCATGATCCGATGGCCTCGTCGAGGATGGCCCGGTGCTCGCAGCGCCCCGGATTGGTCGCGAAGCGCGGATCGTCGGCGAGATCGGGCCGGTCGATGATCTCGCGTGCAACGCGTTGCCACTCGCGGTCGTTGGTCGTGCCGAGCACGACGGTCTGGCCGTCGCGGGTCGGAAACGCACCATAGGGCGCGACCGCGGGAGATCCGACGCCGAGTGGCTCCTGGTCAATGCCTGAATGCTGCGTGTAGGTCAGCGCGTAGCCCATGACATCGGTCATGACGTCGAACAGGCTGAGTTCGACCGACGGGGCGGTGGCGCCATCGGGTCGCTGTCCGCGCGCGAACAACAGCGCCAGAATCGAGATCGCGGCATAGAGGCCAGTCGTGAAGTCAGCGATTGCGGGCCCGGGCTTGGCGGGCATCCCGGGATAGCCCGTGATGGCACACGACCCGGATTCCGCTTGCACCAGAAGGTCGTACGCGCGCTTGTGCGAGATGGGACCACCCGGTCCGTAGCCGTCGATTTCGACAGGGATGACGTTGGGGTGGCGCTGCGCCAGGTCGGCGGCCGAGATGCCCATCCGTGCGGTGGATCCCGGCGCAAGGTTGGAGACGAACGCGTCGGCGCCGTCGAGAAGTCGGTGCAGGAGGTCCAAACCCTGCGGCGATTTCGTGTTCAGGGTGACGGATTCCTTGCCCCGGTTGCACCACACGAAGTGGGCGGCAAGACCTCCCGGACCGTTGACGACATCGTCGTAAGCGCGGGCGAAGTCACCCCCGTTGGGGTTCTCCACCTTGATCACGCGCGCACCGAAGTCGGCGAGCACACGAGTACACATCGGGGCGGCGACCGCCTGCTCCATCGCAACGACGGTCACGCCCGCCAGCGGTGCATTCATGTACCTACATCACCATGCCGCCGTCGACCGGCAACACCTGACCCGTGATGTAGGACGCGGCGTCGGACGCCATGAACACGAAGGCGCCCGCGATCTCAGACGGTTCGGCCCAGCGCTTGAGCGGAATGCGGTTCATCATGTTGGCCGCGAACTTCTCGTTGGTCCGGATGGTCTCCGTCATCGGTGTCGCGGCGAGCGGTGCAAGGGCGTTCACCATGATGTTCTTCGGGGCCAGCTCGCGGGCAAGTGATTTCGTGAAACCGATGAGGCCGGCCTTCGCCGCCGAATAGTTGACCTGGCCGAGCGTTCCGGTCAGCCCCGCCGCCGACGTCACATTGATGACGCGGCCGGTGCCGTCGGTCGGGATGTGCGGCAGTGCGGCCTGAGTGCAGTGGAATGTGCCCATGACGTGAATGTCGAACGTCAATCGGAACGTCTCGTCCGTCAGCTTGGGAAACATCGCGGGCGACGTGACACCGGCGTTGTTGACCAGGATGTGCAGCGCCCCCCCGCCGAGCCCGGCGGCCTGCGCGGCGGCCGCATCGGCCGCCTCGCGGTCACTCACGTCCAGCGCGCACGAGTCAGCCTTACCGCCGTTGGCGCGGATTCTTTCGGCCACAGCCGATGCCGCGTCCGCATCGAGATCGGTCACCAGGACGGCCGCGCCCGCATCGGCGAGCGCCGCGGCAACCGCCGCTCCGATGCCGCCGCCTGCGCCGGCACCGGTGACCAGTGCGGCACGGCCGGTCAGGTCGAAGTAACCCATTCAGTAGCTCCTTGGCATGCCGAGTACGTGTTCGCCGAGGAAGTTCAGGATCATCTCCTGGCTGACCGGCGCGATCTTCATCAGCCGCGACTCACGGAAGTACCGCGATACGTGGTACTCCTCGGAGTACCCCATGCCGCCATGCAATTGCAGAGCCCGGTCGGCGGCACCGAATCCGGCGTCGGCACAGAGGTATTTGGCGGTGTTCGCCTCACGCCCGCACGGCTTGCCGTTGTCGTACAACCACGCCGCCTTGCGCAGCACCAACTCGGCGGCGTCCAGGCGTGCCAACGAGTCGGCGAGCGGGAACTGCAGGCCCTGGTTCATGCCGATCGGGCGCTCGAAGACGACGCGCTCGTTGCCGTACTTCACGGCCTTCTCCAGCGCGACGCGGCCGATGCCCAAGGCCTCGGCGGCGATCAGCATTCGTTCAGGGTTGAGCCCGTCGAGGATGTACTTGAACCCCTTGCCTTCCTCACCGACACGGTCCTCGACACCGACGACGAGGTCGTCGATGAATACCTCGTTGGAGCTGACCGCATTTCGGCCCATCTTCTTGATCGGGCGGATGTCGACGTGGTCGGGATCCAGATTGGTCAGGAACAAGGTCATACCGTCGGTCTTCTTGGTGACCTCGTCGAAGGGCGTGGTGCGGGTGAGCAGCAGGATCTTCTCCGATTCCTGCGCCTTCGAGATCCACACCTTGCGGCCGTTGATGCGGTACTTGTCGCCCTCGCGTTTGGCGAACGTGGTGATGCGCGACGTGTCCAGTCCCGCACCGGGTTCGGTGACACCGAAGCACACGTGCAGATCGCCGTTGACGATGCGGGGCAGGGTGGCGGCCTTGAGTTCGTCGGAGCCGTGCTTGACGACAGGCTGCATCCCGAAAATCGTGAGGTGGATGGCGCTGGCACCGTTCATCGCCGCGCCGGACCGTGCCACCTCCTCCAGCAGCAGGGTCGCCTCGGTGATGCCCAGCCCATGGCCGCCGTACTCCTCGGGGATGGTCATGCCCAACCAGCCGCCGGAGGCGATCGCGTCGTAGAACTCCTGCGGAAATTCGTGCGCCAGGTCCTTTTTCATCCAGTATTCGTCGTCGAACCTGCTGCACAGCTCCGCGACGGACTTGCGGATGATCTGCTGATCTTCGGTCAGCTCGAAACTCATGCCCCCAGACACGTGTTCTCCTCTTCGTGCATAGCGATTTCGGCGCGCTCGGTCCCGCTGAGCGTTACCAGGCACGCCGAAATCGCGGTGGGACTCAGTCCTTGTTGCCGGTCAATTCCTTGGCGTTGGCGGCGAAGTCGGCGAAGTTCGCGCCCGTCTTCTCCTTCTTTGACAGCGCTTGGATGGTGACGTCGTGGCCTTCGGCGGCTTTGCGTAGGGCGCCGACGGTGGCTTGTTCTTTGGTGATGTGGGTGAAGGGATCCCAGTGATACCAGCGCATGGCGTTCTCGTAGGTCATCTTGTTGATCTCGACATCGGGCACGTGGTGCTCTTTGAGGACCTCGTCGAGTTGCTCGGGGGCCCCGGGCCACATCGAATCGCTGTGTGGGTAGTCGGCTTCCCAGCAGATGTTGTCGATCCCGACGTCGTTGCGTAGCTGCACCCCGA
>Ga0315336_1000291_pt1 | contig 172120 bp, 159 predicted proteins | sample ASW5metaG_FD_204512 | JGI IMG/M metagenome (GOLD analysis project Ga0315336, IMG submission 204512) | Ammonia-oxidizing marine archaeal communities from Monterey Bay, California, United States - ASW #5 | ecosystem: Environmental > Aquatic > Marine > Intertidal zone | place: USA: California... | reverse complement strand
CCCTAGTTACGCTATTGCTTTGCAGATCAAGCGACAAAAGTTTGGAAGCAAGATATCCAGTAAGAGCAAGCCCAGTCACTTCACATAAACTGCGACTCATTAAAAGGCCGATATCAACGTTTAAACGAAGCCCTAATTCTTGATTATCTCTGTGAAGAAGTCCGGCAGGAATTCCCATTGCTAGAAATGTTGCGTCTGCCAGATTATGTTCGATTATCCTCGACGGTTTTTCCATCAGGAAGTTAATAGACTTGCGGAGCCTTTTCTCTGGGTGTCGATAAACACCAAAATAATGTTCGGGGCCATTCGTGCTTAATTGAATGAGAAGCTGTGAGATTTTCGAGGGTTCGTTCTTTTTATTTTTTAAAAGGCTATCGGTGACAACTAGAGCACTTTGAGTTAGGCTTCCGTAAAGTCCCTGCATCTTAAATCGTTTTATGCCTTTGCCAACAAATGGACGTACATCTTTGAAGCCATCCATCGAACCAAAAAGTTGTCGAACGGTTTCGGGCTTGATACTTTTTGCGGCGAGACCCATGGCATCACCCACGGCCATCCCATACCAGCTTCCGATAATTTTATCCTTAAGGGTATCCATGGCCTAAAAATGCTCTTGGGAATACGGTCTTAAACCTCCTTTAATTCGGTTGCTTGATTCTGCTGAGCTAAACTTAGAATAGGGCTACGGCTTCCCAATGCTTGAAGTGCTGTGATACGAGCAATCTCACTATGGTTGTTGGTTTGACTCAAATGCATTAACACCACTTGTTTAAGATGCTCATGACTAACTGCTGCCAATAATTCTCCACAAGCGTCATTTGACAAATGGCCAAGTGTACTTTTAATTCTCTGCTTTAGAGGCCAAGGATAGGGGCCAACATCCAACATCTCAATATCATGATTAGATTCTACTAGTAACACATGGGCATTTTTTAATATTTCACGAGTCTGATGAGTAACTATTCCCATATCAGTTGCGTGTCCTAATTTTCTGTTTTGGCATCGGATTACATAGGCAACAGATTCCCGTGCATCGTGCGAAGTTTTATAAGGCTCGATTTCCAGACCACCTATATTAATCGTTTCGCCTGCTCGAATATAGTTGAATATAGGAACACGCCCTAACTTCTCACCCGCATGAAGAGTTCCTTTGGTAGCAAATAGTGGTATCTCGTATTTGCGGACAAGAGGTCCGACACCACCAATATGATCCGAATGTTCGTGTGTGAGAAATACCGCATCTAACTCTTCAGGTGTCCGATTAATGAACTTTAGCCGTTGCCTTAATTCCTTGACACTAAGTCCAGAGTCTATAATTATTTTTGCTGAAAAAGACTCAAGATAAATACAGTTTCCTCGACTACCGCTAGACAATACAGAAAATTTAAGAATGGGACTACCTTTCTGTGGAAATCAGAAACCTAGAGTTCCTGGGACATTTAAAGTTTTTAACGCAGAGTAACACTGCAGCTTAAAGTATTTATCAGGCGAGGAGGTTTGTTTATAATTTCGAAAAAGAAAACATTTTCTTAATTGCGGGCACAAAACCATTCGCTATATATTTTAAGCCATCACACTAGAGTTGAATTTTGCATCCGCTATAAGATTTATTATCTCAAGAACTCGAGGCAAGCAACCCTACTCTTTCATAAATAATAATTTGTTTTATATGAGACGCTGTTGAATATTTCATTAATCACTATATCGTCTGTGGTTGCCAAAAACAAGGTAGCAATTTATTACTTTATTGTCCGATTTTCTCAACGTATTTTTTCTAGAACTATTTTGATTAATGTTTCAGGAATATCACCTATGACTTCGACACAACCTATATCTTTTACCAGTACGAACCTAAGTTTGTTTTGGATGGTTTTTTTATCGTGGTACATTGATTCAATAATTTTTCTCGAATTTAAATTGGGAGTCTGTGTGGGTAGATCGAATTTATTAAGTAAGTCTACGATTCGATAAGGGACATCTTTGGTACATTTCCTCATTTCTACTGATAACCATGCGGCTTGGACCATTCCGATAGCTACTGCTTCTCCATGAAGATATTTGGTGTATTCGGTAATGGTTTCGATAGCATGACCGAAAGTGTGGCCGAAGTTGAGGATCATACGGTGCTTATTTTCAAGCTCATCTTTTTCTACTACGCTAGCCTTAATGGCGCAGCAAGTCTCTATGATTTGCCCTAAATACCCACTATTCACAGAAAGAATTTCTTTAGTGTTTTCTTCCAGAAAAGTGAATAGCTTGGGGTCAGCTATGACTCCGTATTTAACAACCTCGGCCAGTCCAGCTCGGAATTCTCTTAATGGGAGAGTTAATAAAGTATCGAGGTCTATGATGACCAACTTGGGTTGATAAAATGCGCCGATCATATTTTTTCCACGTGGATGGTTAACCGCAGTTTTACCACCCACACTGCTATCAACTTGAGAGAGTAGGGTGGTTGGTATTTGGATATATGGTATTCCGCGCTGGTAAGTAGCCGCGATAAAACCTGTGAGGTCTCCTATCACACCACCACCTAATGCAATTAGTAGAGACTTGCGGTCGCATTTCATTTTCAGGAGCTGGTCATAAATAGATTCTGCCTGTTGTAGAGACTTTGATGACTCACCTTCCGGGACTTCTATGAATTCTAGCGGATAACCTACAGTGGCTAGACCCGGTTCAATTTTTTTTCCAAATAACTCCCTGATGGAGGTGTGCGTAATTACCACTATTCGACTGGGATTAAACTTTTCGGAAATAAACTTTCCAGTTTTCGATAAAAGATCTTGGTTAATCAGGATTTCGTAACTCCTGTCAGCCAGATTTATGTTCAACCTTTTCATGATTAGAGCCTGTATGTAATAAGAATATGGGTAATGCGATGAGTCATTCCAAAATTTTATTTCTGTTGTTTGTTTCGCGAAAGTGTGAGCATTGGAGGGTAGACCCGATTTCTTTTTTACTTTCTAGTTTAAATAAAACTATTTGTCAATTAACAAAATTAAACTAGCAAAAAGCCATATTTTTATAATCATTAAATTAAATCGTATGTTTTGGTCTTGATGTGGCATATCTCCTTTGTGTCTGCCTTAATTTACATCATTTTAATATGATTATACTGTTTCATTAAAACGGCATGAAAAATCTCTGTTGAAAGTAATGGATTTTTCGCTTAAAGTCTTGCCTATGAAAAAAGTTTACTTAGATACATTTGGTTGCCAGATGAATGTGGCGGACACAGATCGCATGGAGCTATTATTATTTCATTCGGGATATATGCGAACAGGAAACATAAGAGACGCAGACCTAATCCTAATCAATACATGTTCTATTCGGGAAAAAGCAGAGCATAAAATTTACTCCCTAAAGGGAAACTTAAAACCGTTAAAAGAAGATAACCCTGACCTGATCCTTGGATTTACTGGTTGTTTGGCCCAACAAGAGGGAGAACGCCTAATAAAAAAAATGCCGTTTGTTGACCTTGTTTTGGGGCCTGATGGAGTTGAACATATTGTCCAGGCTGTGGACGAAGTCAAACTAAACAAAGGTCCGGTAGTGAGGACACAATTTGACGCGGAAACAAACTACAGTATTCCCAAGATTTCGGGTGAAGCCTCGATTAGTTCTGGCCCTAGTGCATTCGTTAATATAATTAAAGGCTGTGATAAGTTTTGTACCTTCTGTGTAGTTCCTTTTACACGCGGCCGGGAAAAAAGCAGGGAAGCGGAAGAGATTGAACAAGAGGTCCGCTTTCTAACATCAAGGGGTGCCCGTGAGATTATTCTTTTAGGACAAAACGTTAATGCCTATGGCAAACGAGGACTGAAACGACCCATTCCTTTCCATGAATTGTTGTATAGGGTTGCCTCAATTCCTGGAGTGGAACGTCTAAGGTTTACTACAAGTCACCCGAAAGACTTTACTCGAGGTTGTATCGTGGCTTACCGAGACATTGATACCCTTGTAAATCACTTGCATCTTCCTGTGCAAAGCGGAAACAACCGGATTCTAAAAGAAATGCGTAGAATGTATACGGTTGAAGAATATATTTCCTTGATCGACGAATTAAAAACTATGGTACCTGATATTGCTTTGTCCACGGATATCATTGTAGGTTATCCGAGTGAATCAGATTCAGAGTTTGAAGACACTCTTAACTTGATGGGAAATATAAAATTTAGTAGCAGTTATATGTTCAGTTATAGTCCGCGCCCTGGAACACCAGCGCAGGGTTTTCCTGACTCGGTTCCGCAATCGGTAAAGTCGGAACGTTTACAAAGAACGATCGATATGCAAAGCAGGTTGACTCGGGAACAGGGGCAAAAATTTGTGGGAAGAGAGGTAGATGTTTTGATAGAGGAAAGGAATTTCAAGTCGGACAAGAACTTCAAAGGTCGAAATGCCCAATTCTGGGCAGTTAATTTTAACGGAGATAGTGAGCAGTTTTCTCCAGGGGATATTGTAAAAGTTTTTGTGGACGAATTCTCAGGCCATGCACTGAAGGGTAGGAATGTTTCTGTGGGTAGAGGTTCCAAGCAGTTAATTAAGCAGTCGGGAATGCCGTCATTATCAACTGGGTAAGTTGGAATATTTAATAAAAACCGAGCTGGGAATAGACCTCTTCTTCTAAACTCGCCGCGTGTGGAAGGATGATTTTGATAGAAAGCCTTGCATCATGGATAAATTTTAACTCGGGAATTTCAGACCGGTCAGCTAATCGAGTTAATGTTTCTCGACAAAAATGATCCAAGTCGTGAATTTTTTCTAGCAGATCAGGTGGCAAATCATTTAGACCAACCTCATTTTTCTCCAGGAACCTGAGAACCCCTATTAGACTAAGTTTGATGCCAACGGTTTGGTTACGCAAAGTAGTAATCACTTTTGATTCGGGCTTTTTTAGATCTGCGTAAATCCTTTTTAACTGTTTTCTGAGGTGCTTGTAAAATACTACGTGTTGCTTTTGATTAAAAAATAATTTTCCTTCACCACCGAATAATATATTTAACACCGATTCAAGGTTATAAATTTTTGATCCAATAGCTGTATAGAGAATGGCAAGAAACTCATCTTTACTGAATGCTAGTCCCAGATCGTCAAATATTTTTTCCAGAGAACCTGTTTCTCCCTTAGAGATTCTTGGTTTTTCTTCGGAAACGAATTGGCCTGAGTAATTTTTAAGGCTTGGAATTAATCTTCCTCCCCCTTCTTCACAGGCGACAATTTCAAGTTCAGTCAACGATTCCAAAAAATCTGTTAAAGAAAACGTGGGCACTTTTAGTAAGCTTTCATCCATATGATGAAGAGTATAAAGGAGTTGTTTTTCAAGTCCAATTGAGCGAAATGCATCGATTTTACAAAGCTTAGTTAAAGCGGCTTCCATGGAGATAAATAGTGATCTCATTTTTAGCCGCGCAAGGTTTAAATTGTTTTTATGGCAAGGTTGGATGCTAAAAATGCCCTTTTTATAATCAACTAGATTTATTAATAAAAAATCACCTTCTTTGAGCTGATTTTGCTTAATGATTTGTGATAGATCCCAGGCGGTTACGACAAGAGAGCTTTTTTCCAAGACCCAATTATTTAATTTAATTTGGTCTGGAAAATGTGATGGACTGGAGTATTGGTAGTAATGGACAATATCCTCAATAGGAAACGGTTGTTTTTGCTTTGGAATTTCATTTCCTTCTGGATTAAGAAAAGTGAGGTCCGATTCTTTTTTATCATTCGAAATGAAAGGAATCAGCCTGTGCCCTGGGAAGAATATCTCTTTGGTAATTTCGAACTTGTCTAAGCAAAGTGATAAAGAGAGCTTTTTTATTTTTTTTAGTATCATCGCAACTGGCAAAAAGTCATCTGAATCAGTTCCTATAAGATGATGGTGTTTGAAAAGATTTTTCTTTAGTTGTTTTAGAGTACTGACAGGTATTTCTCTATGCCACTTTTCTTGAATTTTACTTTCAAAATCATCGATGTTAAATGGTTTGCTAGATTCTTGGATTAGGCTTTCTGCCAGTTTTTGAAGAGTTAACCTAGAAGGCATGTTTCACCTGGATTAATGGCGGTTGAAAGTAGAGAACGCTCAAGGGGGCTTTTCTAGAGGGATGTTGAATTTTTTCTATGTTGTTATTACGAAACCTATTTAATCTCGAGCAAGGGTATCATAAATTACTATTGCGTAGTAGCTTTTTTTCTGGAAAAAAAATAGGTGTTAATATTATTGATTTTGGTTTTTTGTGAAGCTATGATGCTAGGTCGATAGAACATTAAACTGGATATAGTATTATCATTCCTCCATAACGGAGGGTAAGGTTTTATCATATTAAATGAACAATGCGGGGGCATGACTATGGCACTTAATCTTGAGCCTGTTTACAAAGAAATTTTTGATAAATTTAAGACGCGGAAAAAATTTTCTATACGATCGATAGAAAAAAACTTACTTACCATTGATCAGGATGAGGAAATTTGCGGGCAAAAAGAACCTCGTGCTTTTGAATTTAAGAGCCCGAGAGAATTTGAAGAGTTTGTTCGAGTAGAAAACCAATTTGAGTCAGATATTGTGAATCAACTTCAGGGTAATCAAATGCCTTATCGTTAATTCTTTATCCAGAAAGCTTGGTTAATCATAGACCTCAATGCGGTTGATTTTTTTGTGTATTTAATCTTTTTTCGCTTAAGCCCTGCATGAACCATTTGGAATTTTAAAAGTTACTCTTATAGAGTACTCTAAGTCATAAGTAATAAAGCTTTATTTCATCCCGAAAACTTCCCTAGCACAAGAGCTGAGTTTTTGCTTCCAAAGGATATGCAATTACTTATGGCAATATCCAATTTTTTTTCCCGCCCTTCATTTGAGACATAATCTAAGTCACATTCCGGGTCAGGATTTTCCTGATTTATTGTCGGTGTTAAAAAATTATTATGGAGAGAAAGCAGAGAAACTGTAACACCAAGGCCACCTGAGGCTCCCTGAGGGTGTCCTATCATCGATTTAGTAGAACTAACTGGAATTTTAGAAGCCATGCTATTGAACGCATTTTTAACTGCAAGTGTTTCCACTCTATCGTTAACTATCGTGGAGGTTCCGTGAAAATTGATGTAGTCCACCTGATCCTTGTTTATCTTGGCATCCTTGAGAGACAGGTGAATGGCCCGAGTCGATTGTTTGCCATCAGGCATGATGGTTACCCTGTGATAAGCGTCACAGGTTGAACCGTAACCGAGAACCTCGCCATAGATTCGAGCGTCGCGGCGATTCGCGTGCTCCAGCTCTTCAAGAATCATCATCCAGCTTCCTTCTGATAGGACAAAACCTTCTCGATCACGATTAAATGGACGCGAGCCACGGTTAGGATCATTATTAAAGTTAGTGGGGTTAACTCGCATTCGTTCGAAACCACTCATCATGGCGGGTGTAACGCAAGCTTCTGCACCGCCAGTTAAAATCCAACTTTCCTGCTCGGAACGAATAGTATTAAAAGCGTATCCAATTGCGTCGGTAGAGCTAGTGCAGCCGTTGGATACAACATGGCTACGACCTTGGAGACCAAAGTACATTGAAATTTCACTTGAAAGCATCCCAACAAGAGAATTGGAAACAGCATACGGGCTTATTTTATTTTTTCGTCCGGAGAAATAGATTTCAAACTGTTGTTCCGAAAAATCAAACCCGGCTCCACCTGTACCTATAATGACACTCAAACTCTCAAAATCTTTATCGTCGAATTGTTTTAGGTCTATGGCCGCGTCGTGAAGCGCTTCTTTTGAGGCAGCAATTGCTAGCGGTACAGCTCGAGAAAGCTTTTTGAGGTCTGCTTCCGAATAATATTGTTTTGGATTCAAGTTCTGGACTTCACCTGCTATTTGACAAGCAAGGCCGCTAGGGTCAAAACTAGAGATACGCCGGATCCCGCTGATACCTCTGCAGGTATTTTCCCAAAAATTATTTTTACCCATTCCGTTTGGGCTTACTGCGCCTAAACCGGTAACAACTACTCTACGAGGCATTATTTTATTTTAGTAATGGAAATTTCTAAGCTTTAAAAGTTATGTTAACATAGACATTTGAGGGAGGGCAACGCTCCTTCCAAGTGAGTTATATATTTCTTGCAGTTTTTTGGTGCTATAGGTGTTTGAATCGAAAAACTTAACCATGTTTATAGAAAACTTTAATATTTGACTCCCAACCTACTGTTAAAGCGCCTCAAAGAACGATTAATAAAAGATGACGGAACGTTGAACACCAATCTTTCCTTAAAAGACCTAACCGGACAAATGCTAATTGCTGGGTTCGATGGGACTTATATCAACCCGGACTTAGAGAGGTTGATTGTGGATCGGCGTATTGGTGGGCTTATTCTATTCGAACGTAATTTTGAAAACTTAGATCAACTAATCAGTCTTATAACCGAACTCCAATCGCTGGCGCTATCATGCCCAGCTTCAGTTCCACTATTTATTTCGGTGGATCAAGAAGGCGGGCGAGTATCTCGACTAAAAGCACCTTTCAGCTCGTTTCCCCAACCAAGTTGTCTCGGTAAGGCTCGATCTGAGTTGCTCGCTCAAAGATTTGGGCTAGCGCTCGGTCAGGAAATGGATGCGGTGGGAATTAATATGGTTTATGCGCCGGTCCTAGATGTGAATACAAATCCAGAAAATCCTATTATTGGTACGCGTGCTTTGAGTGACGACCCCGTATGGGTTACCCGCCTCGGCAAAGCAGTAATAAAGGGTATTCGTAAGGCGGGCGTTTTGCCAGTTGGTAAACACTTTCCTGGCCATGGTGAAACAGATTTGGACTCGCACCTTGAATTACCTTGTGTTAATCGTGACTCTAACTCGCTAGAAAATATTGAGCTGAGACCTTTTGCCGAGGCTTTCAATCACGGATTGGAGGTAGTCATGACGGCACATGTGATCTATTCAGCGTGGGACAGTGAATTGCCTGCTACTTTTTCACCTTATATTCAAAAAAATATTCTAAGAGAAAAGTTGGGTTTTAATGGACTTGTCATTACGGATGACCTTGAAATGAAAGCGGTTGAAAAACATATTCCTTTTGGTTCGATTTCCAAGCTTGGATCGGATGCGGGAGTGGATCTTTATCTTATCTGTCATAACCTTGAAAAAGTTTTTTCACTACAAGATCAGATGATACGAAACATTGAGGAAAGGCATATTGATAAAGACTCTGTTGATCTTTCTGTCCAAAGAATTATAGATGTTAAAAAACGAATGGTTATCAATCCTCAGAACAAACAGAACTTCAATGAAATAGTCCAGGGTCACCTTAATCTAATTGAGGAAATGAATTTCTATAACATATAATGGAAAATCCTTCTTTAGAGACGGCAAATACTGCCACCGCTACCCTTTCAAGAGCTTCTGCGTCACGGCCCTTATGGTTAATTTTGATTTATTGGGTACTCGTAGTTTATTTTTATTCTTTCTCTGAATACGGTTTCAATGTTTGGGATGAGGGGGGGTATGCTAACGGGACCTTGCGCACTCTAAACGGTGAAAAAGCCATAGTAGATTTTAACCCCAGCGGATATCTTCCAGGGCGGTATGTTTATGGTGTTTTATTTTTTAAGCTGTTTGGAGTTAATGTCCAGAGCCTTCGCATAGGAGTAATTTTAATCACTCCGGCTATGATATTTATGGTTTACGCGATTTCCCGTCGCCTCATGCCACCAGGATTTGCATTTCTTGCAGCAGCGTTTATGCTTTCAGCGCCATCAATGTATTACAACCGGTTTTTTACTTTCTTTTGTGTTCTTAACTTGTATTGCCTAATAAGATGTATAGAAAGGATTCAATCTCAACGATATTTATATTTAGCTGGAGCTGTCTTGCTAAGTGGTTTTTTCAAGTTTGAGGTTGCACTGTTTTCATTGTTATGCAGCCTGGCAGTTTTTCTTACCCAGTATTTTCTAACTAGCAAAAAACAGCAGAATTTTCTTAAAAAGAATGATTCTGATGTGAACCGAATCAAGTTTTGGGCCATCGTCGGACTGATGGCTATGGTGCTGATTTTGGCGCTATCTTTTTTGCTAGGGGAAGGATTTTTTCAATTAGCTGTTGATATGGTTTTAGGGTTGCACCAGCAATGGGGGAATCCATTCCCGGATCTATTCCCAGAGTACAAACTGGGAGTACATGAATTATTTCAGCGGGTACTCTTTTATATTCCAGGGTTGATTTATTTTGGGTTGACAGGTTTTATTGTCATAAAAACTATCAAGAGGAATCCCGTTGAAGTTGTCGATCTATATGTACTTTCCATTTTGTTGATTGGAGTTTGTGCATATGGGTTGGTTTTATGGCGAGCTGGATTTGATAATTTATTGCGAACCCTTCCTCCTACGTATATTCTGCTTTGTTACATTCTTCACCTCATTCGGAGCCGTCTGCTGTCTTTAGATGGAATGCTGCCGAGAGGATCAGATGCTTTCGAGATTATTCGAAAGACAATCATCAATATAGCGGTCGTATTTTTCCCGTTTTTATTTTTTTATGAAATGAATGTTAACCATGGATTTTATGCTGGGACAATAGGAGCTGTAAGACAAGAAACTGCATTGATTGATATAGAAAGGATGAAAGTTTATACGAATCCTGCCGAAGCTGAATGGATCAAACAAGTGGTTGATCGCATTGAAATTTATTCTGACGAAAAAGATTCTATTTTAGCCTTGCCGCTTAATCCTATTTTTTATTTTCTGACTGGTCGCGAAAACCCAACAATGTATGATTGGATTTTACCTGGAATGCTTGATGAGGAAGAGGAAAGAGAAGTAATAAATCAACTACGGGTGAACCCACCAAAAGTAATAATTTTTGTAGATATTCCAATTGATGGGAAGGAGGATCGGCGCTTGGCTAGATATACACCACTTATCTATGGTTACATTTTGGAAAATTATGCATTAGAAGAAATGATAGGAATGTTCCAAGTTCTTTTGCCTAAGGTGCAGAATCAATAAAGTCAGGATTTATAGAATTTTCTTAATGCATTATTGCAAACGAAGTATCAAGAGAGAGCAACGCTTAAGTGGTTAAGTATATGTGGTCAATATTTTATTTCAGTAAACTTATTATCTATAGAGTGGGAGTTTCACTCGAAGACTGAGCTTCAATAAGTTTCATGGTATAAAGGTGATGATATAGACTTGCATTTTCCATTAATTCGTCGTGGTTTCCTGATTCCACCACCCTTCCCTTATCAAGGACGATGATTTTATCTGCGTTGTGGACAGTGCTTAAACGATGAGCGATGATGAAAGTGGTGCGCCCTACCATCAGTCTTTCCAAGGCTTCCTGAATCAGCATTTCTGATTGATTATCAAGAGCCGAGGTCGCTTCATCAAGCACTAGAATTTTTGGATTTTTAAGTAAAGCCCGGGCGATGGCTATTCTTTGGCGCTCTCCTCCGGAGAGTTTAACTCCCTTTTCGCCAACCAGGGTATCGTAACCATCGGACAACTTAGTAATAAACTCGTGAGCGTGGGAAGCTTTTGAAGCTTGTACAATTTCCGTTTCTGTGGCATCAAGTTTGCCATACAGGATATTTTCACGAATAGTCCCACCAAATAAAAGAGTTTCCTGAGGCACTAAAGCAATTTGACTCAAGTAGCTTTCCAAGTTAAGTGATTTCAGGTTATGCCCATCCAAATGTATTGCACCTGATTGTGGATCAAAAAATCGGAGCAACAATTGAACCGTTGTAGATTTTCCTGCGCCACTGGGGCCAATTAACGCTACCGTTTTTCCAGGTTGGACATCGAAACTTAACTCATTTAGGATTGGCGTGTCATTTTCATAACCAAATAGTACTTTATCAAAATGGATATGTCCTGTAAGAGATTTAAGCTCAACAGGATTTTCTGAATTATTGACTAAGGGTCTGATATCTAAAATCTCATAAACCCTTCGGATAGCACCAAGTGTTTCCTGTAATTGGGTATAGATTCTGATAAAGGTGCCTATCGGACCTGCCATAATCAGTGCATAAAGAAAAAAGGCTGCGAGTTCTCCAGGTGTCGTTGTTCCTTGCATAACTTGATGGCCTCCATACCAAATCAACATCGCCGAAACAAGGAAAGTGAGGCCTAAAATGAACGGACCAAAAAAAGAAGAAATACGTACCTTTCCGATCGCCTTCTCAAATGCGCTTTCGATTTCACTCTCAAAGCGTTTCATTTCATAAGGTTCACGAGTATAGGATTTGACGATCTTAATGGAAGAGGCGACCTCTTCGAGGACAACAAGGGCTTGAGCAATTTTATCCTGTACTATCTCCGAAAGGTTGCGCAGACGCTTTCCGAAAATCCTCGCTAATAACATCAATGGAGGTAGAACAAGCAGGATTAAACCCGTCAGCTTCCAGTTAAGATAAAAGATTATAGCCAGTGCTCCCACCAAGGTGATCGTTTGCCGTATAACTGCGACTGGTATAGATACCAAGGCGCTTTGAATGACGGTGATGTCATTACTCATTCTGGATAGAATTTCCCCCACGCGTCTTCCTTGGAAAAAACGCAAAGAAAGAGACTGAATATGTGAGAACAACTCAATTCTAAAGTCAGCGGTGATGCGATGCCCGATAAAGCCCAGGATATAATTATGTGTGACTGCAAAAACAGCTTGAAACAGAATGATAATTACCAAGTCTCGAGTTAGGCTGTTTAAAAGATCTACGTCTTTCAGAATTACCACTGCATTTATCATGTTGCGGACAATCAAAGGTAGCAATAGGCTGATCATTGATGTCAGCAAGAGGCATACAAAGGCAATGCTAATGCTCTTAGCGTAGGGACGAGCAAATTTAAGAATTTTCGCAAATTCCTTCATTCAGGCCTATGAAATAATTAAGTGAATATGAAAAAACTGGAAGAGCATGGTACCCCCAAGCCAGATATATTTCAATACTTTATAAACATAGAAATGTGTGTATTGAGGATGATCATCTTTTTCTTATAAATTGTGAAAATTTAAACTAAAGTTTTGCTGGAAGTCAGCCGCTACAGTCACTACGGGAAGTTGTAATATCGTTCAATAAACGGTTAAGATAGCTTTTCGCTTTTGTTTCAATTATTTAGTTTCGTTATACTGTTTGGTTATTTTTAAGGTGTTAAAAGGATTAATTCAATGGACGCTCAGGCAATAGGCCCAGTAGAAAAAAATTCTACTCAGGTATCGCGCGAAACTCCTTCCTCAGGAAATAAAATGCCCTCTGGCGGGTCAACTGAAGGAGTTCAGACCGATACGGTTTCATTGTCCCAACGTGGACAAGCTGCGGTTAGCCAACAAGTCCAGAGTAATAGCGGTGGCAAGTCTGGTTCTGAATTGCGAAAAATTGATGTGACAGATGACAATCAAGTGATTATCCAGATCTTTGATGGCCAACCCCCGAAAGTCGTGCGCCAGATCCCTAAGGCAGAAGAAGTGCGCCTCAAACAAGCCATACAGGAAAATGTAGATAATTTAACCAATTCCGAGAGTGGCGGATCTGTAAATACTGATATTTGATAAAAGGTAATAGATATTTCAAGTTTAGAAAGTCGCACGACCGCCAGTCGTTTTGCCGCTGATGGTGCAGTTCGTGAGGCCATGCGGAAAACAATTTCTAAAAGACGATTTTCTGACTCTTAAACACTGATTATTCATAGTGTAGAATGTAGTTTGCCCTGTAACTCTCCTGTCTGTGCAATCAAATTAAAAAGTCTTCTTCTCTCGAATCCAGCATGGTTGAGCTTTCTTTCCGGACCAACACAAGCAATAAACACCAATAAAATAAAAATAGTCACAGAATTTTAATTTTAACATTGCAACTATTCCGTCCATTTAAAAAACTTGGCATTGTTTTTGGTTTAATAAAAAATTATGGCAACCTTCAGTCTTTGATTAAATTAAGACTTTTCATGAAACGTGTGGTGATTTCTTCCGGAGTGTGATGTACTCGTCCCGTCGACTTATCGAAAGAAGGCTCTACTTTGATTAAAAGAAAAGACGGTCCATCTTTTTCTATCAGTTCTTGAAAGGCATGTTTGATCTGATCTTTACTTGTGACTTTTTTTGTATGGAGGTATCCGGCACCCTGCGCAACTTTCTCCAAGGCTACCAAATTGGAAAGGGATCCTTGGCTTCCCGTGGATTCGTAGACTTCGTTATCTATAACGATATGCAGAAGGTTTTTTGGAGCGGCGGCGGCAATCATGGTCAATGTCCCCAGTGACATAAGAACGTTTCCATCTCCATCAATAATAATAGTTTTCTGATCCGGACAGCTAATGGCGACTCCCAGACCGATCGAAGAAGCAAGTCCCATAGATCCGATCATATAGAAGTTTTTTTCTCGATCTTTAATATTAAACGATTCACGACAGATGAATCCGTTAGCATGAACTACTGGTTCATCCGTTAGGAGTGGAATAATTTCTTCAAACGCTTCGGTGCCCTTCATCAAAAAGTCCTTTCCTAACTAGCAAAATATATGGAAGACCCTCTTCTATGCTTTGGTAAGCGATGTTGAGACATTCTTGATAATTATCAGTCGATAGAACCGAATATTTCATACCAACAGTTTGCAGCAATTTCTGATTAATTTCCCCCATGATGATATGTTCCGGTGCGTCCTTTCCAGCTTCACCTCTCCAGCTCATGACTACAAGTACGGGGATCTTATAGATAAGATTAAGGGAAGTAAAAGCGTTGAGACAGTAACCTAACCCCGAGTTTTGCATGAGTAAAACAGGGAGCTTGCCTGCCAGATAGGCACCCGCGCAAAGCCCGACAGCAGCGTCCTCTCTAACCGCTGGGAAATAAGGTATTTTCGGGTCACCATCAATAATGCGAATCAATCCTGAAAGAAGAGAACAAGGGACGCCCGCGTAAAAATTAAATCCCTTTTTAGAGAGAAGTTCTGAAAAAACTTTAGAAGACAACATAAAAGATATTTACAGTTTTACCAGTTCTCAACATTGCGTTCACCGCCGAATGTTTTTTGCAATTCATGAATCCGTTTAGCATATTCCTTAATACCTTCTAGGCCTTTAAATTCAACTCCAAGATCGAGGGCAGCCTGATTGGACATAGGCTTCCCCTCTTCACCCATTACCCCTTCAACTTCTCCAAATGAGTCAACTATTTCACAAATCATTCTGCCTAATTCTAGATTATGAATATGTCCGTCAATCAAATGATAAATTTTCCCTGAAGCTTCACTGTTGCCTAAAACTTTTGTAATTGCCTGACACACAGCATCTATAGAGACATATTTAGTGCTCCCTTTAACATCCACGTTGTAGTTGGTGGAAAGAAAGTCTACGGTTTCAAACCATTCAGACTTTGGAAGATCGGGACGTACGCCATAAATTGTCACTGGACGCAAAATGGTAATGTCAAAGGAGCGATTTCGTGCATGAAAAAAACAAAATGATTCAATCGAGGATTTAATTGCTCCGTAAAGTGAACTGGGTTGAACCGGGTGAGATTCGTCAAGCGGGCTGGATTCTCCAACGGAGGGCTGAATAGTTCCAAACACTGCACATGCACTCATGAAAATCACTTGCTTGACTTTAGCAATTTTTGCCGCTTGAAGAAGGTCGTATGAACCGTTTACATTGACTGTGACATATTCATCCTCGGTCTTGGCAGGACCTGGGAAGTGGGCAAGATGGATCAATACTTCTGTCCCTTCCACTAATTGCTGGAGGGATTCTTTGTCTTCCAGACCACCAATAATGTAATCCACATCCTCATAAGTTTTTAAATGTTCGACGATGCTATTTTCTCGTATAAGCGCTTTGATACCATTGGTGCTGCCATCTTTATTGGGAGCGGACAATAATTTTATTAAATGGGATCCGACCAAGCCGGTGATCCCGGTAATAGAGATTTTCATGTTTATACTCCAATATCGCTTTGCGTGGGATAAGAGAGAACTTTATTTGATCTTTCCCGCGGAATTTTTTGATGGACTCTTTGACGGAGAAAAAATATTTAAACCCGTGAAAGCGCCAAGATATTTACTAAGATTAAAATGTAGAAATAAACCGAAAAGCATAAGTTTCAATAATAGTGGTGCTTGAAACCAGGATGCAAAGATTATGAATAACTGTTACTCACTTAGTCAACCGGTTTTTTTAAATTTCACCAGCAAATTAAATTATTATTATTTTTAGGTGTTCAGAGGTAGTGATTTGTGTCTAGCTAGAAGAACTGTAGGAAAGTAGAAAGTTTGTCTATGTAATTTAAGCCCGGTCCATGAAAAAACTGAGGCATCCAAAGAGAGATTATTTTTTAAATTTATTTGAGAACAATTTTAGAAAAATCAGCGATGTTTGAAAAAAGAAGAGATATTTGTTTTAGCAATCGAAGTCTGTTTATCCTAAGGTCATCTTCCTTGACCATGACCATAACGTGATCAAAGAACTCATCTACAGTTTCCTTGATCTCGACAATTTTCTCTAGGGCTTGAGGAAATTGTTTTCTGCGCAGGTAATTTTCTACTGGTTCTTTAATTCGCTGATATTCGTTGTAGAGTTTTTTTTCGGCAGGTTCTTTAAGTAAATTTATCTGCACGTCACCATCTGATTCCTCGTTTAATATGCTGACAACTCTACGAAAAGCTATAGCAAGAGGCTCGAAGTGGGGTTGTTGTTTTAAATCAGAAAATGCGATCACTTTCTTTTTGACATCTGCCAGAGAATCAATGTCAGCAGACAACACAGCTTCAACCGCGTCATAAGGGTAATCTTGATCGCTTAAAAGGGTTTTATACCGCTGTGAGAATAGATCAAGAGTGTGCATGCGAACTTCATCAGATGTTAACTTAGTTTTTTCTTTAAGAAGACTAATGCCTTTTTCGATTAACTTGTCCAGTGAAACTTGCCATCCCTGATTCAGTACGATTTGAATAATGCCAAGTGAATGCCTTCTCAGGCCATAAGGATCTTCGGAGCCTGAGGGAAGAAGCCCTACACCTATACAACCCAGAATAGTGTCTAGTTTATCTGCAATGGAGACAATAGAGCCCACCGGGCTGGAGGGAAGGGCGTCTCCAGAAAATGTTGGGCGGTAGTGCTCCTTGATGGCTAAACTGACTTCGGGATCTTCTCCTGAGTGATCTGCGTAATAGCTACCCATGATTCCCTGCAGTTCTGGAAACTCATAAACCATTTGAGTGACTAAATCTGCTTTACAAAGCCAAGCGGCCCGAGAAGCGTGGTGGGTTTTATCTGGGTAGACTTCTGTCGCTATAAATTCGCTAAGTGCAACAATGCGGTTTACTTTTTCATATGAAGTTCCAAGGGCTTTTTGAAAAGTCACCATTTTTAAATGGTCTACAAAATCTTGCAGCTTTTTTTTACGGTCTTCTTCGAAAAAGAATTGAGCATCTTCAAGCCGGGCTCTAAGGACTCGTTCATTTCCGTGCTGGATTTCTCCTCCTGCCCCTGATTGCATATTGCTGATGGTGATAAAGTGAGGCAATAGATCACCCTGTTTATTTTCAATGGGAAAATATTTTTGGTGGTATTTCATAGTAATAATGAGTAACTCGCGGGGTAATTCAAGAAAACGCTCTTCAAAGTTTCCCCTGATAGCAAAAGGAAATTCGACCAGATAGTTGACCTCCTCCAGCAAGTCAGGGTCAATTTCTACGACACCCCCGACTTCTTCAGCCAGCGATGTTACTTGATCAACTATAGATTTTTCCCTTACTAACGGATCCACTAGAAGAAAATGTTTGTCGCATGAGGCAAGATAGTCAGTTATCCCATTAACCTTGAATGACTCTGGACTCATGAATCTATGTCCATAAGAAATATCGGCACAGGGGACACCTTCAAAGGTGAAGTTTAAAGGCTTATTTCCAAAAACTGCGACGATCCAGCGGAGAGGTCTAATGAAAGAAATCTTCCGATTTCCCCAGCGCATCTTTTTTGGGAAAGGTGTACTTCCTATTAGAGTAGGAAGAAAACTGTTTAAGATATCTGCGGTCGGTTGGCCTTTCTTTTCTATTTGGGCACAAACAACCTCACCCTTGGGAGTTTTTTTAATGGTGAGCTGAGATACGTCCATGCCTTTTCCACGTGCGAACCCTAAAGCCGATTTAGTAGGGTTTCCGTCTTCATCATAAGCCACTTTAACGTTCGGTCCAAAGTGGGTTTCTACAACATCTTTCTGTTGGTCATCAACCCCATCGAATGAAACCACAAGACGCCTTGGGGTTCCTATGACCCTTCCTTCATTGGCGTGAATGCGATTATTTTTAAAGAATGTAGACATCTCTATTTTTAGATAGTCCAAGGCTAGTCCCATGAAACGCGACGGGATTTCTTCGGTACCGATTTCTAAAAATAGTTCTGGCATGAATTGAAATAAACCTGTTAACTGAAAAAGCAAAAGAGGCTTGGTACGAGTCTCAATTTAAATAGATTGGTCTATAAGCTCAAAAATTTGATGATAATTGAAGTTGTCTATTTATCAAGCAAAAAACAAATCACACCTTTTCTATTATTGAAAAGCCAGCAAAACTGTTTCGCTGATTTTAGTTAGGCAGGAGATTTTTTTTGTAAAGGATAAGCTATTTCCTCGCGTTGGATTAAGTATTTTTCGGCACAGAGGCGGGCGAGTTTTCTAACTCTTCCAATGTATCTAGTGCGTTCTGTGACGCTGATGGCCCCTCGAGCATCAAGCTGGTTAAACGCGTGAGAACATTTCAGAGTAAAATCATACGCGGGTAAAACTAAGTTTTTATCAAGTAGGCTAAACGCTTCAGCCTCATACATTTCGAACCACTGAAAGAAACGGTCTTTGTTTGCCGCTTCAAAATTAAAACTGGAAAACTGTTTTTCTGTTTCCAAATGAACATCACCGTATTTTACCGTGTCGTTCCATTGAAGATCATACACGTTGTCGACATTTTGTAGATACATAGCGATTCGTTCTAAGCCATAAGTTAATTCCACTGTTACGGGTGAAAGATCGATTCCTCCTACCTGCTGGAAATAAGTAAACTGGGTGATTTCCATTCCGTCCAACCATACCTCCCAGCCCAACCCCCAAGCGCCTAGCGTAGGAGATTCCCAATCGTCTTCCACAAATCGGATGTCATGCTTTATTGGATCAATTCCCAATGTGACTAGGCTGTCTAGGTAGAACTTTTGGGCCTCATCGGGAGAAGGTTTTAGAATTACCTGATACTGATAATAATGTTGTAGGCGGTTAGGATTTTTGCCATACCGGCCATCAGTGGGTCGACGGGAAGGCTCTACATAGGCTGCGCTATAGGGTTCGGGTCCAAGTACACGAAAAAATGTAGCCGGATTAAATGTTCCTGCTCCCACCTCGATATCATAAGGCTGGTGCACAACACATCCACGTGATGCCCAGTAGTTCTGCAGTGAGGTAAATACATCTTGAAATTGCATGTTTGCCTGTCGATCAAACGCTTTCAGAAATAACAGTTCACAACCTTATCATCTAACACCCAACGAGGGAAACTATTAAACTTTTCTGATAAACTACTAGCTATCGAATCTCTCCTAAGTGGAATTGAATCATGCATTGCGTTTACCGCACCGCGTCGTTGAAAGATGTTATCCGTATAATAAATTACTGCAGGAATCATACTGTAAAAAATGGCGGACTATTTGAGGTTTACCCAGATCCCGATGAAAATTTATTTATGATCGTTGTCAACTCTTGCTCCGAATCGGATTCAAAACGGCCATTTCGCCCACTAGGCGCATTTTACTGTAATTATGCTGGACCAGGAGTAATATCGATTGAGGACGAAGACCCTCATTTCGATGGAGTAAAATCTCGTAAGCGCCATGTTACTGCGATTAAGCAGGTAATCGATATTCTACTTAAGAAAGGTTTCCCCGGTGTGCACATCAGTTTTAACGATATGCCTTCTTTAAAATCTTGGGAGTAAAGTACTGGAAACAGGGATACGGCGTTAAACGTTGTAATGGATATTTGCTACTAAGCTGATTATTGGCCGATGCCCATTTCGATCAGTTGGTTCTGGTATAAAAAAAATACATGGTTAGGATGGATGGATTTTAAAACGGCGTTTTGAACCAGATCGCCCATCCGTAATTTCAAATTACTGTTGTTTGGTGTGGTCACAATGATATGGTTGGATTTATTTCCTTCGTTAAAAAAAATAATTCCCTTAATCTTGATATCTTTGATATAGCTGCTTCGGTCAGTCGCTGGTGTGGCAGGGCTATTTTTTGCCAAAGTAGTGGTGGATTGAATGAGGTTTTCTATTTCTTGGAGATCACTAGAAACTACGGGTGATGGTGCTTCCGCGGATATTGATTTAAATAATAGTTCGGAAGCAGTATTTTTTTTTGATGCTAGATTTTCGGTTGCCAGTGGTTTTGTTACCACCTGTTTGAAGAAGGTAAAAGCCTTTTCTGGTTCCCCCGTGGTCTCTTTTTCGGCGCTTGGAATTTCGGTCATGGGGACCCCTTCAAATGTGCGAGGCCTTGGCGATATTTTAGGAATTAATGTTGTTTTTTGCGCCAGTGGTTTAGTGACAGACTGGCTTGATCTTGCTGGTACTTTGTAGATTGGTATCCAATAAAAAAAAACAGTTCCCCCTACAATTAATACCCCTGTAAGCATGGCTAAGATCAGGAAAAGTCTGTGGCGTGCATTTACTAGCGCCTGGAGATGGGCTGTTTCATCTTTAAGGACCATTTCTTTGAGATCGAGTTTCTGGTCGAGAACGCTTTTTTCCTCTTCAAGTTTTTTGAGGGTTTTGAGAATAGTACTCATGGGTGAACAAGTTTTGGTGTTTGATAAATACTTGATAGGCCATAGAGCATGATCTTGCTTTCCGTGGCGAATTGGCCGTCGTCTTTAATATGGTGTTCACGTTGGAATTTAGCCACTGAAAATTGAGTCTTAGGACCATAATAAGGAGCTTCCAAACCTTGGAAAAATCCAAGAAGGCGAAGGTTTTTCTGTAACCAGATTGCTTGCTTCCCTTCAAAGCCAACTCTAAAGTTTTCTGGTAGATTTTCAAAATCTTTCCAAAGGATAATTGCTTTATGCGTCCACATAAGGTCGATTACTTTAAGGGGCATTCTAATGCGATCTACTGATCCAAATATCCCACTATCACCATTAATCGAAATTAATGAAAGGTATTTTGTCCCCTGGGCGTTAGGCAGGATAATTTCTAGGATCGCCGGATAATTGAAAGTGGAAAGTCTGTCAAAATTGGCGTTGAGATCGTATGCCAAAAGATTTTGTTCTTCTGCAATAGATTCCAGAAGGGTTCCGCCTTTGCCCTGATAAGGGGACGGGTCTATATTCCATTGTTTTAAAATCCAGTTTGTCGCTTCGAGTCGACTCTCGGTAAGAGATAAGCTTGCTAGGTAGGTCACCAGTTTATCCTGTTCCGAAATAACTAGCGGTTTAATACTAGGGATACGCCGAGACTTCGAAGGCTCAATGCTAAGTAGCTCGTCTGGAACGATTGTTTTGCTATTTTTGGAGATCAATTTCTGAGTCCCTTCAAATTCTAGGGATTTGGCTTGAGATAAATCTAATATCGGTATCTTATTTTTCAATGAATCTTGGTTATCAGGAACGATAGGATTTTCCTTTATCATTAAATTAATATCCCTTCTGACCTCCTTATCTGTGTTGAAATCTGGAAGCATAAAATGATCAATGCCAAAAAACAGAATACCCAGTGCCACCAAACCTGGAACCACACTTTTCCATAGTTTATCCATCCAAGTTGAAATTGGGGTTAGTCTGCCGACATCTTTTATTGCTGGACGAACAACCTTTGGGCTAATTTTTTTGGTATTCATCGTGTATGCGATTAATAGGGATCGATCGGAGAGAACGTTGATCATGCGTGGTATACCGTGTGAATATTTATAAATTAGCTCCATCGCAGATCGGGTGAATCGCACTCGACCCTTACCCAAAGCTACATTCACTCTGTGCTGGATGTATCCTCGGGTTTCTTCCAGATTAAGTGGTAAAAGTTCCCAACTGATAGTGATGCGCTGGCGGAGCTGACGTAATTCTTTTTTTTCCAGTAACTGATCGAGTTCTGGTTGCCCGATCAGAACAATCTGGATTAATTTTTCTGTTTCCGTTTCTAGATTCGATAGCAGGCGTAGCTGATCTAGTACCTCTACCTGAAGGGCTTGCGCCTCATCAATTATGACAACCACCCGGTGTTCTTTTTTCCTTTCACTAAGGAGAAAGGTGTTCAGTATGTCGACGAGTTTCTTTTTGCTTTCTATTTCATAAGGTAAGCCGAGCTCAGAATTTATCGCCTGCAAAAGCTCAAGTTCGTTGACTGTGGGATTAAACACATAGGCAATACTGAAATCTGTGCGCAGTTCTCGTAGGAAACTTCTACAGATCGTTGTTTTACCTGTCCCGACCTCACCGACTATTTTGAGGAATCCATTATTTTCTTGAAGGCCATATACTAGATGCGCAAGAACTTCCTTGTGTTTGGGGCTCAGGTATAGATATTTTGGGTCAGGAGTTAGGTCGAATGGTTTTTCTGAAAATCCGTAGTAGTCCTGATAAACATTTTGCCGTTTTGACTTGCTTCCACTCGATCTCTTATTGCTGTGAAGAGATAGTTTCATTTGACGCCCCGCTGCCTGTACCGAATTTGGAATCGGTTTTTCCTCCTCATCATTAACTAAACGGTTATAGACCAAGCGTTTTTTCTCATTAGATAACGTGTCGTAAGCCTCTTGTACTAAAGCGATACGTTCCTTAAGGGAGGGTTGCACTGCATAAGAAAAGTTCTCAGCTGAAGAATCGAAGAGCTGGATCATCCGTTCATAAGCTTCGTTTATTTCCTTTTGACTGGCGTCAGAACGGACGCCGAGAACTTTGTATAGGTTTTGCAGTTGAACATGGGTAGTCATAAATGGGACAGGGTTTTCCAAATAAGGTTGACTAAGGGCGAACGAGTATTAACTAGTAACCCAGGGCGGGACGAGAATGCGGTCAATGAATTGTTTTTGACAGGATTTGGGATTCTCGTCCCGTAATTCATTAATATACAAAGACTTTTATGGGATGTAAACAAAAATCCGCTACCTTGCGCAGGGCAAAAATTCCGTTCAACTTAGCACAAGAAGAGTTAAGCAAAGAGTTCGTTGTATCCTAAATTAGGAAATACTTTCCCCATAGAGATATTCTGTTTAAAACTAAAATAAATGCAAGGTAACTGTTGAGAGTTAAAGAGCTCTTCTTAATTCTTACCTAGTTAGGTAGTTTTTTCTCCTTTATCCTGCTGTTTGGTTCTGGACTTGTATCCTTAGTTTCCTGTTAAAATGTGGCCATGAATACTTTCACACTTCGTTTTCGGGCTTTGCTTCCGATGACGGATTCCGGACCTGTTGAAAACGGTCAGCTGATTATAGAACAGGGACGCATCCGAGAAATTTTTTCAAGGACAAACTTGCCAGTCGAGGGCGAGTTGATTGATTTGTCAGATTATCTTATCTTTCCCGGATTTGTTAATGCGCATTGCCATCTTTCCCATTCAGTCCTCAAGGGTCGTATTCCTCGCCATAACCGATTTACTGACTGGGCGCGTTCAATGATCGAAGAAAATGAAATGGTGAGTCAAGAAGACCGCATCATCACTCTCCACGCTCAAGCAAAGAAAATGGTGCGTTCGGGAGTAACCACTCTCGTTGATTTCATCCCCCAAGCAGAATTAGCCGTAGAATATACTATGCTCCCTTTCCGCCAGGTCTTGTTTCTTGAAGTCCTAGGATTTCTTCCATCATTAGCGATACCTATAGCAGAAGGTCTAGAGTCGTTTCTTCAACAAAACTTGAATAAGGCTAGGCTGACTAGTTGGGGGTTGGCTCCTCACGCTCCTTATTCCGTTTCACCAAGGCTGTTTCGTGAGGTCAAACGATTAGCCGATCATTACAAGTGTCCGCTATCATGCCATGTGGCAGAGTTCCCCGAAGAACTGCAACTTCTTAAAGATGGGACTGGTGATATGAAATCTCTTCTTATCGAACTCGGAATGTATGATGACGCTTGGAACCCGCCAGCTATGAGTCCAACACGATATCTAGATTCATTGGGAGTGCTCGATTCTCTTGTTGCAGTTCATTTAAACTTTGTGGAAGCTGATTTCGATCTATTAAAATTTAGGAAGGCTAGAGCTATATTCTGCCCGCAAAGCACACGTTGGTTTAGGCGCGAGAAGTACATGCCAGTCAGAGATCTACTTGATCGTAAAATTTTAGTTGGCTTGGGAACAGACTCTCTGGCAAGTAACGAGTCATTAAATTTTCTTGATGAAATACGTGTGGCGGAAGAAATGCTAGTAGGCGTATCACGACAAGAACTTCTTCGTATGGCTACACGAGGGGGTGCAGAGGCAGTTGGTATGAACTGTGGCGTGATAGAAAAAGGCAGACCCGCAGATTTAGTGGGATTTCGAGTTCGAGAGCAATCCGACGATTGGTATAGTGTCCCGTTTGAATCAGGGCGAAGCGAGGCAGATTTCGTGATGATTGATGGGAAAAAAGTTTTTTGATAAGAGCTCTCTTTAGTTTCTAAGAGAATGTTGAGTAGGTTTTAAATACTATTAAAACTAATCGGCCCCCACTTCTTTAAGATGGTCTTAATACAGTCGATTTTTAAAAACCCCTTTTATCTAAAGATTTATCAATAGAAAACCGAAAAATTTAGAGTGGCTTTGATGGGTGGAGTGTGCCCTTGCTTGATTAGTTTAAATTTTTTGTGAGATTATGCTTCAGATAAGAATTGGCATTTTGTTGATTTTATTCTTGGTTTCTCTGTCAGGTTGTTGGTTGAAGGGCACGGGAAATTCCAGCATGGCATTCAAGCGAATCACACCAAAGATGGAAAAACAGATGGAGTACCTTCTTAGCAAAGGTTGTGATGAAGAGTATCATTATCTTGATCCGGAGATAGCGATGTTGTATTCCCTTCTTCCTGGCGGGGGTCAATTTTATACAGGTGAGGGAAAAAAGGGAATTCTTTATCTTTTGTCTACACCGCTCATTTTCCCCTACCTCACGTCATTCAAAGATGCCCAGAACTCAGTTGATTATTATAACTTTAAATATACGATCAAGTTTTGCGCCCACAAACTTGGTTTATTTTCAAAAACGAAGCGATAGAATATCGTAATCCCTAAAAGGCCTTAATAGTCACAATAAGGAATTTAATCCCTCCGCCTAAATTGCTTCGCTCTTGGATAAAACTGAGGCTTTATAAAACAATGTCTTAGGGGCACTTGGGGGAGTTGGAAAAAAAGAAAACCCTTTTTTTAAAAAAAAGCAAAAAAAAATTAAAATTTTTCTATAAAATTTGGCATGTAAATGATAGAATTGTGCCACCTGGGGATTTTCACCTCATATCCTATTTGTAATTCAAACCCTTTTATTTATTTACTTAAAACTTTCTATTTATATGGCTTTTGTGGTTGACAGGCCTTAAGGAAGCTTTGTAGTATAAACGTTTTTTCTTTGCTGGGCTGGCGTAGCTCAGTTGGTAGAGCAGCTGATTTGTAATCAGCAGGTCGGGGGTTCGAGTCCCTTTGCCAGCTCCACCTAAATTGGCATGATTGGAAGGAAAACCTTAAGTTTATTGGCGCCCCGTTGCGGGCGGTTGTTCTTCAGGTATTGCCGTCTGGTGGCGGAGGATGTAATTTTCAGCCGTCCTCCTATTAGTGCGGGGAGGTTCCCGAGTGGCCAAAGGGAACAGACTGTAAATCTGTCGGCTCAGCCTTCGGAGGTTCGAATCCTCCCCTCCCCATTTCACTTGTTTGTTTTGGGGCAATGCGGGAATAGCTCAGTTGGCTAGAGCGTCAGCCTTCCAAGCTGAGGGTCGCGGGTTCGAGTCCCGTTTCCCGCTCCACCCTGATTGGTGAAGGTGGGAATTGGGTTTGTCAATTTGGATTAGACGCCCACGTAGCTCAGGGGTGGAGCACTTCCTTGGTAAGGAAGAGGTCATCGGTTCAATTCCGATCGTGGGCTTTTTCCCTTTGCTTGTTTTGGTGTGGCCGACTTTTCGGTGATGTTATTTGAGGTGCAAGGTTTTTAGGTCGGGTATTCTGAAGAATTCAATTTGGGTTTAAAATATTATGAGGGATATTATTCAATTGGCTTGTACGGAGTGTAAGCGTAGAAATTACTCAACAACCAAGAATAAAAAACTAACTACTCAGCGATTGGAGTTTAAAAAGTATTGCAGGTTTTGTAGAAAACATATCCTCCACAAGGAAACCAAGTAGGACGAAGACTAGCTTGTGCTGGTGTATGGGAAGCTAGGGAGCGAACTTGGTATCCAGACCGGTTTTGAGCTTATACTTATTATAATATTTTTAGCCGCTTTGGGATTCGAATAGGCCAGTAGCTCTAATGGCTAGAGCGCCGGACTCCAAATCTGGTGGTTGGGGGTTCGAATCCCTCCTGGCCTGTATTGAAACATGGACGGGTTAAAGTGATTATTGATGATAACTAAGGCGATTCAATTTTTGTCGGAGGTTAAGAGCGAAGTTAACAAGGTTACTTGGCCTTCTAAGAAAGAGGCCATGGGGGGGACAGCTGTGGTGCTGGTTGTGGTGTTTGTTATGGCGGTGTTCCTGGGACTCGTAGACGTGCTTTTGTCTAAAATTGTGGAAGTTCTCCTGAATGTTTGAAGTTGAGGAAAATCGATTGTGAGCAAGAATTGGTATGTGATCCACACGTATTCTGGTTTTGAGCAAAAAGTAAAAACGAGCCTTGAGGAACAGTTCGCTCGTTCTGAGAGTAAGGAAAATCTCGGGGAGATAGTTATTCCCACGGAAGAGGTTGTTGAAGTTCGTAAGGGCAAAAAGAAAATTTCTTCAAGAAAGTTTTTCCCCGGATATATCCTGATTAATGTCGAAATGACACAGGATATCTGGTACATGATCAAGAACACTTCAAAGGTTACGGGTTTTCTTGGTGGAGGTGGAACGCCTGTCCCATTGCCGGAAGAAGAAGTTCAGTTGATTATGGGGCAGATGAGGGGGGAATCAGCGCGGCCTAAGCCAAAGTTTTCTTTTGAAAAGGGTGAAGATGTTCGCGTGATAGACGGTCCTTTTGTCAACTTTAACGGTGTTGTAGAAGAAGTTAATGAAGATAAGGGCAAAGTTAAGGTGATGGTTTCCATTTTTGGTCGGGCAACTCCAGTTGAATTGGAATTTCCGCAGATCGAGCTCGTTTAAAAGATGCAAGTCGTTTAACTAAAGAAAAGTTTAGAAAGGAACCAACGTGGCAACGAAAACAGCGGAATCCCTAATAAAGTTGCAGATTCCTGCTGGCCAAGCGACTCCGTCGCCACCAGTCGGACCCGCTCTAGGTCAGCATGGAGTCAATATAATGGATTTTTGTAAGGCTTTTAATGCGGCAACTCAGGGAAAGGAGGGGATGATTATCCCTGTGGTCATTTCTGTTTACAAGGACCGAACTTTTTCTTTTATTACAAAATCACCGCCTGCCGCGGTTCTTCTTAAGCAGGCTGCAGGTATTGCCAAGGGTTCCTCTAACCCTAGCCGCGAATTTGTAGGTACTGTTAGTAATGATCAGATCAGGGAGATAGCCCAGACTAAAATGGAAGATCTGAATGCGAATAGCGTCGATCAGGCGATGCAGATTATTAAGGGTTCTGCGAAAAGCATGGGTCTTACGGTTGAGGGTTAATTAAGAGAAGATAGCTATGGCAAAACTAGGTAAAAGAATCAGAGCAGCGCTTGAGAAGCTGGAGCCTTTTAAAGAATATCCACTCGATGAAGCTGTAAAGTTGGCAAAGGAAACAGCGCGGACCAAGTTTGACGAGTCGGTAGATGTTGCGGTGCGTTTGGGTGTGGACTCTCGTAAAGCAGATCAAAATATTCGCGGAAGTGTTTTGCTCCCAAAGGGAACAGGAAAAAAATTTCGCATACTGGTGTTCGCAAAAGGTGAAAAGGAAGCCGAGGCTAGGAAGGCTGGTGCGGAGTTTGTTGGTGGCGAAGACCTCATGAAAAAAATTCAAGATGGTTGGTTGGGGTTCGACCGTGTTGTGGCCACGCCAGATATGATGGGTGTGGTTGGAAGGTTGGGTAAGATTCTGGGTCCCCGTGGGATGATGCCTAACCCAAAAACAGGAACGGTTACTTTTAATATCAAAGAGGCGATTAATGAGATTCAGGCAGGGAAAGTTGATTTCCGAGTTGATAAAACAGGGATCGTCCACGCTCCAGTTGGCAAAGTCAGTTTTTCCGCAGAGGACTTAGCGGAGAACTTCGATGCTTTGATGGCGGCCCTGATTCGTTTAAAGCCTACATCAAGCAAAGGTAAGTATGTGAAAGGCGTTTCCCTGTCCTCCACTATGGGGGCTGGAATCAGGGTTGCTTATACGCCCAACTAATGAGTGAGTATTCGTTGGGCTTGGATTGATGGTTTATTTGGACGGATAATAATTTTGAGTTGAGTCGATTTGTTTTATAGAGAGGTTGTTCGGTGGCGAATCCAGTAAAAGTTGGGGCTGTAAAGGAATTGCAGGATATTTTCTCTAAGGCTAAGTCTGCTGTGGTGGCCAATTATCAGGGAATAGACGCGCAAGGGATCACGGCATTACGTGTTCACATGAGAAGTCGCTCTGTGGACTTTCGCGTTGTAAAAAATACTCTGGCTCGCAGGGCCGTGAAAGATACGGCCCTTGAAGTTTTGGCTGAAGACTTTAAAGGTCCGATTTCATTAGTGGTTGGTTTTGATGACGCAGTCGCCCCTGCTAAGGCGCTGGCTGACTTTGCCAAGTCCGGCGCACCTAAAACACCCGATGTTATTTGTGGCGTAGTCGGAGGAAAAAAGATTTCTTCTGAGGAAGTGCAGGCACTTGCAAACCTGCCTTCACGCGAAGAGTTAATTTCGCAAATGTTATCCGTTTTTCAAGGGCCGACAACAAATTTTGCTGGAGTGCTCTCTTCTTTGCTCCGCAAGCTTGTCGGCACGCTCGATGCGATTAAAGAGAAGAAATGATCTATCTAACGGGTCGTGTTCCTACTCCACAGAGAAGGCGAGACAGGTTTGAAAATTGTTAATCTGACGAAATAGGTTTGAATTTATAAAGTGCATTTTTTTATTTGAAAGGAGGTCGTGATGGCCGTCGCAAAAGAAGATGTAATTTCCTTTATTGACAACATGACCGTGTTGGAAATGTCGGAGTTTGTGAAAGAATTAGAGGAGAAATACGGAGTCACCGCTGCCGCGCCGACAGTCGCTGTTGCTGCTGCTCCAGATGCTGTTGCTGCAGAAGAAAAAACAGAGTTTGACGTTGTTCTCGCTGCAGTGGGAGACAAGAAAATCCAAGTAATAAAAGAAGTTCGTGCAATAACAGGTTTAGGGTTAAAAGATGCCAAGGATTTGGTTGAGGCTGCGCCGAAGCCTATTAAGGAAGGTGTAAAAAAAGAAGAAGCTGATGAGATTAAACAGAAGATTGAGGCGGTGGGTGCAACTGTCGAAGTGAAGTAGCGCCGTTCATTGTGGTTGTTTCATTTTCGTCTAATTAAATAGCTACTCTTTTTTCTCCTTTAAAATAAGGCTGGATGAGCATGTCAAAAATCCGTTCTCAGCAACGTGGTATACGAAGTTTAATAACCAGGCAAAATTTTTCCCGCATACCCCAGGCTATAGATATTCCCAATCTCATTGAGATTCAAAAGAAATCATTCGAATACTTCATCCAAAATAAAACGGCTCCTAAGGATCGTATTGTCAAAGGATTAGAAGAGGTGTTTCGTGATGTGTTTCCGATTATGGATTTAAATATAAATGCTCGAATCGAATATGTCGGGTACGAGGTAGGAATTTGGGAGAGTGATGGTGAAGAGTATGGGGGGTTGGCTGGGCCAGGTATAATCTGTGATGAAACTGGACACGAAGTTATTTACAAAGAAAAATATAAACTTAGCGAGTGCCGCAATAAAGGTCTGACTTGTTCTGATCCCATAAAAATAATGGTTCGTTTGGTGTTGTTTGACCGTGAAGCGGTTGATATCAATGCTAAGACATTAAATGATTTACTGGGAAAACATATCGTAGAGGATCTGAAGCACCCGAAAACTGGTAAGGTGCTTTTCCCTGCGCGTACACAAATCACACCTGATGTGGTTAAGGTGATTCGGGATGAAAAAGTCCCCCAGGTGGTTAGCAACGCTGTCCGAGAAGTTAAAGAGCAGAAAATATTCTTGGGTGAAATGCCAATGATGACGCCAAATGGGACTTTTATGATCAATGGTGTTGAGCGGGTTATTGTAAGTCAGATGCACCGTTCTCCAGGTGCCTTCTTCTCCCATGACAAAGGAAAATCTCACGCTAGTGGGAAAATTCTTTATTCTGCTAGAATTATTCCTGATCGAGGTTCGTGGATCGACTTTGATTTTGATATCAAGGATATTCTTTATGTAAAGATTGATCGTAGAAGGAAAGTTCCTGCGACTGTTTTGCTTCAGGCTTTTGGTATGGAGATTAAGGAGATTCTTAAAACTTTTTATAAGATTGAAACAATCACCTTATCTCTTAAGGATAAACGAGTTTTTGCTTCCAGTAAGGGCCTGTTGGTTGGGTGTAAGGTCTTGGAAGATATCATTGACCCCAAGACCGATGAAGTTGTGGTTAAGGCAAATAAAAAGGTTGTTCCAGCGGCGCTTCGTAAGCTACATCGCATGTCTAAATCGGTCAAGGTAGAGATAGACCCGGAAGGTCTAATTGGCTGTTATCTGTTTGATGAGATAATAGACGAGGAAACTGGAGAGGTGTTCGCCGAAACAAACCAAGTGGTAACGGAAGAAATTCTAGAGTTTCTTTTCAAGAATAGAAATACTGCAATCAAGATTCTCCATGTAGATGATGAGCTTCTTGATACCTCTATCCGAGATACCGTGGCAGTGGCCAAAATTGATAACCAGGTGGACGCGATCCGTGAAATATATAAACGTCTTCGACCTGGGGATCCGCCAACACCAGAAATAGCGAAATCCCTTTTCTGGAATCTTTTCTTTAACCCAAAGCGTTACAATCTTTCTATTGTGGGACGTATTAAACTTAATCAGAAGTTTGGGCTAGATAGTCCTATCGAAAACCGATTGTTATCAAAGGACGATCTTGTGGCCGTGGTTAAGTGTCTGGTCGACTTGAGAAATGGAATCGGTACAGTTGATGATATTGATCATTTGGGTAACCGTCGTGTAAGAGCCGTGGGAGAATCCCTTGAAAACCAGTTTCGGATCGGGCTTGTTAGGATGGAGCGCGCGATTATTGAACGTATGTCCATTCAGGACTTAGATGTCTCGATGCCGCACGACCTTATTAATTCAAAGCCAGTAACTGCTTCTATAAAAGAATTTTTTGGGAGTAGTCAGTTATCGCAATTTATGGATCAGACAAACCCTTTGTCGGAGATCACCCACAAACGCCGTCTTAGCGCTTTGGGGCCTGGTGGTCTGACACGTGAACGCGCTGGTTTTGAGGTTCGGGATGTTCACCCAACTCACTACGGGCGTGTTTGTCCCATCGAAACTCCGGAGGGTCCGAACATTGGTCTTATTGCGTCGTTAAGCACCTATGCTAGAGTTAACGATTACGGATTTATTGAGACGCCTTACAGAAAAGTCTCTAAAGGATTGGCTTTAGACGAGATTGAGTTCCATACTGCGATGGTTGAAGATAAATATGTTATAGCGCAGGCTAATGCAGCGCTAGATAAAAACAATAAGTTTCAGGAAAAAATTGTGTCGGCCCGCCAGGGTGGAGATTTTATTTTGTCCCAAAGTGACAAAATAGATTTCATGGATGTTTCTCCAAAGCAGCTTATCAGTGTAGCCGCGTCCCTTATTCCGTTTCTGGAAAACGACGACGCTAACCGAGCATTGATGGGTTCCAACATGCAACGGCAGGCGGTGCCGCTGGTTCAACCTAAAGCCCCACTGGTGGGAACCGGTATGGAAGCGATCGTGGCGCATGATTCCGGAGCGGTCATAATTGCTGAAAATGATGGTGAGGTTATTAGTGCCGATGCGACACGCATTGTGATCCGCAACAATACGGACAAGGTGCCGGCTCAAAAGGAAAAACGCCGTGCTTACCTTGACTCAAAAGTGGATATCTATACCTTAGCTAAATACCAAAGGTCAAACCAAAATACTTGTGTTAACCAGAGGCCTTTGGTGGCTTCGGGTCAGAGTGTTAAGGGGGGTCAGGTTATTGCCGACGGTCCTTCGACTGAACAGGGTGAACTTGCTTTGGGGCGAGATGCGCTGGTCGCGTTTATGCCCTGGGATGGATACAACTTTGAGGACGCAATTATCGTCAGTGAAAAATTGGTGAAAGAGGATGTCTATACTTCCATCCATATAGAAGAATTTAATGTGGAGGCTCGGGATACTAAGCAGGGCAAGGAAGAAATTACTCGGGATATCTCCAATGTGGGAGAAGAGGCACTGAAGAACCTCGATGAAAGCGGGATTATCCGTGTTGGTGCAACGATAAAACCAAACGATATTCTTGTAGGTAAGATAACGCCGAAAGGTGAAACTCAGTTGAGTCCAGAAGAAAAACTTCTTAAAGCAATTTTTGGAGAAAAGGCAGGAGATGTGCGTGATACCTCTTTGAGGGTCCCACCGGGCATACATGGGACGGTGATTGATGTAAAGGTTTTTTCTCGAAAAGGCGCTGATAAGGATGCCCGGGCTCTCGCTATTGAAGAAGAAGAGGCGGTCTGCATCGAAAAGGATTTTAACGACGAAATTCAAATTATCAAAAGTGAAACGGAAAAACGGATTTGTTCTTCGTTGTTGGGGAAAAGGGTTAGTAAGTCGACAACAATAGGTCGCGTTAGTTTCAAAAAAGGGGAAGTTCTCCAAGGAGACGTTCTTGATAAATTGAGGTCCAAGGATTTGGTTCAGATTCCAGCCGATGACGTTTTTCAGGAAGAGCTTCAGGAGTTGGAGGGAAGTTGTGTGGAGCAGATAAAAATTCTGAAATCCATGATGAAAGAGAAAATCAACCAGTTGCAAAAGGGAGATGAGTTGTCACCAGGTGTGATCAAATTAGTCAAAGTTTTTCTTGCTATGAAGCGCAAACTCCAAGTTGGTGATAAGATGGCTGGTCGTCATGGAAACAAAGGTGTTGTGTCTACCATAGTTCCTGAAGAAGACATGCCATATCTTGAAGATGGAACGCCAATTGAGATCATACTTAATCCTCTCGGTGTGCCATCGCGTATGAATGTAGGGCAGATTTTGGAAACCAATTTGGGTATGGCCGCACGAGCAGTCGGTAGACATATGGCAACCCCGGTTTTTGACGGAGCTAAGGAAGAGGAGGTTCGGGCCCTGCTTGAAGGCACGGAGTTTTCTCCTACTGGCGAAGAAGTGTTGCGTGATGGTCGTACAGGAAATCCATTCCGACAAAAAGTGATGACTGGTTATATATATATTCTCAAGCTCCATCATTTGGTTGATGATAAGATCCACGCCCGTTCAACAGGTCCTTACTCGCTCGTGACTCAGCAACCATTGGGCGGAAAGGCACAGTTTGGGGGACAGAGACTTGGTGAGATGGAAGTGTGGGCACTGGAGGCCTATGGTGCCGCATACACTTTGCAGGAGATGTTGACGGTAAAATCAGATGATGTGGAAGGGCGCAAACGTATGTACGAAGCGATTGTTAAAGGAGACACCAATTTATTTCCTAGTCTTCCAGAGTCATTCAACGTCCTGGTTAAGGAACTGCAAAGTTTAGCCATAGATGTGGAGCTTATAGAGTCCAAGTGAGTTGCTTGCTGGATCGAATTGTGGTTGAACTGTTTTAAGATAGCTTAACTTTAAACATTATTATAAGGAGATGCTCCTGGTGGATAGCTTAACATTATTCGATAAGCCTAAAAATCCAGTTTCGTTTGATGCTATGAGAGTTCGACTTGCCTCGCCAGACAAAATCCGTTCTTGGTCTTACGGGGAAGTCAAGAAGCCGGAAACCATCAACTACCGCACCTTTAAACCGGAGCGAGATGGATTGTTCTGCGCTAAAATTTTTGGCCCCGTTAAAGACTGGGAATGCAATTGTGGTAAGTATAAACGCATGAAGCATAAGGGGGTTGTTTGCGAAAAATGCGGTGTTGAGGTCATCCTTTCTAAGGTTCGCCGTGAAAGAATGGGTCATATTGAGTTAGCCAGTCCAGTTGCTCATATCTGGTTTTTTAAGGGACTTCCTAGTCGTATCGGCCATTTGTTAGACATCACTCTTAAAGATTTAGAACGCATTATTTATTTTGAAAATTACGTTGTAACGGACCCTGGAGAATCAGACCTAAAACCTGGACAGCTTTTAAGTGAAGAGGAATTTCGGGAAGTAGAGATGGAGTTCCCTGATACTTTTAAGGCTATGATTGGTGCTGAGGCTATTGAAAAAATGCTTAGTGCTATGGATCTCGAAACCGAATCGGTTCGTCTTAAAGCAGAAGCACTCGTTACCAAATCAGTGATGAATAAACGCAAAATTTCCAAGCGGCTTAAAATTATAGAGGCATTTCGTAAATCAGGAAATAAACCCGAGTGGATGATTCTTAAAGTGGTGCCTGTTATTCCTCCGGAATTGAGACCTTTGGTTCCATTAGATGGTGGTCGATTTGCTACGTCAGACTTGAACGACTTGTACCGCAGGGTTATTAACAGAAATAATCGGTTGAAGCGACTGCAGGAGTTGAAAGCCCCACAAATTATTATTCGTAACGAAAAGCGAATGTTGCAAGAAGCGGTCGCTGCCTTGTTTGATAATGGTCGAAGGGGGCGAACACTTCGTGGAACAAATAAAAGGCCATTAAAGTCTCTCAGTGACATGCTTAAAGGTAAGCAGGGGAGGTTTCGTCAGAACCTATTGGGTAAGCGCGTCGATTACTCTGGCCGGTCCGTAATTGTGGTTGGACCTCAGCTACAGTTTCACCAATGCGGATTGCCAAAGAAAATGGCGTTGGAATTGTTTAAGCCGTTCATTTTTAATCGTCTGGAAGAAAAAGGGTACGCTACGACAATTAAGACCGCAAAAAAAATGGTAGAACAGGAGCGCGCCGAAGTTTGGGAGGTTCTTGAGGAAGTGGTCAAAGGCCACCCGATTTTTTTAAACCGAGCACCTACTTTGCATCGGCTAGGATTTCAGGCATTTGAACCTGTTCTTATTGAAGGTAAGGCTATCCAGGTTCATCCGTTAGTATGTACTGCTTTTAACGCTGATTTTGATGGTGATCAGATGGCTGTCCATGTGCCGCTTTCAATGGAGGCTCGGGTAGAGGCTAAACTTCTTATGCTATCTTCAAACAATGTTCTTTCTCCCTCTAATGCCAAGCCTATTGCCGTTCCATCACAAGATATTGTTTTGGGGTGTTATTATATGACTAAGGTTCGCGGCGGTGTGCCAGGGGAAGGGAAGGTGTTTTCTTCTCCTAAAGAAGTTATCGCCGCTTACGACGCCGATGTAGTAGATTTGCAGGCGGGTGTTATGGTTCGAGTAGAAGGAGAGCTTGTTCAGACAACAACAGGCCGCATTATATTAGGCGAGGTCTTGCCGAAGGAAATACCCTTCTCTTTGGTTAACCAGTTGATGGATAAAAAGGCTCTATCAGAGTTGATAGCGAAATCATTTTTGTGTGCGGGTAGTGAGAAAACTGTTGCCCTTCTGGATTCAGTTAAGTCTCTCGGGTTCAAATATGCTACGGAAGCAGGGCTGACCATTTCTATTGATCAGATGCGCATCCCTAAGACCAAGTTACAGATGGTAGATAAAACGCATGAAGAAGTTCTTAAGGTTTATAAGCAGTATAGGGATGGGCTTATTACTAATGGTGAGCGTTATAACAAGGTGATTGATATCTGGGCGCATATTACAGAAAGGGTTTCAGAGGAAATGTTTAATGAGCTAGAGGGTGAGGACGAACAAATCGTATCAGGGGACAGGAATGAGGATTTTAACTCCATCTTCATTATGGCTGATTCAGGTGCGCGTGGCAGTGCCCAGCAACTTCGTCAGCTTGCAGGTATGCGCGGTTTGATGGCTAAGCCCTCTGGAGAAATAATCGAAACCCCTATCACTGCTAACTTTAAAGAAGGGTTGTCAGTTCTTCAGTACTTTATTTCTACCCACGGTGCGCGTAAAGGCCTGGCCGATACTGCACTCAAAACAGCAAACTCTGGGTATCTTACCCGACGCCTTGTTGATGTAGCGCAAGATATTATTATTCAGGAAGAAGATTGTGGGACTCTCCGAGGAGTCGAGATGTCGGCCTTGGTCGATGCTGGAGAAGTTATTCAGCCTCTTGGTGATCGTATTCTTGGACGAGACGCTTTAGAAGATGTTATTGACCCGTTTAATGGCGATGTTTTGGTTAAAGCAAATGGCATGATCAATGAGTCTATCGTAGAGGCAATCGAGAATGCAGGTATCGAGACCGTGAAAATAAGGTCCAATCTCACCTGTGAATCGAGACAGGGTTTGTGTGTGAAATGTTATGGCCGCAATATGGCCACTTTGGACTGGGTCGAAATTGGTGAACCTGTTGGTGTTATTGCCGCACAGTCTATTGGGGAACCTGGGACCCAGTTGACAATGCGTACTTTTCACATTGGTGGGACCGCTAGTCGTGTGGTTGAGCAAACCACATTGCAAACAAAAAAAGGTGGTCTCGTAAAGTACGCTGGGCTACGTACTCTTAAAAATCAGCGTGGTGAAAATATCGTTATGAATCGGAACGGGGCTATTATTATTCAGGATGAGAGTGGTCGTGAGAAAGAAAAGTACGCCGTCCAATATGCTGCTCATCTTAAGGTTAATGATGCGCAGGAGGTTCAGCCAGGCCAAACTCTGGTTGAATGGGATCCTTACACCAATTCGATACTTACCGAAGTTGGTGGAACTGTCGCCTTTGGCGATGTGGTCGAGGGTGTGACCATGAAAGAAGATTTCGACGAGATAACGGGGTTGTCCACTAAGGTAATCATTAGTCATCGTGACGAAAAAAAACAACCGCGTATTTCTATTAAGGATGAGAAGGGAGAGACTATTCGGCGCTATCTTTTACCAGCAGGAGCACACATTGGTGTTTCTGAGGGTGACATGATCAATGCGGGTGATTTGGTGGTCAAGATACCGCGAGAGAGCGCGAAAACCAAAGATATTACAGGTGGTTTACCCCGCGTAGCAGAATTATTTGAGGCGCGAAAGCCCCATGAGCAGGCGACAATTACGGAAATTTCTGGAAAGGTTAAGTACGGCGGTTTTGTTAAGGGGATGCGACAGGTATTTGTTGTAAGCGATTCAGGTGAAGAATGCGAGTACCTTATCCCGCGAGGCAAACACATCAATGTTCACGAAGGCGATGATGTAGTTGCTGGTGAAGCACTGATGGATGGTGCGAGCAATCCACATGATATTCTTCGAGTGCTTGGTGAAAACGCATTACAATATTATCTTGTTAACGAAGTACAAGAAGTTTATCGCCTACAGGGCGTTACCATTAACGACAAACACATCGAAGTTATTGTCCGACAGATGCTGCGTCACCTGATTATTGAGGATGTTGGAGACACGCAGTTTTTGCTCGGAGAACAGGTCACCAAAAAAATCTTTAATGAGGTAAATCAGGAAGCAATTAAAAATAAGAAAAAACCTGCCAAAGGGGCAGCTGTTTTGCTCGGTATAACAAAGTCATCCCTTAGCACTGAGAGTTTTATTTCTGCGGCATCGTTCCAGGAAACAACGCGTGTCCTTACCGAGGTAAGTGTGAGTGGAAAACAAGATAATCTGATCGGGTTGAAAGAAAATGTCATAATGGGTAAGTTGATCCCTGCGGGAACCGGTTGCCGGGCATATTCTGGAATCCGCATTGAAGAGCCAGAATTAGAGGATGAAGAAAGCCAAATAGAATCTGAAGAGGTCGTACTCGCAGCGGAATAAGGTGAGTTTATTCAAACTTATTTTTACCTTGACTCAGCCCGAATCGGTGTTAGAATCATCAGCTTTTCATATCCTGTTTAGTAAAGATCCAAGCCCTTAAATTTTTTGGTTTGGTTTCCTATAGGCCCTTAATAATCATAAGGCTGCCTTATGGAGAGGAGTGGTCTGTGCCAACAATAAATCAGTTAGTTAGGTCAGGGCGTAAGACCCCAGTCAAGAAAACTGCTAGTGCTGCGTTAAAATCGTGTCCACAAAAAAGGGGTGTTTGTGTTCGTGTTTACACATCAACTCCTAAAAAACCTAATTCTGCATTGCGGAAAGTAGCTCGTGTGAGGTTGACCAACGGAATGGAGGTTACCACTTATATTCCAGGGGTTGGGCACAACCTCCAGGAGCATTCAATAGTCATGATCCGAGGAGGGCGTGTTAAGGATCTTCCTGGAGTTCGGTACCATGTGGTGCGAGGAAGTCTTGATACTCTTGGTGTAGATGGTCGAATGCAGAGTCGGTCCAAGTACGGGACCAAGCGGCCTAAAAAGTAAGTGATATAAAAAATGGCTCGAAGAAGAGAAGCAGAAAAAAGAAAGATTTTGCCGGACCCAAAGTTCAACGATGTCCTGGTTGCCCGCTTTATAAACAGTCTTTTGAAGCAAGGTAAGAAGAGTATCGCGGAGGGCATTTTCTATGGTGCGTTAGATACCGTGGGTGAAAGAACCAAGGAAGATCCAATTAAGGTATTTAAGAAAGCTATAGAAAACGTTGCCCCTCATTTAGAGGTAAAATCGCGTAGGGTGGGTGGTGCCACATATCAGGTTCCAGTTGAAGTTAGGGATGGTCGTCGTGTTGCTTTGAGTATACGCTGGATGATCCAAAACGCCAAGGGACGATCCGGACGTTCAATGGCCGATAAGCTTACGGGAGAAATTGTTGATGCCTACAATAACGTGGGAGGGTCTATTAAGAAGAAGGAGGATGTCCATCGAATGGCAGAAGCCAATAAAGCTTTCGCTCATTACAGGTGGTAGAAGGCCCACATGAGTAAAAAAATAGATCTAAATAAAATTAGGAATATAGGAATTATCGCCCATATTGATGCTGGTAAGACCACTACGACGGAACGTGTTCTTTACTACACGGGCCGCAGTCACAAGATTGGTGAGGTTCATGATGGAAATGCCACGATGGACTGGATGGAGCAGGAACAGGAGCGCGGAATTACTATTACATCGGCGGCGACCACCTGTTTCTGGCAAGGTTACCAGATCAATGTGATTGATACTCCGGGCCATGTTGACTTTACAGCTGAGGTAGAGCGGTCGCTACGGGTCCTTGATGGCGCAATCGGAGTTTTTTGTGCAGTTGGAGGTGTTGAGCCCCAGTCTGAAACCGTATGGCGTCAAGCTAGTAAATACAAAGTTCCAAGGATCGGATTTGTTAATAAAATGGATCGTTCGGGAGCCGATTTTTTGAATTGTGTTAAGCAGATGGATGAAAGGCTTAATGCTCACCCTGTAGCTTTACAACTGCCTATTGGGGCGGAGGCCGACTTTAAGGGTATTATTGATTTGATTACAATGAAGGCCAACCTCTACAGTGACCAATATGACAAAGGTGAGAAGTATGAAGTCGTGGATATCCCGGAAGATTGTCGGGAGTTGGCAGAAGAGTATAGAGAAAAATTAGTAGAAGCGGTTTCTGACATAAGTGAGCCCATCATGGAAAAATTTCTGGCGGGTGCAGAGGTGTCAGAGGAAGAGATCACCTCGGCAGTGCGAAAGGGAGCGGTAGAGCTCAAAATAACTCCTATTTTATGTGGTGCGGCATTTAAGAACAAGGGTGTGCAGCAGTTGCTAGATGCCGTTGTGGCAATTCTCCCTTCCCCTCTAGACGTCCCTCCTATTCAAGGCACTCACCCTGATACAGAGAAGAAAATTTTTAGAAAATCTGAAAGCAGTGAGCCGCTGTCAGCTTTGGCGTTCAAAATAATGACAGATCCCTTCGTGGGTCAACTAGCTTTTGTCAGAGTTTATTCAGGCGAGTTGAAAAGTGGATCTTATGTGTATAACTCTACCACCAATAAGCGGGAGAGGGTGGGGCGATTGCTTCGAATGCATTCCAATAAACGGGAAGAGATCACCTCCGTGGGTGCGGGGGATATCGGTGCGGTTATCGGGCTTAAAAAAACATTCACAGGAGACACTCTTTGTCAGCAAGAAAAGCCTGTCATTCTGGAGTCAATAGTTTTTCCGGAGCCAGTCATCTCTGTGGCTATTGAACCGAAAACTAAGGCTGAACAAGAAAAACTTTCAGATTGTATGGTTAAGTTGCTACAAGAGGACCCAACCTTCAGTGTGAAGGTTGATGCGGAAACGAACCAAACAGTAATTTCCGGTATGGGAGAACTGCATTTGGATATCCTGGTCGATCGGATGCGGCGTGAATTTTCTCTCGATGTAAATGTCTCCAAGCCGCAAGTTGCTTATAAAGAGACTATAAGAAAAGTAGTTAAGCATGAGGTTAGGTATGCCAAACAGACTGGTGGGCGGGGGCAGTTTGCTCAGGTGGAGATCGAGGTGGAGCCACGCGAAGCCGGAACCGGGTTTAAATTCATTAGCAAAATTGTAGGTGGTGCGGTTCCTAAGGAGTATATTCCCGCAGTTGAAAAGGGAGTTAAAGAGGCTATGGAACGTGGCATCATGTGTGGCTATAACATGGTTGATACTCAGGTAACCTTGTTGGATGGAGGGTTTCATGAGGTCGACTCCTCTGAGATGGCTTTTAAAATAGCTGGTTCCATGGCACTGAAGGCGGCTAGTCTTAAGGCTAACCCGGTATTGTTGGAGCCAGTAATGGATGTGGAAGTTGTGACACCTGAGGAGTTTATGGGCGATGTTATCGGTAACCTAAACTCTAAGCGTGGAAAGGTCAAGGAACTTAGTGATAGAGCTGGTGCGAAGGTAATTCGAGCGGATGTTCCTTTGTCGGGAATGTTCGGATATTCGACTGATCTGAGGTCTGCCACTCAAGGTCGGGCTAACTTTTCCATGGAGTTCGCAAAGTATAAGGCTGTTCCCGCTATGGTTGCAGAGGAGCTAATTGCAAAAGCAACGGGACATAAACAATTAGCAGTTGAAATATAAAAATGATTATAAAACATTCTTGGAGTAAAACCAGATGGCAAAAGAAAAATTTGTCCGAGATAGACCACATTTAAACGTTGGAACGATTGGCCACGTGGATCATGGCAAGACAACCCTGACGGCTGCCATTACCGAGGTGCTTTCTAAAAAAGGCCTCGCTGAAACAATTGCGTTTGATCAGATTGATAAAGCGCCAGAGGAAAAAGAACGCGGCATTACTATTGCTATTGCTCACGTGGAATATAACACCGAAAACCGTCACTATGCGCACGTTGATTGTCCTGGTCACGCTGACTACGTTAAAAATATGATTACGGGTGCAGCGCAGATGGATGGCGCGGTTATTGTTGTTAGTGCTTCTGATGGTCCAATGCCGCAAACTCGAGAGCATATTTTGCTTGCCCGTCAGGTGGGTGTTCCTAAGATTATCGTGTTTATGAATAAATGCGATATGGTTGACGATGAAGAGTTGCTAGACCTCGTTGAGATGGAAGTAAGAGAGCTTCTGACCAAATATGAATTCCCCGGCGATGATATTCCAGTTGTACGTGGTAGTGCTTTACAAGCTTTGGAAAACCCAGAAGATGAGGGGAAATCAAAATGTGTTTGGGATTTGATGGGTGCCTTGGATACGTATTTCCCGATTCCAGATCGTCCTGTTGATAAGGATTTCCTGATGCCGATCGAGGATATTTTCTCGATTTCTGGTCGTGGAACAGTTGCCACGGGGCGGATCGAGACCGGAGTTATTAAAGTTGGGGAAGAGGTAGAGATAGTTGGATTTCGTGAAACCACAACGACTACTATTACCGGAGTCGAAATGTTTCGAAAGTTGCTAGATGACGGCCAGGCTGGTGACAATGTTGGCCTCTTGCTTCGTGGTACGAAGCGCGATGAAATAGAACGAGGTCAGGTTATTGCCAAGCCAAAAAGTATCACCCCGCATAAAAAATTTAAAGCTGAAGTATATGTTCTAAGTAAGGATGAAGGAGGACGCCACACTCCCTTCTTTAATGGTTACCGCCCGCAGTTTTATTTTCGAACTACGGATGTAACAGGTGTATGCACATTACCTTCTGGTGTAGAGATGGTTATGCCGGGAGATAACGTGGCTATGGATATCGAATTGATTACCCCAGTTGCTATGGATAAAGAACTACGGTTTGCCATACGCGAAGGTGGTCGAACTGTCGGTGCGGGAGTTGTTAGCGAGATAACCGAATAATGAATGAAAAGATCAAAATTAAGCTTAAGGCTTACGACCATAAACTGCTCGACTGGTCAGTTGGTGAAATCGTTGAAACTACAAAACGCACTGGTGCCAAGGTTGTAGGTCCAATTCCTTTGCCAACAGTGCGTAATAGGTGGACAGTCCTGCGATCCCCGCACGTGGATAAAAAATCACGAGAGCAGTTTGAAATTCGCACCCATAAAAGGATTATGGAAATTCATGAACCTACGCCGCAAACCGTAGACGCCTTGATGAAGTTGGATCTTTCGGGCGGCGTGGATATTGAGATCAAGCTATAGTTTTTTTGGTCTAGACAGAAGTAAAGTTTATGGAAGCTTTAATTGGAAAAAAAATTGGCATGACGCAAGTATTCTCGAAAGAGGGCGACTGTGTTCCTGTGACTGTGGTCGAGGTGGATAAGTGTGTTCCTATACTACGACGGACTCAGGAGAGGAATGGATATGATGCGGTTCTAGTCGCCTACGGTAAGAAAAAGCTGAAGCATACGAATAAACCTAAGCGAGGGTTTTACGACAAGGTCAAGGCAGAGCCCGCTAGTTTTCTCGCTGAGTTTCGTGGTCAGGAAGTTTCGGATGAAGAATTAGGTAAGTCTCTCAAGGTAGATATGTTTAAAGAGGGGGATAAGGTGAATGTGGTTGGTGTCTCTAAGGGGAAAGGTTTCGCGGGGGTTATGAAGCGATGGGGAATGGGCGGTGCGCCCGCTTCACACGGCCATCATGAGATTTATCGCGGAGGAGGTTCGATTGGAATGCATACCTATCCGGGTCGTGTGTTTAAGGGAAAGAAAATGCCAGGGCATATGGGTTCTGCGAAAACCTTCGTTAAGAACCTCAAGGTCATGCGGGTTGATGTAGAAAATAATGTCTTGCTTGTTAAAGGCGCTATACCAGGGGCCTCTGGCGGAATTGTTAGGATTATTAAGTCGTAGCATTAGATGAGAAAACTATGCCGCAATTTGATGTGTTGGATATAAAGAATAATAAGGTGGGGGGTATTGAGATAGCTCCGGCTATTTTTGCCGCCAAGATTAAAAACCAATTGGTTAAGCAGTACGTGGTTTTGCAGCAAGCTTCTCGCCGTCGCGGTACGGCTTGCACAAAATCCAATTACAGTCAACTCAGTGGCAGCGGAAAAAAACCCTGGCGCCAAAAAGGAACAGGAAGGGCCCGGGCCGGAAAAATAAGATCAGCTATTTGGCGAGGTGGGCTGACTACTTTTGGGCCTACGCCAAGAAACTACGGTTTTAAGATGAACAAAAAAGCTCGGAAGCAGGCTTTAAGGTCAGTGCTTACGGAATGTTTTAAGAGAAGTGGTATCTCTGTGGTTGAGAAGATTGTTCTTGAGAAGCCAAAAACAAAAGAAGCGGTCCAACTGATCAAGTCTTTGGGTTTACCTGAGAAGACATTATTTTTGACGGCGGCAAAGAATGAGAACCTTGAGCTAGCTGTGCGAAACCTTCCAACAGTGAATGTGCTGCCGGTCGAAGGATTGAATGTGTATGATTTGCTATTCCATGAAAAAATTGTTTGTACTCCCGAAACAGTTAAGAAACTTGAGGAGCGATTGGGTTGATGTATGACCATTACCAAATTTTAAAGAGACCTCTTATTACTGAAAAAAGTACAAAAATGCTTGCCGAGGGGAATTGGGTCGCTTTTCAGGTGCATCCTCAAGCTAATAAGATTCAAATTAAGGATGCAGTGGAGAAAATCTTCAGTGTGTCGGTAACAAAAGTTAACACCTTGGTTGTTCCCGGCAAGTACCGCCGATTTGGTCGGACCCTAGGTCATACGAAGTCATGGAAGAAAGCGATGCTACGTCTTAAAGAAGGCGATAAAATTGAACTGTTTGAGGGAGGCTGACCTTAGTGCCTGTTAGAAAATTAAAACCTCGGTCGCCCGGTGTTCGTTTTCGGACCATTTCTGGTTTTGAGGAGATTACAAAGTCAACCCCGGAAAAAAGCCTGCTAAATTCTTTGGCCCGCACAGGTGGACGAAATAATCGAGGGCGGCTGACTGCTAAGCGGCGTGGGGGAGGGCACCGCAAGCAATACCGGATTGTTGATTTCAAAAGAAATAAGGATGGGGTCGAGGCTACGGTTAGGGGGGTTGAATATGATCCAAATCGTTCGGCTAATATTGCCTTGTTGGTTTATTGCGATGGAGAGAAACGTTACATACTCTCACCTGAAGGATTGAAGGTTGGCGACAAGGTTGCTTCTGGTGATCAGGCTGAAATTCGTTTGGGGAATTGTTTGCCGATCAATTTAATTCCCGAAGGGACTCTTCTGCACAACATTGAATTGCGTTGTGGAAAAGGAGGCCAGTTGGCGCGAAGTGCTGGGGCCTCTGCTCAATTGATGGCTAAGGAAGGTTCGTATGCAACTCTGAAGCTCTCGTCTGGGGAGGTTCGGTTGGTAGGGGTAAATTGTAGGGCGACTTTAGGGGTTGTTGGGAATTCCGAGCACGCGAACGTTTCTTACGGCAAAGCAGGGAGAACCCGGTGGGTGGGGCGCCGTCCTAGGGTTCGTGCTGTGGCAATGAACCCTGTCGACCACCCCATGGGTGGCGGTGAGGGGCGGTCTTCTGGAGGACGTCATCCGTGTAGTCCTTGGGGTCAGCCTGCCAAAGGATTTAAAACAAGAAAACCACGCAAGAGCTCAAACAAATTTATTTTAAATCGACGAAAAAAACGGAAATAGTTTGTTTTAATTTTTTAAGGAAAATATGTCGCGATCGCTGAAAAAAGGTCCTTTTATCGAAGAATCACTGGCAAAAAAGGTTGAGGAGATGAATCGCCAAGGGGACAGAAAAATTATTAAGACTTGGTCCCGGAGGTCGACAATTACTCCAGATTTCGTTGGCCATACGCTTGGGGTGCATAACGGTAGGAAGTTTATTCCGGTATTTGTTACTGAGAATATGGTGGGGCACAAGTTGGGCGAGTTTTCTCCTACTCGATTATTTAGGGCGCATGGCGGTAGATCTAAAAAAGCAGTTACCAAATAAAACCTAAACTTTGGGTGATCGGTTAATGGAAGTGAAGGCGTTATTGAGGCATACGCGGACGGCTCCGCAGAAGGCAAGGCTGGTGGCTGGTCTGATTCGCGGCAAAAATGTAAATGATGCAATGAATATTTTGCAATTTACGCGTAAAAAAGCAGCTCGTATCATGCAGAAAATTTTAAAATCCGCTCTCGCTAATGCTGAGGAAAACCACAAAGTGCTAGATGTCGATGATATGTTTGTTAAGCGGATTACTGTAGACCAGGGAGTTGTTATGAAGCGGACGATGCCTCGAGCAAGAGGTTCAGCGGATACGATACGCAAGCGGTCGAGTAATATTTGTCTTGTGTTAGACGAAAAATAAAACAGGGGGATTGCGTGGGTCAAAAAGTTCATCCATACGGATTCCGGTTAGGAATCAACAAAACCTGGACATCGAATTGGTGCGCACGTCGGGAATTTCCGGATTTATTGCTGGAAGATATCAAGCTTCGGCAATATATAAAGAGGGCTTTGTCACATGCTGGTATTTCGAGTGTCGAGGTAGAGAGAAGTGCAAATCGAGTGAGAGTAAATATTCATACGGCTAGACCTGGAATCATCATTGGGAAGAAGGGGTTGGAAGTCGACAGGCTAAAAGAAGAATTGCAGAAAATGATTAGTGGTAAGCAGGTGAATTTAAACATTAAGGAAGTGCGGCGAGCAGAGTTAGACGCAAATCTTGTCGCCCAAAATGTGGCGTTACAACTTGAAAAACGAGTCTCTTTTCGCCGGGCAATGAAAAAGAGCGTATTATCTTCGCTTCGATTTGGAGCGCAAGGAATTAAGATCAGAGTTTCGGGCCGATTGGGCGGAGCGGAAATTGCCAGAAGTGAATGGTATCGGGAAGGTCGTGTTCCCCTGCATACCCTACGCGCCGATATAGACTATGGAACAGCTGCTGCGAGTACTACTTTCGGAGTGATTGGTGTCAAGACTTGGATCTATCGTGGCGATATTTTGCCAAGTAAGGGAAGCGAAGAAAAAGAAATTTTTGCAGAAGGTGATGAGGGGAATCGGGTTGGGAAGCTGAAGAAATAAGCTTGTCTGCTTTTTAGAATAGCGTGCAGATGTAGCTAAGAAATTGTGAGTCGGAGGGTTTACCCTATGTTGATGCCTAAAAAAGTTAAATATCGTAAACGCCATAAAGGTCGAATGGGTGGAACGGCGTTTCGTGGGGGTAATTTAGATTTCGGTTCTTTCGGTTTGCAAGCGCTTGAATGCGGTCGAATTACGGATCGTCAAATTGAGGCGGCACGTATTGCTATGACACGTTATGTAAAGCGGGGTGGAAAAGTATGGTTGCGGATTTTTCCTGATAAGCCAATTTCTAAAAAACCAGCTGAAACTCGGATGGGCAAAGGTAAGGGCGGGCCGGAGTACTGGGTTGCTGTTGTCAGGCAGGGAAGAATGCTCTACGAGATGGAAGGAGTCCCTGAGGGTATTGCCAAAGAGGCGTTTAGGTTGGCACAGCATAAGTTGCCTATTGCGACTCGATTTGTTACTAAAAAATAACCAAGGCTCGGTTTGGGTTACAGGTAGAATTATGAAAGCGTATGAAGTTCGAGAGCTCACTGAAAAAGAGCGCCTAGAAAAGGCGGATGATCTTGGCCAGGAATATTTTAATCTTAGGTTTCAATTGGCTACTGGCAAGATAGAAAACCCCAGTCGCCTCAAGCACATTCGCAGAGATATTGCTAGGATTAAAACAATCCTTAGAGAATCGGTTGGCCTAGTGTCTAAGTCGGTGGAACCAGATAAACAAAACACTGTTAAAGAATAATCAAGCCTATGAGTAGTCCAGCAAATAAGGAGTTTTATGGGTAATCAGGTGAAGAGGAAAACCATGACAGGTGTTGTGGTTAGTAATAAGATGGATAAAACGATTGTTGTTCGGGTGGAACGCAAATTTCCCCACCCCGCCTTTAAGAAAGTTGTTAAAACAACAAAAAAATACAAGGTACATGATGAAAAAAACGAATGTCTAGAAGGGGATTTTATTTGTATTCAAGAAACCCGCCCACTCAGTAAGCAGAAGCGTTGGCGTTTACTTGATGTTATTACCAAAAAAAAATCGTTGGAAGGTGAAAAACTCGCACAGCCATGATTCAGTTAAGAACAGTATTAGATGTTGCTGATAACTCTGGAGCCAAGAAAATTCAGTGTATAAAAGTTCTGGGTGGTTCAGGGAGAAGGTACGCACGTATCGGTGATATTATAGTAGCGTCCGTTAGAGAAGCCGACCCACGTAGTCAGGTGAAAAAAGGCGAAGTAAAGAAAGCGGTCGTTGTACGAACAAAGAAGGAAATCCGCCGACCAAATGGCACTTATATTAAGTTTGACACCAACTCTGCTGTGCTAATAAATGATAGTCGTGAGCCTTTAGGAACTCGTATCTTTGGTCCAGTGGCCCGAGAATTGCGGGCAAAGCGGTTTATGAGGATTCTTTCTCTAGCTCCTGAGGTGTTGTGATGTCAGTTACGTATACAAAATTTAATCTTAAGAAAGATGATATCGTCCAGGTTTTATCTGGGAAGGAAAAAGGGAAAAAGGGAAAAATTCTGGCGCTCTTTCCTGAATCTGGCAAAGTGACTATTGAAAAACTTAATATGCTTAAGAGGCATATGAAATCTGATGGTAAGTCACGTCAGGCAGGTATTGTCGAAAAAGAAGGCTCCATTCATATATCAAATGTCCTTGTTGTTTGCGACAAGTGTGGAAAGGGTGTCCGTGTAAAACGCAAAAAACTTGAAGATGGGAAACGCGTGCGTGTTTGCCGGAGATGTGAAGAGGTAATCGATAGAGTTTAATATGGCTGATTTTAAAAAGTTGTACGACGAAAAGCTTAAAGGGTTGATCCAAAAGGAATTGGGGCTTAAAAACGTGATGGAGATCCCCCGCCTAGAAAAAATTGTCCTTAATGTTGGCTTAGGCGAGGCCTTACAGAACGGGAAATTGATTGAGTCCAGCGTTGCACAACTGAAAGCGATCACTGGCCAGATGCCTGTGGTGACCAAAGCAAAAAAATCTATCGCAAACTTTAAATTGCGCGAAGGCGTGCCAATCGGAGTTATGGTTACATTACGTGGAAACCGGATGTATGAATTTTTTGAACGGTTGGTTAGTTTTGCTCTCCCGCGGGAGCGAGACTTTAAAGGGTTGCCTAAAAAGTCTTTTGATGGGCGAGGCAACTATTCAATCGGCTTAAAAGAACAGCTAATTTTCCCTGAGATTGACTACGATAAAATCGAGAAGATTCTTGGTATGAATATTACGATTTGTACTACTGCAAGGACGGATGAAGAAGGCAGGTGCCTGCTCACCCAAATGGGATTACCATTGCGTAAATAAATTAATTAATGGATACCTCGGGGGAGGTCCCCTAGGTGGGAAATGTGTTATGGCGAAAAAGTCGCTTATTGCTAAACAGCAAAGAAAACAAAAGTTCCAGGTTAGGGAATACAATCGATGCAGGCTATGCGGACGTCCACGCGCGTTCTTGAGGAAATTTGGCATGTGTCGAATCTGTTTCCGGGAAAGAGCTCTACTAGGCGAAGTTCCTGGAGTTACCAAATCCAGCTGGTAAGCGGTTGGTTGAAGTATAGGAGTTCAGTTTTGTTATGATGACAGATCCGATAGCCGATCTTTTTACGCGCATTCGAAATGGTCTCATGGTTCAACATGACACTGTCGAAATGCCAAATTCCAAGATGAAGACCCGAATTGCGGAAATTTTAAAAGAAGAAGGTTTCATTAGGAATTTTCGCGTTCGTAAGGATGACAAGCAGGGGGTTCTGAAAGTGTATTTGAAATACCATGATGGTAATGCTGCCATTAGAGGTATTCGGAGAATAAGTAAACCTGGACGAAGAACCTATGTATCCGCTAGGACTATTCCTAGAGTATTAAACGGACTTGGGATCGCAATTATAACAACTTCTTCTGGTGTCACCACCGACCAGTTTTGCCGGGAAAAGGGCATCGGTGGTGAAGTACTGGGTTACGTCTGGTAAACACAAGGGTGTTATGTCAAGAGTAGGGAAAAAACCAATTCCGGTGCCCTCAGGGGTCGAGTGTAAATTAGATGGCGCGGTATTAAAGGTGAAGGGTCCTAGGGGACAACTTCAAAGAAGCCTTCATCCAAATATGAAGATAGCGATCGAGGGCGACCAGGTCATCGTAACACGTCCTACGGATGGACGGATAGATCGTTCCCTGCATGGGTTAACGCGCACTCTCGTCAATAACATGGTTGTTGGAGTGACTGATGGGTTCTCAAAAACACTCAATATTGTTGGTGTGGGTTATAAGGTGGGCTTGAAGGGTAAAGCATTAACCCTAAGTCTTGGTCATTCTCATTCCATTGACTATCCTCCGCCGGAGGGAATAGAATTTGACGTAGATAGTAAGAAGAATGTGATTGTTGTAAAGGGGATCAACAAAGAGACGGTTGGGCAAGTTTCCGCCGAAATTAGAATGCTGAGACCTCCTGAACCTTATAAGGGTAAAGGTGTAATGTATTTAGGTGAACAAATTCGCAGGAAGGCGGGTAAGACTGCGGCAAGTACGGGTACAGGGTAGACAATATGAAAACCTCAAACAGAGAACATCTCAGAATTAATCGTAAGAGACGAGTGAAGAATCGTGTTCAGAAGAATAAAGGAAAACTTCGTCTAACGGTCTTTCGAAGTTCTAAGCATATTTATGCGCAGATTATCGATGACAAGGAAGGTAAAACATTATTGGCCGAATCTAGTGTTTCGCCAGCATTTCGTGAAAAGATGAAAAGTGGTGGCAATGCTAAAGCTGCAACATTAGTTGGGAATTTGATCGGCGAGAAAGCTGTTCAGCGGGGAATTAAAGAAGTCTATTATGATAGAAATGGTTTTATTTATGCTGGCCGAGTTAAGGCCTTGGCAGATGGGGTTAGGGAAAAGGGGCTCAAGTTTTGAACTGAGCTGTTGAGGTTTTCAGTTTCTTCGGAAAACTTGACTAGAAAACGTTTTGGAGGCGATCATTGCGAGAGCAAAAGGAAGTTAAACAGGATTTTGTAGATAAAGTGGTTAAAATTAACCGCGTAGCGAAGGTAGTTAAAGGGGGTCGAAGGTTTAGTTTTAGTGCCCTTGTAGTAGTTGGAGACCGCGAAGGTCGCGTTGGTTGGGGGCTCGGTAAAGCAAACGAGGTGCCCGAGGCGATTCGGAAAGGTGTAGAAAGGGCCAAGCGAGATCTGATCCAAGTTGCACTGGATGGAGCCACCATCCCGCATGAAGTGATTGGGGCATACGGTGCAGGGCGGGTCCTCATGCGTCCGGCATCAAGAGGAACTGGACTAATTGCTGGCGGTGCAGTGCGGGCAGTGCTAGAGGCAGTTGGTGTTAAAGATGTTTTGACCAAGAGTTTGAGAACTAACAACCCTCACAATGTGGTCAAGGCCACAATTCAGGGATTGACCAGTCTAAGAGGTGAGAAATACTATACCGCGGTAAGGGGTAAAAAGACTAAATCAGATGCTTCGTGAGTCGAATTATTATGAAATTATCAGAATTCAAAATAGCTCCAGGCAGTCGTAAAAACAGAAAACGGATTGGACGCGGTCCAGGTTCTGGGACTGGAAAGACTTCTGGCCGAGGACAAAAAGGCCAAAAATCTAGGTCTGGAGGAAGCCCTCATCCCTGGTTCGAGGGAGGACAAATGCCTTTATATAGGAGGCTGCCAAAGAGAGGATTTACAAATATATTCCGTAAAGAGTTCGAAATTGTCAATGTCAGCCAGTTGGCAGGCCTAGATATAGGGGGCCCTATTACCCCTGAAGTGATGAAGGAAAAAAGGCTGATCCGTAAATTGGATTCCGTAAAAATTTTAGGGAATGGTGAGCTGTCTGGGGCGGTTACAGTGCATGCTCAGAAATTCAGTCGGTCAGCGGTGGAGAAAATCGAAAAATCTGGAGGAAAGGCCGTAACTATTTAAATGAGTGGCGCTGATTCGATTGTAAATATATTCAAAATTCCCGAGCTTAAGAAGAAGGTTTTTTTTACGCTGGCGTTGTTGGTGGTTTATCGAATAGGTGCCCATATTCCTACACCGGGGATTAATTCAGTTGCGCTTGCGGAGATTATGGCCCGCATGACTGGGACCATCATGGGTTTTTTTGATATGTTTTCTGGTGGGGCACTCAGTCGGTTGACGATTTTTGCTCTGGGCATCATGCCCTACATCAGTGCGTCCATCATTCTTCAATTGATGACGATGGTCTCTCCCTATCTAGCGCGGCTAAAAAAAGAGGGAGAACAGGGGCAGAAAAAAATAACACAGTACACACGCTATGGAACAATCGTCCTAAGTATGATTCAAAGTTCCGGTATTGCTATGGGATTAGAAGTAATGAAAAGCCCGACTGGGAATGCGATCGTTCCTTTGCCGGGATGGGACTTCCGTGTAATGACGGTCCTAACCTTGACCGCTGGAACCGCTTTTCTCATGTGGTTGGGTGAACAAATTACCGAGCGGGGTATTGGCAATGGAATTTCGCTAATTATTTTTTCCGGAATCGTGGCAGGGACGCCAGCCGCTATTTTCCAGTCAATGGACTTGATGGGGACAGGAGAGTTATCAGTGTTGGTCATGCTATTTTTACTGGTATTTATGGCTGCTGTTGTTGGTGCGATCGTATTTACGGAGGGTGGGCAGAGAAGGATTTCCATCCAGTACGCTAAACGTGTGGTGGGACGAAAAATGTATGGCGGGCAAAGTACACATTTGCCACTTAAAGTGAATACGTCGGGAGTTATCCCACCTATATTTGCTTCATCGATCATTATGTTTCCAGCAACCATAGCGCAGTTCACCACCCATCCGTGGATGCAAAATGTGTCGGCGATGCTGACACCGGGTACCATTGTTTACAGCTTGATTTTTGTAGGGGCGATCTTTTTCTTTTGTTATTTTTATACAGCAGTCATTTTTAATCCGGTTGACGTGGCAGATAATATGAAAAAGCATGGGGGTTTTGTTCCGGGGATTCGACCGGGAGGTAAGACCTCCGAGTTTATTGATGAGATTTTGTCAAAGATAACCTTCTACGGCGCGATCTACCTTTCTTTGGTCTGTATATTGCCAGATTATTTGATAAAATACTTTAATATCCCGTTCTATTTTGGAGGCACCAGCCTCTTAATTGTTGTGGGTGTCTCGTTAGATACAATGCAACAAATAGAGTCGCATTTGGTAATGAGAAATTATGACGGATTTATGAAAAAAGGTCGACTAAAAGGCCGCCGGGGTTGATTCATGAGGCTTATCCTGCTCGGTCCGCCGGGTGCGGGCAAAGGAACACAGGCTAAGATGTTGAAGGAGAAGTTTTGCAGACCGCAAATTTCCACAGGGGATATCCTTAGGAAGTCGGTTCAGGACAATACAGAGCTTGGAAGGCAGGCAAAAGTTTTTATGAATGCTGGGAAATTGGTTCAAGACGATATTGTTATAGGTTTGATTAGAGAACGGATTGTGGAGGAGGATTGCCAAAACGGATTTATTCTTGACGGGTTTCCAAGAACTATTATTCAGGCTGAAAAGCTGACAGAAACCTTAGAAAAGATGAACTTGTCCATAGATGCGGTCATTGACTTTCAAGTTGATACCGATGAACTGGTCAATCGGCTCTCTGGACGCAGTACCTGCTCCAGTTGCGGGGCCATGTTTCATAAAATATCGCATCCACCACTTAAAACTGGTTTTTGCGATGAGTGCGGAGAGTTACTTTACCAACGTGATGATGATAAGGAGGAAACGATTAAAAAGCGATTGGAGGTTTATCAGAATGAAACGGCTCCGCTTAAGGAGTTTTATAGAAAACAAGGCAAGCTAAAAACCGCTCAAGGTTATGGAAAAATTGAGGAGGTTTTTTCTAGAGTTTGCGCTATGGTGTCCTGAGTATTATGGCCAAGGAAGAATCAATAGAAGTTGAAGGTACAGTATTAGAGCCTTTGCCCAACGCGATGTTTAGAGTAGAGCTTGAGAACGGCCATAAGATTCTAGCCCACATCTCAGGGAAGATGAGGATGCACTTCATTCGAATACTTTCCGGAGATAAAGTCAAGGTGCAGCTTTCGCCATATGACCTGACCCGAGGGCGCATCACCTATAGATACAAATAGAGAAAAAATTATGAAGGTAAGGTCATCTGTGAAACCAATTTGTAAGAAGTGCAAAGTCATTCGCCGACATGGAGTCGTTCGGGTGATTTGTGAGAATCCCAAGCATAAGCAGAGGCAGGGGTGAGTTTCCTCCTGTGGTTCTGAAAAGGAGAAATCGTGGGACGTATTTCAGGCGTAGATATTCCTAGAGACAAAAGGGCGGTCATTGCTCTGACCTATGTTTACGGAATCGGAGGGCCCTCTTCCATCGAAATCCTCAAGCGAGCCGAAGTTGATGGGAGTACTCGTGTCAAGGATCTGACTGAGGACGAAATTGCGCGAATCCGATCGATCATTGAAAAAGATTATGAGGTTGAAGGTGATCTTCGTCGCTCAATAAATATGAATGTGAAACGATTAATGGATATTGGGGCTTATCGAGGTTTACGACATCGCAAGGGACTTCCAGTTCGCGGTCAGCGAACACATACTAATGCGAGAAGTCGAAAAGGTCCAAAAAAGACAGTAGGTGCCCGTTCTAAAAAATAACTGAGGATAAAGATTAATGGCAACAGATAAAGGCAAAAAAACCGGGAAGAAGAAAATTAAAAATGCTCCGGAATTAGGGGTTGCCCATATTCAGGCAACATTTAATAATACCATTGTATCAATCGCTGACTTGTCAGGAAATGTCCTATCATGGTCTAGTGCAGGAGCCCAGGGTTTTAAGGGCTCTCGTAAGAGTACCCCCTTCGCAGCTCAAGTTGCGGCGGAAAAGGCGGTAAACAAGGTAAAGGATATGGGAATGAAAAAATTAGAAGTACATATTAAGGGGCCGGGCCCCGGGCGTGAATCAGCTATTCGTGCTCTTCAAGCGGCAGGAATGGAGGTTTTAGTCATTAGAGACAAAACCCCAACTCCTCATAATGGTTGCCGCCCGAGAAAACGTAGGCGCGTTTAATGTCAATCTTCAATTTAGGAGATTAGTAATTTGGCAAGATACAGAGGTTCGGTTTGTCGTTTATGTCGTCGTGAAGGTATGAAACTTTTTTTGAAAGGGTATCGGTGCGAGACCGCGAAGTGTGCGATCGAAAAACGCGGATATGCTCCTGGTCAGCACGGTCAAGGCCGTAAAAAATTCTCTGAATATGGTGTCCAGCTTCGTGAAAAACAAAAAGTTAAGAGGATTTATGGTGTACTAGAAAAGCCCTTTCGCACTTGTTTTGCCCGTGCTGAACGGAAAAAGGGAATTGCTGGTGAGAATCTTTTACAGACCCTCGAACTGCGTATGGATAACATAGTCTATAGGATGGGTCTGGCTCCATCGAGGAATGCTGCTCGGCAGCTTGTTAAACATAATCACTTCACAGTGAACGGGAAGAAGGTTAATATCCCTTCTTACACTTTAAGCAAAGGTGATGAGATAGCACCCGACCAGAAAAAAATCGGCAAATTCCCGATCAAGACCGCGTTAGAAGGCATGAAAGACAAAAGCCAGCCTCATTGGCTGGCATTTGATGTTGAATCTAAAAAAGGAATTGTCCAGGATTTACCTACTAGAGAGGATATTACCATTCCAATCGAGGAGCAATTAATTGTCGAGCTTTATTCTCGATAATGGCCTCAGTTGATCCTAAAGTTATTACAAACTTATTTTATTGATCACCCACTAGAAAAACCGGAGGCTCTATGTTTAGCGCTCAAGGAATCGTTAAACCCAAACGTTTAGAATTTGAAAAAACAACAAAGAATGAAGTATATGGCAAATTTTCTGCTGGCCCCTTCGAAAGGGGATATGGAGTTACTACTGGGAATTCGCTTAGAAGGATGCTCTTGTCATCTATAGAAGGAGCTGCCATAGTTGCAGTTAAATTTGAAGGGGTTTTTCACGAATTTTCATCAATTCCCGGGGTCGTTGAGGATGCGACAGAAATTATTTTAAACCTCAAACAGATCAATCTGAAAATGGCTGATGAGGCGGAAGAAAAAAGAATTTACATCAAAAAAGATACGCCAGGTAAGGTTTGTGCCAAAGATATTGCCAGCGATCCCCAAATCACAGTTCTCAATCCAGAGCAACTAATTGCAACACTTGATAGTAACGGTAAGCTGGATATGGAAATGATTGTGCGTAAAGGGAGAGGCTATGTCCCGGCAGAAAAACAAGACATAGAAGGGGAGTCGGTCCAAATGATTCCAATAGACGCTATTTTTTCACCGATTGAAAAGGTTTGTTATCACGTAGAGCATACCCGGGTCGGACAGTCCACCGACTATGATTCCCTGGTCATGGAGATGTGGACTAACGGAGGGATCACTCCGGAAGATGCTGTTGCGCATGCAGCGAAGATTGTAAAAGATCATATGCAAATCTTCATCAATTTTGATGAAGAGCCAGAGCCAGTCCAGCCAGAGGTTGACAAAAAGAAACAGAGAACGCTGACTAATCTGTCAAAGAGTGTTGAAGAGCTAGAATTGTCCGTCCGATCATACAACTGTTTGAAAAACGCTAATATTCAGACTATTGCCGAGCTGGTCCAGAAAACAGACTCAGAAATGCTCAAGACAAGGAACTTTGGTCGTAAATCCCTGAATGAAATCAAAGAAATTATTGACGATATGGGTTTGCACCTGGGTATGAAGCTTGAAGAAGATGCCTTGAAGCAGATCACCCAAGCTAGGAAGCAAAAAGAAGTTGAAGTGGATGTTTAAAAAACTGACTCGGCTAAAAAGAACAGTAATTACGGGAGTAAACTGAAGCATGCGTCATTTAAAAGCTGGTAGGAAATTTGGGCGTTCGTCAGCGCATCGAAAAGCATTATTTAGGAACATGGTGACTTCCTTAATTCGGCGAGAGCGGATTCGTACTACTTTGGCAAAAGCCAAAGAATTGCGTGGAAAAGTAGAAAAAACTATCACGCTTGGGAAAAAAGGAACTTTGCATGCCCGTCGTCATGCTCTTCGATTAGTTGCTGATAAGGACTCACTAAAAAAACTTTTTGGTCCTCTTGCAGAAAGGTACGCCACTCGTCCGGGAGGTTATACTCGTGTTATTAAATTGGGTCATCGGCTTGGAGACAATGCTCCTATGGCATTCATTGAGTTGGTGGACCGTGAAGGCGAGGCAGTTCAAAAAGCTCCAGCAAAGGGAAAAGGTAACGTAAAAGAAACTGCTAAAGAAAAAGCATCGAGTGAAAAGAAAGATGCTTCAAAAGCTCTTGCGAAGAAAACAACTAAAGAAAAATCCGGCGACGTAAAAAAGAAGGTAGAAAAAACCGCTAAGAAAAAAACAGCTGACGAAAAGAAAAAGCCCTCCGAAAAGAAAAAAAAAGAAGCGAAAAAAAACAACAAGGAAAAGGATAAAGACAAGAAAAAGTAACCCTGTTTAATCCCTCCACTCTCTAAACGAGAAAAAAACTACCTCAAGGTCCTTACACGCAGTTTGGGCGAACGCCCGTTGGATCTTGTTTGAACCGGAAGTTCGTGTTTTCCTTAATATACTCTAGCAGGTCATCATAGCTCTTAAAATGACTGGTGAACCCATAGTCATCCCCAGTGTATTCGCAGTTTTCCACGCTATGTTCTTTGCAGAGGTAAGGCCGGGTTTCATATATTCCGCATTTGTTGTCTGAGGTCAGGAAGTTGCAGCGAGTGTGGATCATGATGTACCATTGGTTACGGTAAACATAGATCGAAACTTTTTCGTGGGCTAGTTTCCATAATAGACTTTCATAGTCTCTTCGGTTTTCAGGTTCGTCTATTCCAAAAGCAAAGTAGTTACAGCAGAATGCAGGGAGACATTTTTCACATTGGTCAGTGTTGTCTCGCGGGTTGTTATTGTTTGCCATAAACGATACCTCGTGATTTGTTTGAAACAGGTTTCATTTATTTAGAAACCTTCATAAAAGGTTACAAATCTTCTTTTAGCAAAAAACCAGCCGGCGGTTGCTTTTTAAATTGCTTGCTGAAAACTGTAAATTGCAAAGAACTTAATTTTGACGTCAAAACCTCATCAAGTCAATTAATGTCTCTATTATTCACGAAATATTTTTAAAACCGACTCTCTAGTATCGAATCGGTAAAGGCCTTCTTTCTGGGCAACCGATAAAGTTGTTACTACTTCGTTATTTGTGATTTTACGATTTATTTCTGGGTATTTCTTTGTATTTACCTTTCCCGCTGGTCGGTATTGTGACATGATGTTAACATAAGTATGCGGTGAGATCTCGCGTGCCAGATACCGCATGATGTGCTGGGCATCTTCCATTGCGTTGGGCATTACCAAGTGTCTGACCAGAACTCCACGTTTTGCCAATCCGTTTTCGTCAAACACCAAGTTTCCTACCTGTCGATGCATTTCCTTGATTACCTGCCTGGCTGCACTTGGGTAGTTTTTTGCTATCAGATATTTTTTTGACATGCTGGTGTCCCAGTATTTGAAATCAGGCATGTAAATATCCACTACCCCATCCATTAAACGCATGCTATCCATGGAATCATACGCGCCAGTATTGTAAACCAACGGTATACGAAGCCCTAGCTGTACTGCCATTGGCAGGGCTTCCAAAATTTGTGGAACGACATGTTCTGGAGTGACGAAATTGATATTGTGACATCCCCGTTTTTGTAGATCGACCATCATTAAACTGAGTTGTTCTGGCGTTACCTCGACCCCCTCTCCATCTTGGCTAATATCATAGTTCTGACAGAACACACACTTGAGATTGCACATTGAAAAAAATATTGTGCCACTTCCATTAATGCCTCGTAGGCAGTCCTCTTCACCGAAATGAGGGAAGGCTTTTGAAATAATAGCATGGCGTCCAGTTTTACAGAGTGCCATTTTGTTTTCCAGGCGATCGACTTCACAATCCCTAGGACAGACTTTGCAATTTTTTAGGAGCTTGATAGCTGCCCGCGAACGACGGTACAACTCTCCCGTTTTATATAGTTGCATGTATGCTGGTTCGAAATCCTCGGACTGGACGAAAAATGATGGCATTTCTTTGAGAATTATTTTATATAGAAAATAGGAGTTTCATTGTACCTCACTTTTAAGACAGGAACGAAAGTGGTTATGATTGAACGCAGGCGCATCTTTTAATAGGTTTTACTTTGTCCCTCTATCCGACTTATCGATAGTGCTGTTACACTGATATAATGACCTTTTTTCTCCACACGACCTTTCACAATATAAGGGCCACGGTCGTAGAGTAACCGGCCGAAGTGTTGGTAAACTCTTGGAAATAGTACTACCTCAAATAACGCGGTGGTATCCTCCAGTGTGATGAACTTCATAAGTTCATTATTTACCGTACGCGTTTGTTTGGCGGTAACGAGCCAACCCGCAAGTCTCACAATGCGTCCATTGAACCGAAACAATTCCTTTGCCAAAACCGTTTCCTTACTGCTCGTGTTATATAGAGACAGCAAATGGTCTGATACAGTCAGGTCCAGGTGCTCCAATTCTGCTAGTAATTTTTCGCGAAGACTGTATTCCTTTAGTTTTAATGGAGGGTTCGGTAGCATGGGGTCCATTTTTCTATGGTTTAAAAATATTTTCAAAATCCAAAGCATCTCTGGGCGGGAGTGACCTAATCCATCCAGGGCACCGCAGCGGATGAGTGCTTCTGCTTCTAGTTTATTGATGTTTATTTGTGATAAGAGATTGATAATAGATGTATAAAGTTTTTTACTTCTGGTTTCAAGGATGGAGTCGATGGTGTTTTGTGTGAGCCCCTTTACTTGCGAGAGCCCAATACGGATAAATGTTTCGTGTGCCGTGAATTCATTGAAGCTATGATTGATATGTGGTGCCAGGATACGAATCCCCATACGTCGGGCCTCTTCAATGTATGCAATTGTGTCATAGAACCCACCCCGATTTGATAACACCGCTGCCATGAATTCAGTTGGGTAATGCGTTTTTAGATAGGCGGTGCGGTAGGACACCATTGCATACGAAGCGCTGTGAGCCTTGCAAAATGAGTAACCAGCGAAACTTTCGATTTGCCGCCAAATTTCCAATGCAACAGGGGTTTTCACTTTATTGGCGGCTGCACCAGAAAGAAAGCTCTTGCGATATGCATTAATTTTCTCCCGATTTCGTTTTTTGCTCATACATTTGCGCAAGCTATCGGCTTCACCCAGGCTCATCCTGGCGATGGTATGCACGACCTTCAGCACATCTTCTTGGTAAATCATCACGCCAAAAGTATTCTTAAGTATTTCTCCCATTTTTGGGTGCAGATAAGTTACCGATTTTTTCCCGTTATGACGATCGATAAAGTCTTTCATCATGCCACTGTCAGCGACACCAGGTCGTATTATGGAACTGGCAGCGGTGAGGATATCGAAGTTACGTACTCTTAGTTTCTTCAGAAGGTTGCGCATTCCAGGCGATTCGATATAGAAACAGCCAACAGTGTCCCCACTTGCTATTAATTCGCAGGTTTTTTTATCTTGTGTAGGGTCTATACGGTTAAAATCGATGCGCGCGCCGCTCGTGGCTTCGATGGCAGCTAATGTGTCCACCATCACAGCTAGACCTTTCTGTGCCAGCAGGTCAATTTTTAGAAGCCCCATATCCTCAATCGGGTACATGTCGTATTGCGTCACAATAAATCCTTTTAAGGTCTTCTGCAGTGGGATGCGGTCGGTAATGGGGAATGGGCTGATTACAATTCCGCCAGAATGAATCGACAGATGGCGTGGAAACCCCTCGATATGCTGGGCAAGCTCAACTATGGAGCGATATGGGCTATCTGCTAGCGGCAGATCAGGGCACTCTGGAATTGCTTGCCGCATTTCATCGAGTTGGGAAATTTCGATAGAATGCGGAAGCGATGCTGTGAGGTGATTAATCTCTTTCACGGAAACACCGAGGGCTTTTCCTACTTCGCGGAGTGCCGAACGGCCGCGGAAATGAACATGGGTAGAGATTAGCGCCACATGGTCACTCCCATACTTCTTAAACACGTAATTTAGTATTTCGTCGCGTCGGTTCCAAGGGAAGTCGATATCGATATCCGGATAGTCAGTCCGTTCTGGATTCAAAAACCGCGCAAAATAGAGGTTATGACGTATAGGATCAACTTCAGTTATATTAAGGGCGCGGCACACGAGGCTGTTAGCTGCAGAACCTCGGCCGATACTAGGGATACCTCGAGCCTGTGCCTCGCGTATGATATCCCAAACAATCAAAAAATATGTAGAGAAACTCAGGTCTTTAATGATTTTTAATTCGTAGTTGACCCGTTGCTTCACTTTCTTCGGTACAGAATTAGGATAAAGCCTAGCAATCCCGGCACAAACTAGTTTTTTGAGATAGGAAGAATGTGTTTCTTTATCGGGTGATATGAATGGTGGGAAGTTCACTGTGCCTATCGGGAGCGTGATGTCGCATTTCTCCGCAATCACGAGTGTATTACGAATAGCGTCAGAAGCGTGACGAAATATATGCTTCATTTGTTCAGGTGATTTCATCCATGCATTTTTTGAGGCAACGTTCTCTTGTGATACAGAATGGACTGTCGTGTTATTGCGAATTGCTGATAGGAGGAGGTGTATTCTCCGATCTTTTGGCTGGCAAAAAAAAACGCGATTTGTGGCGACGATTGGCAGGTTTTTATCACGAGCAAATTGGACAATATGTTTGTCTGGGGAATATGTTAACTCCGCATACAGATTTTGGCCGCCTCGTTTTTGAGCAATGCGATTTAGTAGATCCGAATTTGGACAAAGCACAATGACGTGATCACTCAACATTGCTAGTTGTTCGACAAGAGAAAACTGGGGATCGATTTGTCGGGCTGTTATTGCATGGCAGACTTCGCTGAAGCCGACGAGATCCTTTGCAATTAGGACAGCGTTCCCTGAGACACTTTTTGAGTTGAGTTTTGATAAGTTCAGCGCGGTAGGAAATTTTTGCTGGGGGCCAGGGGTAAGCTCTACACCGAAGATAGGGCGGAGACCCGCATTTTGAGTTGCTCGATAAAACGCTACCGCACCGTAGAGTCCGTCTGTATCAGTCAACGCCAAACCCGGAGACTGCATGTTAGTTGCAGCGTGAACTAAATCCTCAATACAGTTGGCGCCAGCGAGAAAAGAATAGTTGCTATGGCAGTTTAGGTGCACAAACATAGACGAATAAAAAGCGAAAATATGGGGCAAAAAAAATGGCCAGAGGCCTTTCGAGACCGTCCAATCATACGCTAGAACCGAAGTAAGGGTCAAGCAGAAGAGCAGTTTTGTGAGAGTTTCCCAGAATGGATAGCTGCGTAAATCTGGACTGCCAATTCATTTAATGAGAAATTTCAAAGCATTTAAGAAAAAACTATTGACAATCGAAGGATCAACCGATAGATTGTGGAAGAACTCCGAAAGCTTCCTTAAGTTGATTTAAATCCCTAAAACATCCGAGAACTTTAACGTGCCTTGGTGCATTCACTGATTCCGCATGCTGAGACCAAGATAAAATCTATCCTCTTTGACTAAAACCTGACGGAGATACCGTCGCATAGAAATCTATATCCAACCCACCATAAAAAAACCACGCGCATGAATATTGAAGACTTAAAATCCAAGACCATTTCTGAACTTACTAACATTGCAAAAGAACTCAAAATCCAAGGACACAGCGGACTGCGCAAACAGGACCTGATTTTCAAAATTCTTGAAGCCAATACCGAAAAAGACGGTCTGATGTTTGGGCAGGGAGTTTTAGAAATTTTACCTGATGGATTTGGTTTTCTTCGCGCTCCAACTTACAACTATCTACCGGGTCCGGATGATATTTATGTGTCACCATCGCAGATTAGAAAATTCGACATGCGTACGGGAGATACAATTTCTGGGCAGATTCGCCCGCCGAAAGAAAGCGAGCGGTATTTTGCTCTACTTAAAGTCGAAGCCATCAACTTTGAAAATCCAGGAAAAACCAAAGAAAAACTTCTGTTCGATAACTTGACACCACTTTATCCAGAAGAGCGTGTGCGTCTGGAAACACCGAATGGAAAGGATTATAGTGCGCGCATAATGGATATTATGACACCGATAGGAAAAGGCCAGCGTGGATTGATAGTGGCTCCGCCCAGAACAGGCAAAACCATGCTGTTGCAGTCGATTGCTAACAGCGTCAGTACCAATTTTGCTGAAGTTGTTCTCATTGTTCTGTTAATTGATGAGAGGCCAGAAGAGGTAACTGATATGAGTCGTTCGGTTAAAGGTGAAGTCATTAGTTCCACCTTTGATGAGCCGGCTCAAAGGCACGTTCAAGTGGCGGAAATGGTGATTGAGAAAGCAAAACGGTTGGTCGAGCATAAACGGGATGTCGTAATTCTGTTAGACAGTATTACACGTTTAGCCAGGGCCTACAACGCTATAGTACCTCCTAGCGGCAAGGTTCTTTCGGGTGGTGTTGATTCCAATGCTCTTCAACGTCCTAAGCGCTTTTTCGGAGCAGCTCGGAACCTTGAGGAAGGAGGGAGCCTAACTATTATCGCAACTGCTCTCATCGATACTGGTAGTCGGATGGACGACGTTATTTTTGAGGAGTTCAAAGGGACGGGTAACCTCGAAATTGTTCTGGATAGGAAACTGGCAGAAAAAAGAACGTTTCCGTCCATTGATATTAATCGTTCGGGAACGCGTAAAGAAGAACTCCTGTTACCTCCAGAAGATTTACAGAAAATATGGCTCTTGAGAAAAGTTTTGCTGCCCATGGGGATTCATGATACGATGGATCTTCTCCTGCAGAAAATGAAGGAAACAGAAACTAATTCCGAGTTTTTATTGACCATGAACTCGTAGATGAAGCCTTATGAAAACCGATATTCATCCAGAGTACTTCGAGACTACAGTACGGTGTGCGTGTGGGAATGAGGTGCAGGTCCATTCCACCGTAAGAGAGGTTCATGTCGATATTTGTTCAAACTGCCATCCGTTCTATACCGGTAAGCAAAAGCTTGTTGACACGGCGGGACGCATTGAGAAATTCAACCGAAAGTACGGCAAGCCCAAAGCTCCGGAACCCGAAGAAAAAGTCGCCGCGCCCGAATAGCTTCCTCAGTTAGCCCACTCCGGGATTTTTAATTTATTTATTGTTCTTGGCTAACCTCATGTTTTTTTGAAGAATCCCCTGAAGTAATTATTTTCTTATGTTTGCCAAACTGGAAGAAGTTGAAAAACGATATGATTATTTGAATGAACGGATGAGTGATCCCAGGGTCATTGCCAAACAGTCAGAATTCCAGCAATATGCCCGCGAGCAGTCGGAGTTGTCCCCTGTTGTCACTGAGTTTCGTAAGTATAAGCAAATTCAACACGAGCTAGCAGGTAACCAAAAAATTTTGGATGAGGAAACAGATGAAGAAATTCTAGCCATGGCGAGTGATGAAGTTTCTGAATTGAAAAAGCAGATTGCAGAATCCGAGGAACGGATCAAAATAATGCTTTTGCCAAATGATCCCCGCGATGAGCGGAGCGTCATTATGGAGATTCGTGCTGGAACAGGGGGCGAGGAAGCGTCGCTGTTCGCTGTCGATCTCTTTCGGATGTATACTCGTTATGCTGAAGCAAAAAAATGGGGATCTGAAATCCTGAGCCAAAACGAAACTGGCAAAGGCGGGTTCAAGGAAGTTATCCTAAGTATTCAAGGCAAAGGAGTGTACAGCAAATTAAAATATGAAGGTGGAACTCACCGGGTTCAAAGGGTTCCTGAAACAGAAAATCAGGGGAGATTGCATACCTCGGCGGTAACGGTGGCCATTTTACCACAGGTTGACGAGGTGGATATTAAGATTAACCCATCTGATCTAAAAGTTGATGTTTTCCGTTCTTCAGGTCCAGGAGGTCAAAGCGTTAATACTACTGACTCAGCTGTTCGCATCACTCATGTGCCAAGCGATTTGACTGTCACTTGCCAGGATGAAAAGTCCCAACACAAGAACAAAGATAAGGCTATGAAAGTTCTTCGTGCTCGACTTTATGATCTTGAGCAATGCAAGCAACAAGATAATTTGGACCGTGAGCGTAAACAACAGGTTGGTTCTGGGGATCGTAGCGAACGCATTCGAACATATAATTTTCCTCAGGAACGAGTTACGGACCATCGTATAGGGCTTACCTTGCACAAGCTTACCCCTATTCTTCAGGGTGACCTTAGTGAAATCGTTGATGCGCTTACAGTTTATTATCAAACGGAAAATCTCAAGCAAAGTAACTAACTGCTTTTCTAAGGCGGCTAGTTTAGGGATCGAAGAAGATAGTCAATGAAAGAATTTCTTGAATGGTCGACAGACTACCTGAACCAAGCAGGAATTGACTTACCACGCATGGAAGCCGAGGTGCTTCTGGCAGGAGCTTTGCGATTAAGCCGTGAAGAAATTTACCTTAGACCAGACCGGGTTCTCAGCGAAGATGAAAAATCAATTTCACGTGATTTAGTAGATCGTCGGACCCGTCGGGAACCTGTAGCTTATATTCTTGGACATAAGGAATTCTGGTCCCTTGATTTTGAAATTACATCCGACGTTCTCATTCCCCGCCCAGAAACTGAAACTCTACTTGAAACCCTATTTTTATTGATAAATCAAAAACCGACAGATCAAACACTAAACTTACTGGATATAGGAACGGGATCAGGCGTTATTGCCGTTATAGCGGCAAGGGAAATTCCAAATTGTAATGTGACAGCGACTGACTGTTCACCGGAAGTGCTTGCCGTGGCTAGAAAGAATGCTGAAATTCATGGCGTATCCAAAAAAGTTATTTTTTTTCAGTGCGATATATTTGCAGGCATACCTGAAGCGGCCTATGATTTTATTGTGTCAAACCCACCCTACATTGAAACAATACGCCTGAATGATCTTATGCCCGACGTGCTAAAATTTGAGCCACAGACTGCGCTTGATGGGGGTCTCGATGGGTTAGATTTTTACAGGCGCATTGTTCCAGAAGCGTTAGGTTTTTTAAATGAAGGCGGTAGACTGGTTCTCGAAATTGGAAAAACTCAGGCTAGGGGCGTGAGTCATTTGATTAGTGTCGAAGACAGATATGAAGAGATTCAAGTGACACGGGACAATAGTGGGTCTGATCGAGTTATTTCTGCAAGAAAGAAAACGAATGGATAAAATTATTATAGAAGGAGGCAGGCATCTTAAAGGCGAATTAGAAATCAGCGGCGCTAAGAACGCAATACTGCCTATCATGGCGGCAATGATTTTAACTTCTGGCGAAAATAAAATTAGTAGAGTTCCTCGGGTACGCGATGTAAGTACTATGCTTCATCTACTCAGTGAGCTCGGTGGTCGTGTCCAAGAATTTGAAGATGATCACATAATTTTTAATACAGTAGATGTAAATAGTTACGAGGCACCTTATGAACTTGTTTCTACTATGCGTGCATCCTGTCTCGTATTGGGACCCCTTCTTGCGAGATTAGGCAAAGCTAAGGTTTCACTTCCCGGAGGATGTGCTATAGGTGCACGGCCATTGGACCTTCATATAAGAGGTCTGGAGGCAATGGGGGCGGAAATACGGCTAGAGAAAGGATATATTTATGGTACCGTAAAACGTCTCCAAGGAACTAGGTATCATTTTGATAAAGTTTCTGTCACTGGTACAGCTAACCTGATGATGGCTGCTACCCTGGCTGATGGCGAAACCATTCTTGAAAACGTTGCCAAGGAGCCCGAAATAGTATTTCTTGCAGACGTTCTAAACAATTGCGGAGCTAAGATAGAAGGGCAGGGTACAAAGTTTCTGGTTATTCAAGGAGTGCGGTCGCTGAAACCAATTGACTGCCGGGTCTGTCCCGATAGAATAGAAACAGGTACATACATGATTGCATCCGCAATTACAGGAGGTGATGTCAAGATTATCAATTGCCTGCCTAAGCAGGTCGAAAATTTAACCCACAAACTCAGACAGGCAGGAGTAGCTGTGGAGCAGAACAAGACAAGCCTTCGTATCACTAGCGACGGGTCATTCAACGGAGTCAATATAAAGACTCAGCCTTATCCTGGTTTTGCTACTGATTTGCAAGCTCAGTTCATGGCTTTAATGACACTTGCGCGTGGGCAGAGCATTATTGTGGAAACTATTTTTGAAAACAGATTTATGCACGTAGCAGAACTCAACCGCATGGGTGCAGATATAACTGTCCAAGGTCACAAGGTCTTAGTGAGAGGGGTCAAACGATTGAGTGGAGCTAAACTAATGGCAACCGACCTTCGGGCAAGCGCTTCCCTTGTACTGGCAGCATTGGCTGCTGAAGGGAAGTCCGTGATTTCTCGTGTTTATCATATCGATCGCGGATACTCTGGTATGGAAGACAAACTTTACCGACTGGGTGCAAAAATTAGTCGGAAAAAATAAAATAATTTTTTATCTAAAAACCTTCCTGGATACAGCTATGGAAGACAAATCTACGCTACCACTTGAAAGAGAAGAGATCCATCATATTGTGCTGTGGATGCCTAACTGGATCGGTGATGTTGTTTTCGTTCTTCCTACGTTGCAGGTCTTGCGCAGTCGTTACCCCCAAGCCCGGATTACTGCTATTGCCAGAAATCCTTCCAATGAATTGTTATCCTATTGCCGTGATCTGGATAGTATCATCCAGTTTCCAAAATGTAGAGGGGATGGCTATATGAGACAGCTGAATTACGCATATGGACTAAGAAAATACCGATTTGACTTGGGAATTGTTTTTCCCAATTCACTTCACAGTGCCATGATGCTGATGCTTACTGGTGCAAGGTTTCGTGTTGGTTACTCAACAGAAGGGCGTAGTATATTTCTTACCCATTCTGTTCGGGTTACAAGGGAAGAAAAAAAAACATCATATCGCGTTAATTACTTTTATAAAATCACCTCTCCACTCAACCTCGGGTTGGTGCCGGATCATTATGACCCAAGGTGGAAAAAGAAAGGCAAAGTAAAGTTAGACAATACACTGCTCAAGGTGGGAGTGGATAAAAAAGATTTTTTAGTAGTTGTTCATCCCAGTACATCTAAACCCGAACGTGCTTGGCATACTGAACGTTTTGGTATACTTTGCCAGAAACTCATAAAAGAATATAGTATGAAGATCATCTTGCTTGGCAGTAAAAAAGAAAGAGAAACTCTTGAAAAAATCAGCGAACTTTGTTCAGCAGGAATGGCAACTATTGTTTGCGAACTCAATCTTCAGGAAATTGTCCTACTATTGGAGGCGAGTCGATTGTTTATTGGTAATGACAGTGGGATGATGCATCTGGCGTCGCTCGTAGGAACCCCAGTGGTTGGGATATTTGGCCCAGGGCATTCTGGTACGACAGGACCCTTTATCGCATCTGAAAAGCAAGAAATCGTGACCCAAAACTATCCTTGCTCACCTTGCCGTCAGCGCTTTTTTGAAGAATGTAAACCGTCTCATCACTACAAGCCCTATTGCCTTGAAGATATCAGTGTTAAATGTGTTTCCGGAGCTGTAGATCGTATAATTAAGCGTTTGAAGTTAAGTTGATAGTTCGAGAAGACATTTCGGTGTAAAATCTTTGTACAACTAACTTGAATTTTTGTTACTGCCTGGTATGCAAGAGTCTCGTTCAAAGATGATAATTCTTCTAGAATGCGAGATAGTTTTAGAAAGGGATTCCTAATGACCTAGCTAAAGAGGGGAAACCTGAAAGTTGTAGTTACGGCTAATACAGGAGAAAAAGCTTAATCGCGCGCGGCTTCAAATAGTTCAAGTATACCCCCGCTAGCTATCAAAGAAGTCATTTTATGTATGTTCAGCATCTTTCAGGGCATCGACTAAGGTTTAGTCTTTGACTAACAGGGGGTGGAACTTCGTAACTTAACCAGATATTATCAAACTTTGATCACGTATTCTGTCAAAGGTTATGCCGTTTTAGCTGGAGACGCCGCCTGCGATTTTTACAATAGCGAATTTAAGCAGTTTTGAGCAACCTTTACCACGACCTTTTTAAGTTAGTTTTTCGAGTCGGGATTCGTTTTGCCAAACTATTTTGCTACTGTGACGTGTATGGCCTATCTGCAAATCTCAACAGAATTTTAAAAAAGCGTGTAAATAAATGGTGCGACTGCGCTTCCTTCTGTCATGATAATGAGTAAGCTCATCATTAGTAAAAGGAATATGATTGGACCTAGCCACCATTTTTTGCGCACCTTTAGAAATTCCCAGAACTCGTAGATTATAGAAAGTTTGCCTTCTTGTTTCGTGTGGTCTTCCATTGTGTTTACTTTTTATATAATTATTAGAGTAATGTCTACTGTTTTCAACAGGTGACGTATAGTATTATCTTAAGTTTTAGGCATAATCAAGGTTCCATCTGTTCTTTCTGTGAGCTTTTGTTATGTAAAGGCTATTTTCCCCTCGGTTAATTTTTTGGTGACATAGTTGCTAACGATACCGTTAAGTATACCAGTGATTAGAGCAAAGGTGAAAAATACCGGTAAAAGTTTAAAGAAAATTTCGTTCCGAACCCAGAAAAGATAGACGCATAAAATTGCCGCGATAGTATGTGCATAAGCGGCACAAATACTAATACCAATTAAACTAAATGGGTTTTTACGATAGTAATAAACCATAGCCATTGTAAAAGTCGCCGCTATCCCGCCAAATAGACTCAAAAAAAATCCAGGGCTGAGAAAGGTTCCCCAAAGGATAGAACCCAAAGTTATCCTCAATAGGGTAACAATCAATGCGTCACGAAAACCCAGGAACACAAGTGTGACGAGGGTCATTACGTTAGCTAACCCCAGCTTGATCCATGGCGAGGGTAAGGGGATGAGTGCTTCGAAGCGGTGCAGGACTACACCAAGAGCGACTATTAAAGCAAGAATAGTTATTCTACGACTGGGATAAATTGGTTCAAGATTGCTTATTGACATGTGTTTTGGGTATAGATTTTTTAAAATTAAACTTTCCACGAACAAAATCAACGTCAATTTTTTCGTCTAACTCTAATTCTCCAGATATAATTTTCATGGAAATTGTATTCTCTATTTGATCTTCAATTAGTCGTTTAAGTGGACGTGCTCCATAGATTTCACTAAATCCGTCTTTAGCAAGACAATCTTTGGCTCTGTTTGTGACATGTATACTAAGGTTTTTTTCTTTAAGCCGATTATTTAGATTATCGATCATCAAATCAACAATCTGGCGCAGTTCTTTTGAAGTCAGATGATGAAAGACTATAAGATCATCAAGGCGGTTAAGAAATTCTGGTTTAAAAATTTTTTTTGCCTCGGTGAGGACTAATTCTCTAACCTTGCCATAATCTTTTGAAGTTGCAACTAATGAAAATCCAATAGCCTTGGTTTTTTCAGAAATCGATTTTGATCCTATATTGGATGTGCCAATGATGATAGCGTTTTTGAAGCTCGTTAATCGACCGTGTGCGTCTGTTAAACGTCCATCGTCAAGTAATTGAAGAAGAATATTAAACACATCGGGATGAGCTTTTTCTAATTCATCTAATAAGATCACTGTGTAGGGGTTACGGCGAACCTTTTCTGTAAGCTGTCCTCCCTCATCGTAACCTACATATCCGGGTGGTGAGCCAATAATTTTCGAAACAGAATGTTTTTCCATATATTCTGACATGTCAAGTCGAATAAGCCTGTTTTCATCATCTAATAAGAACTCAGCCAGTGCTTTGGCAAGTTCTGTTTTCCCTACACCTGTAGGTCCTAGAAAAAGAAAAGTCCCGACCGGTTTATCCTTTTCTTTAAGGCCTGCCCGGTTACGCCGTATTGCATTGCTTACAGCAGCGATAGCATTATTCTGCCCAACGACTCTCTTGTGTAAATTGTCTTCCATATGCGTTAGCTTTTCTGCTTCTGTTTCTATAATTTTGTTGACTGGTATACCGGTCCATGTTGCGACGACTGTGGCTATATCGTCCGGGGTAACAGAAGTATCTACATCAGCCATTTTTTCTTTCCACTGATTTTTTTCACTTACGATGGTTTTATCGATCTCAATAATTTCTTGCCTAATGTGTGCAACTTCTTGGAACTTTTGATCGGCGAAAAGTTCCTTTTGTTTTTTTGTAAGTTCACTTTTATGGTTTTCAAGCTTACGTATAACAGGGGGGATGTTGCTGAACATCAAATGTTTTTCAGATCCCGCTTCATCTAGCAGGTCAACCGCCTTGTCCGGAAGTGCTCGGTCGGTAATGTGCTTTTCAGAAAGTTTGGCTGCTGCTTCTATTGTTTCATTTTGGAAATTAATAGAGTGATGTTCCTCATACTTGGGTTTCAAACCAGTGAGGATTTCGATAGTTTCTTCAACTGAAGGTTCCTGCACCAGAATAGGTTGGAACCTGCGCGCGAGGGCTTTGTCTTCTTCAATATGTTTTTTATATTCATCCAGAGTGGTCGCTCCAATGCACTGGAGTTGCCCTTTTGAAAGCGCAGCTTTGAGCATGTTTGATGCATCCACTCCCCCAGGTCCTGCACCTGCACTGACAATAGTGTGAAGTTCATCAATAAAAAGGATGATATTACCATGGGCGGAGATAATTTCATCTTTGACTGCTTTCATACGTTCTTCGAATTCACCACGCATCTTGGCACCAGCAATAATTTCAGACATCTCAAGCATTTTGACCCGTTTGTCCATCAGTGAATTAGGGACCTCTGCTTTTACAATTCGTTGGGCGAGTCCCTCAACGATGACTGTTTTTCCAACACCCGGCTCACCAATAAGCACAGGGTTATTTTTTTTACGACGGGAAAGAATTTGAATAATACGATGGATCTCTTTTTCTCTTCCAATGACAGGGTCCAGATCTCCACGCCTAGCCAGATCGGTCAGATCCGACGTGTACTCGTTAATAACATCTAGTTTGCCTTCAGCATCTTTCTCGTCGATGTTTCTTCCTCCTCGCATGATTTCTATATCTTCTCGGATTTTTGAGTACTTAAGTCCGAATTCGGTTAGAAGATCCGAAACATCTCCTACACGCTTATCAAATAGGGCAAGGAACATAGCGTCCAATCCTATAAACTTGTCACCAAGTTTTTTAGATTCTTGGAGAGCAACTTCAAAACAAGCCTCCGTTTCCGATGATGATTGAATTTGCTGAATAGTACTACCGTCAAACTTGGTCTGATTTTCTTGAGCTGCAAACAATTTCTCCAGAATCTGGTTGCTTAAATCTTTGTTTTCTGGGTAAGACGTCTCCATAAGCTTAATCGTCCTTGATGCTTCTTGTTCCAACATCCCAATAAGGATGAAGTCTGGAGTGAGAAGGTTTTGATGTAGGTTTACCATTTCAACAGAACCGATATTAAGAGCTTCAATAACCTTATCTGTGAAATAGCGGAGATATTGTTTGAGCATGGCTCAGAAATATTTTTATTCTGATTCGTTGATTAAAACATTGATATGTTCAAGGACGGAATCTGCTAGGGCTGCTTGGTTGTAACCACCTTCTAGCATGGATAACAATCTTCCTTCGCAGACCTCTTTAGCAGCTTTGAGTATCAAAGAGGTCATTTCACCGTAACAAGCCGAAGAGACTTCCATTTGAGCAAGTGGGTCGTCTTTATGCGCGTCGAATCCTGCAGATATAATAATTAGATCGGGTCGAAAGCTCTGAATTTCAGGTATTAGCTTGTTTTTTATGGTATCAAGATAGACCGAGTCTCCGGTAAAAGCATTCAGGGGGAAATTAAGAGTCGATCCTAACCCGTCTCTCGTTCCGGTTTCATTCTCACTGCCAGTACCTGGATAAAATGGATACTGGTGGATGCTGCTATAATAAACTGATGGATCTGAATAAAAGGAATGCTGGGTGCCGTTTCCATGATGAACGTCCCAATCAAAAATAAATACTCGATTGAGTTGGTGAGTTTTTATTGCGTAACGAGCTGCTAAGGCAACATTATTGAACAAACAGAATCCCATCGCCCTATCTTTTTCAGCATGATGTCCAGGGGGGCGCACGGCGGTAAATGCGTTATCGAGATGACCCATAATAATTTGGTCAATAGCTGTTAGGCCAGCGCCTACGCTGAGAAGAGCAGCGTCCCAAGATTCTGGGCAAATTACGGTATCTCCATCCAGGTTTTTTACTCCATCGCGGCAACTATTACGAACATGGTCAATGTGCCCAGGGTCGTGATTTATAGAAAGTTCCTCGTCTGTGGCATATCGTGGTTCAGGGAAAATCAGATGAGGGTATATTTTTGATGGTTCAATTTTTTTTTGTATGGCTTTCAGTCGGCCCGGATTTTCCGGATGCGGTTCGGTATCGTGTTTAAGGTATTGAGGGTGATGAATGAAACCTGTTTTGTTCATGAAACTCTATTTAATATTTACAGATCAAGTCGAAGCATCAAAATTCTTATGAGGCTCCGAGAGAAAACATTCTAAGTCAATTCCCGATGATTAAATTATAATAGGGATGTGAACAGAAGTCTATGCTCACTAAATATAAATGTGATAAAAACACAAATGTCTGCAATTAAAGAAAAAACTCTACGTATAGAACGCTTCGCACGAGAATTGGGCTTTGATGGATTTGGTGTGACTAGATCAGCATCTCCCACAAGCATCGAAAGGTATAAGGAGTGGCTAGACCTGGGGTATGAGGGAGAAATGTCCTATATGAGCCGCAATTTGGAAAAACGTTCTGATTTGGAGGCCCTGCTTTCTTGGGTAAAATCAGTCATTTGCCTGAGAACAAATTATTTGACTGTTGACAAAGACATGAGATTTTTAGATGAACCAAACCTTGGGGACATCTCACTCTACGCGCTCAATGAGGATTATCACGATGTGCTAATCGAAAGGCATCGTAAGTTGGAAGAAAAAATTAAAGAAGAATTTGAAGGCTGCCAGTCGAGGGCTTACGTCGATACAGGTCCTATTCTGGAAAAACCATTAGCGCAAAAAGCGGGTCTGGGTTGGATCGGTAAACATACCAATTTAATTACCGAGGATAAGGGTTCCTATTATTTTCTTTCTGAAATTCTATTAGACGTTGCGCTATTAGAGTCGGAACCCGGAATAGACCGATGCGGTACCTGCAGGAGCTGTATCGATATTTGCCCTACGAAGGCTATAGTGGCCCCTTATGTTTTGGATTCGAGAAAGTGTATTTCATATTTAACCATTGAGTTAAAAGGTGTGATTCCTTTAGAGTTCAGAAAGGCTATCGGCAATCATGTGTATGGTTGTGACGATTGCCAAATCGTTTGCCCATGGAATTCATTCGCGGTTAAAACAGATGAAGAAGCGTTTCGTGAACGCGATGGATCACGTCAGCTTATTGAACTGATGCAGATGGATGATGAGGCATTTCGAAAACGGTTCAAAAAAAGCCCCGTCAAAAGGACCAAGCGTAGAGGTTTATTGAGAAATGTCGCAGTGGCTTTAGGAAACTCGGGGGATTCTTCAGCGGTTGACCCTCTGACGGGCGCACTTTCCGATTGTGAATCAATCATTCGTGCCCATGCTGTGTGGGCGCTTGGCGAATTGCTTGGTGACAAGGCTCTGCCTATTCTTGACAAGAATCTAGCGGATGAGGAAGAGGAAATTGTAAAAGATGAGATTAGGCTTGTCCGGAAAACTTATGGCTAATAAGAATAGTTAGAAAGCAATTGCGTATCGGTGGTCACCCGCCTATAATCATTTCCTTTTGTTTAACCCATTTGACCATAAATAGAGAATGATCGAAAAAAAAGAATTTAGGTTTTTGAGAGCCTGTCGAGGCGAAGCCACGGACATAACCCCAATTTGGTTTATGCGTCAGGCGGGACGCTATATGAAAGCTTATAGGGACCTCAAAGAGAAATATTCTTTTCTAGAGATGTGTAGAAACCCTGAGCTCGCCACAGAAGTTACGTTGCAACCATTAGATGTTTTAGGGGTTGACGCGGCAATTATCTTTGCCGATATCCTTTTACCACTAGAGCCTATGGGTACTGGCTTGGAGTTCACTACTGGAGATGGGCCTGTCATTCCGCGTCCAGTAAAAAGTCAGAAGGATATAGAAAAGCTACGCCCAGTTAACGCTGGTGAAGACTTGGGTTTTGTCGGGGATGCGATCCGAGAAGTGCGGAAGCAAATTTCAGGGAAGATGCCGCTCATAGGATTCGCGGGTGCACCATTTACATTGTGTAGTTATATGATAGAAGGAGGTAAATCGAGAGATTTTGCTTCTACGAAGCTCATGATGTATGAGGCCCCACAGATGTGGGCTCTACTGATGGACAAAGTATGCACTGTCTTGGTTGATTATCTTAAAATGCAGGTCAAGGCGGGTGCACAGGCTTTGCAGGTTTTCGACAGTTGGGTCGGTTGTATGGGGCCGTACGATTATGAAAAATATATTATGCCTTACACGCAAAGGGTACTCAGGGAATTAAAAGATATAGGTGTGCCTTTAATAAATTTTAGTACGGGAACATCAACACTTCTTGACACAGTAGCTAAAGCAGGTGGCGATGTGCTGAGCTTTGACTGGCGGATCAATCTTGACGATGCATGGAAAAAAATAGGGCACGATCGTCCGATACAAGGCAATCTTGATCCGACTATTCTGTTCGCGCCCATACCTGTTATACGTGAGAGGGTAGAGGATATTATGAAGCGCGCGGGTGGACGACCAGGCCATATCTTCAACCTAGGGCATGGAATCCTACAACATACCCCCGTGGACCATGTTAAAGCAGTGGTTGACATAGTCCATGAATATACTCATGAATAAACTCTCACCACCCACCAGCAGAACGGCAATCATTCTAATGGCCCACGGTGCTCCAACTTGCGTAGACGATATCCCTCTCTACCTCAAAAACATTCGGGGTGGTACAGAATCCTCACCCGAAGTAGTGCAGATAATACGAGATCGTTATGAGGCTATCGGTGGTAGTTCCCCCTTGCTCGAAATCACACAGGGTCAGGCTCAAAAGTTAGAGAGTTTTCTTAACCAGGGTGAAGAAAACTTCAAGGTTTATGTTGGTATGAGAAACTGGAGTCCTTACATTAGAGACGTGGTGAAGCAGATTATAGAAGACGGCGTGGAGAGAGTTCTGGCTCTATGTCTTGCCCCTCAATACAGTACATGGAGTACTAAACTTTACTTCAATGCTCTGAACGAAGCTCTAGATCATTATTCAGAACAAAACCTACCAGTTCAATTAATAGGGAGTTGGGCAAATCAACCTTGTCTTATCGATGCGTTTGTAGATAGATATAACAACGCAATGGATAAAATACGCGCGTTTGAGCACGAACAAGTTCACACTGTTTTTACTGTACACAGTATTCCTGCCGAGTCGCTCGAACTTGGTGATTTCTATGACAAAGAATACGATAGTACGGTAAAGGCTATTGTAGAGCGTGTTAAACCGTTTCGTTGGTATAAAGCTTATCAAAGTCAGGGGATGATTCCAGTTCCTTGGCTGGGCCCCACCGTTGAAAGCGTTCTTGATCGGATTGCTCGCCTTGGTTCTAGGCCTGTGCTAATGGTTCCCGTGGGTTTTGTCTCAGATCACGTTGAAATTCTATACGATATCGATATTGAGTTTACACAGTATGCTAAATCCAAGAAACTGAAGTTATTCCGAACGGAGTCATTAAATCTATCCCCTCTTTTCACGGAAGCGCTTGCCTCAGTGGTGTGGGAGCATCTGGCTTAAATTCTCAACCGGGGCTTACTCAGGTTCATCGTATTTTAATAGAACTCGAGCAAATTCAAGCCTGTTAGACGCCTCCATATTCTTTTTAAATAAAAATTTATTAATCAAAATTTCTTAATCTAATTTTAATTCGCTTTTAACACAGAAAGCGTACCGCGATGTTATTATTTTTTATAACAAGAATATATTTATACAATTTTAAAAGGAAAAAAATATGAAGAATTTAAATAACTGGATTAAAAATGGTCTATTGCTAGCTGCCGTTATGACGGTAGTTTTGTTTATGGCGGGTTCCGGTTTGGCTAGCGTTGACAAGCTTTGGACTGAAAAAGCAGCAGTAGCCAATCAAGATGTTACTCCTGTTGGCGGTACATTGTTCCGTGGTTTGGCAGAAAAACTAAGCCCTGCAGTGGTCAATGTTAAACCAATGAAAAAAGTTACAAAGACATATGGTAACTTTCCATATGGTAATTCTCCGTGGGGTATGCCTCGTATGACACCTCCCCAAATGAATCCGCATGAATCTAAAGAATTTCGACAAAGAGGGGAGGGATCTGGATTCATAATACATAAAGATGGTTATATCCTAACCAATGCTCATGTAATAGAAAATTCAGATTCTGTACAGATTGCACTATCTACTGGTGGGCTATTCAAGGGGAAAATCATCGGAATGGATAGAGTGGCAGACTTAGCTCTTATCAAGATAGATACGCCCAACCCTCTTCCAGTAATTCCCCTTGGGCACTCTAACGCATTAAAACCAGGAGACTGGGTAATGGCGATTGGAAGTCCGTTCGGCTTGGACCTTACAGTGACGGTTGGAATCGTGAGTGCTAAAGGCCGGTCACTAGGTGCAACACCCTACGATGATTTTATTCAAACTGATACACCAATCAACCCAGGTAATAGTGGAGGTCCTCTTATAAACACACAGGGTGAAGTAGTGGGCATCAATACGGCTGTTATGCAAATGGGTCAGGGGTTAGGCTTCTCACTTCCTGTAGATTTGGCAAAAAAACTGATACCAGACCTTAAGGCGCATGGAAAGATTACCCGCAGTTGGCTTGGGGTATCCGTACAGGACATCACTTTGACCGACAAGGAGACTCTAAATTTGAGCGTTGACCAAGGGTCTCTGGTCAGAGAAGTGGTAGTCGATAGTCCTGCTTACAAAGCGGGATTAAAGAAAAATGATGTAATAGTTGAGTTTGGTGGACATACAATAAATAATTCACGAAAGCTTCCTAAAGAGGTAGTTTATACACCCTCTGGTGAGCAAGTATCTCTCAAGCTGGTACGTGGAGGAAAAACCATTACAATAGACGTTACTTTGCAACCATTTCCAGAGCATATGATGAGCTAATGTTATATTGGTTAGGGTGGAATCAATTTTGATCTTTTCCTAATCTCCAAAAAAAGGTAAGTTGAAGCGGTTATTGGGCGGCGTTTTTTCGGTGCGTGAGAAAAAGCGCCGTTCTTTTTTTAACCGATACTGTTAAAACCAACCATATTTAATGAACCTTATATCATTAAATTCTCAGCAATTGGATGCGGTAAACCATGATGGCGGACCATTGTTGGTTGTCGCTGGTGCGGGTTCAGGCAAGACACGGGTTATAACGTCCCGTATTGCTAACCTTATTCATCAGGGTATGCACCCAGACCATATTCTTGCCATTACCTTTACCAACAAAGCCGCGGGTGAAATGAAAGAACGTGTTCGCAAAATGCTCCCTAGTGGTCACGGGCTTTCTCCATGGATAAGTACGTTTCATTCATTTTGTCTGAGGTTATTGAGAAAACATATCAATGAACTGGGTTACTCTGAAGAATTTATTATTTACGATGCTGCCGACCAATTATCTCTGGTTAAACAATGTATGAAATCTGTTTCTGTCGATATTGATGCCTTTACCCCAAAATCGTTACTAAATCATATCAGCGGATTTAAAAATGATTTCCTATTGCCGATTGACGTTAATGCTGACGGTCTTCCTTTCGGGGCAAAAATGAAAGCCGTCGAAGTGTATCCTCTCTATCAGGAAAGCTTGAAAAAAAATAATGCTTTAGATTTTGACGATCTATTAATTATGGCAGTACGCCTTCTTAAAGAATCGACCAACATTTTAGAACGATATAGTAATCAATTTCAGCAAATATTGGTTGATGAGTTTCAGGACACAAACACCACGCAGTACGAGCTGATTCGATTACTGGCTTCTAGACATGGGAATATTTGCGCGGTGGGTGACGATGATCAGAGCATTTACAGATGGCGGGGGGCAAATATTGAAAATATTTTAAACTTTGAAAAAGACTTTTCTCAAACACGTGTGATTAAATTAGAAGAAAATTATCGTTCGACACAATTTATTCTTAAAGCCGCCACTGGAGTGGTGTCAGAAAACCAAAACCGAAAGAAAAAAACTCTTTGGACTAAGAATGAGGAAGGAACGCCTGTTATTTATTATCGTGCTGCAGATGAGGCGGATGAAGCCCGGTCAGTGTGCGAATATATTTTAAAGCAAAACCATGAGGACAGTGTTTTGTTTAATGATATGGCAGTGCTTTATCGCACCAATGCTCAGTCGCGCGTTATGGAAGAGGCCTTGGGAGGCGCCGATATTCCTTATCAGTTGATTGGCGGATATCGTTTTTATGAGCGCAAGGAAATTAAGGATATCCTTGCTTTTGTTCGAGTCATAATTAATCCGGTGGATTCAGTTTCTCTCCGACGAATCATCAATGTGCCTACTCGTGGGATTGGTAAGACTACTTTGCAAAAGATGGAAGAGCATAGTGAGGATAACGGCATTACTCTAATAGAAGGTTTTCGCCAGGCTGGTCTTTCAAAAGTAGTTGCTTCTGGCGCAGCAAATAAGATTGCCCATTTTTTCGAGATAATAGATTCATTACGTATGATCTATGAAAACGGTGACATGGTTGATTTTTTTCAGGAGATCGTTGAGCGCACCGGTTATGCTGCCATGTTGAAAAATGAAGATAGCCGAGAAAGTAGAGATCGAATAGATACGCTAAACGAACTTTTTACGGCCATTCAACAATCGGACGAAAGAGGAGAGAGTTTGCAAGAATTTTTAGATTCGACCGTTCTGGTTTCTGATGCAGATTCAGTAGATGACTCTCGCGGTGTATTACAAATGATGACTCTTCATACATGCAAAGGCCTGGAATACGATTCCGTTTTTATTATTGGGCTGGAAGATGGTCTTCTGCCTCACGCTAGTTCCATGTCTGATCCGGATGAGTACGAGGAGGAGAGGCGTCTGTTTTATGTGGGTATTACAAGAGCAAGGGAAAAACTATTTATCAGCAACGCAAGAATACGAAGAATTTATGGCAGCACTTTTAATTATCCGCCGTCGCAGTTTATGATGGCAATTCCTTCGAATGTTATGGTCGATGAGAGTCGAGAGAAGTCTTCGCGCTACGAAACCCCCATGGGAGTTAGAGATATATCTTATGCCGCTCCAGCACCTACGCTTTCAATGGAAAACTCGAATTCTTCTTATCCTATAGGTGCAAAGGTTTTACATCCAAAGTTTGGATTAGGAATAGTTATTAAGCGAGAAGGTGGTGAGGATGATTTAAAGGTGGATATCTTTTTCAAGCAGCCGTATGGCAAAAAAAGAATAGCGGTAAATCACACAAAACTGATTATTATGTAGGGAGGTTGAGCTAATTTTAGTCGCCGGTTGGTTTAGAAAATTTGGTATACCTTTCTTTATGCCATCATCAACTCTAAGAACTCATTTGCATTTGACAAAAGTATCTTACGGTTTCTTGCCCGAATTTATGGGCCTTATTTTTTTTCTAAATTGTTTTTGTTGCTGATAGAATTTGCGTTGACACTCGTGGGAACAATATTTGGCGTGTCGATGTCTAGGAAAAAAATCATTTTGCACAAAATGCATTTTTTCTCATGAAACCTTGTTTTCGGGGCGACCTATGTTTTCGGGTCTCTCAAGGAAATATTATTTAAGAACCACCTTCGCGGTGCCTAAATATGTTTGGTTGTTTAGTCATTGTGGCCTCATTCTTGCCTAATTGTTATCGATTGTTTGATTTCACCTAGGATTTCATAAAGTTTTTCTTTTCCACCTGGTGGTAGCCTTAAGTGCAGACGGATAAATGTTTCTTCGTAGTCTGTGCTAACTATAATGACGTGTTTTCTTATTCTTGAAATTAGCTGAGCGTGTTTGTAATCAATGTTAACCCGAAAGAAAGAGAGCTTATTTTCATAACAACGGACGATCGCATTGCGAAGAGTATCAAGCCCGTTCCCATTTTTTCCTGAAACAGCAATTGCTTCTGGGTTGCTTTGTATTTCCTTTTGTAGAATTTCTGGATCAGCCAATTTGTCAACCTTGTTAAAAACTAATATTGAGTCGGTATCATCAACGCCAAGTTGATTAATTACCTTAGTTATTGTTTGAATATGACGATTTGCATTTTGGTCATTGATGTCAACCATTTTAATAAGAAGATCAGCATCCCTTACTTCATCTAAAGTGCTTTTAAATGAAGCCACGAGATCATGTGGTAGTTTGTCGATGAGTCCAACAGTATCTGATAAAATAACAGGAAAAGGAAAATTTCTTTTTATTTTCCGAATGGTAGAATCGAGGGTGGCAAATAATTTATCTTCCACCAAAGTTTGCGCGCCAGTCAATTGATTCATGAGCGTGGACTTCCCAGCGTTCGTATAACCGATGAGAGCGACTTTATAAACTCCCCGGCGGCTTTTTCGTTGAGTTTTCTTTTCAAGGTCGATTTGCTTTAATTTTCGATCCAATTTTGTGATTTGATTACGGATAAGGCGACGATCCAATTGGATCTGTGTTTCTCCAACATCCTTCATCCCAATTCCGCCTCTTTGACGAGAAAGATGACCCCACATTTTAGTTAATCTTGGTAAAGCATACTTTAAGCTGGCTAGTTCGACCTGGGTTTTAGCCTCGCGGGTACGTGCGTGATTGCTGAATATTTCTAGAATGAGCCATGACCTATCAATTACTCTGCATTTAAATATATTTTCTAAGTTTTTGTTTTGAGCTGGGGAAAGATTCTCGTCGAAAATAACAATATCTGCCGAGTGATGCCGAACTACCTGTCTGACTTCTTCTACTTTACCTTTTCCAATTAATGTTTTTGGATTAACGGGGATTCTTTTTTGAGAAATTATTGCAATAGGATTGTAATATGCAGTTTCTGCCAGGCTTTTAAGCTCACCCATCGATAAGTCGATTGGTGTAGAGCCATTACTAGAAAACCCAATACCAATCAGTATGGCTTTTTTCTTTTTTGGTTTATTATTGAGTTGTTGATTTTTCCCCATGCTCGTCTAGCCATTTTTGGGCTAACTCCTGGGCTTTTTTAATTTGAGAAGAATCCATCCATTTTTCTATCTTTTCTCTATACAGAGCTCCATGAACGTTTCCACTTCTTTCAGTAATGGTAAACCATTTGCTGGCTTCTATATAATTTTTAGTAGTGCCTTTTCCTCTTTCGTTCATTGCGCCAAGAATATTTTGAGCACTGATACTTCCTAACTCAGCTGCTTTTCTGTACCACTTTGCGGCTTTAATGTAATTTTGATTGACACTCAGTCCCAGGTAATAGTTTGCGCCAAGAAAAATTAGTGCATTAATATCTCCTTTCTCTGCGGCCAGCTCGACCCATTTATTGTAACGAATCTCTTTACGTAAAAACTGGGCATCGGGGTGGCCATTTTTTGCCGCTCTAAGTATCCATGTAATTGCTTTTAAATAGTCCTGTTTGAACACTTTTCCATTTTGATAGAACAGTCCTAGAGCGTGCTGGGCTTCTGGATATTCTCCTTTTGCAGAAAGCTTGTATAGTTGAGTTGCTTCGATAAGGTCCCGATCAACCCCCTGTCCATTTTGATATAGTAGGCCAAGAGCATACTGAGCTTTTGGATATTCTTGTTTTGCAGCAAGTTTGAATAGTTTGGCAGCTTCTTGAAAACTTTGCTCTACCCGTTGCCCATTTTGATACATATATCCAAGTTCTGTTTGAGATAATGCGTTGTTTTTTTCTGTAGGCAAAGTGAATAAACTAAAAGCCTTTTCATGATCTTTGCGGGCTAAAGCATTCATACCATTTTGAAAGTTGCTGGCGTAAGTAAAGGTGCTTCCCAGGATAAAAAATGCAATTGTAAAAATAAATATTTTCATTTTGATCTCTTAAAACCGTTACCGATTAGAAAGATATTATTAGTGAAAAATAAAACTTTGGTACTTATTCCCCTATTTATTTTGGAGTATTCCCCTGCGAAAGATTGTTGTCGTTCTTGAGCGTACTTATTGTCGGTCTTTAATAGATTTTTATCTACTATACTTTATTTGATTTGATACGGTAAAATTAATTAGTTGCTCAAAGGATTAACCTGATTATTGATATGAAGGCATGGAAAATGAGATTGTTAGAATAATCTTGAGTTTGAGATTTAAAAAATTAAGAGATAAATTATCCCTTATTTAAGTTATAAAATATTTGAGGAGTGAGGATGGCACTTAGGGTCTTTTTGGAAAAAATCGTTGGGCCAAACTGTGAGTCCATTGATGATGGATCAAAGATTTTACAATTGGTATTGCCCGAACTTTCGAAAGGTTCCACGGTTGAGTTGGACTTCAGAGATGTAAATTCAATATTGACGCCATTTCTTAACGCATGCTTTGGTAAGTTATTAGGACACTTTGGTAAGGAAATGACAATGACTCATGTGGTCATTAGAAACGTTTCTGATGAAATTCTTTGTCGGATCAATGAATTTATTGACCGAAAGGATGCAGAGTTTACTAAGCATAGTGAACAGCAGGCACTTCAGGAAATGTTTGATGAAGATGACTTAACAGATACTTCTTTGTAAAATAAAACCAAAATCAAGAACATTTAATACAACTTTGAGTTATGGTCCCAGTTGACGGATCGCTTCATAGACAACAATACTTGCTGCATTTGCTAGGTTAAGAGATCGCACCCGATCATCGTATTGTGGAATCTGGAAAGTATTTTTAGAAAATTTCATTATCAGCTCTTCCCCCAAGCCCTTTGTTTCTGAGCCAAAAATTAAGTAAGAGCCTTTTTTGAATTGTTTTTCGAAAATAGACCTTTTCGCTTTGGTTGAAAAAAATACGGTCGGAGTTTTTGGTGGGAGTGCGTCAAAAAAAGCTTCCAGATTTTTGTGTCGTACCATTTGAAGGTATTTCCAGTAGTCTAACCCAGCACGCTTAACCCTGGCATCGTTGATTTCAAATCCGATTGGATCTACCAGGTGCAGGGTGCTGTTGGTGGCTAGGCAAAGTCGTCCAATAGAACCTGTATTTGTTGGAATTTCAGGTGTAACTAAAACGATTGAGAGATTGTGAGGCATATTTTCTTGGTTTTATTAGTTTTTGTAGGACCATAATATACCATTATGTCGGTGTCCACTCCATATCATGTTGGTATTTGAGAAGTAAGCGATTGCTAATCAGGAATGGTATATTGCTCGATGTTGCTTGAGAAATAAAATTAATCAAATTAAAAGTAACTAATAAGTTCTTTGCTAATGAAAAATGTATTAATCATTATTCCTAAAAGTCAATTTTGTGAAGAGGAACTTTTCAGACTAAGGTCTGTATTAAAACAGAAAGGCATTAACATTGTTGTTTTGTCTAAGTCGGGTCAGGAAGCACGTGGTATGAAGCGTGATAAATTTCAACCAGACGGTATGATAATAGATTGGGATAGGCACTTAGGATTTCGGGGAAAATACCATGCTATCGTTTTAATAGGTGGTAAAGGAGCCCGAAAGTCACTTTGGGAAGACCCGATCATTCCTCAGATTCTTACCGATCATTATCGCGCTGGAAGTGTTATCGGGGCAGTAGGGTCAGCGCTTGTTGTTTTGGTGAAGACATCTCTTATAACTGGAGAGATTCCTTTGCCGTCAGAGGAAGACGCTCGAAAGGAACTAGCATTTCTTAATACTGTTTGCATTGACGCCCCTGTTGTCATTTTTGGGAATATAGTTTTGGGCCAAGGAAAAGATTCTATTGATGAATTTTCGGAAACAATTCTGAAATTGATCGAAGCGGATGAAATTTACTAAAGTAGCTTGGCGAGTCTTGTATTTTATCTTTACCGGTATTTTTTGATTTGCTAATGATTTGAGAGAAAAACTAACTTTCAAAATTTTTAAAATAACTGGGATTATATTTTTATAAAATGATAAGCAGGTTAAACCGTGAGTAAACATTCGCTTAAAAGTTTTTCCGTTGCCTTATTTAAAAAACCTTTTTACTTGGCTTTTATTAATATCTTTATTTTTTTTAAAAGACCTTTTGAAGTTTTAATTCGCTATGTGTTTGAGGTGGGAGATTACCCCAAGAAATTTTTTATTCGTACTCCATTGGGTTTGCAATGTGCAAATACTTTTAGTCATCATGACTTAATCACTCTTATAGAATGTTTTGGAAAGCTTGATTATAAGGCTCCAGAAGATATTTCTGTGGTCGTAGACTTTGGTTCGAATATTGGGATAAGCGCGCTGTATTTTTTAACACGCAACCAAAGCACAAAAGTTTACTTATTTGAACCAGTTCCCTTAAATCTTGAAAGGCTTAGGGAGAATTTGAAAGGGTTTGAAAATCGATATGAATTGAGAGAGCAAGCTATAGGAGTGGAAGAGGGGCAACTTGATTTTGCTTGTGATGACACAGGAAGGTATGGTGGTTTGATTAAGGGGGGGGCGTCCTATTTTTCTAAATGGGATCCTGAAAAAATAATACTTGTTAAGGTGGTTCCGGTTAATCAGGTGCTGGAAGAAGTTTTGAGTCAGCATGATTATGTGGATATTTTAAAAATCGACGTCGAAGGGTATGAAAATAAAATTCTCAGCCAACTCAAAACCGCGGTGCTTCCCAGCATAAGGCGGATTTACGTGGAAACAGAAGATGGCCAAAAGATACCAGGTTTTTCCAGTGAGAGCAATGGTGGTTTAACCCGGTATTGTCGTATTTAAAGTTATAAATAAAAAAACAAAATCATGTGAGAGTTCTTGAAATGAGTCCTTTTAGGTTGTTTTCTGAAGAGGTGAGTTGTTATAAATTACTCTTACTTAGAACGTCATTATAAAGTAAAGTTGTCTTTTTTGTCATTTGCTCAATTGAAAAGTGGTCTGTTATTCGATTGAAAGCGTTGCGGGTAAGGATGGCTATTTCTTTTTTTGGCATGTGAGCCATTTTGATTATTCCTTGGCTGATACTTTCTGGCGAGCCTGCTTCCGTGAGAACACCATAGACCGAGTTGCGGAGGATATCCTTATTCCCAGTAATTTCTGTTGCTATGGTTGGAATCTCAGCGGCACATGCTTCTAACATGCTAATTGGAAGTCCCTCACTTAGCGATGATGAGATATAAAAATCCATGCACTTTAAAATTTCAAGAGCATCTTGCCGATATCCAAGAATACGTACACTTTTTCCCAAGTTGTTTGTTTTTATAAACAACTTTGCCTTATTATAATAGTCCTCATGTTCTTCGGGGTACCCTCCCACGATGAGTAGCTTTAAATCGTTTACGTCATTTTTTGCCATAGAAAACGCGTACAAAAGATCGAGCACTCCCTTCTCAGGGGAAAGTCGCGAAATAGTTCCCAATATTTTTTTGCTGATCCAATCCTCGCATCCGATAGACTCTAGAACAGTTTTTCGGGCAATAGGAAGATTTTTGATATAATCGATATCGACTCCGTTACAAATCGTAATCGAGTTGTCTTCATCCAAAAGCTTTATTGCTCGGGCCCGATTTTTTTCACCTCTACTTACGAAAATATGTTGGGCTGTAATTAGAGTAAGGAAAAAATCTGCCGCCAAATGGATAGCCCGTGTGAAATAACCTAAGTCTTCGTAATGGAAGCCGTGAAAGGTATGTACGACAGGAATATTCAGTATCTTTCCAATAATCCTCCCATAGAGACCGGGTCCCTTTCCATGAGTGTGGATTAAATCTGGTTTCTCATTCCATAAAATAGATAAAAGTTTAAATGGTGTAAACAGAGAGAGTTGCCTGAGAGTGAGATTGTAAATACTTACTTTAAGCGATTTAAACTTTTCCCAGTAATAGCCATCCTTTGTTGTGCATATGATAACGTCCCAATGGTTTCGACTTAATCGTTTGATTAATTGATATATGTGCTCGGGACCCCCACCAGGTAAGGTGGTTCCACTGATATGGCAGATTTTTTTCATTTTTATTCCATTTTATAAACTTAGAGTCCCTATGTTATAAAAATAGCTTGTCGGGATGACTTCAATTAGCATGATTTTATTTATACTTAGCTCCCAAATTCGATTGGTGATTTGTTGATTTACTTTCTAATACCCATTATAATCGACGAATAGATCATTTTTCATTAATTGATATGGTTTTATCTAGTATGCTGATGAGTCATATAGGAGCTTTTAATTTATGAGAATTGGGTGTGTATATTCGATTGAGAATTATTGCTCAGTTGAGAAACCATTGCGATCCCCAATGGAAATTCCGTTTGGGATTTCCATCATTGCCACGGTCTTAAAAGCTGCAGGCCATGAGGTAGATTTATTTGTGATTAGCCCAGTCACTCCGCTCAAAAAAATTATAGAGAATTATATCAGAGAAAAGAAACCAGAGCTATTTTGTTTGTCTGCCGTGTCATCGCAGTTTCCACCGATTGAACGTGTTGCCGCACTGGTGAAGGAAATAGATCCAGATATTTTTGTGATTCTCGGAGGACATCATGCTTCATTAGCCCCAGCACAAGCTATAGAATGTCCGAATTTAGATGCTATATGTGTGAGTGAAGGTGACTCAGCAGTGGTTCAATTAGCTAGTCAGCTGGAAGAAGGAAAGTGCCCTAAAGATATTGCCAATCTTTGGATAAGGCACCCTGAAACTGGAGAAATTGAAAAAAATCCAACAGCTCCTTTTAATGAGGACCTTGACACCATCCCTCACGTAGACCGTTCTCTCTGGGAGCCCTGGGTTGCCAATCCTCACGAAGAGGCCTCGGTTTTAGTTGGGCGCGGGTGTCCCTATAAGTGTACCTATTGCTCAAATCATGCTATGGAAGAACTGGCCGAAGGTCAATATGTCCGCTATCGGTCATCAGAAGATATGATTTCAGAAATTGATACTTTAAGTCGGCAATATCCCCGTATGAAACATATTTATTTAGAGATCGAAACAGTTGGGGCCGATATCCTAAAGGGAATCGATTTATTTGAAAAACTTGCGGATTACAACAATACGAAGAAAGAAAAATTATCTTTTAGAATCAACTTGGCTCTTCATTCTAATTTTGTTCGAAATGAACAAAAGTTTATAAAATTCTTACAACTTTGCCAAAAAGCAAATGTGACTGCGTTAAATGTTGGTTTGGAGTCTGGGTCTGAAAGGGTTCGTCGGCAGATTCTTAAACGACCTAGGTATACTAATAAAGAGTTGGTCGGGTTTTGTAGAACGGCTAGAGAGTATGGTATTGCAACATCCCTTTTGGTACTCATGGGTGTTCCCGGAGAAACTTTTGATGACTACCTTGAGACCGTGAAAGTTGTGCGCGAACTACAACCAGAGGATGTTCAACTATCTATCTTTTACCCTTACCTTGGAACAGACCTCTACAACGTTGCTGTTGAACAGGGAGTGATTCCTGCCGGGGGAACGGAACCAAGTAATGAAAGACACCGTGCGACCCTAGAACTACCTGATTTTCCGAAGTGGCGCATACAGCTTGAGTTTCTCTATTTTTGGCACCGATCGTTTAAAGGACATTGGTCGGGAGATAAAATTCTTCTCAAAATGTTGCGGGCATTTTTGCTGCGGTTCACAAACCTTTCAGCAATGGCGCGTTATCTTATTGTAAACAACCGTTTTTGTAGTTATATATTTAAGACCTACATAGAAGGCCCCAAAAGAGTTATGGGGAATAAAGAAGAGCCGATAGGAGCCTTAGCCTCTTACCATACTGGTGAGTTATGACTGCTTTATTTTCAAATATCAAAGTTTTAATAAATAAGTATAAGTAGAACGGTTTTAATTCATCGTACATTCATCTGGTTTAATTTTATCATTTCCTGATAGTGGCTCTAAAGTTGGATCTTATACTTGCTGGTAAAAACCATGCTAGCGCTCTTCTGGATAAGGATCCGATCATTTTCCAAAAACTCCCGCCCAGTTTTTGATACGCCCTCCATTGAACCTGAAAGGCTTCTTGAATCATAACGCGTTCTTTTTTTTTTGACGTGGATGCATCATGAATGCGAAGAACTCCTAGGTTTTCGTTCAAATTATGGCCTTTGCCTTCTTCCAATAGGCGAATCCATAAATCATAGTCATGAGTAATGACTAGATTAGGATCGTATCCCCCAGCCTTTAAAAGTGATTGTTTTCTAAAAATTGAAAAACTATGAGGTATGATATTCATAAAACACAAGCTCTTTCTTATTTCTTGGTCACTTTCTACAAATGGATAACTTTGTGGATAAAGCTTCCCATCAAACAATTCTTCAAACCGCGAACCACAAAAAACCACATCTTGATTTTTTAATATGAACTCAAGCTGCTTTTCCAACCAATGGGATCGCACATAATCGTCCGCATCCAAGTGCGCAATTAAATCGGCGCGGCACAAAGAGACACCTTTGTTCAGAGACTTGGGAATTCCCAAGTTTTCTTGGTGGATAATGCGCAGTCGCTTATCAGTGTATTCTTCAAGAATATTTTGAGTCTGATCTGTTGACCCATCGTTGAGAATGATATATTCGAAGTTTTCAAAGGTTTGGCACAAAATACTATCAATGCATTCTTTAATATATTTTTCACCGTTATAAACGGATGTAAGAACTGAGATTTCTGGTGGCATGCTTAATTTTGTCTATATGGGTTTAACGGATGAACTTTTGAAGGGAAAACTGTCATTTGAACCTGCGAAGGGTAGTGCGATGATAAAATAAAGAACCATGGTAACTTCCGAGTCATAAAAATTGGATTCAAAACATCCTCCTGCTAGAAAAGCCAGTCCTGCGGCACTACTACCAAACACGGCCCAGTTTTCCCGTGGATTCGATTCGGGGTGTTTAGCTCGCTTGTACAATAATCTATAAAAACATAGCCAAATCCAAATCCATGTTGCCAGGCCAAAAATCCCGGTATCCACAGCAAGTTGGATGAAGTTGTTATGCATTCCTCGGATTTTTTTAATATAGCCGGTTGGGTCAGGATATTTCGAGTGAACCAGATCGACGCAACGAAAACCACATCCAGTCAGAGGGTTGTCTTTAAAGATTTCCAACCCACCACTCCATAAGGCCATTCGCATTACAAAGGTTTGATCCTTTTCGTTGAGCATGTTTTTAAGTCTATCCTGAACAGGAGATGGGGATGCAAAATATATTGTTAACACTAGGAAAGGTGTGAGCCATAAAATTTTTTTCTTCCAAATAAATACTAGAAACACTAATCCAATCATGAACCCGAACCAGGCTTGCCGGGAAAGGGTGAATATAAGACAAATAATTATTATTCCCAGAGATAACCAAATCCATAATTGCATTGGTCTGCGAAACATAATTTGGCTTAGAGTCAATATTGCTACCATCATTAGCAATCCGGCGAACGTCATATAGACACTTAGGGTTCCTTCAACTCGAGTGCCGAGATGTACGCCATCTGACCAGGCTTGATAAATCCCGAATAAGCCTGCGAGTGTCGCAGATAAAATGAGAGTCTGCGATAGAGATTCCCGTAGGCTATTTTCCTTAATACAGTTTAATACCCAGAAAAAAATTAAAATCTCTATAGATTTTTTAAGAGGTTTATAACTGTAGCTGGGATCATATGCATTAGCGACAGCTACTAAGCAGGCTACAACAAATAATAAAAAAGGAATTCCTAGAGGCCAGCGTTGTTCTGCCCATGTACCTGTTAATTGGGTTCGTAGTATCCAGAGCCCCGCCCCTATTCCACAAGCTACTTGTGCGATAGTAATAGAAACCATGGAAAAAGCAACAAAGACAAATAAAGCTGCAACTATTGTTTTATCAAGGACGGGGTTACTTTGTTTCACGTTTTGTTTTTTAAGAATGTAATCCAGCGATATGCGATTATTTGCGGTATGACCTTAACCCATTCTGCTCTTCTAAATGACTTTCGAGAAGTAGAAGTTTTTAGCCTTTGAGAGGAAATAATAGCACGCAGATTGAAGCAAATACAAATTGGGTGATTTTTAAAGTTGAATTTCTATCAATAGGTTGCCTCGACTGAGCAAACTCCATAAGTTTGTTTGGGTTATTGATTTTTCGTGTTGGAGGGATCGGGACGGGTCTGTACTTTACGAAATGGTATTTAAGAAACAAATTATGATATAATCAGCCGAGGCCCACAGAGAGTTTTCCTCTTCAAGTGTCTGTCCACCCATATGAAGTTGTAAAAAATCGTTATCGGCTGGACCCCAGGTTAATCCTTTATAAACAAGCTAATAATGAATATCGCTAGCGCGATTTTTGAACATCACAAGCGGCGGATTATAAGTCAACCTCTCCGTGGTCGTGAGTCCTAACAATGCAATCGTTCGGATCTAAAAAAATATTAAGTAGGACGCTAGTCTAGCATTAATATCAGGAGTAGACGATGAGTTTTAAGAAAAAATTTTTGAAAGAGGGCTCGGATCCTTATTTTATTGCAGAGATTGGGATAAATCATAACGGTCTTTTTGAACTGGCCCGAAGAATGATTGATGCTTCGAAAGAATCTGGCGCTGATGCGGTAAAATTCCAGAAGAGAAACTTGGAGGCGTTGGTTATGCCAGGAGTGGTAATTGAGACACCTACTGGCTATCTAAGTACTGATGAGAACGATCTTCCCACTGAGGAAAAAGCCTTTGGAACTTGGACTTATCCAGATAAAAGATTGGAGTTAACAGATGAACAAGTCCTAGAACTCTGGAAGTACACCGAGTCTGTAGGGATGGATTTTATTGTTAGTCCGTGGGAAGAGCGTAGTGTTGATTTTCTCGCGAATAATGGAGCCAGGTTGATTAAATTGGCCAGCATAGATGCCACCAATTACCAGTTTTGTGAGTATATAGCTCGAAAAAAAATTCCTGTTATCGTGAGTACAGGAATGAGCCATTGGCAACAATTAGAGACAACCTATAATATCTTCAAGGATGCGGATTGTCCCATGATGTTTCTGCATTGTACGTCAGCCTACCCTTGCCCTATAGAAGACAAACATCTTAGATGTTTGCCGATTATGCAGGACATGTTTGAGATGGATGTTGGTTTTTCTGGGCACGGTATTGGTTTTGAGGGAACTCTGGGTGCTGTTGCGCTTGGAGCCCGAGTGATCGAGAAACATGTCACGCTCAGCCGCAGCATGAGCGGACCAGACCAGTCTGCTTCCCTTGAATTTGAGGAGTTTAAATCTTTGATTAAACAGGCTGGTAATATGGTGCGGGCGATGGGTAATGGGCGAAAGGACTTTCTCTCTTCTGAAAAAGTACTTCACGGGGTATTGGCTAAGAAGTTAGTGACTATGAGGTCCTTAAAGAGAGGGGAGTCTCTGGAATCGAATATGATTCGAACAGTGGTAACAAAAGAAGAAGGCGGGTTACTGCCGGACAAGTACTACTACGTTTTAGGAGCAACTGTAGTGAGGGACTTGCCAAAAAACCATGTTCTTGAAATCGGGGATTTGGTGATTGGATCCTAGAAAAAGCTTCATTGCTGACATACTGCCGCAAGTGACAAACGTCCTTGGTGAAGGATTCCCAAAAAAGTTTTCATATTCTTATGAAAAGGGTTGTCTGGCGGAGGCGGATGTTCGTATTCACGAGTTTATAACCTCGGAAATACGCAATCAGTTTCCGGATGATCAGATATTAAGTGAAGAAGGAGAATTCGGGGATATATCGATTATCAAACAAAGGGCTCACCTTTGGGTTTTGGACCCTATCTGCGGTACTATGAACTTTGTTCGGGGTCTTCCAATTTTTGCTTGTTCCTTATGTGTGCTTGATGAAGATGGAGTGTTGTTTGCTGGTATTTATGACCCAACCCGAGGCGAATTATTTTTTGCAGATCGATCGATTACAACTTTGAACGGAGAGAGAATTTCTGTATCAGCTACGACCTCACTTTCGAATGCCCTTATTACCCTTAATTGCAATCAGTCGGATTGGAAAAGCAAAGAACCCGACCTTCAAACTCTAGTGCGCGCATTTGCTCCTCCAGTAACTAGGCGCATTCACATTTTCGAATCGGCAAATCTGGAGCTGGCATATGTAGCTTGTGGAAGACTAGATGCTTACCTTAATCCAATGGACAAAATTTGGGATATAGCAGGCGGATCACTTATGGTTACTTCTGCTGGTGGGTCGGTACGTATCCTTAAAGGTTCACTATCCGATCCAGCAAAATGTAAGGGAGTTATCGCTTCAAATGCATCCCTTCTGGAACCTGTTAGCACAATCCTGAGGAAAGTCTAATGGGCAATAATTCGAATAATCTCAATGGACACCCTCACCACAATTTTGTGAGAGATGCTGTTATTGTAAAATCTCCCTACCGTATATCCCTTGGGGGAGGTGGCACAGATCTCCCTTTTTATTTCCAGGAACGCGGTGGGTTATTGATTTCTGCTTCCATCAATCAATATATGACAGTTTCAGCAGCGGCTCGAATATTAGATGATCAATTTTTTATTCAGACAACATACACACAGGTCGCCGAAAAACTCGACGAATTGACTCATGACATAATTCGGGAAGCTCTGAGATATTTTGACGTTCAAAAAGGCTTTCAGATAGCAACCTACTCCACATTACCAACAACCACGGGGCTCGGTGCTTCAAGTACTCTAATGGTAGGTTTGGTTAGTGCTCTAAACCTAATTAAGGGTAATGTTTTTAGCCCATGGGAGGTAGCGAAAGAAGCCCATCGTTTGGAACGCGATATTCTAGGACTGGCAGGGGGAATTCAGGACCAGTATATTGCTGCACTTGGTGGGGTTAAGGTTTTGGAGGTGGATACCTCGGGCAAAGTCTCTGCAAGGGAGCTCAATATACCAGAGCATAACCGACATGAGCTTGAACGAGGGCTTGTGCTTGTTTATACCGGAGAGGTGCGGGACTCTCCCCTGATAATTAAATCGCAGCAGACTGACAAAAACAAAATGCTCGAGAACTATGACAAGATTAAAGAGATTGGTGTTGAATCGGTCAAATACCTTATGGCAGGGGACGTTCTATCACTGGGTGAGGCGATGAACCGTCACTGGGAAATTAAAAAACAACTTTCCGATACAATTTCCAATAATTACCTTGATGATACTTATGTTCGGCTTAAAAACATTGGTTCCTCTGGAGGAAAAATTATTGGAGCTGGTGGTGGTGGGTTTTTTATGATGGCAGTTCCTGGAAGTGTGGATCTTTATTTGCGAGAAGTATCTCGATTGGGTTATAGGTTCTTAGATTGGAGATTTGAATTTAGCGGCGCACATATGATTGATAGTTCTCCTTAAAATTATGAGCGCAAAAAATACAACATTCGGTTTTCTCGGCCAGTATATTCTTATTGCCGGTGGATTTCGTGGAATTGGCCTTGAACTGGCACGCCTCCTATTGGACGACGGTGCTTTTGTGGCTGTCATCGGTCGAGACTCTGAAAGAGGTGAAAAAGCGAGAGAGTTTCTAAGTCGATCTGGGGTTGATTCTCAACGCATAAAAATTATTCGGGCAGATCTTTCGCAGGAAGAATTATTAAGCGATACTCAGGCGGAAGTGGAACGATGGTGCTCCGGGAAGTTACACCACCTCGCTGTATTCTTAGGTAGTGGTAGAACCCCGTCCGGACATAACTTTCCCTTGGATCACTGGCGTAATGTCTTCGAAATTAATATTTTTTCTTCTATTGGGGTGGTCCAGTCTTTTATTCCGATGATGTCCCACGGGGAAGGAAACCCATCTATCGCATTAACTGGTGCTATTGCTGGGGTAGAGCGCGTGCGAGCTCCCATGACATATTCGGTTGCCAAGACAGCATTGATTGCTTATTCCAATCATTTGGCAGAAAGTTTAGTTGATGTTGGTACCCGAGTTATTACCATTAGTCCAGGAAATGTTTTCTATAAAGGTGGACGTTGGGAAGAAATCATTGCAGAACGACCTGCCGATGTTGCCAAACTTCTTGAAGAAAAAGTTGGAATGAAAAGATTGGGAACAGCTGAAGAACTGGCTTGGGTTTATTTGTCCAACATGTCGCCTCGAAACTCTTTTACCACGGGACATAATATTATTTGCGACGGTTTACAGATAAATCGTATCTTTTGATAATTTATTTTCTTTAATTTTAAGTTGATCCCTATGCACTGTCTCATACTACATGCCAATACGCTTCCTGGAAAAGCCGCTGTCCAAGCTGCGCTCGAGAGAAAGTATAACCTGATTCGGGTTAGTAGAGTTTCCGGGAGCGGCCACCAGCCAAAAAACTCTTTTGTGCTTGATACTAGCGATCCAAAAGCCGTGGAGGACCTTGCTATAAGATTAGAAAAAGATGGTCTACAGATTGATTGTTTGGTCACCTGCCCTGCATTTAACCCTAAAGAGTGCAAGGAAGACACCTTTAGATCTTTCGAAGATTTTGAGTCGGCAAACTGGGATAAGATTATTCGTGAGAACTTGAATGCACAAATGTTATTCTGTAAATTTTTTGGTAAAGAGATGAGAAGGCGGGGAAGAGGAAGGATTTTGCAGCTGGCAAGCAATGTAGCTCTAGAACCCCATGCTCCGCGGCAATTCGCAGGAGTGAGTTCTGAATTGGGGTCAGCACATGCTTGTGCAGCATATGCTTCTGCAATGGGAGGTGTTTTGTCATTGACACGCTTTCTTGCAGCGGACTATCGAGATTCAGGGGTCCTAATCAACAGTGTGGTTTTTGGTCCACTAGCGGAAATAGAGTCAGATGCATTTTTAGATTCCTATAAGGATCGGGTGCCATTAGGCAAAGCCATGACGTTTGAGGATTTAAAAAATATACTGGACGTTTTTCTAGATCCGGACAGTTTGTACATTACTGGACAAAATTTAATTGCTGATGGAGGCGTTTCAATATGGTAAAAGTTGCGATTGTCCAGGGGCGCCTTTCTTCTCAGGTGGGTGATCGGTACCAATTTTTTCCTATTCATTCATGGCGGAGTGAATTTGAAAAAGCTGCTGAGTTGGGGTTTGACGGTGTTGAATGGATTGTGTCAGATTTCACCAATCCTATTCTTGATAAAGCTAGTCTTGAGGAAACGAAAAAAATTTGCGACCGGACAGGTATTGTAGTGTCGTCCATTAGCCTGGATGTCCTAATGTACCACCCTGCACACACCCAGAAATGGGAGGATTTGAACTGGTTGTTAGAAAGAATATGCGAAACGGTCGCCCTATTAGGCACTCGTCGGGTTTCTATTCCAGTGGAAGAAAACAGTAGCATAGATAACCCGGATGATGCTCAGCAAGTGGTATCAGTTCTCGGTAAGATCTTGCGTGTGGTCAAAGGCACGATACCATTACTGTCAATAGAGACCGACTTATCCCCTCGAAATATCAATCACCTGCTTAAAAGGACCGAATTGGAAGGACTTGGAGTATTGGTAGATGTGGGCAATGCAGCAGCTAATGGGTTTTCCTTGTCAGAATATTTACAATTATTTCCAGATAAGATATATGGATTTCATATAAAGGACAGGGGTCCTCTGTTTGGCGTTAACTGTCCCCTGGGTACGGGTGCGGCAGAATTAGATGTGGTTGCTCAACGCTTTAAAGAATTGCCTAGACTTAATGACATAACCCTTCAGTCTTTCAGGTCACCAAATAATTATATTCAAGATGCTAAACAAGCGCTATCGTTTTTTAGAGAAAAACTAGGAAAAGTATTATGACAGAAACAATGTCTGTAGGTTCGAACCTTGAAGGAAAAAAAATAATATTTTCCGGAGGAAGCGGATATCTGGGGGCGGTGATGGCTGAGTGTCTTCTCAAGTGCGGAGCCAAGGTTGCGAATATAGGAAGAAGGGTCCCAAAATTTTTATCGGAATACCCTACGCAGGCAAGCCATTACAAGGCGAATTTCTATGAAAGTGGGGACCTAACAATTGCTCTGGAACAGGCGATCGAAGAACTAGGAGGAGTTGATGTGTTGGTCAATAATTCATTCGATTTTTCATCGAAAACAGGATTTAACGATTTTTCCGGGCGTATAGAGAACATTAGCAAAGAAACTTTCATGAAAGGGCTTGAATCAGGTATTTATTGGCCCCTGCATTGCACGCAGGTTGTGGGAAAGCGGATGATCGAACAAAAATATGGAAATATAGTTAACATTGCTTCATTATACTCGATTCTTGTTGCGGATTACCGCATGTATGAGGGGCGGGATATTTTTAATCCGGTAACATATCCGGTTTCCAAGCATGGCTTGGTGGGGTTGACTAAGTATATTGCTTCTTTTTGGGCTCCGCACGGGATACGTTGTAATTGTCTTTCACCGGGTTCTTTTCCTAATACAACTTCAAAAAAAGATGATCCCTCTGCGCCCAATAGTGTAGAAGACGATGAATTTTTAACTATACTAAATCGAAAGTGCAGCTTAGGTCGAACTGGAGTCCCCACGGACCTTGTAAGCGCTATCAAATTTTTATGCTCTGAAAAATCTTCCTATTTAACAGGCGCTAACCTGGTTGTTGATGGGGGATGGAGTGTCTTGTGAAATTTGAATAGTTTTCCAGCTCGGATGATCTGGCCTTAACCGGTTCTTCCCATAAAATATGGAATATCTATGAAAAGCAAATCAGGCGCATTGGTTACCGTGCGCGCTTCTTCATCCCGCCTGCGGGAAAAATGTTTTCAGAAGCTGACGAATGAATTGTGCTTACTGCAGATTGTGATCCGACGTGCCAAACGCCTGGAGTGCCCTGTTATCGTTGCAACATCTATTGATCCAAGCGACGACGGAGTTCAAAAACTAGCCGAGGCCGAGGGGGTAGCTTGTTATAGAGGAGCATTAAAAAATAAAATTCTACGGTGGGCTAAGTGTTTTGTAGAAATGGGAATCGACCAGGGCATTTTGGTTGATGGAGACGATCCTACTTTTGATTATCTTGTAGGTAGGCGGGGGCTACAAATTCTCGAACGGGGAGAGTGCGAGGTTGTAATGCCATCCCCTGAAATTTTCCCTGGATTCTTCACATACGGGATTACGCGTGGCGGTATTGAAAAGCTTGCCTGTCTCGCCACGGAACCGAAGACGGACACGGATGTAATCATTCGTTTTGTGGAAAAGGCTGGTTTGATAAAGTCTGAAATCCCAGCAATGGAGGAAGAAATAATTTCACACAATGTTCGTTTGACGGTTGATTACGAGGAAGATGTTCTATTTTATAGGGGCCTTTTTAAAAATATAGACTACATGGCAACGGGTCCGGAAACAGTGCGAGCTGCTATCTCTAATCACTTGGAAAAAATAAACTGGCACAAGCATGAGGAATTTCTTGAGAATCAAAGAATATTTAACGAAAAAGTTTCAAATGCATTTTCAGATTCTTCTAATGGAGTAAAAGATTAATGGGAGCTCCAGCCTGGCGTTTTAAAGGTAATGAACTGACCTATCTCCATCAGGTGATCGACAATGGATTTCGTGCGGGAGCCGATGGCTCTTTCAACCAACGCCTTGAAAGACTTTGGTCCGAAAAGCATAATGCCTCCTATGCGATAACTTTTAATTCTTGCACATCTGCATTGCATGCATCGGTTCTTGCGCTCGGTTGTGGTCCTGGCGACGAGGTCTTGACTCCTGCTCTCACCCCGCTTATGTGTGGTCTTTGCATCCACTACACTGGCGCAAACCCGGTTTACGTTGATTCTAATCCGGATACATTTTTGATGGATCCAACCGATCTTGAGTCAAAAATCACTTCCAAAACAAAGGCAATCATTATTGTTCATATGTATGGAGGAGTGTGTGATATTACATCTTTGATGGAGATTGCTGATCGACACAGAATTCCCGTTATAGAGGATTGTGCGCAATGTATTGGGGGCAAGGATGACCGAGGGCGAGTTTCTGGAACGACGGGAACGATCTCTTGCTGGAGTTTCGAAAATTCGAAACAACTAACCTGTGGAGATGGAGGAGTTGCTACTTGTCAGAATGAGGAGATAGCTACACGATTAAGGAAAATAGGGGGGCTTGGATTCAAAAACCTTACGGCAGCCGCAGGTAAGGTGCGAGTCGACCGGGATAAATTTCAGGATCCTGAATGGGAGCGGTTTGATGCAATAGGATATAATTTTCGTCTTGGAGAGTTGGCTGCTGCAGTGGGGTTAGCTCAGGTTGAGCAACTGGATAAATACATCGGATTGAGGCGGGCTATGGGCGAGGCATATAGGGGAGCTCTTTTTCGATCGAAATTGCTTAAGCCTCAGGTCCAACCAAAGGGATACTACTATACCTATTATACATTCTCAGCAAAATTTTGCGGTGAAGAAAAAGGAATTAGCTGGTATGATTTTCGGAAAAAACATATGGAATATGGTGGCGATGGAATCTTTGCAGCAGCAAAACTTCTGCATCAGGAACCGGCATTGAGAGATAATCTGATTGGAAGAGGGGAAACACCAGTGGCAGTTGACCTACAAAAACGGCTGATGAACTTTACAACGAATCAGGCTGATCAGTCTGAGCAAGAAATTCAGGTGAACGCATTGTCGCAAACTCTCAATTATTTTGGAGACAAAGTTGGGTAGCGAACAAAAAGGAAATGAAGTAGTTTCATCTCGGAATCTTTCCGGTAAAACCGCATTGATTACAGGGGGAGCAGGCCTTTTGGGCCCAGAACATGGTGTGGGCCTTGCTCGTTATGGAGCAGTGGTGATCCTTCTAGATATATTCGCAGATGGGCTTGCAGAAGCTAGACAAAGAGTCTTGAACCAAGTTGTAGGAGCTTGCGTCGAAACTACCACGGCAGATATCACCGATAAGGTTTCTTTAGAACAGGTTAGGGATGAGTTTGATAAAAAAGGCATGCCAATAGATATCCTTATTAACAACGCTGCACTCAATCCAAAAATGATGGATTGTATGGATGGAGGAAAATCGGGTACTGTGGAGGATTATGATATGACGCTTTGGGATAAAGAAGTTGGCGTTGGCATAACGGGAACATTTCTTTGTTGTAGGGTATTTGGAACAGCCATGGCAAAGAGAGGGGCTGGGTCTATTGTCAATATTGCTTCAGACTTGGCGATTCAGGCTCCTGATCAGAGGATTTACTCGCCAACGGGTCGCATAGAAGATGTAACCAACTTTAAACCAATAGGTTACCCTGTCGTTAAAGCGGCAATGCTAGGTTTAAATCGTTACCTTGCTACTTACTGGGCTCATAAAGGAGTGAGGGTTAACGCGCTGATACCAGGAGCAGTTTTTAATAATCAGCCTGATTCACTAATCAAGGAAGTTTCCCGTCGGGTTCCACTAGGCCGATGGGCCGACCGAAAGGATTATCAAGAAGCTATTGCCTTTCTTGCTTCGGATGCCAGCTCTTACATGACCGGGCAAGAACTAGTGATGGATGGTGGACGCAGCATCTGGTGATTAAACGGAGATGGACAATATGGTTGATGACGGGATAAGAAAAGTCGGAGTGCTTGATGGAATTTTAGGGGGATACTTTGATGAAAGCGCCCGCTCCATAGAGGCAGTTAAGGACAACCTCGAAACAGTAAAGCGAATGGTTAATGGAATTTTCGGGAGTCAAAAAGCGGGTGGTCGACTTTTAATCGGCGGTAATGGCGGATCCTGTGCCGACGCCGAACACTTTGCAGGAGAAATGGTGTGCACGTTTAATGATAGTGGCCGCAGGTCTTTTTCAGCCCTTTCTTTAACCGGGAACCCGTCAGCCATAACTGCATGGGCCAATGACTTTGGATTTGAGACCTATTTTAAAAGACAAGTTGAGGCTCACGGAAGATCAGGTGATATTCTTTTTCTCATTACAACAGGAGGGGGCGATCGTAAAAGTGGAGCGTCCATGAATCTGGTTATGGCAGCAGAAAAAGCCCATGATAAGGGGCTTAAGGTATATTCCATAGCTGGGAAAACAGGTGGAGAATTGAGTAAAATTTCTGATGAATTTATTAAAGTACAATCCTTCAGTACTTCTCATATACAGGAAGCTCATATTACGATTATCCATGCCATTTGTACGGGATTAGACGAACTGGATCGTTTGGATCGGGAGGGAAAGTGAATGGCTGAAGTGAGTGTTTATCTGGATGGTCCTTCGTTAGAACAGATATTGGAAATCGATCCGAATGTAATTAAAGGTTTTACCTTTAACCCTACTTTGTTTCGCAATGCAGAGGTTCTAGATTACCTAGGACATTGCCAAAAAATATTAAAAACCTGCGGCAAACTCCCGGTTTCTCTTGAAGTTATTGCCGACGATCAGGAAGGGATGATTCGCCAAGCTAAAATTCTCGCTGGCCTCGGGCCGAACGTTTTTGTAAAAATTCCTATCACATTTACCAATGGTGTGTCGACCCGGGAGGTCGTCAAGAATCTGGTGGCCGAAGATATCAAACTAAATATTACCGCAGTATTTACAATGTCTCAGGTAGAATCAGTTCTCCCTGGGCTTGGGAAAAGTCGCTCGATCATATCTGTATTTGCTGGTCGACTTTTCGATATCGGGATTGATGCGGTTGAAGCAACTAGAACTATCGTGGAGAGAGTTCACTCTGAAAGCAATTGTATGGTTCTTTGGGCTAGCCCCCGAATGGTCTATGATTTTAAAAATGCTTCATCTGCCGGGTGCGACATCATCACTATGGCACCAAACTTAATTAATAAACTGAATCTTTTTAACAAGTCCTCGGAGGAATACTCCCTCGATACCGTTAAAATGTTTCACTCTGATGCGGTGGCCTCTGGCTATAACCTTTGAACGCTTGTCCGGACTCCTTGTCTTAAAATATAGGCCTTTGGTCAAGACCAAAACACTGCTTCTTGATAGAGACGGGGTTTTGAATCGAATTGTTCTTCGCGGTTCCGAAGTTTCCTCTCCGCGTTCTAAGGATGAACTTGTGTTATCTGGGGATATCTCCGCTCTGGCGCAGCCTTCGATAGTGGACTACTGGAATCTTGTTATTGTAAGCAACCAGCCCGATCTTTCGAGAGGCAGAATTGATCTGGAACTGGTGGAATATATTAATCAGTTGATTCTTGATCATATTCCACTCAACGCTTCTTATATCTGTTCGCACGTAGCTTCTGATGAATGCAGGTGCAGGAAGCCTAAAACAGGCCTCATCGATCGAATCAAAGAAGACTTCCCCCGGGCGATGGAGAAAATGGTTTTGGTGGGAGACCGAGATACGGATAGAGAATGTGCAAAGCGGGCCGATATGGATTTTATACTGAGAAGACAGGAGTATAATATATACATGACTAATGTTAAGCATTCTGTAAAAAGTCTTTTAGATCTCCCGCAGATATTACAGCGTCTTTTTCCTCAATAGTGGGAGAGAATTTCATACTTCAACTGTAAAGACTAGATAATATAATTAAACAAGAAATTTGAGTATTAGATAGAGGTTCCAACTGTTAAATAGGTGAGAGAATGTAATTAATTCAAGAATAACCAAAGGAAAAAGTTAGTGCCGCCTTTGGAAATCCTTTTGCTTTGGAGCTGTTTTTTCGTTATAAAAATGATGGCGCTCAAATTTTGTTTAATTTTTAAAACGCATTCTACTAAATAGGGTATATTCGTGGGCGTTTAGTTTAGTTAATATTATGTCCTCAAAAATTTGATGATGCAGATCAACCGTATTTTTTTGGAGTCGTAAATGACGGGCTGTCGTGTATTACTGGTTTATCCAAATGAAAGAGATATGAGCCTTGTTCCACCTGTTTATGGGTTATTTGCTGCTCTATTGAGACAAAGAGGTCATGTCACGGAATTGTTTGACTGCACTGGGTATGACTTTGACGGAAAATTCGATGCTGCCGCTGAGTCAGAAAAAGTTCTCATGGTGAAACCCGCAGACCCTGCAAGTTATCAAGGAGTCAAGTTGAAGCAGACTAACATGTACGATGATTTTGCTAGGAAGGTTGAGGAATTCAGTCCCGATCTTATAGCTGTATCTGTTACCGAAAGCACATTTCTTCGCGGAATTTCTCTATTGAATGATTTTCGTTTTAAAAGAAAGCGTAACGTCCTCACTATTATTGGAGGAGTATTTTCAACTTTCGCTCCTGATAGAGCTTTTCGAGAACCTTCGATCGATATTGTTTGCGTCGGTGAAGGTGATATTGCTTTGGTAGAACTGTGTGAACGTCTGAGAGATTCAGAGGACTTTACCAATGTGTCGAATCTTTGGATAAAAAAATCAAACGGTAAGTCTGTAAAAAATATGACAGGCCCCGCTGTTGACATAGACTCTCTGCCACCACTAGATTTTAGCATTTTTGAAAATGATAGGTACTATCGGCCAATGAGGGGGAAAATCTATCGAATGCTTCCTGTTGAGACTCATCGAGGTTGCCCATATACGTGCACATTCTGTAACTCTCCTACACAAAATGAGTTATATGAAGCTCAGTCACAGAGTAAGTTTTTTAGAAAAAAATCTGTAGAAAAAATCCGAGAGGAATTAATTAATTTTAGAGACAAATGGGATGGGGAATATGTTTTTTTCTGGGCAGATACTTTTCTTGCCTGGACGTCGGAAGAGCTTGAGGAATTTTGCGAAATGTATTCGGAGTTTAAAACTCCATTTTGGTGCCAATCGCGAACTGAAACTATTTCGGATGCAGTGGGTGGGTATAAAAAACTAAAAATGCTAAAGGATGTTGGCTTGCACCATATGTCCTTTGGCATGGAACATGGTAATGAGAAGTTTAGGCGCGAAGTGGTTGACCGACCCTATACCAATGAAAGTGCGATAGAGGCACTTAGAAATCCGGTCAAACTGGATATTCCTTTTTCAATAAATAATATAATTGGTTTCCCAGATGAAACCTATGAATTGGCAATGGATACAGTTGAAATCAACCGGCAGATTGACTCTTTCAGTTTAAGCTGCGCGACGTTTGCTCCATTTAAGGGGACAGGTCTCAGAACTTTAGCCGAAAAGAGGGGTTATGTTGACTCTGAACGCATTTCCCCACCTAACGCATCTTGGAGTATTCTCGACATGCCGAACTTTCCAAAAGAGCAAATATTTGGGTTGCAAAGAGTATTTGTCATGTATTCGAAATTTCCTAAAAGCCGTTGGCCTGAAATCAAGAGGGCTGAAGAGTTGACCCCGGAAGGAGATCTTATTTTGGAAAACCTTAAACAGGAGTTTTTGGAAACATATTTCAAAGAATCAGAGCCAGCAATTGACAAGATCAATAATTAAAAACTCATGGCTTTTGGTTGTTGCTAAAAGTTTCGCCTAATTCACTTTTCTTATCGTCCTTTTCTTAAAGGTGCCATGGCCGGATCGTCAGTTGCGATTTCTGGAAAGAAATTATTATTTACTAGTTTCCTCAGAGACAAATATTTTATCGTTTTTCCTGTTTGGTTAGAAACCATAACGTCTTGAATTTTCCATTTCATAAACTCCAAGAGCAATTTCATGGCATGTGCCTTCCCATATTTGCGAATAGTATTAAGCAGGGTAAACACGATTGAAAAATACCGGGTGTGCCAAAAAAAACGAGGATAAAAAGAGGAAACGGAACTAATTGTATTTTGTCTAAATAGTGACCAAATGCTGGGAACATCTTCTATGTTTAAGTTTTCATGAGACCTTGCAGGGTCGGCGTAGTATCCGGAGTCGTGTTTTTTGAGGTAATTTTTAGCTTCTTTTAGGTTTTTAAACCTGGGTGAACGTAGCAGAGAATCAATATACCGGTCGATTCCCCATTTTTTTATATAAGCTATTCGGGTTCGTGTGCAAATTTCAAAATACCAATTTTCTAACATGAGCTGCGGGTAATCGGTAAAGTTGATATAGGTCTCGCCGTCTCTGGCATCACGGTCAGAGATTTTTAGTAGGTAGTCTTCTTCGTCATCCAGCGATTGACCAATGAAACCCTGCCTTCTAGCTGTTTCATATAGAGGAGTTCCAGGAAGGGCTTGTGCATAGTTAATACTCATAAAGTTGGGATCAATTTTTGGTGAAAGTCCAACGAAGTAACTCGTGAAATCAATCGATTCTTTTATAGTTTCTGGAGATTCTCCCGGCATGGCAATGACCAACTGGACGATGGTATGCACATTATTTTCTACCGCCCATTTAACAGCATTTTTGTTTTGCTCTGCCGTGGTTTTCTTTTCCATAATATCGAGCATTCTTTGACTACCACTTTCCATACCCATATTTATAGTGGAGCAACCGGCATCTTTCATTTTGGCGATCCATTCAGGTGAAATACAATTGACTCTCATCCCAGTCACCCGCCAAAGAACATCGCGTTTTTTGATTTCTGTTATAAATTCATCTAGCCATCGTTTGTCAGTTCCAAAATTTTCGTCACCGAAAATGATAAAGCCAGCACCATAATTTTTAATAAAATAATCAACTCGTTGCATCACCACTGGTACAGGAATGTAACGGATGCCTGGGTCCCATCGGTGACAGAATGTACAGCGGGCAACGCAACCCTTACTAGCCACAATCGTAGCTACAGTTTTGTTTTTTCGGTGAGGTTCCCACCTGCGTGGATCGCTGAAAAAAGAGCTTTCCAGAGCAAGTGGCGCTAGCTTCTCCATATAAATGTCCATCTCACCTGTTTCTTCCATTAGTGACCAGTCTATATCGTAAATGTCCTTGGCATCTATGAGGTCAGGATATGGAGTGACAATTAACTTTTCATTTTCATCAAGGAAAGAGATTCCTTTAACATCGGAGTAGTCACTTTTAGTCTTAGCGGTCAGCCAGCGATTAACGAAATCGACTGAAGTTCGGTCTCCTTCACCGGTACAAATAAAATCTACACCTGTTCTTTTTAGGAGAACCTCAGCAGAGGCACCCATATTACCACCTAAAATAATGGTGGTTTGGGGCAGAACTCTTTTGATTTCTAGGGAAAGTTTTTTGGTATATTCGTATGAGGTCGATACTACTGCACTAATACCTAGAATATCTGGCTGCTCTTTTTTTAAATGGTCTATGATTTGCTCAAAACTTGGCCTGAACCAGTCAATATTGTAAAGATGGGTGTCTTTATATCCAGCTCTTCTTAAAACTGTGACTATAGACAAACTACCAATAGGGGGGTAGGCCGCTTGTTGTTCCCGAAGAGGAATGGTAACTATGATGGTTTTAAGGTTTTTGTTATTAGCCATTATCAGTTGTATTTAATGGATAGAGTACTCTAGTTCAAATCCCTTGCAAAATATTAACTTAAAATGTGCTGAATTAATATCAGAAGGTATAAATATTTCAAGGTTTTCTTGAAGATAATGCGGGTTTTACCATTCTGGCTTCGTCCAGGAAATGATGCGGTGTTTGTAAACGATGGCCAAGTTTAATTTCTGGCAAAACATTCTTTCCGTTACTATCAAAAATTTCCCTAATTTCAAGTCCTCCACCTTTTGCCGCTATAAACAGGCTCCCAGGTTTTTTTCGATAAATGATCCCTGACTGAAAAGGATGGAAATCCTCGCTATTATCTACCAGGAAGCATTTTTTTAAATGTAACCTTTTCTCTTGAAAAAAGGTTGACGCTCCTTCGTGAGGATCGTCGAAAGCGTTGACAAATAATTCAATCTCTTTTACAGACCAGCCCCAATTGATAAATCCGTTTGCCAAAGTATGTAGCTTTGGCATATATAAGCTGTCTGACTCATTTTGCTGAATACAAACGAGGCCCTTTCCTTGAAGAAAATCTATTAAAAAATCAGTTTCATATGTTTCGATATGCTTATAAAAATCAGCAGGCACTCGGCATTCTACCGGGAAAACCAATTTTTTTTGCTTGATAATATCTCCAGCGTCAAGAATAGGTACCACCTTATGGATCGTTAAGGCCCCCTCACGACATTGTGATAATATTTTCCAGCTGTAGGCCGCCGCACCTCGCTCCTGAGGTAGGCGGGTATTATGATAGTTGAATAATTTTCCCTTAAATAAATCGATGACATCTTGCTTAACTATCCAACTAGCATTTATTAGTAGACCTAGGGTGTTTTCATCAACGTATTCTTCAAGTAATTGGATATTGATCTTGTTTGTTGTAATAAAACGCATACTTTCAGTTGTGTTTTCCTCCAGTTTTTGGAGCAGCGACATGCCATTTTGAGTTGCAAGTTTTAAGTGGTGCTCATCTGTGAATATGATGACTTCATCGATAAACTTCGCCGCATTATGGGCAAATTTTAACAATGGGCCGTCCTCGTTTTTCCTGTTTCCACCCAATAGAAGGAGTTTTTTTAATTGAAAATCCAACATATTAACTTTTAATTAGCCTTCCCGTTTATTCAAATGAGGAGCTAGTCTCCGTTTTAATTAATTCGTAATAGATAACCTAGTGGATTATGCAGATCCAAGTGTGAGGAAAGTCAGGTATAAACAAGACTATCTTAAGATATTGTCTTCGACGATTATGGAATCCGAGTGCTAGGTTGCCTCGATCCAAAAAATTGTTACGCACATAATACTTCTCTTTTTCCGGTCTGGCTAGATCGGTTATAATGACGGCTGTCCAATAGCCTATAAATTTTCATCAACCCAAAAGTTGAACAAGAAAACTCATCTTTGACGTTGTTAAGGTATTCCCAGTTATCAGAGTCCATATCAAATAGAAGTTCTTTTTCGAAAGGATATTTATATTCGCTTAAAGTTTTTTCGTACCCTTCCATTTTCCATTTTTCGACATCATAATTTAATTGGACAGTGGTTTTTCGTTCCAAATTATTAATCCCATTCCAAATCACTTTTTGTCCGCGCAGATAAGAAAAGATAGAATCTAGTTCTAGATAGAATTGTTTGGAGTTGGGTTTATTTTCCGTACTTTCAAAAATATCGACGATCGGCTGCCTGGCAAAAACCACAAAATCTGAAAAATGCTCCATTTTTGCTCTTGCGGAATATACTAGGGCAAGTGCATTTCCTTTTTCACCTGAAAGAAGTTTATCCTGGTTTTCCTGAAGATTGTAAAACTTACGGACTTGATCAGGTGTTTCGAACAACTCCTCCCGGGCGTCTTGCTCGAAATTGTTGATAATTTTCTGGACCGAGAGGGGTGATTCGCCAAGCAGTTCGCGCATTCTTAAAATTACATCCAGAAAATTTATTCCTCGAAACTTTAAGTATTTATGCAAAGGTTCAAAATGTCCTCCGAAACAAAAAATCCTAAACCAGATTTGTAGGTTCCTGCATACTAGCCAGTCTTCAAAGGGCATGGTCGATAAAGAAGTGATAATCTCCTCTATTTCCATGACGGGTTTTTTGTTTATTTTTGAACAGGCCCCTGGACTTAGCCGCCAATGCGTTCCAATGTTATGTTCATTTCTTGTTGCGTCAGTTTCAAGTTCCGATCCCATCATCATGAAAGCGGTTGTCGTGTTGACAGTTTGAATTCCCGCATCAATCAGCTCTCTCAAACCATTAAAATAGCTTTGTTTGGATTCTCGAGGAAGCCCTAGTATAGTATCTGCAATTCCTATTAGGCCTGACTTTCCCAGCTCTTTGCCTACATCAAAATAAGCTTTGCGGCTGATGTTTTCCCTTTTTACGGCTTTCAAAACATCTACATCCATGGTTTGGACAGCGGCTGTAAACCCCATGGTGCCACCAAGCTTTTTTACGGAGTCTAGAATTCTGTCAGGATTATTTTTTCCTGTGCTGACAATAATTTTCTTTGGATAGCCATAACGCTTTTGAATTCGAATTATTGATTGTACAATGTCTTGGTCCCTAAGATACATGCCGAAATTATCATCCACCATCCGCAAAACCCCTATGTGTGGACAGGTTTCTGAAATCTTTTTTCCGATGTATTCTAGATCTTGCGAAACTCTTTCGACGGAATAGTGTGAAATTTTATTGTAGTAGTCATCGCCCGAATTGCAGAAAGTGCAAAAAAAAGGGCACCCTCGATTTGTTTGATAAGCAGGGATCAATTGCCCATCAAAAAAACCATCCATAAAGTGGTTCAAGAAAGGAGACGGGATATCATCAAGATTTTTAATCCTGGGGAACAAGGGATGACTAATAAGTTTCCTACCATCGGGACTTAACAATGTGCAACTTGTAAGATTGGCTTCTTTGACCCGAGTAATATCTCTATTGGCCTTTTTGTATTCATCTACGATTAATTTAGTTGCTTGTTCCCCTTCGAGTCGCACATAAATATCGATTGATGGGCAGGACTGTAAAAAATTCAGTTGACGTGCTTCATCGATAGGGAAATTAGGTCCCCCCATAATTATAAGGACATTGGAGTCTATCTTCTTTATTTCAGTTGCCCATGCTTTACTTATACTTTCTGTCCAATAATAATTTGAAAACCCAACAATATGAGGTTTCTGATTCTTGATGGCCTGCTTTAAATCCTCGGGATATCGAAACAAACTTATATTTAATTCACCTGGAAACTTTAAATCTAAATAAGCAGCGACATCTCCTATAGCCAAAGGCATATCGTCTACTTGAGAGCGCAGAGAGCTATGGCTCAAAGAAGCTAAATATACAACGAGCTTTCCATTTTTTATAAGCATAACTTAATGATCTTAGCCGGTGAGATTAGCTTCTCTGACTTTCGAGTGGCCTATCGTTATTTTTGATCTGATTCTTTTTCGAGATAGTTATTGCGTGTTTATTTTACGAAACCCGGTGTTCTTTAGCAAATAACATCTGGCCTAGAAGCCAAAATAAAGGGCTTTCTTTTACCATCGTTGATCTTTCAACTACTCTCAACACTCAAAATAATCGCCTTAGCGACCGCATTGTATCCGGTGGGGGAGTAGTGGTTGTACATTCTATTTGGAAAGAGAGACATGGGGTCGGGGTGGCTTGAAAAAACTTCTCGGTGAATATTAATTATAGAAAGGCCGAGATTTTTAGCCACCTCAAGTACCGCATTGCTATGCTTGAAAAGAACACGTCCTTTCGAACCCGTTTCATAGCGTGTCTTAGCGGGAAGATAGATAAAATATAGTTTTCCACCCCATGCCGCGGTTTGATCCCTAGTTTGCTTTAGAATTTGAGTAAATAAAGGATCAACAGAGGTATCCATTTGCCTACGTACATTATTGTGAGCATGGAGGTGAGTGTTAATATTGTCATCAAATCCCATTCGCCCACGGATATGATATAAACGTAACGCCTTAGTTTTCGATAAAAACCAATTATTTACCACCGTCTGGTTTTTTTCACCAAGCCCACGGGCCTTTCCAACCAATCCCTCGTCGCCCATATTTTCTTCTGATTTCTCAATAAATATCTTAAGTCTGTTGTCAATTTCTTTTTGCCGTTGAATCAAATTCTGAGAGAATTTTGGCTTTAGGTAACTCATCAATAGCGGTACTGAGGACTCTTTTTTTAAATCACTTAGATCATTTTCCTCATAATAGAGCCAGAGCACTTTTTTTGGCTTTCTAAACTCTGCATACTCTTTAAGCGTTGCCAATTCTTGGAGTGGACCATTTCCACCCATCCCTAAAGTAAGCGCACTCTCGTTTGTTATTAAGCGAATCTGCCCAGCAATATCTTCGCCTGGTTCGACACAAGCACCGTGGGTAAATGAATCTCCTGTCAGCAACCACTCTGTTTGAGGTGTGTCCCATTCTGAATCTGGGTTATTAAATCCATAACGATCACTCAGATAGATCGAATATTCTCCACTCTCGTTACAGAACACGGTGTTTTTTTTTGAAATCCCAGCCAAAGGAAATAGAGGCTCTGAGCCAGCTATTCCATTACTTTCTCTAAAGAAAGCTGGGAGAACTCGAGGGACCGCATCCACGCCAGCGGTTTTTAGATCTTGATAAACTTGATACCTACTCCTTGTGTCAAATTGTGATTGGAGAGCAATCTCTATTAGATAAACCCCCACCACCAAAATAGTTATCGCCATTACAATATTGAGCTTGAGCTCATCTTTTAACCGAGCAACTAAACCCGAGAAAAGAATCCCAGTCAGGGAGATCACATAGTACTTAAAATACTTCTCAGAAACATTACCCTGATATATAATTTCTGCACGGTAGTAGGTATAGCTCAACAATAGAACTGACAATACTAAAAATAACCATATAACCCCTTTGGCAAACTTAAAACGTTTTGGAATGGTTTGGACGGTCATAACTACAAAAGATTTTGTAAATTTAGGATGGATTTTGTTAAACGCTTTCTTGAAGAGCTCACACAAATAAGGGCGTGGTGCCCGGAGACGCTTTAGCCGTAATAAGGACTTTATGGCTATAACTAATGATTCTATAATCACATCTCATGAATTGCTAGCAAGATCTTGAAAATCTCGCTGATTTTATAGAAAAGGTTACCGCTCTTATTACCTCATTCTCCATAACTACCGTGCTAGATTTTTGTTAACCAATAAAATTATCTTGATATTTATTAGCACAATTAGCAACAAGTGTCTCCGCAAGTTTAATTAAAATAATAATTAATATATTAGACAACGGGATAGTATGCCAGAGGTAGCTTGGGGATGGAGCAAGAAAATTTCTTGAAAATTCAAGATCATTAACCATCGTTCGATTGGATGAATGTATTGACAATAAAAAGTGTCGTTATTGAATTGCTAGGAGGTTCTAGATTCTAACCACTAATTAATGTTATATTCGATGGCGATTAAATGGTTTCTCCTGCGTGAATACAGGATAATTCGAGTAACCCCTTCCCCGGTTCTTAAGTGCTTTTCAGCGTAATACATATATAATATATATAAGGTAAGGTTTTTATGTTTTTGGTTCTTACGGCAGACCAAAGATTTTGGAAAAACGACGAAAAAATCCTATTTCTGGGTGAATGGTGCCGGCTTTACAGAAATAAGCCTGATTGGTTTGAGTTGGATGCAGAGGTTCTACCTTACCATTGGGATAATCGTGCAAAATATCGTCAGGATTATGCCTATGTCGATGCGTTATACGAAAAATATTTGGGCCCGTTATCTACTGAGTTGAACCAGCTTCATGGTGTAGACCATTCCACGCGTTACTGGCGTATCGTTGTAGGCCCTTGGCTTTATTTTTTTATTGGGGTTTTTTACGATAGGTTTCTTTCTATTAACAGCGCAGCTGAATCAAAAAAAGTTACTCATACATGGATACCTTCGCTGAACTCTAATTTATATGTGCCAAAAGATTTTTTGACTTTACGCGAATGGTATTGGGGCGATGCCTATAACCATTATCTTTACGGCATAATTATTGATGAATTGGGCAAGTTTCCTTACGCGATTAAAACTTATGAGAGGTTGAGCGAAGACAAACCTCAATCAAGAGGGTACTCATCTATTAGCCCAGGCAAAATGGTGACAAAAAAAATTCTTGAAAAGGTGGGAGGGTGGATTCCACCTCGCTTGAACAAGGTTGTTTTTGTGTCTAGCTATTTACACGCGAATGATCTTCTTCGTTTACAGTTATCTTTGGGGCAGTTTCCTTATCCATGCACACCGATCGTGAGGGCCGAGGATGTTCCGGTCGATATGAAATTGAGGGAAGAGCTTAAATTATCACAAGAAGAAAATCTGTTTGAAAAACTATTGAATGATATCCTTCCCCATCAGATTCCAAAAGCTTATGTTGAGGGATATCTAAAATTTAACCAAAGAGCTATGGCTTCATTCCCTAGTAATCCGAGTTTGATTTATACCACCAATGGATTTTGGGGAAATGAGGGTTTCAATTTTTGGGCAGCGACCCAAACTGAACGAGGAGCTAAATTAGTGGCATCTCAACATGGGGGATGCTACGGGGTTGTTGCTTGGTCGGCAGCAGAAGAACATGAAACTCGTGTAAGTGATCGCTACTTTTCATGGGGTTGGAAAAAAACTGGTCAATCTAAAGTGGTCCCCTTTCCTTCCGGACAACTGGCAGGGCTTAAGCCAAAAATAAGTCCTGATCCCAGAGGCGGTATCCTTTGGCTAGGAGTTTCTGTAACACGTTATTCAAGTCAGCTGGTTAGCGTTCCCATGAGCCGACAAATGCTGGATTACTTAAAAGAACAGCAGAGATTTTCACGAGCGGTTTCTCCAGAGGTTCATAGGCTTCTAGTAAGACGACTTTTTCCTATAGACTATGATTGGGATGAAGAACTGAGATGGGCGGATATGGACCCTGAGCTAAAGATTTATGGTGGAAGGAAAACTATGTATCAACAACTCAACGAAAGCCGGCTGTGCATAGGAACCTACAATTCAACCACGGATTTGGAGACTCTTGCTAGAAATTATCCGACTGTCACCTTTTTTAATCCAAGCATGAATGAATTCAGGGAATCGGCTCAGCCCTATTTTGATGACCTGCGCCGGGTGGGTATTTATCACGAGACCCCTGAATCTGCTGCCGCCAAAGTCAACGAAATTTATAAAGATCCTCAGCTATGGTGGAGCTCAATTGATGTTCAGGATGTCAGGAAAAAATTTTGTCATCAATTTGCTAGAACCAGTGAGAACTGGATACCAGAGTGGAAAAAAGAGTTCCAAAAACTCATTGAAGAGTCATAGCCCTTGCCTGAAAATTCTGCCAAATCTCGTTTTGCGGTCAGTGTGTTTGCTAACATCCTTCGTGGTGGCTTGTCCTTCATTACTGTCTTAATCCTTGCTCGCGCCTTGGGACCAGGGCGTTATGGAGACTTCGCCTTTCTTATAGGTAGTTTTGTGGCCATTAAGTCTTTGTTGGGGATGGGGACCCCAAATGCGTTTTATACTTTTATGTCTCAAAAACCTAGAGGAGGAATGTTTCTTGCCGTCTATGTTGCTTGGCAATTGGTTCAATTTCTTCTTCCTCTTTTATTCATTGGCGTTATTTTCCCTGATGACTTGGTGGGTCGGATATGGGTGGGGCAGGGTAGAGGGTTGGTTCTTGTGTCCTTTGCTGCAGTGTTTATGCAACAGCAAGCTTGGTATGTCATGGTCCAGATTGGAGAATCCACACGCATGACGCATCAAGTACAGAGGATGAATATTTCCATCGCTCTAGCTCACCTAATAATCATCTGTGGTATCTGGATTGCCGATTTACTTTCACTTCAATTATTGTTCATAATCATTGCTGTCGAATATGTGGTTGCCATTGGAGTAGCATTTAAGGTTCTCGATGTTTTCGAGTTGCCAAAAGAACCTTTTGACAATAAAAAAGTTTTTCGTGAGTACATCGTTTATTGCACACCGCTCCTTATTTATTCACTTCTGAGCTTTGCCTACGAGTTTGCCGACCGTTGGTTGCTCCAGAATTTTGGAGGATCAGAAGAACAGGGGTTGTATGAGATAGGTTATCGGTTTGCGGCGGTGAGTCTATTGGCATCAACTTCTTTGCTGAATATTTTTTGGAAGGAGTTTACCGAGGCTCGGGACAAAGGCGACTTGAAGCGGATGCAAATTTTGTATACTAAGGCCTCCAGATTTATATTTACATTTGGGGCTATTGTAAGTGGATTTCTTATTCCCTGGAGCGAGGAAATTGTGCTAGTTTTTCTGGGTCCTTCTTACACGGCAGGTACTCCTGTCCTAATAATAATGCTGGTGTATTCGATGTATGCAGCTGCAGGTCAAATTAATGGAACCTTGTTATACGCAGCCAGCAGAACTAAGGAACAGTTTTTTTTTGGTTCAATATTCATGACACTTAGCATTCCGTTTTCATATTTCTTGCAAGCCCCTCAAGAAGCTATAGTACCTGGTTTAGAATTAGGAGCTATCGGCATGGCATTAAAAAGGACTGTACTTGTGATGCTCCAGGTGAATATTTTAATTTGGTGGATCAACCGAAGTTATGGATGGAAGTTCGACTGGGCCTATCAGGTGGTGGGTTTGTCCGGGTTTCTCTTCTTGGGTTGGGCAGCCCAAAAGGCAGCGGTACTTTTAACGCCTCTAGTTTTCTCAGGCCTTATTGTTGTGGTCGGAGTTACAGCGGTTCTTTATATTATTATGGTGGGGGTTATGATTTGGGCTGTTCCCTGGATAGCAGGTCTACAACGAGAAGAGTTTTTATTGCATCTCAAAAATCCATTTAAAATATTCAGGCATTGATTACAGGTATTTTTTCATTCAGACTTGTGCGGGAAAAAAATTGCCTAGCCTCATTAAAGAATCCGGTTCAACTACGATTTTATAGTTATGCGAGAGAAACGGATAATCTAAAAATTTGGGCTTTTTCGTCGATGTTTTTCCCCACACTCTTGGCGTAAAAAAGTAGCATTTGGGTTTGAGTATTCGATCCTATAAACCAGAATAGGAGTCAATCGGGTCCTTGTTCATTTCTTGCATGGAATGTATATTGACGACTAGGTCTATCAGTTAGTCTTTGATTAAGAGTAGTTTGTTGCTGAGTGAGCATTATGATAATGTGGTCCAAATTACAAATTCTCAATTAGGTTAATTCCCTCAAATGTCGTTGAAGTCCAAACTTAAAAATAATGAGCTCACTGTAGGCACTTGGCTTGCTTTAGCTCATCCTGCTATTGCCGAGATTATGGTCCAGGCCGGATTCGACTGGGTGACGATAGACTTGGAACACAGTGTGATTACTGTCCGCGAAGCTGAGGAGATGATTCGGATTGTCGATCTTGGGGGGTCTGTGCCACTGGTTCGACTGTCGGCGAACGACCCGGTTCAAATCAAACGTATGATGGACGCCGGGGCTCGCGGTATTATTGTTCCAATGGTCAATTCAAAGGAAGATATAGAAAAGGCTGTTAAGGCAGTTCATTATCCGAAAAAGGGAATGCGAGGAGTCGGGTTAGCCCGCGCCCAAGGATATGGTGTTACCTTTCATCAAAATCTAGATTGGTTGAAAAAGGAAGTTGTGATAATTGCTCAGATTGAACATATCAATGCAGTCGAAAGTATAGAGGAGATTCTTTCCTGTGATGATGTTGATGGATATATCATAGGACCCTATGACCTTTCTGCAACAATGGGCTTACATGGCCAGTTTGAGCATCCTGAATTTGTGGCTGCTCTTAAAAGAATAAGAGAGGCGGGAGCAGCTAAAAAAAAACCTGGGGGTCTTCACATTGTAGAACCTAATCCAGAAGAATTGAAATCTAGAATTGAAGAAGGATTCCAGTTTCTTGCTTACAGTGTCGATTTCAGAATGCTTGATGTGTCGTGTCGAACAGGTTTGAAAATTCGGGACAACTTGTAAAATTGTTTCTTTATAACCGTAAAAATTAAATGACGCGTGCTATTGGTATCATTCCTGCCCGCATGGCTTCTTCGCGCTTACCCGGCAAGCCTTTGGTTCCCATTTGTGGAGTTCCTATGGTGGGGCATGTTTATTTTCGAAGCAAAATGAGTCAGTCTCTAAATGAAGTCTACATCGCGACCTGTGATGAAGAAATTTACGAATACGCAAACAGCATTGGTGCCAAAGGAGTCATGACGGCGAATACTCACGAGCGAGCAACTGATCGCTCAGCAGAGGCCCTTAAAAAGATTGAAGCGATGGTGGATAAAAAAGTTGATATCGCTGTTATGATTCAAGGAGATGAACCTTTACTAGTGCCCAAAATGATTGATGATGTCATAGCTCCTTTAAAAGAGGATTCTAATATCGTAGTGGCTAACTTAATGTCTCCACTTAAAAATCAGGAGGAACACGAAGACCCTAATGAAGTCAAAGTAGTGGTAGATCGAAATGGTTTTGCACTTTATTTTTCGCGTGAGCCTATTCCTTCTTCAAAAAAAGGGGGCATGAGCATTCCAATGATGCGGCAGTTAGGCATTATTCCTTTTCAGCGCGATTTTCTAATGACTTTCAATGACTTGTCTCCGACTTCTTTAGAAATCATAGAATCTATTGACATGCTTCGTTTACTAGAGCATGGATATAAGGTGAAGATGGTTCCCTTTTTATCCAACTCTTATACCGTTGATACTATACAAGACCTGAGAAAAGTTGAGCAGTTGATGATAAATGATCCTCTACTCCCCAGTTATACCTAATTAATAGTAAAAAATTTTTAAACTGTAATGAGGCAATAAAGGGCACCTTTTTGAATTATTTCAGGGTGCTTAACTTGGTAATAGTTTTTGGGAGTAGCGCAAAGTCGCTTATCACGAAATCTGCTTTTAGAGATTCCACAGGTTCGCCGTAACCGTAGTCGACTGCAATGAACGGAAGACCTGCGTTACGGCCAGCTTCAGAATCAACCGAGCTATCACCTACCATCACGGAGTGATTTACTTCTGATTTCATCAATTGCAACGTTGTTAGAATATGCCTTGGGTCGGGTTTGTAGAATGGTAAATTATCTCCTCCTGTGATCCCATCAAAAAACCCGTCTATTCCTAGTCCTTCAAGAACCAGAAGAGTCATCTCATAAGGTTTATTGGTGCATATTCCCATACAGAAGCCGTTGTCTTTTAATTTACCAAGTGTGTCGATGACATTAGCAAAAATTACGGTATGGCTGACTGGATTGGCCTTATAGTTTTGTATATAACGATAAACCGCACTCTCAAGTTCAGTAGTTGAGTCGATGGGTTTTCCCGTCATGCTATAGGCATCCTGTACCATTGGGTTTACCCCTCGTCCTACCAGATTACGTAATTCCTTTAAATTAAGAGGTCTTCGCTTCTCCTCGGCAAGTAAAAGGTTGAGAGAGGAAAGTACATCAGGAAGGCTATCAATTAGCGTCCCGTCCAAATCGAAAACAATAGAGTCAATCATTAGTCGCTAGGCTAGCACGAGGGCATTTAGATAAAATGACAGTTTTTAGTTGTGTCTAAGTTAGCATGGGAAGTTGATGCTAACTCGTCATTATTTTTAAGGAAGATATCACTTACTACTCAAGGTATATTTTTTTTGCCAGTCATTATCAGCACAGTATATTTGATAAACAAGTTGCATGGTTCGTAGTGCATCCTCCGAGGATCCGTTTAAAATGGGCTTATCTTTGATGATGGCATCAGCAAACTCGTAAACTTCATCACGCCATGAAGGGTCTTCATTGTACTGTGTGGTCTGTTCTTTTGGGTCTCCCTGATCGTTCTCTGGATTCCCCCAGACGACAGTTAAAGTTTCAGCTCCATAACTTTTCGATCCAGAAAGGAGACCACTCAAAATAACGTTCCCACGTTCAAAGGCGATCTCTAAGCGGAATCGGTGGCGCCATTCCGTAGCAGAAGAATGGAACAGGGCTACCACACCTTCCGCTGTTCGCATTATAGCGTATGCATTGTCTTCAACGTCATAATCCCAGAAATTATTACTGATAAAACTGTGAATCTCGGTAAACTCTCCGGCGAATAGACGCAACAGATCAACCATATGTATTCCTTGGTCGAGTAGAACACCACCTCCAGCAACATCTCGGTGTGTCCTCCAGTCAGACTGATCAAAAGTGATGAGTTTTGACTTTCCATAGACTCCTCGCAGGTTGATGATTTTGCCTAGCGCGCCTTTTCCTAAAATTTGCAAAGCATCCCGAACAGAATCGTGATAACGATGATTGAATCCGTATTTGAGCTTAAGGTTTGGATGTTGTTTTTCGCACCGTATGACCTGTCTTACCTCGTCGATATTACGCCCAGGAGGTTTTTCACAGAAAACATGCATTCCTGCTTCTAGCCCTGCAATGGTTACTTTTGCAGCTATATCGTTAGTTAGGCAAACGAACAAAATATCCAGGTTTTCTTGTAGCAATGTTTGGTGATTTTGAAAATATTTTACCTCTTCGCCTAATTTACCTTCACCGTCTAAGAGGCCTGTCTTTTGAGGGCTGGGCCAAGAACCATCTTCAAAATGACGGTCGCAAACCGCAACTGTGGTAAGTCGGGGGTGAGTCTTTATTATTTCGAAACGACGTTTTCCGACTACCCCATAACCTGCGATACCGACTCGAAGTTTTTGGGGCATATAGATTCCTGAAAAATTTAGTAGATACTTAGGGTTGGGATCTACGCAATACTATAATCTAGATGAGAAGGATTAAAAATTGCTTGCAACATCCAGTAAGGGTACTGCATTATACGATAGGTCGGCGAGCTGATCAAGCAATGAGCGATCCCACCTTTTACCTAATCACTTTGTTCAAGAGATATTCTGCAACCCCATTAACACATACGTAAACATGTCAGAAAAAACCTCACTGATTTTGCTGGATGAGGGAGCATATTGGGATGCCGAATCTCAGGTTGTTGCGCATTGGACGCAGTTAAATGTTCCCCAATCCCAGGAATCTATTGCGCAAAAAACAGCGGAAAAAGCGCAAGAAATCAGAACAGAGTATTTTGCTTGGATCCATGACTTAGGCCAAACGCGTGTTGATGGGAAAACGTTGGTTGCCTCGTTAAAGATTTTGGATAGTCTTTCTTATTGGTGGATGACTTCCATTGCTATTAAGTCTCCCTTTGAAAGTAATGCGCTTTATACGGTGTTCAAGCTGAGAACTCTGGAGCAGTTATATCTTGAGAAAAACTGTTGCGGATTAATTTATTGTGGAAACGATCGGACACTTCATAAAACCCTTCAAGACTGGTGTAAAAAACAAAGGCACCCATATAAGCAATTTTACACGGCAAATGGAACGGTTTCGAAAAATAAAGGGATCAGAAAATTGCTGAGGGTATTACCCTATTGGATTCAAGCGCTCGGTTTTTTAATCAAAAACTGGTACCTACGCTATCGACATGTGGATCCTATTTGCCCTGACCGGGCAAGGAAAGTTCAACAAGAAAATAGAGCTATAGTTGTGAATTACTTTCCAAATATTGACTTAAAAAAAACAGAGAGTGGAGAGTATTGGTCCAGGTATTGGGAAAGTTTGCATCCAGTCTTAGATCAGCTACCTGTCAAAATAAACTGGGTTTGGTTTTATTTTGAAAATTCCAGTTTTAAATTTAAAGACACTATTCCTCTAAGAGATGCCTGTAATAGTAAAAATTTGGAAAAGAACCAATATTTTCTCATCGAAGAATTTTTGACTCTCAGCGCTTTCCTGGAAGCCATTAAATTGTATCTAAAAATTTACAGAAAAGGACTACGTTTGAAAGAAGCCACTAAAGCTTTCAGTTTTCCGGAGTCCAGTATGAATTTTTTTCCAGTAATGGAAAAAGAATGGAAGGCATCTTTTTTTGGGAATATTGCCATGGAGGGAGCCGTGCGAATATCGATGTTCGATAATATGTCAAAAACTTTACCAGCAACACCTTGGGGGCTTTTCACATGGGAAAATCTTTCTTGGGACTTTGCATTGATATCCGCTTGGCGCAGGCACCGTAAAAATACAAGGGTTCTAGCTTCTCAGCATGGTTTTTTTCGGCCATTTGATCTGCGTCTATTTTCTGATTCGCGAGATTTTGACGGAACAGGGGTCGAGGCCTTACCACTTCCAGACAAGTTGTGTATTAATAATAAGGAAGGAATATCTATTCTTGAGGAGGCCGGATATCCTCTTGATAAAGTAGCCAAGGCAGAAGCTTTGCGTTACTTTGATTTAAAAGGGAATTATTTGCTTTATAAAAAGCCTCTTTCTGCAGCCGGCCGCACTCTCTTAGTGATCATGGGAATCACGGATCAGGAAAATCAATTCCAATTCCAAATCTTAAAGGAAGCGGTTGCTGCTGGTGGATTGCAATATTACCGTAAAGTATTACTTAAACCTCACCCCGGACTTTCTCCCGATGGTCTACAATTGGTACATGAGGTTGGCTTTGAATTGATCATTAGTAACCAACCTTTAAGTGAATTATGGCCTTTGGTTGATGTTGTTTATGGAGCGCATTCTACAGGCGCTTCCTGGGAGGCGTCATATTATGGTATTCCGGCAATAGTCGTTGCTGCGATGAATTCACTAAATTTGAATCCATTGGCGGGTTTGCCAGGTGCTTGTTTTGTGACCTGTGGAAGTGACTTGGTCGAGCAGTTAAAAAATCCGCAACTCGTAGATATCCCGGAAGACTACTTCTTTTTAGATGAAAATTTAAGAAATTGGAAAAATCTGTTGCGAGTACGATCGATATCAAATTCAGCCATATAGCAAGAGTTTTTCAGTTGGGTTGCAATATGCTTTTGATGTTGTCAGGATAGGAACCATTTGCGATAATGAAACGCATCTTTTATCTAGAAACCTTGTCCGCGCTTATTCGACCGACTAATTTTTTGGTTGGCGTTGTCTTTGTTTCAGTTTAAAACAATCTGGAGGTTTTGGTGGGTATAAGAGTACTTTTCGTCTATCCGAATAGTTACGGCATGAATATGCTGCCACCTGCGATCGCTTTACTATCAGCAGTTTTAAAGAAGGAGGGGCATGTTGTTGAGTTGTTTGATACGACTTACTACAAACCTGACTTAAGCAGTGATTCTGATGGTACAAAAGTTGAACGCTTGAACGTACTTCCTTTTGGATCTGGAGGTTTTAAACCAAAGATTAATGAAACCGACTGGCGTGATGACTTTAAATGTCAGGTAAACGCTTTCAAACCCGACCTAATTGCGATGTCTTGCACTGAAGATATGTGGGAGTTAGGTTTGCTAATGCTTGAAGAGGTAGCAGAGTATATTACTCAGAGTCAAACCCCTGTGTTAGTCGGGGGTGTTTTCCCAACCTTTGCTCCTGAAATTGCTATTAAATCTCCTCTGATAAACTTGGTATGCGTAGGGGAAGGAGAAAATGCAATACGGACTTTGTGTGAAAGGATTGAAAATAACAAACCATATCATGACGTCACTAATTTATGGGTGATGAGTAAAGATGGAGATATTCAGAAGAATCCAATGTCTGAACCGGTGGATGTAAACGTCATGCCTATGATGGATATCGACCTTTTTGAGGAGCAAAGACTGTATCGGCCGATGACAGGCAAGTGGTATAAAATGCTTCCCGTTGAAACGATTCGAGGGTGCCCTTATAAATGCACATACTGTAATTCACCGAATCAAATGGAAATTTATGACACGCTTATTGATGCTGATTACTTCCGTAAAAAGAGGATTGAGCTTGTCTATAAGGAGCTAAAATATTTTAAGGAAAATATTGGTGTGGAGTACAACTATTTCTGGGCAGATACTTTTCTGGCTGTAAGCGATAAGGAATTCGATGAGTTTTGTGAAATGTATTCTGATATCAGGTTGCCGTTCTGGATGCAAACCCGTCCAGAAACCCTTACCGATTATAAGGTTCGTCGCCTTGCAGATGTTGGTTTACATCGATTTTCAGTCGGGGTTGAACATGGAGATGATGAGTTCCGAAAGAAGATTTTAAAACGCAGTTGGAAGAATGAGGCTATTATTGAGTCACTTAAAATCCCTCACCGTCATGGAGTTCAGTTTACTTGTAATAACATTGTAGGTTTTCCTACCGAGACACGAGAACTCGCAATGAAAACGATAGAATTAAATCGCCAGATAGAATCTGATAGCCAGAACATGAATGCTTTTGTTCCGTTTCATGGCACGCCACTTAGAAAAATGGCGGAAGAAGCCGGTCTGGTAAAGCCGGATGAAATTACCAAATGTCTTACGGATAGTCCGATGCTGGATATGCCGCAATTCTCAGCCAAGGAAATTGCAGGCTTAATAAAATGTTTTGTGATGTATGTGAAATTTCCCAAAAATCGTTGGAAGGATATTCAACGGGCTGAAGAAGAGACGCCCGAAGGACAAAAAATTTTTAAAGAACTAAAAGAAGAATTTACACAAAAATATATGCCAGCAATTAACGAAGCTAATCCCAAAGAGGTTCCGACTGTAGCTGACTTGGAATACGGTATGGAATTGCCTTAATTTAGCTTCATTTGAACTTTTTTTCTTCTTAGAACCACCACTCGAAAATCATTGCAAGAAATTGGAAAATGGAAATAGTCATTCTCCGCCTGCAGCTGTGATGACTTGACCTGTTATGAAAGAGTTTTGCTCTGATCCGAGCCAGTAGATTGCATTAGCGATTTCAATTGGAGTCGCCATACGTCCCATTGGAATCATGGATACTCTTTCGTTCATATTTTTTTCGGGGTCTATTTTGTGGACACGTGTGTCAGTAACTCCCACGCGTAATGTATTGATGAAGACATTTTTGGCAGCCCATTTTTTGTGGTCATTCGGAAAGAATTCCAGTGCGTGTTTGGAAAGCGAATAACAAAAAGTTTTGCTCCCGCCCCCAAATTTAACACCTATGCTACTAAGATTGACAATGCGTCCCCATCCTCTATCTATCATGGCAGGTACAAGGGCACGTATAAAAAGAAAGCTAGGAATTACGTTGATAGTAAAGGCGCGCAATAAATTTTCTGCTGTAATATCAAAAAAAGGAATAGGTTCGACCAAGGCTGCAGCGTGAATAAAGATTCCGTTATCGAGAAAATATTTCCTTTCCTTCTGAATAAAACTTTCTACTTCTGTAGGAGATTCAAAATCTAGTTGATGTAAAGTAAGCTCTTGATATTCCTCATCAAGACGACTCAACCCAGGTTGTCCCTTGTTGTAAAGGCCAAGCACCTGACATTTGTTACTAAGATACAAACGGCATGTAGCTATACCAATATCTGAACTAGCTCCAGTAATAAGGACTTTTTGTGTCATTTAGAGTTATTTTAGGAGGGGTTGTTTTTCAAATCATCCCAAACTTGAGCATCTTTTTTATCTATCAAAGAACCTTCGACATCACTGACATTGCATGATTTGAAGTAATGATATTCTAGATACAACCGTTCGGTAAGGTCATTAGTAATTTTGCAAACCAAATCTACCATCACAGCCAGTAAACCACATTACTGATTTAATTCCAACTTTATGCAAAGTCTTTAAAACAATAAAGGGATTAAATTTGCCCGCCAAATTTGGTTGTTGGAGAGAATCATTATACTCTAATTGAACGCCAACCCTTTTTTGAGAATTAGGTTTCGACGTTTTGCATTTTAAAAAAAATATGGGGAGCTACTTCCCTTCTTTTATTTTAAAAGGTAATTGATTCATAGATAAGTTAGGTGTAAGCTCCCAACAGTGTTCCTCCTTATACTTTGATGACTTTAGAAACATTTCCGATTTTTTCCAGCTTGTTTATTTAATAGATCACCAAAGTTTCGTGCATAATCTAATTTCAAGTTATTCACAATAGTTTGAATTATAAAAGATATGAGAGTGAATAATTTATTGTCAAATAATCCGTTGTTTCTGGTTGATGTGGGGGCAAGCGGGGGAATTCATCCCAGATGGCCGAAATTGACATCATCCTACAAGGCTATATTATTTGAGCCAGATCCTAGAGAAATCCAAATACTTGAGTCAAAACGCAATGCAAATTTAAGAGTTTTAGGCAGCGCGTTATCAGACTCAGAAAAAACAATAGATTTTTACTTATGCAAAAAGCAACAAGTGTCTTCGGTCTATTTACCCAATTCTGATTTTATAAAAAAATTCCCAGACCCAGAAAGATATAATGTTGTAGATTCCATTAAGATAAAGGCAGATTCGTTAGATAATCAATTAAAAAAAAATAGTATCAAGGAAATTGATTTCATTAAGCTGGATACTCAGGGATCTGAATTATCAATTTTATGTGGCGGTATTAATACCTTGCGGCAAGTTGTTGGTGTTGAAGTTGAAGTTGAATTTGTCGAATTGTATAAAACACAACCACTGTTTTGCCAAGTAGACAGTTTTCTCACAAGTTTGGGTTTTCAACTTTTTGACCTTAGGCGGGTTTATTGGAGAAGACACGAAAAAGACGATAATTACAGTAATAAGAAGGGCCAACTCATATGTGGGGATGCCCTTTATTTCAAGTTGCCAGAGCAAATTTTATCTATTAACGAAATAAACCAAGAAAAAATAATTCGCGCAATTTTTGTTTATTTGGCATATGGATATCCTGGGTTATCGGAAGATTTATTAAATCTCAGTGGTAAAAAAATACTTTCAAACGAAATTTTCGATTCAATAGCTCCAGTTATATCAAATTCTAAGAAAAGACGACTAAAAATACCAGATTTTCAAGGCAAGGGGAGGGTTTGGAAAGTAGCGCACAAACTCGCTGATATTTTTGCCCCTAATAACCATTGGTATTGTGGGACAGATGATCCTTCCCTTGGCAACCCATGAAATACGCTTCCACATCTAAAGATATTTTAAGCACTGAATTCGCGAGTGTACCGTTTCAGCCATTTGGGAAAAGAATGAAAATCAAATCTAAAGTTCAAATATACGACAGGTAGATGATTTCTGAGTTAAGAAAATTGGATCTACGTTCGCTATATAACTATTATCATTAATTAACGATTGATTTTAGATTATGATATCCGAATTTTTTAATCTCGAAAAAAAGCTTTCCGACCAGTTGGCGCGGCTTAAAGAGCTTGGTTTGTTCGCGGTGAAGGCTGAATTTGAGGCTGAAGGGGCATCTTTCCGTGACCTATTACGACTCAGGCGTTTTACCGCAGAGAAAAATATTCCTCTATATCTTAAAATCGGTGGGGTGGAGGCTCTCCGCGATCTAAAGGATGCCTTGGACTTGGGTGTGGATGGAGTGATCGCACCCATGGTGGAGAGCCCATTTGGAGTAGTAAAGTTTTACGAGGCTGTAGAGGTGGTGTTTGGTGGACGTAGGCTGTTCAAGTCGGTCAATATTGAAACTCGAGAAGCTGTGGAGAATATTGACAATATCTTAGAGGTGGCCCGGGGTAAAGTTGAAAATATCACGATCGGACGTACAGACCTGAGTCGGTCTTATTTTGACTCGGCGATTCAACCTGATAGTCCGTTCATTTTTGACCTCATCGAACGCCTGAGTTACAAAGTACAGTCCGCTGGATTAGGTTTAACTGTTGGAGGCAGCCTAACTTCAGATAGCATCCGCATTTTTATGGAACGAAGGGAAAGGTTAGGGGATCGAGTGGTTAGCATGGAAACGCGGAAAATAGTTTTTCCCACTGACAAGATCCTAAGCAAGAAAACAATTCTTCAAGAATCTCTAAGATTCGAAGAAATTTACCTTCGTTACAAGCTGGAATGTGAGGCTTGGCTTTTACGGGCAGACCAGGAACGCCTAACAAAACTAAAATCTAGGCTTTAATTCGGTCGTTAATTTTTTTCCTTCATCTTGGTTTTTAAGAGAATTTTTGTGAGCTCTGTTTGTATTTTCCCCGATCTAGATGCCTTGGCTGAGGCGATTGCCCAGCGTTTTTGCAACGAAGCTAAGCAGGCCGCTAAAGAAAATCGTTTTTTTTCACTGGTTTTAACCGGCGGGAGAACAGCTGCTAAAGTTTACCAGTGGTTTATAGCACCAGGATTTAGAGATGAAATTCCTTGGGCATCAGTCCATTTGTTCTGGACAGACGAACGTTGTGTGCCTCCAGAAAGTGATGAAAGCAACTTCGGAATGGCCCACCGCACTTTTCTTCATGCTATTCCCATTCCTCACGAAAACGTTCATCGTATTCGAGGAGAAGAGGACCCAGCAAATGAAGCTAATCGGTATTCCCTTGAAATTCGAAGCCACATTATTTTGAAGAAAAATGGTGATCATTGTTTCGACTGGGTTTTGATGGGGCTGGGTATGGATGGACACACAGCTTCTATTTTCCCTGGCAAAGAGAATCTTATCAATGCGCCCGATTTATGTGGAGTGGTACGACATCCTCAAACAAAACAAAAGCGTATCACGTTGACAGGGTTAGCGTTTAAACAAGCGGCTTGCGTTACCTATCATGTCATTGGTCTGGATAAAGCAGGTACTATTTCCGAGTTGATTTCTAAATCTTCTAAGAGTAGGAAATTTCCAGCAGCTCATGTTCCAGGAGAATGGTATCTGGACCAGGCTGCAGCTTCTAACCTTTGAATATCCTTATACAGACTAGGTTCAACTTTATTGAGGATGATTTTTGAAAAAAGAAACGAGGTGATCAATTGCTGATCGACCCATGGCTTCTACCGCTTCCTTTGCATTACCGCCGATATGAGGTGTGACCATAAGGTTAGGGAGAGAAAGAAATTCTTCATCTGAGGGAGGTTCTTCGGAGAAAACATCAAGGGCGGCTCCAGCGATGTCACCCTGCATCAAAGCTGTTTTGAGTGCTCCCTGATCCATGACGTCGCCTCGGCAGGTGTTTATCAAATAAGCTGATGGTTTCATTTGTACTAGAAAATTTCTATCCACCATTTTTTTGGTGAGAGAAGTAAGCGGAACGTGCAAAGATACAACGTCTGATTTTGCAATTAGGCTTTCCAGACTTGTTTGAGCTGCATTATATTTTTTGCAAATTTTAGATTTATCAAGGATATCACACACTAGCAAGTTACATTTAAGTGGCGCTAGTAGTTCGATTAGATCTGATCCAATGTTTCCGCATCCGACCACTCCAACTGTTTTACCTGAAAGTTGTTGTCCCCCTTCCTTTTCCCATTTAGATTGTTTTAAGAGATATCCGGAGCCAAATACGTTTCGGCAAAGGCCCAACATGAAGCAAAGGGTCAACTCTGAAACGGACCGTCGATTGACTCCACCCGTCCAGCCAAGCGCAATATTTCTGCGTTTCAATGATTCCTTGTCGATGTTGTTTAGCCCGACACCATACTTGGAAACAATTTTTAATTGGGGGGTTTGGCGGAGAACCGCATCGTTTATGGACTCGATTCCGACTACAGCAGCGTCCGCATTTTTTAAAAACTCGACTAACTCCATTTCGGAAAATCGGCGACCATGGTCGTTAAAAAAAGAGTTGGGAAAAACTTGCTCTAGTTCCTCCCTGAGAACAATTGATTTGCTAAACGAAATTGAAGCGACAACAACTCGAGGACCAGAATAGACAGGGGGTTGAGTTTCTTTTCGATTTTCCATACTAGAGTTCCAGCGCCCGCCGGAAGGAATTATATTGACCTGACAGGAGTCCCGAGGCTCTGTAGAGGGTAATCCATAAATAAAAACCTATCATAGAGTTGACCAGGCCCTTTAAAATTCGTAATATACAAACTAGCATATTGAAGGTCAGTTGAGAAACTGATTTTTCCCGTATTTTTTCCCTCCAACCAGTTTATGTCCACACCTATTTTTGACCGTTCTACTCTGAAAACCAAGCCCCTCTCTGAGCGGATTCATGACTTGAACCAGGATGCTATTCTCGGTCTTGAAGCTCCTGGAACTTTTGAGCATCAAGAAAAGATGCAAATTGTGGCTCAAAAAATCATTCAAGCCAACAAAGAGGGAAACAGTACCATTATGATGATGGGCGGACATGTGATTCGGTCTGGTGTGCAAAACTATATCATCGATTTGATGACCCGAGGTTATATTGGTTGTCTTGCTATGAATGGGTCTGGAATCATTCACGATTTTGAACTTGCCCTCATTGGAGCGACAACAGAAAGCGTTGCTCGATATATTCAAACTGGAGAGTTCGGGTTGTGGACTGAAACTGGATATTTAAACGACATTATCAATAAGGCGTTTCAGAGTGATCCAAATATAGGCATGGGCGAGGCTGTGGGACAAGCTATTTTGGACGGGGACTATCCCTTCAAAAGTATCAGCCTTCTAGCTGCGGCCCAAAAGCTTAATACTCCTGTGACTGTCCATGTTGGAGTGGGTTATGATATTATTCATGAGCATCCAAACTGTGACGGGGCTGCAACGGGAGCTCTTTCATTCAACGATTTTTTAAAGTTTACTGAGATTGTTGGAAACTTGGAGGATGGGGTGGTTATGAACTTTGGGAGTGCGGTGATGGCTCCGGAAGTTTTTTTAAAGGCACTTAGTATGGCTCGTAATGTGGCCCATCAGAACAATAGGGAGATAAGACATTTCACTACGATGGTATGTGATCTCTTCGAATTGCCTGAAGATTACAAATCAGAAGCACCTAAAGATCAACCGGGGTATTATTTTCGCCCTTGGAAGACAATGCTAGTCAGAACGGTAGCAGATGGTGGCCAAAGCATCTATGTTTCTGGAAAACACGCACAAACAATCCCTGCTCTTTGGGCAGCCATTAATGCGTCTGAGCGCTCGACCCCACCAAAATGAAAATCTTAGACCTAAAGGAATTGGCTGGAAAAATTTTTAATATCAAATCTGAGGGAAAGAAGATTGTCCACTGTCATGGATGTTTTGATATGATGCATCCAGGTCATATTAAATATTTTCAAGCAAGCAAAAAGATGGGTGATATTTTGGTGGTGACAGTTACCCCCGATCGTTTTGTAGATAAGGGGCCCGATCGCCCAGTATTTAACCAGGACTTGCGTGTTGAGTCGATCGCCGCATTGGAATGCGTGGATTACGTTTCGGTTAACCATTGGCCAACAGCCGAGGAGACCTTGCGGCTATTACTTCCTGACTATTATGTCAAGGGTCAGGAATTTGAAAAGCTTCAGGATAAGACAGGGAAAATTCAGAAGGAAGTTGAAGTCGTCAGAGAAATAGGCGCGGAGATAAGATTCACCCATGAAATTGTATTTTCTTCTACAAAATTGATTAAAGAATATTTGTCCGATTGAGCTTTGTCGGTATTGCACGGAACGGTATCTTGATAGATAATTTTTTAAACACATACCCCGTTGAAACAAGAAACTTCCTCGCCCGGTTCAACGATAAATATGACTTTGACAGTATCCAGAAGAATTTGGACAACCTTAAGGATATTAAGGTTCTCATTGTCGGAGATGGTATAGTTGATGAGTATCACTATTGCGAGCCCATGGGAAAATCTGCTAAGGCCAATATCATAGTTAACCGTTATCTAAATAATGAGGTCTTTGCGGGGGGTGCGTTGGCTATTGCTAACCATACTTCGAATTTATGCGATAAAGTGCAGTTGGTAACCTTGCTAGGAAAAGAAAATTCCCAGGAGGACTTCATTTCTGAAAACCTCAAGCCGAATGTGAAGGCGAAGTTTTTTTACCGTGAGGACGGTCCAACCATAGTAAAGAAGCGATATGTTCATAATTATTCAAATCAAAAGCTATTTGAAGTTAATTTTATCAACGACATGTTTATTGATGAGAATTTGGAAGGGCAGGTCATCGATTATTTTAAAACGACAGTTTCCCGGTATGACCTTGTACTGGTTTCGGATTTTGGTCATGGTTTTATCACGGAAAAAATATTTAGTGCCATTGAAAAAGATGCAAAAATTTTGGCAATCAACACACAAATCAATGCCGCAAATGCAGGGTATAATCTAATCACTAAGTATCATAATCCGAATTACGTGTGCTTAGATGAACCTGAGATTCGCTTGGCTGCTCAGCAAAAACATTCTGATATTGAAGGAATCGCTCAGAGTATTAGAGAATCACTCAATGCTCAATACCTTATAGTTACCATGGGAAGGGAGGGGTCTTTGGGGGTTAACCATGAAGGAAAAGTCAACAAGACTCCTATTTTTTCAACCAAGGTAGTAGATACTATCGGTGCAGGCGACGCTTTTTTTGCCTTCACCGCACCATGTTTTGCCCAGGGGTTGCCTCTAGATCTGGTATCCTTTTTTGGTAATGCGGTTGGCGCGCTGGCCGTGCAGATTGTTTGCAATAAAAGAGCTGTTGAAAAAGACGAGTTGCTCGAATTTATTAATACTTTGGTGAAATGAACTGTGTCTCTTAAAGAAAGTGCAGAAAATTATTTTAACCACCTTTCCTTTTTGATAGGAAAAATTCAAGCAACGCAGAAAGATGGAAAAAGTTTGGATTTTTTCGACACAGTAGAATCTGTGGGGCAGCTTGTCATGACTCAGGCTGCAGCTAGCAGGAAAATTATTTTTATTGGCAATGGGGCCAGCGCATCTATCTCAAGTCATATGGCAACAGACTATTGGAAAAACGGTGGCATGCGCGCAGTGGCATTTAATGATGCGTCTCTTTTGACATGCATCAGCAACGATTGCGGGTATGAAAATGTCTTCGGAAAATCGATTGAAATGTTTGCTGATGAGGGAGATGTTTTGGTTGCCATCAGCAGTTCTGGAAAATCAGAAAATATCTTAAATGGAGTGCGTTCAGCTAGAAAAATGGATGCACATGTGGTGACTCTTTCAGGGTTTAAGTCTGATAATTCCCTCCGTTCTATGGGAGATTTTAATTTTTTCGTGCCAGATGAAGACTATGGTCCGGTTGAAATAGTTCATCTTTCAATAACTCACTGTATTTTAGATTCTGTTGTTGATTTTAAAGCGCAAACAATGGCTAAATAGAATTATTAACTTTTATTATGCTGGTTTAGTTTTTTAATGTTAGGCAAATAGAATGACCGACCAATACCAAATTGACGGGCACAAATTAGTGTTTCATCCTGACCGTGTGGTCCAATGGCAAAATGGCCATGATGATTGGGACAAGGCGAAAAGTATCTATCCGATTTATGTGGAAGTTTCCCCCATGGGAGCCTGCAACCACAGGTGCACTTTTTGCGCAGTGGACTATATTGGATATCAGAATAGGAGCTTGGATCTGGGCTTGCTGAAGAATGGTCTGACCGACATGTCCAAGCTTGGGGTGCGAAGTGTTATGTTTGCTGGAGAGGGAGAACCAACTTTGTATAAACCTTTGCCCGAAGTATTAGAGCTTTGCACAAATATTGGTATAGATACCTCGTTGACGACCAATTTAGTAGCTCTTACAAAAACAAATGTTGAATCGTTTTTGAAAAATTGCAAATGGATCAAAGCCAGTGTTAACGCCGGGACCAGGGAAACTTATGCTCAAGTCCACCAATGCGACCCAGCAGATTTTGACAGAGTCCTTAAGAACATCGAATTTGCAGTTGAAGCTCGTGCACAAAAGGGGTACTCGTGTACTCTTGGAGTCCAAATGGTGCTGCTCCCGGAAAATACCGATGAAGCTTACTTGTTAGGAGAAAAGCTAAAGGCCCTGGGTGCGGATTATTTAGTCATCAAACCATATTCCCAGCATAATTCCAGTACAACTAGAAAATATGAGAATATTGATTATACGCAGAACCTGACTCTTGAGGAAGACTTGGCAACATTGAATGGAGACGGATTCGAAGTCATTTACCGGAAGTTAACGATCCAGCGAGCAATTGCAAAGGAGTATGACTTTAAGGTATGTCATGCGACGCCATTTTTTTGGGCCTACATCATGGCAAGTGGAGATGTCTATGGATGCAGTGCGTATCTTGAAGATGAGAGGTTTTGTTACGGTAACTTGTCAGAAAAGACGTTCCAGCAGATCTGGGAAGGTGAAAAGCGTCGCAAGAATTTTCACTTCATTAAGGATGAGCTTGATATCAAGGAGTGTCGATTGAATTGCCGAATGTGGTCTGTCAATCAGCATCTCTGGGAATTGAATCACCCTGGGTCTCATGTTAACTTTATTTGATATAAAATGTCCTACCTGTTGCATTTAATCCTGCTCTAATCCAAACCATTTTTATCATATGAAAAAAAAAGATTCGCCTGAAAATCAGGAGTGGTTACGGCGATTGTATTCAGAGATGCTTCGCATTCGCTTGATCGAAGAGGAATTGGTGCGGCGTTACTCTGAGCAGGAAATGCGTTGTCCGGTACATTTCAGCATTGGACAAGAGGCCGCGGCAGTTGGCATTTGCCAGGCTTTAAGTCGAGAGGATTCAGTTTTAAGCGGTCATCGTTCCCACGCGCACTATCTGGCGAAGGGAGGCGATTTGAAGCAAATGGTTTGTGAATTATATGGGAAGGCGGCTGGATGTGCTGGAGGAAAAGGAGGATCCATGCATCTTATTGATCGTTCAGTGAATTTTTTAGGGTCGACTTCCATCGTTTCTGGAACTATACCTGTTGCCGTGGGGGTGGCGTTCGCGCGTAAATTAGAAAACTCCTCCGGAGTGGTAGCAGTTTTTTTTGGAGACGGTGCTACTGAGGAAGGACTTTTTTACGAGAGTGCAAACTTTGCGTCTGTGCATCAGTTGCCAGTTTTGTTTGTCTGCGAAAATAACCTTTATAGTGTTTATTCGCCTTTGGAGGTTCGGCAATCTAGCTCTCGTAAAAACCATTTATTAGCCGAGTCTTTAGGGATTCAGGCGATTGGAGAATTAGACGGAAATAGTGTGTCTGTTGTTTACGAGGCCGCTCGAAAAGCTTTGGACACTATTCATTCGGGAGGCGGGCCATGTTTTCTCGAGTTTAACACGTATCGTTGGCTAGAACACTGTGGACCAGGTTATGACAATGATATTGGATATCGAACTGAGGATGAGTTTCAGAGTTGGAAGCAAAGGGATCCGCTTGAGATATTGGGAAAGAGGCTTAATAGTGTGAAGTCGAGATTTAAAGACTTTAAGGAAACAGAAAGAAAAAAAATCAAGTTGGAGATTTCGGCAGCGATAAGTTTTGCTAAGGAAACCCCTTTCCCTGAGGAACAAGCTTTAAGCACGGATGTTTATGCCACTAAAAAAAGATAAAAATAAGCTTCGTCGTATTACTTTTTGTGAAGCGGTGCGGGAAGCCACATTGCAGGCCATGGAGAGAGATGATTCTGTTCTCTTATTGGGTTTAGGGGTTACCGACCCAAAGGGAGTGTTCGGGACAACCCTAGGTTTAAAGGAAAGATTTGGGAAGGAACGGGTATATGATATTCCTGTTTCAGAAAACGCGGTGACGGGTATTGCGGTTGGTCTCGCTATCAGCGGGTTTCGGCCTATCTTATCTCATCAGCGAGCAGATTTTATGCTTATGTCCATGGATCAAATTATTAATAACTCTGCAAAATGGAACTATATGTTTGGAGGACAATCCTCAGTCCCTTTGGTTATTCGCACCATTATTGGCCGGGGCTGGGGCCAGGGGCCTCAGCACTCGCAGAATTTTCAGGCGATGTTTGCCCAGGTTCCGGGACTAAAAGTTGTGTCCCCTACCACTCCCTATCAGGCGAAGGGTCTTATGGCAGCGGCTATTGAGGACCCTGATCCTATAGTTTTTGTGGAGCATCGCTGGCTCCATGGTCAGGTAGGCGATGTTCCCGAAAATTATTATTCGATTCCTATCGGAAAAGCTCAGGTTATGAAACCTGGGCAAGATCTAACTATAGTAACTTCTTTGGATATGACTGTAGAAGCATTGAATATTGCGGAAAAGCTTAAATCTCAGAATATAGACATTGAAGTTGTTGATTTATGTTCTGTCAAGCCTCTAGACGAGGAAACGATCCTTACCTCAGTCAATAAAACAGGTCGGCTCCTCGTGATAGATTCAAGTTGGAAAGACTTTGGGGTGGCTGCTCAGGTCACAGCCTTTGTGGCTGAAAAAGAACATGGCCGCTTGAAATGCGCTATCCGCAGAATGGGTTTGCCGGATATTCCTTCTCCATCGACTCCAGCATTGAGCAAAAATTACTATCCTCGGGCTAAAGACATTTGTCTGGTTGTAGAAGATATGCTAGGTAAAAAATTAAATTTGAACGTATTTGAAGATGAAAAACTTCCTCATGATGTCCCTGATCCTTTTTTCAAGGGCCCATTTTAACTTTGGTTGTATTACTTTCCTTTAAAAAACTTTCATTTAAGAGAATATGGCGGAAAAAGAAAAATTTGTTGTAATTGGCAGCAACTCGTTTTCTGGGGCATGCTTCAGCGATTATGTTCTTCAAAATAATTCTTCTGCGGAAATACTTGGGATAAGTCGTTCCCCAGAATATAACGATTGTTTTCTTCCTTACAAACAATCGGCTATGGGTCGTTTTTCTTTTCATCTTTTGGACCTAAATAAAGACTTGGAGAAAATGGTCGCAGTAATCAGCGAGTTTTGCCCAGATTACATAATTAATTTTTCGGCACAGGGGATGGTGGGCCAAAGTTGGGAACAGCCTGGTCAATGGTTTCAAACCAATTGCCTTGGCATTATGGGTCTTGTCCACGAGTTAAAAGAATGTGCTTACCTGAAGCGTTATGTTCAGATATCTTCGCCCGAAGTTTATGGCTCGTGTTCTGGAAAGATAAAGGAAAACGCGCCTCTTAATCCCTCTACCCCTTATGCGGCTTCTAAGGCTAGTGGTGACTTGAGTTTGATCCCTTATTTTAAAAATTATGGTTTTCCTTTGGTTTATACTCGAGCGACTAATGTTTATGGAGCTTACCAACAATTGTACAGAATTATTCCGCGTACAATTCTTTACGCAAAAATGGGTCGGAAAATTCAACTGCAGGGAGGTGGGAAGGCGGTTAAGTCCTATATTCATATTCAAGACGTTTCCAATGCTACACTCAAGATAGCCCGAGGCGGAACTAGTGGTGAGGTTTACCATATTTCACCGAAGGGAGAAGGAATCAGTATATATGACTTGGTTGCGAAGATTGTAACCAGGTTGGGCAAAAAGGCCGATGATTGTATTGAAATAGTTGAAGACCGGAAAGGCCAGGATGCTGCATACGTTATTGATTCTTCCAAGGTCCGCAGTGAACTGGAATGGACCGAACAAATTAGTTTAGACGAGGGACTCGATAAGGTGATTGCGTGGGTCGAGAAGCACTATGAAGAACTAGTTCATTTACCGCATAAATATATTCATAAACCTTAAGAAATTAGAAATTGCATCATGGGAAAAGAAATAGATTTGATGGCCAACTATCCGAAGGCCAAGCGCAACTTGGAACAAAGAGCATCTGAGAAAACTGATGAGGAACGAAATACTGCGCGGCAGTTCGGGAAGGATTTTTTTGATGGAGATCGTCGTTATGGATACGGTGGTTACTCTTATCATCCCCGATTCTGGCAGCCCGTTGTTCCCGTGTTTGGAGAATATTATAAACTGACGGGAAAGAGTAAGGTTCTAGATGTAGGTTGTGGAAAAGGATTTATGTTGTATGATTTTACACAGCTCATACCAGGCATAGCTGTGGCCGGCATCGATGTTTCAGAATATGCCATTACTAATGCGAAGGAAGAGATTAAGCCGTTTGTCAAAGTAGGTGATGCCCGAGAACTACCTTTTGACGATGATTCTTTTGACCTAGTGACATCGATCACCACGGTACATAACCTGGAAAGGCAAGATTGTAAAAAAGCGTTGCAGGAACTTGAGCGGGTTAGTGCTGATGGTAAGTTTATAACCGTAGATGCCTACTTTGATGATGATGAGAAGAAGCGGATGGATATGTGGAACCTTACGGCGTTGACTTATATGCATACCGATGAGTGGAGGGAGTTTTTTAAAGATGCTGGATATACGGGGGACTATCACTGGTTTATCCCCTGAGCGTATTCCTGGTATTTAGTGGGTGGATCGTGTTGAGTGTGACAATAGATTTCTTGGAAAGGCTAAAATGAAAATCTTGTGTTTGGGAAGTTCGGGGTTCGTTGGCAGTGTTCTTCTTAATCACTTACGCAATCATAGTGACTGGGAAGTTAAAGGAATCAATTCGTTATCCCTGGATTTGTTAAATCCGGGATCTATTGAGAAGCTCGCTAACCAGCTGGATGAAGATACGATTCTGATTTATTCCGTTCGTGCGACAGATTCTAAGTCTCCTTGGGAAAAACTAAAGGTAGATTTAGAGATGGTGCATAATGTCACCGATGCTTTGGCTCAGAAGCGAGTAAGAAGATGCATTTTTTTCAGCACTTTTGCCGTATACGATGATTCCATCACTCAACTAAATATTACAGAAAAGACAAATGTTTGCCCACAATCGCTTTACGGGGTCGCCAAGTTTGCGGGGGAGTGTTTGTTGGCGCAGGTGGCAGCGAAAAAGAAATTCCCCCTTGTAATACTTCGTCCATGCAAAATTTACGGTCCTGGCGACCAGAATTTTGAGTATGGTCCGGGCAGTTTTCTTTACTCTGCTCTTATGGGCAAGCCTGTCAGGTTATATGGAGATGGATTAGAATTAAGAGATCATCTGTTTATTGAGGACTTAGTTCAAATAGTACGCCACTTTGTGCATAACGATGAGAGCGGAGTCTACAATTTAGCTTCTGGTATCAGTCTAACCTACCAGGACACGCTCTCCATCGTTCGAAGGGTAATTAACAAGGAATTCGAGATTATCCATGAAGCTCGAACTCGTCTTCAAGTTGATCAGACGGTCGATATTTCGCATTTGAAACAGGCCGTCCCGGAGCTGAATTTGACATCTCTGGAACAGGGAATTTGTAAAACGTTTCGAGATATGGAGCAACGCCTATCAAGGGAAGCACTTTATTAACTTTGGTATCACTTTTTATATAAGATATTTATGAAAGCGGCTGTTTTATACGAGACAGGGCGGCCACTGGTCGTAGAAGAAGAAATTGAAATTCCTAAGCTTAAAGCAGGACAGGTTCTTGTAAAAATTCATTTTTCAGGCGTCTGCCAGAGTCAGTTGATGGAAGCTAGGGGAAAGCGTGGTGACGACCCTTATCTCCCACACATGCTGGGTCATGAGGGCTCGGCAACGATTCTAGAAGCAGGTCCAGGAGTAACCAGGTTCAAGAAAGATGATGTTGTCGTCCTCACTTGGATAAAGGGTTCGGGAGCGGATGTTCCCCAAACACAATACAGAAAAGGAAAACAGATAATTAATGCTGGTGGGGTCACCACGTTTAGTGAGTATTCAATTATTTCTGAAAACCGCTGTGTTTTGTTGCCGGAAGGGTTGCCTCTTGATATTGCGAGCCTATTCGGATGTGCCCTGTTGACGGGAGCTGGGATAGTTACCAATACCATTCAACCAGATTCAAAAAATAGTCTCGCTGTTTTTGGTTTGGGGGGTATCGGCTTAAGTGCCCTGATAGCAGTGGGTTTGTGTGAATGTAAGACTTTGATAGCAGTGGATATCGAGAAGGATAAATTGGATTTAGCAACGGAATTTGGTGCTACCCATGTGATTAATAGTTCCGATGAAGATCCTGTTGAACGGATTCGCGAAATCACCGGTGGCAATGGCGTGGATTACTCTATTGAAGCGGCAGGTGTTGTTAAGACTATCGAGCAAGCATTTCAATCTGTTCGTAAGGGAGGAGGAAAGTGTGTTTTTGCTACACATCCAACAGACAACGAAAAAATTATAATAGATCCTTTCGATCTTATTTGCGGCAAACAGATCCAAGGGAGTTGGGGCGGAGAATCAAACCCCGAAGAGGACATTCCAAAATTTGCGAAATTGTACCGAGACGGAAAACTGCCGCTGGAAAAACTTCTAACCCATCGGTATTCTTTAGACCAAATAAATGAAGCGTTGAATGACTTGGAACAACGTAGAGTATGTCGTCCTTTGATCGAGTTCAGAGACCACCACGCATAACTTGTATTATTAATCGTGAAAATCCACTTTTGAAATAAAGGTTTCATTTTGCCGATGAACCGCTTTCAGGGAACATTGCCAACTTGGCTGCAATGGGAGGTACTGCAGGGTTATTCAGAGACTCGGCGTTCGAGGGGGATGGTAGCTTACCCGACTTCGGGGGATGAGTGTCGAAACGTCCTTGAATTTGCGAAAAAAAATGCATTAACCATTTGTCCGCGAGCCGGAGGGTTTTCCTATGGAGACATGATCTTGAATACGGGTCATATTGTAATCAACCTGTCGCGCATGGACCGGATCTTAGAATGGGATTCGGCCTCAGGTTTGGTGGTTGTTGAACCAGGAGTCTGTTTTTCGGAAATTTTTCGGGTAGCGTTGCCTCATAATTGGACAGTTTCATCTTGCCCAGGTGGAATGGGTGTCACCATTGGCGGTGCAATTTCCAATAATGTGCACGGGAAGGATTCATGGAAAAACGGCAATTTTGGTGACCAGGTGACTCAATTAAAATTGTTGACGGCTTCGGGCGAGGTTATTGAAATTTGTCGTGACCGTGACCATAAATTGTTAGAAGCCGTAGTGGGCGGTATGGGATTACTGGGAATTATTGTGGAAGCCACTATGCAATTGAAAAAAATTCCCTCACCTTTTGTGGAAGTTTCATCTGTTATTACCCAAAACATTGAAGAATCGCTAGAACAAATTGAAATCTATAACGAGGGCTGGGATTTTTCAGTAGCTTGGTCCGATGCTTTCATTAAAGGTCGTAGCTTAGGGAGAGGGTTTGTCACCGCTGCTCGATGGGTAGATGAAACAACTCCTTTAACGCCTTCAACTTTAGCGGAATCTTTAAAAATACCGACACGAATTTTTGGTGTGCTTCCGGCAAAACCCACTTGGACTGTTTGTCGCCCGTTCTTCAGCCCCTTGGGAATTCGTATAGCAAATCTGGCCAACTTTATGCTGGCAAATATAAAAGGCAATTTTGGCAATGCCCGGAGTCCCCGATCGCTGTTTACCGATTACAACTTCATGCACAACAAAATTCCTGACCTGAAACAGGTGTACCGCCCGTTTGGTTTTCTTGAGTTCCAGCCGCTCATTCCAAAGAACTGTGGTTACGAAGCAGTACGGGAGATTTTTGAAATTGCGCACCGGTTCGGATGTCAGTCATTATTATGTGGAGTCAAAGCTCACCGGAAAGACGAGTATATGCTTTCTTACAGTGGAGACAGTTACAGCGTAGGGATTGATATTCAGCTGCGAGGAAGAAACATGCAGAATGTCAGAAAATTTGCTGAAACATTATTTCAGTTTACTGAGAACTGTGGTGGAAAGATTTTTTTAGCAAAAGATGAATTACTCCCTCGCAATTTGTTTCAGAAAATGTATCCAAGATATGAGGAGTTTCTTAGATTTAAACAGCAATTGGATCCTCATGAATTGTTCGCTTCTGATATGTATCGACGTTTAATGCAGGCTGAGAAAAACTCTCCACAAATACTTCCAAAAGTTTCTTAATGACAATCGAATTACAGGGCCCGCTACTTTCAGTGTTATTAGCAACTTTACTAGTTCCACTAGCACCTTTAGCGCATATTTTTTTGATGCGGCGTTTCAAGCACAAGCAGGATCCTTTTGGCTTTCTTATTTTTGGATGTCTGATTTATGCATTAACCTGGTTGGGAGTTGATTTATTTCTTAATAGTTCTAGTCCTGACTTGGGATCTAAAATAGTTGCGGGTTTATCTACGGTTGCTTTTTTCGGCCTAGGATATGCGGAGGTGTTTTCCATGGTGTGTCGAGGTTTTTCTCTGCGCATCCTGATTGATATATTTTTGAACGGCCCTTTTTCCATGGACATGGTGGTCTCTAATTATGGTGAAGGCCGGGGTGTAGACTGGATGCTGAAAAAGCGTATTTCAGGAATCGAGTCAATGGGTTTGGTTAAATGGAAAAATACTCATTTGACTATAGCTTCTAACCGTGCGCTCCTATTCGGAAAGCTGGGTATTTGGTTCAAGCGTGTTTTAAAATTAGGACTTGGAGGATGATTTGAATGGAGAACACGGTGTTTGATGCGATTGCAATTTGCATAGCTTCAGAGGTACTCTTCCTGAGTGCACATTTCATTTTATGGCAATGGCTCACACCTGAAAAGAAAGGGGTTTTTATTATTTTAGGAATCGCGATGGTAAGTTATGGGTTGATAGTTGTAGGTAGTTTTATATTTTTAGACCTTACTCCTCAAGTGCATCTTTGGACCAGTGGTCCCCTTTACATGTTATTGTTGATGGGTTATTTGCATTTATATGTGGGGATCGAACGGTCAGTTTCTTTGCGTGTCTTGGGTGAACTGGTTCTTGCAGAGGAAAACCAGCTTACCCAGGAAGATCTACGTCAAATTTACCCATACGAGTATATGATCCGACACAGGATTGAACTGATGGTCGAAACGAATTGGTTGATCGAGAAGGATGGAAAATATATTTGTACAAATAAAGGAGAAAACCTGTCGCGTATGGCAATTTTCCTTAAGAAGTGCTATGGCATAGAGCTTACAGGATAAGTTTAAATGTTTGGAATAATCCGTAATTATGTGAATACGGGATCGCTGTGATGAAACATGAATTAAAGGGTAAAATTTCTTTAGTGACTGGTGCTTCTTCAGGAATTGGGAAAGAAGTTGCTTTAGCCTTGGCTCAGAAAGGTGCAAAGGTAGCTTTAGTAGCTAGAAATACTCCGGCTTTAGCTGAAATAAAGCAGCGAATTAATGATAAGGGCCAAACGGCGGAAATGTTTCCCCAGGACTTGACAAAACTTGATGAAATTCCGGGTCTGATTGAAAGAATTCGTAATCACTTTGGAGGTCCAGTCGATCTTTTGGTTAACAGTGCTGGCATAGCAGTTTTGGGTATGGTCGAGAACGTACCTCTACATGCTTATGAAAATATTTTCAAAATCAACTTCTTCGTTCCACTAATGTTAATTCAGATGGTGATATCAGATATGAAAATTAAAGGGAGTGGACAAATAGTTAATATTACTTCAGGAGTGGGGAAAAGAGGGTTGCCAGGTGTATCCCCTTATTGCGCGACAAAATTTTCCTTAAATGCCCTTACAGAAAGCATCCGGGTTGAATTGGACCCTTTTGGAGTTCACGTTATGAGCTTTTCTCCTGGCTTGGTGTCAACTGAATTCCAGAATCGAACCAGAGTTTTTGGTGAGGTTAAGGAAAAGTTTGGTGGTAGAGGAGGTATTTCTCCTGTGGTGGCCGCAGAAAAATTGGTAAAGGCTGTGGAAAATAATAAGCGCGATGTGGATTTATCTATAAGGTCTAAAATCGCTAATCATATCAATTATTGGGTCCCCTCCTTTTTAGATGTTATTTTGAAACGAAAAGCCATGAGCGGATTAAAACGTGATAGTGGTTGACTCTTTCGAATCTTTGATTTTTAAATCGGCCTCGAAAAAAAATGATTATTGATTGTCATGCTCATTACGAACCAAGAATACTGGACGACCAAAGCATCCTCGAAGGGATGTATGAAGCGGGAGTAGACAAGACTGTTCTGATTTCACATCTCACCGACCCTCCTGAAACTCAGAAAGGTAATTTTACGATGGCGGTTCAGCGATTCATGTTTGATAGCAACTTTCTCAGACCGCTCGGAATAGCTATCACTAAAAGTATGTACAAAAAAAGTGGGGAATGGAATCTTTGGTTCAATAAATTAAAGAAGGACCCTCAAAAGTTTAATATTGTTCAAAAACCAGATAATGAAGGAATTGCCAGAGTAATTGAAAAGTTTCCTGACAAGTTCTTAGGTTGGATATTTATCAATCCTCTAATGCCTGAATCCCTAGATGAGCTAGATCGATGGAAGGATTCACCCGGAATGATTGGAGTAAAAATTCATCCTTTCTGGCACCAGTTTCCCATTGAGGCGGTTGAAGCGGTTGGTCGACGGACTGAGGAGTTAGGACTTCCTCTTCTCGTTCATCTAGGCTTTGACGCGTCGGGTAACTATAGGTGGTTGATTGACAAGTTTCCTCGTCTTAAAATTATCATTGCCCATCTAGGGGTTCCTTTTTATAAAAAACTTTGGCCCGAGGTAATACGTAATCAAAATATTTTTATGGATATCTCTAGTACATATCATGTGGATGAAGGGATGGTGCATCGTGCTGTTAAAGAGGTTGGAGCGCACAAATGTTTTTTTGGAACAGATAGCCCTTATGCACATGTAGATGCAGTTAAACAGATCAAAAACTGGGTTCAAAATTTACCTGTCTCTGATCTCGATAAGGGAAGAATATTTTCAACCAACTTCTTAGAACTGATAGATCGATAAACAATTACAATTCAAGTTTTTTGAATATGAAAAATCAGCAAACTGTTAGAATAAACACCGAATGTGATATTACATTTTTTGTGCCCTGTTATAACGAAGAAGATAACATAATCCCAACCTTTGAAAATATTCTTGGAGCAGTGAAGGAAGCGGATGTTTCTTACGAAATATTAGTAGTAGATGACAGTTCTCAAGATAATACAGTTCGTGTGCTGGAGAACTATATTCAAACCAATCCTGAAGTTCCCGTTGTTTTCGTAAAGAATCAAAAAAATATGGGCCTCGGACGAAACTATGTTGAAGGGGCTTATATCAGCAAAGGTAAATATTATATGCTGGTTAATGGAGACACTGCCGAACCTCAGGAAGCAATTACCACTATCATAAAGAAACTTGATCAAGCCGATATAATCGTTCCTTATTTTGGGAGAAAAGATACTAGAAAAATTGGGCGCAGAATACTCTCCAAAATTTTTACCTCGTTGGTTAACCTTCTTAGTGGTCAATCTCTGAGATACTACAATGGACCGGTAGCGCATTTAAAGTTTAATGTGATGAGGTGGCATGCCGATACGGATGGGTTTGGCTATCAAGCAGAAATTCTTAATCGTTTACTTATGGAGGGGGCCTCCTATTTAGAGGTAGAAGTGCCTAATATAGACCGTGGTAGTGGTGTTACCAGTGCTTTCTCGCTGAGAAATTTATTGGCCGTTAGCCACAGCCTTGTTCAAATTTTTCTCAGGCGCGTTAGGTGGTATTTTTTTTACAACCCAAAATAAAGTCATAATGTCTGCTTAAAAATATTTTTTTAATATTAAGAATAAATTTAGCTTTAGTTGGGAAATTTTTCTGGCCACAAAGGCGTAGAATGAAAAAATATTTTATTACGGGAGTTTCGAGGGGGCTGGGTTTGGAGTTGATGAAACAGTTGGTCGCACGTGGAGATTTTGTCTATGGTGTTTCAAGAATGGAGATCCCGGAAGATCTCACTTTAAACGGATCTAAAGAAAAATGGATTTGGCGATCTTGCGATGTGGCTCAGGATGATGAAATTTTACAAACAATTGAACATCAAAAATCCATAAACTTTTTGCCGGATATTGTGATCTTGAATGCTGGATTTTTTTGCTTAGATAAAGATGAGTTGCGCTGGGTTGATTATCAAAAGCTATTTAAGGTTAATTGCGAGGGTGCTTTAAAGTGGGTAGAATATTACCTGCCTCGATTTAATGCAAGAAAAGGGGGGCATTTTGTATATATATCTTCATTGTCTGCAAAATTTCCATCACCATTGAGGTCGATGTATTCGGCTTCAAAGGCATATACCTCTACGGTATTCCAAGGTCTAAAAGAGAATTATGGATCAACGGAAATAAGATTTACTCGAGTTTTTCCCGGCTTAATTAAAACGGCTATGAGTTCTGACTTCAAGTTACCCGGAGTTTTCATTTATTCGGTTTCGAAAGCTGCTAAAAAAATAATAAGCTTTATTGATTCTGGCGGAGGAGATCTTTACTTTCCTTACCTTAGAGTTTTGATTCAACCTTTAGTGGCTTTGATCCCGGTCAAAATTCTTGCAAAATTGATGAAGAATGTTTGATATGTTCTGCCACATGAATTTTGAGTAACTTCTGAGTTTCGAAGGCTGGTATCTCGAATCGATGGTATATCCTTGAGGTTTATCGATGGAGGGGTTAAACGTTCCCCCGAATATATCCTATTGCACTAGATGCAGAAAACCTGTTCAGGGCAAGCGAGGGATGAAGATTTGGCAGTGGGTTCTTCACCTCTGTTTAGTGGTTCTTTCTTATGGGTGGTGGTTGATCGTGTTTGCCCCCTATTTCCTCTTGAAGCCAAAATTCTGTCCTGTTTGCCTCAATGAAAAATTACGAGGTGGTCCGATGGGGCGTGATTTTTAATGGGGGTAAGGATAATAGTTATGTTTCTAGACGATGATGGTAGCCTTCATAGATTGAACGAAAAAATCCGATATCTACGAATCGCCGGGTTTGCAGAAAGTGGCATGTCATAAAAAATAATTTAAACAGGCTATTATTTTTAGTATGAATTAACTTTTCTAAGATACGCTCAGTCCAGGGAAAATGAACCATTGCTAGAGAAAAACTATAGAGATTTAGGATGGCATTCTTGTCCGGAAGACGTAAGACGCTCCCGAGTCGGCTAAACTCCGGGTCGTCGAGCCGGTTAATATCATCCTCTGTAAGGTACCCACCTTCTAACGCTTTTTCCGTGATGGCCAGTCCTCTATAAGGAGAAAAAACTGCTGAATTTATAAACTCAGGCTTCAAGCTTTGAGCCAAGTGAATGGTTTCCATGGTATGTTCAACTGTGTCATAAGGCACAGCAAACATCAGGTAAACATAGATAGGTATCCCCTTCTTCTTTAGAGCATTTGCCGCCCAGACCATTTTTTCATTTGAAACTTTTTTACCCATTACTTCCTTGCGTAGTTTTTCATTTCCGACTTCCACTGCGAATCGAATGGATTGACAAAGTTCGGTATCGCCTAATGCCTCAACCAGTCTTTCATTAATCATTCCGGCAACGATATTACAGGAGAATGGAATTTCGATATGTTTCTTATATTTCTCAAAAAAATCGACGGTCCACTTCAGATTGAGATTGAAAGTAGAATCTACAAAGAGGAGTAGATTGGGATCAATTCCCTGCTCTTTAAGAGAATCGACTTCCGCAATAATATTTTCTGCACTCCTGTAGTAAAACTTGTTGGTCTCATACATGTCCATGAACTGGGGGACTTCACAAAAAGTACACTTATAAGGGCACCCCCTAGTCGCGACCATGCTAGCGATAGGACTCTTCTTAAAATACTCAAATTTTGAACGGTAAAGTTGACGGTCCGGAAAAGGTAGGCTATCCAGATCAGTAATCATAGGGCGCAGGGGGTTTCGTATTATTTCACCCTCTTGATTTTTTGTTATCAAGTTATGAATTTCTAATCGACTATTTTTCTCAGCAACAGCCTCGGCTACGTCAACGATAGTTTGGTCCCCTTCGCCGACGCAAATCATATCGATATTTTCGTTTTCAACGAAACTTTGATGATAAGTAGGATGCGCGCCACCGCATAGTATTGGGATATCCGGTGCTATGCGCTTCAATTCGGCCGCATTGTCAAGAACCCATTTAACATCGCAAGTCATCAGGGTAAAACAGATAAGATCAAATTCTTCCCTTTTTAAAGCTTCAAAAAGATCGCTCAAGTCATAGATAAAACATTCAACTTCGTGGCCATGATTTTTGAGCTGAGCCGAGAGGGCCATGGGTCCGATATACTCGTACCAAAAGTGTTGGCAAAAGGCGACTCGAATCTTTTTAGTACCCTTTACTGAGACTCTATCCTGTTCAAAGGTTTTCTTATCTTTAGGGGCAATACTTACATCATGTAAAGGAGAATCAAGGTCATTTTCAAAAGAAAAAACATCCAGAGTTTGCATAGTTTCGTATCATAATTAGATTTAATTTGAGTTAATACGGCATTTCACTTAATTATGGAAATCAACTGCCTAAATACTTTTAGCCAAAAGACAGGCCGTACTTCCTGGAACAACGAGAACAGCTAATCGGCCGTTTATTCTTATCGATCCTTTATTCTTCTCAACCTGAGGGATAGATGGTACCATTTCTCAGGACATTTTAGACATTTTTTTTGGAAACGATTGTGTTCGATAAAAAAACCTTACTATTTCCTCAAGAATGGCAAGACCTGGCCAAATATCTTCCACGAGCTAAGATTCTATTAAAATCATACTAGTTATATTTTTTTGACAATAATTTAACCTAACCTTGTTTTTTCCTTTTTTAAATTACTAATGATGAGCGACTCCTCGTTCAGTTTTTTTTCAGCTTTTAAAAATGATCGTTTTATGGATTGGGTTGTTATCCCAATCTCCCTCTTGTTTATAATTATTTCTGGGCATTATGGGCTTTTCTTTGGTCATACGTTTTTTGTAGATGAGGATGCGGTTCTCAATTTCTATCATCAGGAAAAAAATAAATATACAAATGGCTGGAGGCCTGATGTTGCCTTGGGCTTAACCTACTTTTTGTCCGACCCCGGGCTGTCCTTTTCCTGGAGTTTGATTCGTTGGTGGAATGAACTTTTCGATGATGGTGTTGTTGCAATTCAGAGTTTAACAATAGTCTTGTTATGGCTTGCTTGCATTATTCAATTCATATTCATAAGAAAAATTGTTCCTAGTTTAGGAAGAAATTCCTCGTTATTTGTTTCGGTTCTAATAGCCTTTAGCTCCTTAAGGTATGAATTCATTTTTTTACGATCGAATACAGTTCAGATTTTCACAACCCCCCTTCTTTCACTAATTATTTATGATTTTTTTAAACAGCCTCGCCTACGTCATTATTTTTCTTATACAGCAGTTATCTTTTCCATTGCATTTTTGGGTAGCGCCATCAGTTTGTTTCAGATGTTTGTGTTTATCGCAATATTTTTCTTTGCTTTAGTATTTTACAATGGTTGGCATAAGAGTAGCCAAGAGTTGTGGAGCGCTTTCAATAGATTTTTGATTTTAAATTTTACTGCGGGGGTTTTACTTTTTTGCTTAGGAGGTTGGTTTTTTTATGGCGCTGCTTTTGAACACATAGTAATGGGTTATGTGCGAGACCCTGATTACAGTACGAAAAACTTTTTTGTGTCAGACTCTCCTGTGAACATGTTCCTGCATTTTTTTAAGTATCTCCATTCAGGCTTAATCTCGCAATGGTCTGGAGTACTTGGTCTAGAGCAGAAGCTAAATATTCGCTCTTGGAGCAATTTTTCGCCTTTGTTTCCTTTCATATTCTTGGTGGTGTTATTCTGGAAAAGTGAAACCTTTTGGGAGTATGCTGCAAAGTTTGTTATTTTGGTTTCTTTTTTATTTCATGAAGTCATATATTGGTTCCCTGGACTATTCACCCTAGTTCAGGCAGTTTTTAAATTTTACCCGCCGGACAAGCTATATCCATCTATTCAGGTTTATCAAATTCTAGTGTTTGCATTTTTTCTAGATCGGTTGCAGTCAGGAAATTTTGATTTAAGCTCTTGGAGCCAAAGAACCATGCGTTGGTTGTCCGTCTTGCTTGTCCCAGTATACTTAGGCCTTTTTATATTTGCAGTAACATCCGTGATAGCCCCTGAGATTTTTACAAGTATGCTTTTGGATATTTTGGGTAGCTTTGTATTGAGCGTTCCTTCTTTAGGTGATTCTTCCTTGGTTCATATTTTGGTTAAGGAAAACATAAAGCTTTTTAATGAGACAATTGGCTGGCCTTCGGTTTTATTCTATGGTTCAACGGCTTTTCTTCTGCTATGGGTATTTCTAGTTGAGAGAAAAAACTTGCTTTCACAAAAGAAAAATACGGTTATTGCGGTTGTTTTTTTTAACGCTCTTTTTCTAGCTTGGGGAATTTATCCACTTAATAAGGACACTCAGGTTTGGGACCGTCAAAAAGTGGGAGGGGAGCAATTGTCGTCTATACTTGAACCCACAGACCGAATTGCTAGAGTCGGACTCCCGCCTTGTACAGGACGTTCTGATTACAATCAATGTATCCAAAAAAAGTTCTTTGACGAAGAGTTTGGCCCACATAGGTATGTTGTGGGATATAGACGAATGCCTGTATTAGAATTTTCGGGAACTAGGAGTTTCACCCCAAGACATGTGGCCGAATTTTTAAAGAACTTTATGAGGAAAGAGAACAACGACACGCCTGGTATATTACGGGCACTTCAAATGGAACCGCCTATATTTGATTCCCGTGTTTATGATATCTCCGCAGTCAATTTCCTTTTGTCCCGAAATCGCCTACCCGAAACAGAGCATTTGGAGTTGGTGCACAAGAATAAGCAGTTCTACCTTTACCGTAACAATAGAGCTTGGCCTTATTATTTTCTTGCTGACCGTATTGATACTATTGGAGGCTATGAAGACCTGTATAATGCAGAAAAAGGAGTAGCTTATCTTTGGCGAGGGGATAAGCAGATTACCCTCCCACCAAAACCATCGAATCATGTAAGTAGTTTGGAGTTAGAAAAATTCGAGTATGGTGATGTTAAATTCAAATACTCAAGCGATGCACCAGAGTTCCTCGTAGTTGCCGATTCTTGGCATCCTAACTGGCATGCCAGCGTAAATGGTAAAAGCATCCCCATAGTAAGGACTAATGGTGTGTTTAAGGGAGCGCTCCTTCCACCAGGTGATGGGACGGTGCACCTTTTCTTCGATAACGCACCTTATAAACTCGGCATTTGGATTTCTGTCATTTCTTGGACGTTGTTTCTTTTCGGGTGGTGGTGTGCATTTAGGCTGAGTACAAGGTATTGAATAGGCTCGTTTAAAAACTAAACCATTCCAACCGAAGTGTGGTGGCGTTCTTTTTGCTGGTCCGAGCGCATTTGTAACTTCGGTAAATTATTGCTCCCGAAATGTTCTATGTAAAGATATACATACTCGCGAACGCAAGTGCGCAGGTCCCACTTTGGATCATGATTCCGTTCGAATTCTTCAAATACATCCAAGGCCTCTTGGATATTCAGTCCCTCTTTTAGCGTAAAATAATAATCCATTGCTAGATCCCATTCAGGATTTTTATAATAGCTAACCCCATACTTTTCAGGTTCAAATGCGACGGGTGAATATTTTCCAAGGACATAAGTCATGAAACCTAGAGAGTGAACATGCGCCCGATTGTCATTCACGAAACGTTTGCTATCTTCCGCCTCTTCACGTGTTTCTCCAGGAAACCCGAAAAACCCCATGATGTGATTCCAAATCCCTGCTTCCGATGACATGCGTAAATTGGTTTCGATAGCATCGAGTTTTGTGGCTTTATCCATAAGCTTGAGCACCCGCTGGTTTCCAGATTCATAACCAAAGTGCAGATAACGGCATCCTGCTGTGTGAGCATCTTTCCATACTTGGTTATCAAGCAAAGTTTCTTCGAAACGCATGTGTGTAGTCCATACAATATCTAGTTTTTCTTCAATTAGGCGTTGAGATAATTTACGGAAGAGTGCGGGTGGATAAGATTCGTCAGTAAAATGAAAATATCGAGTTTTATGCTTTTCCTTAAGAAACCGGATCTCAGCAACGATTTGATCGACCTGCATAGTGCGGAAGCCTTCCACATATCCCTGAAAGTGGTCGCAGAAGGTACATCGTCCCCAATAGCAACCACGCGTAGCAAGATATGGAAGAATGAGTTTCGGTACAAAATATTTTTCTAAAGACAAACCATCAAAGTCTGGCGGGGGCAGTTTTGAAAGATCTTCCGAACATACATCTTTGTTGGTGTGGATTTCGGAATCGTTTCTATAGATAAGGTTGGGAAGCCCTGCTAGGGGTTTCCCTTTCTCCACAGCATCTACCAGTCGAAGGTAAGCATTTTCTCCTTCGTAGAGTATAGCAGAGTCGATATATCCGAAAAGCTTGTCCTGCGTTTTTAATTCGTCCCTGATCCGAGTGACAATGTTTCCTCCAATGGTAATATGTATGTCGGGGGATTCTTCCTTAATCATTTTGGCAAAGGTGAATGTTGGGATAATTTGTTTTTGTTGAACGATTGAGATGCCAACCATCCCAGGTTTTTCTTTTTGAATGATAGGAGAAATCAGTTGGCGGTAAACGTCACGGTAAATATTAATCTGGTCGTCTTCCAGGGCCTCTATGATTTCGCTCGACATAAAAGGTTTATAGACAAGATCGGTTTCGATGGGAGGAAAACAAATTTGCGCGGGGTAATAACCCAGAGAAATGAAAGCCATTGTTTGATGCAGAGTATTTGTGGCTATTTCCAGTCTGTCGATATCATAAAAACTTTCTCCGCGTAGGACTCTTTTAGCTTCTTCGACGTCAGAAGCTAACTGATTGAGTTTCTCTGGAGTATTTTGAAGTAGTTGTTCTTTCAAAGTAGATTCTTCTTCATCAAGTACCCGCTGTTTTTCAACGTGAAGAAGGTGATTGAGTTCGTGTGAGCTGCGATCAGACACCTTTTCTAGAAAAGGACGACTAAAAAACATGTCGTACATTTCGACATTAATATCTTTTTGTATTACTTCGTGTCCGGCTGGGCGTAGGACAGACGTTAAGGCTGGAAGGCTTAAATAAGGTTCAGATGGTAACCAGTCAGGCGGAAATAAAAGTAATATTTTCATAAAGATTTGAACATTTTTATGTATTTATCGAGAAATTTCCCGAATGATAACCCTTGTTAACTAATTCATCATATATGACTCATGCCTTGCATAACACTTCATCTTTTTTTAATTCCGGAGGACGTTTTCCGCTGAGGGCCTCTTTCCCATACCGGTCTAGATAGAGTAAAAAATGTTCTCTAGGTAGGGTTCCCCATACTTGGAGCGAGGGAAATTTTTCCTCAGCCATCTTAATACACTGGCTATTCATTTCAACTGCTTCTTTACGCGACATGCCGGAGGATGCCTCAAAATCCAGGTTCATTGCGATATTTGCCTCTGGGTTTTGCACGATTTTAGTAATAGAAAACTTTTCTGGGTATTGGTAGCAGCTTGAATCCCGATTGAGAAGAAACACCCCCGGCCCAAATGAATGAATACTATGAAGATTTTTCATCAGAAAATTTATAGTGTCTTGTGCCTCATCTCGAGTTTCTGTAGGGAACCCAAAAAACATAAACGAATGGTTCCAGATTCCGGCACTATGACTTTTTTCAAGCGCATCCCGTTCGGTTTTTTGATCCGTTCCCTTATCAATCAGGGACAGTATTCGATCGTTAGCACTTTCCAAACCATACATTAAGAAAATAAATCCTGCCTGTCGCATCCTCTGGAACAACTGTTCATCCATCACCTTTTCAAACTTAAGAAGCGCGAGTGACTTTATATTCAGGTCGCGTTTGATAATTTCTTCTGAGACATCGTTTAATGAATGCGGTGAAACCGCTTCGTCGGAAAAAGTGAAGTATTTTGTTTGATATTTTTTACCAAGACTTTCCAGTTCATCAACCATTTGTTCTGTACGTTGTTTCCCGTATCTATGACCGTAAATAAAGCTGTGCGTGCAGAATGTACATTTGCCCCAGTAGCATCCTCGGCTTTGAAGCACCGGAAGAATAGGATAAGGCGACAGGTAAAGGTCCATGGGCATGCCGTCAAAGGTTGGGGCAGGGAGTTCCTCAAAACGCAGCTCCACCCGTTGCTCGTTCAACTCAACTTTTCCATTTTCACAAAAAAGGAGATTGGGCACCTCTTTTAACGCCGATCCCTTTTTGAGGGTTGTCAATAAACGGTGGAGGGGTTCCTCTCCTTCGAATGTAATGATGCTATGACAGAACTCTTCGAAGAATTCAGGATGACCTAAAAGTTGTTTAGCGTTGACGCTGAAAATTGGTCCACCAAGCGTGATATGCAGGTGTGGATACTTTTCCTTAAGCAGTCGTGCCAAGGTTAGACCAGGTAGAATTTGAGAGATGCCGACAATGGAAATACCCACTAAGCCATAGTCTTTCCATTCTTCAGAAGGCAAAAGGATATCTTCGTAAAGGTCAAGAAAAGGGTTGGTGTTTGTGTTGCGTGTAACCTCAGCGGCTCGTTGTGTCGATTCCTCGGCACGGGTTCCGCTTTCAAAAGTCGATAAAGTAAAGATGGATGGAGAATAAGCATCCGATACAAGTTTAAGCGCCGATTTAATAACCATATCTGCTTGCTTGTAGGCTTCAAAATCGAAAAATCGATCAGCCGTTCGCATAACAAGTTTTGCATCATCAACCCCTGAGATAATGGTGGGCGCAAACTTGATGCCCGTGGCTAAAACATCCATTAGCGATTTTTCCTTGATCGAGAATGATTTCTTATCCTTAAGCTCAGTAAGGCGGTCTTGCATTTTGGTGGTGGCTTTTATAAGTAAAGGAGGAGACAAGAAATTGTCGTAGGATTCGATGTTAAAATCCCGTTGCAAGACATCCCAGCCTTTTTCCCTAAGGTAGGCGCACAGGTAAGGCGTACTCAGATAGGGCTGAGTGGGATACCACTGAGCGGGAAAAATAAGTAATGATTTCATTATGTTCTTATCATATCACCATTTTGCCCCACTACCCAAATGGATAATCCAGGAATCCAGATAAACGGTTATCGGGGGATTAAAGCGTTCACTTCAAAGATATATGAAAGTCTCAACGGAGTGTTAAAAATCCATTTGACATCAATTAAGCCCAAAGTATAATCAACGGCTTATATTAGAGATATCTGCGATTTTTGCCTATTGTCCTATTGTTTCCTTTGGGTTGTACATGGATTGCTCCTTAATTGCGAGTATAGTCGTGAAATCGCACGCAATTAGTAGAGGATTTACATGCATAGGTTTCTGAGCTCCTTTAACATTAAAATATTCCTTCTTGTATTTAATTTTTATCTTTCCTCCTTCGCCTATGCTGAAGCCATAGCGGTCAAGGCGACAGAGACTGAAATCTCGCTCGTGGATGGCATCGCATTGGATAAAGAGGAGAATATCTATATTTCCATGCGAGAGCACAATGTTATCAATCGCATCGACACCAAAGGTATGATGACTCGGTTTGCGGGATCGGGTGAATCTGGGTTTTTTGGAGATGGGGGGGCTGCAGTCAATGCCAAGTTTAGGATCCCAGCCGACTTGACATTCGATGCTAAAGGCAACCTATACATTGCAGATCGTGAAAACCATAGAGTACGCAAAGTAGACACTAAAGGACAAATATCAACTTTTGCGGGCACCGGTAAAGCAGGTTTTTCTGGAGATGGCAAATTGGCAGTTAATGCTGATCTCAACTTACCTTCTGGATTGGCTACTGATGGCAAGGGCAATATATTTATATCAGACAGATCCAATGATCGTATCCGTGTCGTAGATAAAAAGGGCATCATTCGTACGTATGCAGGGAGTGGAATTGCAGGTTTTTTGGGAGATGCTGGTCCGGCGCTTAAAGCGCAATTGGACAAACCTTTTGGCATCGCGCTGGATAAAAAAAGAAATCTGTACATTGCGGACCGCAACAACAACAGAATTCGAAAAGTTTCATCCGATGGTATCATCACGACCGTGGCTGGCGATGGAGGCTTTTTTTTTATGGGGGATAACGGCCCAGCCTACCGGGCGAGCGTTGCCGCCCCAACTGGCGTAGCGGTTGATAAAAAAGGGAACCTCTATATAGCAGATAGGAACAACAATCGGATCCGTTTAGTTGATAGGCTTGGGATGATTCGGACTGTTGTTGGGACAGGACAGCAGGATTACAATGGCGACTCAGAGGTTGCTCGTGAAACCAACCTCTATCTCCCATTTGGACTCACTATCGATTCTAACAATAATCTCTTGGTCATTGACCGGTCACATTATCGTATCCGGCATATCAACCCCAAAAGCGGTAAGGTTGAAACTGTTGCTGGTAACGGGCTAAAACTTTTTGCTGGTGACGGTGGTCCCGCAACAGGTGCGACTTTGAGTTTCCCACACGGCATGGTTGTGGACAAAGATGACAACCTAATTTTTTCCGATAAGGGACATTATCGGGTACGCAAAATATCATCTGAAGGGATCATCAGCACTATTGGAGGTAACGGCCATCGCGGAAACGTAGGGAATAATATCCCAGCTCTCGAAGCTAATGTTTATAACATTACAACCCTTGTCCAGAATCCAGCGGGAGATACATTCATGTTAAGTCCAAGCGGATTCGTAAGCCTTATTAGAAGACTGGATGCACAGGGCTTCATACATGACTATATGGAGACTGCTAACAAAAAATATCTCGAGGCGATTAGCAGATCAAAACACAAAGGCCTAGTGCAGACAGGAGCGGTTGCGACCATCACCCAGTTTTCAGATATTGTGTTTGATCCTAAGGGGAACTTGTTTATCAGTGATCGCATGAACCATCAGATTAGAACAATTGATACGAAAGGAAATATCTCAACCGTGGCTGGAACGGGAGATTCCGATTATTACGGAGATGGTGGGCTTGCGCTCGATGCCGCGTTTCGCGATCCGAATGCTCTAGCATCGGATAGAGACGGTAATATTTATATTGCGGAATCTGCTAATAACATGATTCGTAAAATTGATACTAAAGGTATTGTCACAACCTTTGCTGGTAACGGAGAGCATAGTGACTCCGGAGATGGGGGGCCTGCCTTAGAGGCGGGAATTCGCTCGATGGATGATATTGCATTTAGCCCCGAGGGCGAGTTACACATATTGGGAACCAACACTCACAAGGTTAGAAAAATCAACAAAGACGGAGAGATTACTACTGTAGCAGGAAAAGGGTATTCTGGCTTTTTCGGTGATGGAGGGCCGGCCACAAAGGCAATGTTGAAAAATCCAGCTGCAATCAGTTTCGATTCAAAGGGCAACTTGTACATTTCAGATATGGGAAATAACCGCATTCGCAAAGTGGATACAAAAGGAATGATCACCACGTTCGCTGGGACTGGCTCATTTGGTTGGGGTCGAACAGGCGAAACTGTAGAGATTTACCTTCAAAACTTTCCATAAACCTGGAACCAACTTTTAAACCCTATTTTGGTCCAAAATTTTTGGAGAATAGTTTATGTTTAGACTGGTTTTAATATTTATTTTTACGAGCTGGATGATATTGGGGTTGAATTCGGGCTCACCTGTTTCGGCCGCGGATACAGATGAGTTTTCTAAGATCCTAGAAAAAATAGATGGACTTGTTTGTACCAATCCAGAAAAAACGAGTCAGTATTACACTGCCAAACTGGTAATTATGATCGATGATAAACGTGCCTTACTTGAAAATCGAATTAAAGACTATCGACAGATGATGTCCGAGTTAGTTGGAATGAAGTGTAGTATGAAACGCACGGTGCTTGCTAGTAAAGTAGGGGACAAGTTGGGTTATATGTTGGTTGACGAACTCATCAGCGTAGTCGCAGATAACGTACATATAGACGAACGGCAACACAGCGTTTGTAGTTACATATTTTCTAAAGAAAAAGGTGATTGGAAGGTGAGCTTGGAGCATTGTTCTAGTTTGCCGGATTACTCTATACGACCAGGCGAGGATGCCCTATACTACTTTCATAATCCAGTCTATTAGATTTCTACTAATAATAGGGTCCGTTTCACCTAAAGTAAGCAAAAGACAACCTTTATCTTGATGCAGTATACTTAGATTTAAATTCGTTTCTACCTTAGAGAGTTTTTGTAAAAAAGATTTAAATATTAAAAAAGTTTGGATTTAATGGACTAACTCGCCTAATATCTGAATCGGACAGCGGTTATTTTTATTTGATTTAATCTTCCTGTTTTCCAGTTTCAAGTTGACCGCGAAGATGAAAATTTCTTTATCCCCTCTCATTTTTTCTTGTGAATAAGATCCTACACTGGGGCTACGTCCTCTTTCTGCTAATTATATTGTTCCTATCAACGGGCTTTGCTGCTTCTGATAGGCATAATGAAGTTTCACAACCTAAATCATTCATGGAAGAGATACAAACTGTACCCTCTTCCAAGGATTTTTTAGACATTACATCGCAAGATATTGGTGAAATCAAGGTAACAGCAACCTTACCAGATTACCCATGGATTTTTGTTTCTGGTTATCGGGGTTTTTTGAGTGAAAAATGTGTGTCTTGTCATAACGGTATTTCGCAAATTGGGAAGTCGCATCCTTTAAGTTTTGGCTGTACTGTTTGCCATGGTGGGGACGGCAATGCTGAGGTTAAGGATGTGGCCCATGCAACACTCATTTACGACCCGGAAGCGGGAACAGGCAAGCGAAACCCTTCCAGCTTTAGCGTGGTTGATAAATCCTGTGGACAGGCCTATTGTCATTCTGGACATGTCCAAAAAGATCGTAACCATATACAGCGAGTTAAAAAGTCCATGATGGGAACACTTGCTGGCGTGATTTCCGGATTACGTTATCAATGGGGTGCGCAAGGCCATCGCGAAGCAAGCTATGGTGTTCGATCAGTAGAGGATAAGGATGGTGATTTACCGTTGAATGGGGATGCATTATTTAAATTAGAGGCTCTCCCAGTTTTTAGCAATAGAGATGCGAGGTCTTCAACTGATGATCACCATATTTCACATCATATTGGGGATCGTCTACTCAAGGACCGATGCTTTCAATGTCATGTAGATTCTCCAGGAGAATCCGGAAGTTTTCGTTCTCAGGGTTGTGCGGCTTGCCACTTTACCTATGCAGAAGATGGTTTATATAAAGGGGATGATCCCACAATTTCTCGGGTCGAGCCAGGACATCCTGAAAGGCATAAAATGACCACTCTTACGCCTGATTCGATTTGCAGGCAATGTCACAAAAACTACCAAATGATTCAAACGGATATATCGATGATGAAAGATTTCACTGGCGAGATAATAAACGAAGTTTTGGTTAACTCGTTTCTTCCCGGTTTTGGAAACATTAAGCCGGATGTTCATTTAGAAGCTGGACTTGAGTGCATTGACTGCCATACCCAATTTGATATCATGGGCGATGGCAACATTTACTCCAAACAGTATCAAGCTGTTGAAATACGATGTGAAACCTGTCACGGTGATGCTGACTCTCGTCCACTGGTTGCTCAGGTTAACACGCCGCTTGACCGTGTAATCCGTCTTGCCCGCACATACACAGCATGGAGCAACTCAGTCGGAGATTGGATGGCTTTATCCTCACGTCAACGCAAACTGACTAACGTCAAAGTCAGAGAAGGAAGAATTGTTACCCTAGGTAAGCGTACAGGAAAAGTTTATCCTACTCCTTTGACGGCGGATTCCGTTGGCAATCACCTTATCCCTGGGCATAAAAACAGGCTAGAATGTACATCCTGTCACTCTCAATGGGTCCCTGTTTGTAAAGGTTGTCATTCGACTTTTATGGCGGGGCAGGAAGATAAATCTTGGGCGCCTATTAAATCAATGATGAATGTCGAAACGCCTTCACTTATGTTAGGCCCTCGGGGAAAAGTAGCTCCAATGATTTCACCTGAGAGACGTTTTTTGAACGCATTTGATGAACAAGATAAACCCATCCCTGTTATGAAGAAAAATGGAGATGCTATGGGTATTTATCGTGAGTGGTCATTCACTAACCCTCATGGGTATTCTGGAGGACACTTAGCCTATGCGATGAATCCACATTCGATTAGAAAGCAGGTGCGGTCATGCGTGTCTTGCCACGCTTCTTCCCGCGCACTGGGGTTAGGGGAAGGGGATATTAAAATCGGCCTGAATTCTTCTGGAAAAAATGATGCTTTATTGCCGCTGGTAAGAACCGAGATAATATCTGGTCGTTCACAACTTCCACCCAGGGCCAGGGTGAATCTTCGTGGAGAACCTTTAGCTGGTGTCAGTCAACCTGGTGCCAGAACTTTTAATCAAAAAGAAATTACCAAAATCCTTAAAGTAGGTAATTGTTTGCCCTGTCACGAAAAATATAACGATCCGATTTATCAGGATATGCAAAAAAGTTATTTGTTTGAAAAAACCTTGGACCATCGTAATTTGCGAACTCGTATTTTGAAGCAGTAGTGATTACTATGAAACAAACTATTTTGGCGCTTTTTTTTATCGTGGGGCTTATTTTTTTATATTCTCCACAACTCTCTGCCCAGGCTGACGATCCATCATTTTGGAAAAATTTTTTTAGCTTAACTCCTGCTGAAGACCCCACTGACAATAATCTTCCTATCGATTTCGATAGGAATTCGATAACTGAGAAACCTGTTGTCCAAAAAGACAGCCTGATCAAACCTGAACCATCCGATCTAGGAGTTCTGCATAAAAATACAGTTGAAGCACCTTCCTCAAACGCTATTGTACAAGGGGAAAGATTGATTGAGCCTCTATTAAAGGCGCCTGTAACTTCGAAAAAAAATATGGTTGATATCCCTCCCCGAAAAACAAAGCAATTCATAGATGCTGGAGATTTTCGGGATCCTTTTTTACTTCTAAGAGGAGGTAGAGAGGGTGCAGAAAAAGTTCTTAAACCTGGGGTGACCGTTGATGGAGTTCAGTTTAATTCTTATAACGATTCAGACTTATTCGTCGAAAAGGTCTATCGCGACTCTCGTTTTCGTATTAATGACGTTTTTGGAAAAGTAGATAATTTGGAAGGTGGTGGATGTCTTTATTGTCATCGGGGCATAGAAAGAATTAGCAAAAACCACAAATTTCGCTGTACTAAATGTCATGAAGGGAATCGCAGGAAGAGAACTTTGGCCGCTGCGCATAAGAATTTAGTCGCCAATCCATCCGACTTGGATCATGCCCCTAAATATTGCGGTAAATGCCATGAGGATCAAATTGAACAAGTAGAACAGTCCTCTATGGCAACGGGTAAATCTGTAATTAATATTACACGTTATGCTTGGGGTGCCCAGGAAGAGGAGGATAATCTCTATTCATTACGCCCTAAAGAAGAGAATGGAGAGCTATTTTTACCTAATGCATCCGAAGGTAAACCTGTGGATCTGTTTTTGAGAACTAAATGCATGCGATGCCATTTGCAGAGCGAAGCACCCCATCGCCCAGGGGATTATCGTGCAGGAGGATGTGCCGCTTGTCATATGATTTATTCGAACGATGGTTACACGTTGACCCAGGATCGTGCCATCCAATCTAAAGTAAGAAAAAATCAAGCAGAAAGAGAGGATCGGTTTAAAAGAAAGTTTGCATCTAAGAGCTTGGAAAATCCCCGTGCCTATCCAGTAATGCATAAGTTTACAACCGCCGTGCCGAGCGTTCAGTGCGAACATTGTCATAATACCAATGGAATCGGTAATGAATTTGAGGGATTGTTTTCGCCAGCCGCCAGACCCAATTCTGCTTTTCAAAAAATAGGCTTAGAAAAACCGGTTCTCTATGGGACAGAGCATGAGTTTTTACTTCCTGATATCCATCGTGAGCGCGGCATGCATTGCATCGATTGCCATGTGGCGACAGATTTTAAAGGAGCGCCTGCTAGTTCTGAATTGCATTCAGGCGTAGAAATTCGTTGTGAAAATTGCCACGGAACTCCTTCCACCAGACCTAAGGGGACATTACTTGTTGAATCAGAACCCAGAACCAAACGATTGCTCGCTTCCAACGCTCTCAACCCAAATCTGAAGAAAAAAGTCAATGCTGGAGACGAGGTCCTTGTCAACTCTGGTGGAGCCCCGCTTACGCATGTGAAAAAAGAAAAGGACAAATGGGTTTTATTTTCTAGGGTGACAGGAAAAAAACACGTTATACCTTTACTTGTGGAAAGGAAGCCTGCTGCAGCTCACAAAATCGGAAGACATATAGAATCCATGGAATGCCATACTTGTCATGCTCGTTGGTCAGCTGGAGAATGGGGTATGAATGTGATTCAAGAAGATAATTTAGATTTATCGCGTTGGGAAGAATGGAGCTTTGCTGATCCGACATTGCAGAATATGCTATGGGATCGAGATAATCAAAATACTGGAATGATCGACTGGTTATCCGCCAAATGGGTGGGGGATAAAATTTCAGGTAATAGGGTTCCTAGTATTATCTTAGATTTATTTGCAGAGAAAGACTGGAATACTATGATTCTTGGAAAAAATCAACGCGGGAAATATTCCATAATGAAACCTCGATACCAATACTTTCTAACGGATCAAAATAAAGTTAATAGAAACCCTGCCAAAAGAACACTGATACCAATTACAAAAGATGGAGGTCCGGGCTTAATTCTGCTACCACATACTCCCCACACGATTCGAACAACAGGCCGATCTTGTGAAAGTTGCCATGATAGTCAAACAGCCCTAGGTTTAGGCGATCCAACGCGAAACACTATAGTCGATTCAGAATCATTTCTTTCTGCTTTAGAGGACGGTTCGGTCACCTCTGATTTTCAGGCCAAGCAGGTAATAACGGAGGCTGGTGATCCTATTCAAAGGACGTACCCAAGCAATCAGACTCGTTTTTTGAACGCGGAGGAAATTACAGCAATAAAAAATAAAAGTGATTCTTACAAAGCTTTTCGTTATATGGATTTAAAGGACCGACGGTTTCCACGGTTACTAGCCAGAGAAGAATTCCCTTATGATCAACTTCATAAAAATAATGAAAAACTAGCAGGAGAACCAAAACAGGAAAATAATATTTTGTTTAATATAAATGAAAATAACTTTGTAGTACCAAAACATGAGAAGCCCCAGCCTTTAATAAAAAAGTTTACAAATCCTGATTTGTTTCCCAGGATTGGCCAAGAAGACGTAACCAAACCATATACACCTTTAAATAAAGACCAGGTGGAGAATGAAACAATAATGGAATTTTCTACTGATTTTTTTGGATCGCCAACATCAGATAAAAAAATAAATTCTGACAAAGATATTCCGATAGATGAGTCTAAACTAAATGGAGCAGGGTTTTAACAGATGAGATGTGTTACTGGTGTTGTGTTTTTATTGTTCTGGATGAGCGTATCATCAGTTTGGGCGGTGCCTAAGGAAATTGATAAATATAGATGTAAAGACTGCCATCGCTTTTCTTCCAAGGAAAAGCCAGCTAAAAAAGGACCGGACCTTTTTTATGCTGGCGATAAATTTCTTAAAAACTGGCTCAAGGAATTTTTGCAATCACCTGTTATAATTCGTAAGGTGGTTTATGTGCAAGACCTAGATTATTCTGGCGGAAGACCTGAAGCCAATCAGCTCCATTTAGCGCTGGCAAAAGATGAATCTGAAAGAATTTCAGATTTTCTTATAACGTTCCGTCTATCAGATTTAGAAAAAGGTAAAATTGATGGAGAGCTTTTATCAAAAGGAGAGCGAGCGCGAGCGAAAATACTATTTGAAAGAAACTTGGGATGTATCTCCTGCCATCAGGCTTTGAATTTGGTTGGAAAAGTTCGAGGTGGAGTTTCAGGGCCGTCTTTGATTGACTCTGGATTACGCCTTAAGCCAGATTGGATTTTTCACTGGCTGAAAACACCAAAAAAGTTTTTACCTCGAGGACGCATGCCAATATTTGACCTAGATGAAGAAACGGCGATCCAAATTACGAAGTATATTTTGAGTATACGGACAAAACCATAAAAAATTGGATTTAGACTTTGAGTAAAGTAGATTTTTTAACGGTATCCAGTCTTTTGAAAGAGGGTGCCATTTTGCTGCTCTTTATTGTTTTGTCGGGTTGTAGTCCTGAGTCATCAACCCAGCAGACGAGGCGCCCAGAAAACGCGGTTTCTATTCCCAAGCCCCATACATCTGTAAAAGATGTGGGCTTGGGAATAGAAAAAACCCGGCAAGTGTATCAATGGTATTGTACCCAATGTCATGGGATCAAGGGACATGGAGATGGAATTAACGCGCCATACTTGGTAGTTCCACCTCGGGATCACACTAAGGCTGCCTATTTAGAAACACGTTCTGATCAGCAATTATTTGAGACAATAAAACTGGGGGGGGTGGCCGTGGGTCGTGCCCCTTGTATGCCTGCTTGGGGACATACTTTTGATGATAAAACTATTCGATCATTGGTAAGCTACATTCGCGATCTATGTAATTGCGAAGCCTTATGATAGGTCTAGTGCTATCCATTGCTAAAAATCTGATATAATTTCGACGAATAACTTTTTAGGTAGGCTGACCCGCCTTTTTTTATTTCAAAACACTTTTTAAAAAATAACCATGGTAGACATTGTTCCATTTAGAGGTTTATTGTTCGATCAGAAGAAAACAGGTCCGGCGGAACAGGTTACAGCTCCCCCTTATGATGTGATTTCTCCGCAGCAACAAGATGTGCTTTATGAAAAAAACCCGTTTAATGTGGTTCGTTTGATCCTCGAGAAGGAATATCCTGCAGATGATGAAGAAAATAATCGGTACACGCGTTCTTCGGCAACGTTTAATCAATGGATCAAAGATAATATCCTAATTAAGGACGAGAGACCTGGGTTCTATGTATACAGTCAGGAATATACTAGTGAGGGCCAATCAGTTTGTCGAGTTGGGTTTTTCACCCGTGTTCGTACAGAAGATTTTAGCGCAGGAAATATATGTCCTCACGAATTTACGTTAGCAAAAGCGAAGCAGGATCGAATGAATTTAATGAAGAGGTGCCGAGCAAATTTCAGCCCCGTTTTTGGATTATTTTCGGACCCATCTGGAGAAGTTGATGCTAGGTTAAGTCAGGCTATGGAAGGTGAACCATTTGCGGTGGTTGAGGAGAATGGAATTCTGAATAAAGCATGGCGGCTTGACGATGAGGAAACACTAGTCTTTATCAAAGAGCAATTTATCGATAAGAAAATCTATATTGCTGATGGGCATCACCGCTATGAGACTGCTTTGAACTATCACAAGGAAACGGGGAGCGAAGTGGATGACTCCGCTTATGTAATGATGTTTCTAACAAATTTGGAAGCACAGTCCCTGGCAATTTATCCTATTCATAGGCTTGTTAAAAGTCCTGTCTCATTTGATGAGGAGAATTTTATGCGTCAGTTAGAAAATTCTTTTGATATAGAGTCTTTGAATGAAGCTGATAAAGATTCAATTCGAAAGGCGCTTGACTCTGCTTGTGAAGGCGATATTGTTTTCTATGTTTACCTGGGTCAAGGTCGAGGCTACTTTATTAAAATTAAAGAAAAATCTACTATCCTTCCCTTGCTTGCCGATGATGAATCTCAAGAGTTACAGGTTCTTGATGTTGCACAACTTCATACTCTGGTGCTAAAAGGTATTTTAAAAATAGACACGAAAAATCCCAGTAACCAGAAGTATGTAACGTATAAAGTAGATATGACCGAAGCATTGAATCGGGTAGATTCCGGTGAGTTTGACTTGGCTTTCTTTATGAACGCGACTCGCATTGACCAGGTTAGAAATCTCGCAGAGAAAGGTATTCGCTTACCACAGAAGGCTACATTCTTTTATCCAAAGCTTCTTTCCGGATTGGTTATAAATAAATTCGGGGTATAAAATAGGTTGCCTGCCCTCAATTTCGTTATTAGATATTTCCCCATGTTTTTTATCAGATTTTTTTTAAGAAGATTTCATTATGAAAATCATATCGGCGGAGTTTCTAACGGGAGCGGTTTCTTGTCGACAATATCCTGATTATGACTTCCCTGAATTAGCATTTGTAGGGCGGTCAAACGTTGGAAAATCTTCTTTGATTAACTCTCTTCTGAACAGAAAGAAGCTTGTCAAAACAAGCCAAACTCCGGGCAAGACACAGGAAATAAATTTTTTCAAGATTAATAACGAATTTATTTTCGCGGATCTTCCCGGATACGGTTTTGCAAAGGTTCCTCGATCAGTACAAAAACGCTGGAAGAAAATGATCGAGGACTACCTCCTGAAACGGGAAACTCTTTTGGCGGTTATTTTTATTATTGACCTGAGGCGAAGCCCCTCCACTTTAGATCTTGATTTGCAAGGTTGGCTTGAAGACATCAGTGTTGAATATATACTTGTGGGAACTAAGGCGGATAAATTATCTCAGTCAGAATTTAAAAAGCAGGCGCGTAAACTTAAAGAAGCTTATTTTGATAGTGGCGAGGGCGAACTTCTTATATATTCAAGTAAAAGTAGTAGAGGTAGAAAGGAGCTTTGGAATAAAATTACCAGGCGAATAGAAAGTTATAAACAGGGAGATTGATTCATAGTGGATTGAAAAAATAGGAGGCCAAAAGGCAAGTTTTAAAAAATCAACCTTGTCTCTTGACCCCCGTGATGTGGTTTGGGGTTATCCCCAAAGTTCTTCGGGCATTTCTAGGCGCTCGACTTTTTTACCTTGGCCTATGTGTTGGTCAAGGATTTCGTCGACGTCATCTGGTTTGACTTTGTTGTACCAGACGCCGTCAGGATAGACAACCACCACAGGTCCCATTGAACAGGGGCCCATACATGAAGCGTTCGTGATGAGGACCTGGCCAAAAAGCCCTTTTGTTTCAATGGCCATTCCCATTCGTTCCATAAGACTCACGGCATCGTTTTCTCCGCAGGATCCCCTGGGGTGACCAGGGGGTCGCTGATTGGTGCATATAAAAATGTGATGACTTGGTTTCGGCATTGCATTCTCCAGGAAATAGAATTCATTAAGCTACAGAAATGTTAATTGAGATGTTTAGAAAGTTAAATGGATTTATGTTTTATTGGTGAAAATTCCTATGACCATTTTTGACTCTTTAGAAAACAATTTTTCTAAGGCCCGTTTCGGCCCTTCCTACCTGTCGGCTAAAATGGGGAAAATATTTGGGTGGGCGGTTTCTGACCTTTGTTGTCAAACTCTTGAGGGGGATGCTTCAGACCGGTCCTATTTCAGAGTGTTTTTTAAGGGCGAGGCAGACCAAAAAAAACCGCAATCTTTGATCGTGATGCAACTCAAAGATCCGGTTTCTGAATCGGAAACAGATTTTACACGGATCCTAAAATTCCTCAGAGGGATTGACCTCCCCACTCCGGAACTTTTTCATTACGATGTTCCAATGGGTCTATTATTTTTGGAAGATTGCGGGATCCGAACGCTGGAAGAGCAACTTAACGTATCTCCAGAGAGAAAAAAACAACTATACCATCAAGCAGTAGAACTATTGTTTAATATGCAAACTCGAGCAACTCATATGATTGATTCAAAATGTCCTGCATATCACCTTAGGTTTGATGTGGAAAAACTAATGTGGGAATTTGATTTTATGTTGGATCACTATGTGGAGAGATTATGTGGATCGCCACTTGAAAGCTTCGCTAAAATGGAAGCAAGAGAAGCATTCATTCCTCTTTGTGAATCGCTTGCAGCGCAGAAACTTTGTTTTACGCATAGGGACTATCATTCACGTAACTTGATAGTTGATGGAGACCGTCTAGTTCTTATTGATTTTCAAGATGCGCGTATGGGTCCCTGTCAATATGATTTAGTTTCGTTGCTTAAAGATTCATACGCGCAGATTGATGATTCTTTATTCAAAGAATTGATTGAATTCTATATCCAGCTCAAGGAAAAAGAAGAAGGACGAGATGTAGACCGAGATGAGTTTTTCAGGATATTTGATGGAGCCTCTCTTCAAAGAAACCTTAAAGCGGTAGGGACGTTTGCTTACCAAAGCGTGCAAAAAAATAATCACAGATATAGGGACTATATCGTGCCCACTCTTAGTCAGGTTCGTCAAACTTTAAACCGTCGATACAGAAAGTCTACTTTGAGAGAATTACTGTTTAAATATATCCCGGGTCTGGAGAAAAAAGGGGCAGTTGAATTATGATGTCTTTGCTCAAGCGCTACGTTCTTAGAAAGTTTGTTTACAGTTACCTTTTATCAGCAGTCGGTTTAATTGGGATTTTTCTTATTGTCGATTTTTTTGAACGAGTTGACGAGTTTGTGCGCCGCGACATGCCGTATTTGGACCTTCTCTATTATTATATATATAAGATACCAGGGGTCATATTTTATATGGCTCCTCAGGCGGTGTTACTCGCGACTGTTATCACCCTTTCGACCTTGGCACAAAATAACGAAATCGTAGCGATGAAAGCTTGTGGAATAGGTGTTACCGGCATTACGACTCCAATTATAGGCTCAGCCGTAGTTGTAGCATTGCTAATCCTTATAAGTAACGAATATGTTGCTCCCATTGCTACTAAGAGAATGAACTATATTTTTGAAGTTAAGGTACAGAAAAATGCGGTTTTTGAAACGGGTGACTTACACATTCATATAAAGAGGGCAAAAATATGGCTAACTACTAAAGATGGCGCTATTTGGAATATCGATCAATTTGATCCGGAAACAGGACGAATGAAAAATGTGAGTATTTTTTACAGGCTCAATGAGCTCGAGATTCAAAAACGTATCGATGCGAACGAAGTGGTTTGGAATGATAATCATTGGGAATTTTTAGATGGCTTTATACGTAAATTTAGTTCGGGAGGTATAGACTCAACGGTATATTTTGAAAAGAAGATTTTTCCTGTTAAAGAAACCCTAAATGATTTCATAACGAACAGCAAAACTATTCGCAGCGAGGAAATGAGTTTGCGGGAAATGTACGAGAAAATCAAAGGACTAACAGCTGAAGGAAAAGATACTCTAAAGAGCAGGGTAGAGCTTCATCAGAAAATATCTTATCCGTTTGTCAGTCTAGTGTTAGCGCTTCTGGCTATCCCACTTTCACTGCGTTCGAGTCGTCATGGAGGGGTTCTGTTCTGCGTAGGGGTTAATTTAGCTATGGGATTTGTGTTTTCATTTTTGTATGCAATGGGGATCTCTCTTGGTTTTGGCGGCGTTTTTAACCCGGTTCTAGCAGCGTGGGGTCCTTTCCTCTTCTTTTTGTCTATTGGGTTTTATCTCATATTTACATTGGATAGTGAAGAAATCATTCCTGGGTTAAAGTTGTGACCCGCGTCGCATCAATAGATATAGGTACTAATACGGTCCGCCTTCTCATTCTGGAAATACAGCCAGGTGGAGGTATCCGTGAAATAGACCAGGAAAGGGAGATTACCAGACTGGGTGAGGGTATGGATAGAGAAAAAAAATTACTGGACCACAGGATGAATGGAACTATTTCTGTACTAGCTAAATTTAAGAACAAATGCCAAGCTTACGAACCTTTAACGATTCGCGCGGTCGCTACCAGTGCTGTAAGAGAGGCGGATAATCAAGGAGAGTTTGTTTCGCGTGCTAGGGACGAAGCTGGTGTTGACATCGAGGTGATCTCCTGGGAAAAAGAAGCAGGCTTGATGATAGAAGGAGTCTTGTGGAAACTACCAGGAGCGGACAAACGGGTTCTTGCATTCGATATTGGTGGAGGCAGTACCGAGTTTATACTGGCTAGAGATAGGGAGATTATATCATCAGCAGGATCATTACTGGGCACAGTAAGACTCACTGAAAAATTTATCTCCCACCATCCGATTAAAGACCACGAATACCTCGCATTGGAAGCGCACCTGTTTAGAGAATTGAAATCCATTAAAGAAAAACTTTCAGGTTTTTCACCCGAAATTTTGGTAGGGACTGCAGGAACAGTTACTACTCTCGCTGCGATTGACGGCGATGTTTACCCTTATGATCCAGAAAAAATCCATGGCCGAATACTTACTCGGGCTCGGGTCAAGGAGCTTTTAGTAACCTTAAAAAAGAAATCTCTTGATGAGAGGTTAGCGATGAAAACGATGGAAAAAGGGCGTGAGGACTTGATCATCGCCGGAGGTGCACTAACCTTGGAAATCATGCGGACTTTTAATTGTGACTTACTGACAATCAGTGAATATGGGTTGCGTGAAGGAATAGTATTGAGCACTATGAATATGATTTGATCCGTTGGGATTGGCTGGGTATTTAGGTAGAAATGGTTCCCGCGATAGAATTTGACAAGATTATGCAATTAAGTTATCGTTTTTCTTGACCTATGAAAACAAAAAAAGAAAAATTAAAAGGGAAAAATTTAGTTGCTTTGAGGAATGTTAAGGTGCCTATAGGCCGTCCAATGAAGGGCCGGGATATTATTGTCAAGGCACTGGAAAATGAAGGTGTCAAGGTCATCTTCGGTTATCCGGGCGGTGCTTCGATGGAAATCCATCAGGGACTCACTCAGAGTAAAAAAATTCGCATGGTATTACCTCGGCATGAGCAAGGGGGTTCGTTTGCGGCTGGAGGCTATGCGCGGAGTACCGGCGAAGTGGGGGTGTGTCTTGCGACCTCGGGTCCGGGTGCAACTAATCTTCTTACCGGAATTATGGATGCGAAGATGGATTCCATTCCAATAATTGCGATCACGGGGCAGGTTCCATCCGCAGTTTTGGGGAGTGACGCTTTTCAGGAAACAGATATCGTCGGCGCCACATTTCCTATGGTTAAGCACAGTTACCTAGTGCAGGACATTGCAGATATTCCTCAAATCATGCATGAAGCGTTTGAGATAGCCAGATCGGGTCGCCCAGGTCCTGTTCTTGTGGATATTCCAAAAAATATTCAGCAACAAGAGGTAGTCCCGGACTTTAAAGTCAAGTTTGATTGCCCAGGTTATAAACCGAATCTACAGCCCTCAGTGATGCAGGTCAAAAAAGCCATTCACGCGATCAATGAGGCAAAGTGCCCAATTATATATGCAGGCGGTGGAATTATTTCCGCCCATGCGTCGAACGAGTTGAGAACATTTGTAAAAAAAACAGGTATCCCCGCCACAACTACGGTCATGGGTTTGGGGGCGTATCCCTCTAAAGATAAACTGTCGCTCAGGATGCTTGGAATGCATGGTGCTATATATGCAAACATAGCCATCAATCATGCTGACCTAGTCATAGCGCTGGGTGTTCGTTTTGATGATCGCGTGACGGGTAAGTTGTCTGAGTTTTGCAAGGGAGCCAAGTTTATTCAGGTTGACATTGATGCATCTGAAATAAATAAGAACATTGCAGTTGATATTCCTATTCAAGGAGATGTCAAGCAAGCGTTGAAGATGATGAATGATAGAATTGAGCCAAAAAAGAATATTGGCCCCTGGATTAAGCAAGTTGATAAATGGAGAAAAGAATTTCCCCTTAAGTACGATATACATAAGAGTGATATTGTCCCGCAACATTTGATAGCCGAGTTAACGAAGCTTGCGGACAAGGATGCCATCGTGTCGGTTGGTGTCGGCCAGCATCAGATGTGGGCAGCCCAGTTTTGGGACTTTGATGAACCATTAAGGTGGCTTTGTTCTTCCGGCTTGGGTGCCATGGGGTTTGGCTTGCCTGCAGCCATGGGAGCCCAAGTGGCTTTCCCCAAAAGGCATGTCATTAATATCGAGGGAGATGGGAGTTTCTTGATGAACATTCAGGAGCTACAAACTCTCAAAATCGAAAAGATTGCCGTTAAAAATGTTGTGTTAAATAACGCACACCTTGGCATGGTGGCCCAATGGGAAGACAGATTTTATAAGTCGCTTCGCGGGCATACGTTTTTAGGGGATGCAAATTTCGCCGAAATAGCACATGCTTTCGGGATTAAATCAGAAAGTATAAGTAAACCTCAAGAGGTTTTGCCAGCACTTAAACGTATGTTAAGGCATACTGGGCCTTACGTCTTGGATGTTAAGTACCCATATAACGATAAGTCTCAAGGGCACGTGATGCCAATGATTCCAGCAAACCACACATATCTTGATACGCTCATCGACGAAAAGCACACTCTGCGAGAGTATTGGGAAAAAAAGGGGATTGTTTGAGAATAGGGTGTCATTGTTTAAGCGCCCTCTTTCGCACTATATTCTAGCCACGCGCGCTCAATATTTCCCTTGATAAATTCTAGCTTTTTCCAATCCTTATATTTTTTTCGCAATATAGGTTCAACTGCTTCCTGAGTTTCTTTAAGTGATTTATTGTCCTTTAGTTTTTGGAGAACAAGCCCCTTCAGGCCTAACAGGTAATGTTTCATAGCGATGATGGTAGGACGTCCACCTATTGGTCCGTGACCAGGTATGACAGTTTCGTTTTTAAGTAGTTCTATGTAGCTCAAATACTCTATCCATTCGTCGATATAACTGTCACCCATATAAGGAATTTTTTTGTTGAATACCAAATCACCGGTAATTACCGTGCGCAATTGATCTATGTAAATGATGGTATCGCCAGTGGTATGCCCTTTTCCATAATACAACAATTGCAGTTGGTATTCGCCGAGCCAGATTTCCATGCTTTTTTCGTAAACAATATTAGGCGGGGTTATCTTTACTTCATCCATTCCCGGTAATCCAAAAGTTTTAAAGAGTGACAAATGATCTTTTCCTGACTTAATAAGTTTGTCGCGAACGTTTTTGTGCGCAATGATAGTCTTGCTGTTTTTAAAAACCTGATTTCCAAAAGTGTGATCGCCGTGGTAGTGGGTATTGATGGTGTAGACGATAGGAAGGTCGGTTATTTTTCGTATTTCTTCTAGAACTTTCCTGGCTTCCGTTGGAGTGGGTCGTGTGTCGACAACGATGACCCCTTCCTCTGTTATGATGATGGTAGTATTGGAGTCGACCCCATCACCATCAATAATCGTATAAATATTTTTCAATACTTCAACTGTTTTTGCCTCTCCGGCGTAGGTTGAGGGTTCAGAAACAGCCAGAATAGTCAATATCGCGATTACAACTATTATTCCTGTTTTGAACATAATGAGCCCTTTCGATGAACGATTATTTAAATTTAAAAAAATGAATAGTATCACTTCACATCTATCCCAGGCAACCGAAGCACCAAAAAAAGATTTATGAGCGTGCTGCGGGTTATGGTATTTTAAGGTATGGAGAATGAAAATAAAAACAAGCACGATTGTTTGATTCATTTACTAAGTGAAGGCGATGCGATGGTATGCTTGGACGCACGACATGCTAATGTGGATGTTCCTGGCGCATACAAAAATAATTCAGCACTTAATCTGGTTTTTAACCTAAACTTCCGGCGAGCATTGGATATTCAAAAAGATGGAATCTACGCGACCCTGGTTTTTTCAGGGCGACCACATAAGTGCGTCATTCCTTTTGAAGCGGTTTGGGCGATTCATGACCCGGAAAGCAAAAAAGGGCAGGTGTGGGAGGAAAACTTTCCAAAAGACCTGCAACTGAAAGTAGGGAGTAGCGCAGAGGCCTTAAGTCCTGTTTTAATTGATTCTTCAACGACCAAATTGGAAAACTCTGGTATCACTCGATTAAAAAAATCTAAACGTAAAAAGCCGAGCAGATCTCCAAAAGACAGGAGCCACCTTACGTTAATCAAGTAGCTACATACTATTTAATCATTTGGGATACCGCCAATTAATGTTGGTTTGAGTTCGATTAAACCTCTGAAAATCAAGTAGAATTTTATTTTACAACGAGATGCTAATCGATTAAACTTTCACACCTTACCCAAAGGTTTGATATTATTGTAAACAAAACGGCGGGCGTAGCTCAGTTGGTAGAGCACTGGATTGTGGCTCCAGTGGTCGCGGGTTCAAGTCCCGTCGCTCGCCCCAATTTTTTGAATAATGCGCCCGTAGTTCAGCTGGATAGAATACCGGACTTCGAATCCGTAGGTCGCAGGTTCGAATCCTGCCGGGCGCGCCATATTTTAAAAATTAGTAAAGTATTAACTAAGATTAGGAGAACATCATGTTAGCGCTTAAATCGAGATTAGCGATTATGACGGCCCTTTCTTTTCTTTGTGCGCTGGTTTTTACAATTCCAGTTAGCGCACAATCCGGTTCAGGAGGAGTGATTGATCTCAAAGGAACCGGCAGTACAGGAAGCTTCAGCTATGACGAATCAGGGCATAAACCACCTGCCCACCAAGCTAAACACCGAAAATCAGAAGGTAGTAAGAGCAAGGCGTCTTCCCTTGGTTCCAAGGACTATACGCATCATATTTCTGGAAGTAAGAGCGATAAGGCGCACTCTCCGCAAGCTAAATCAGGTCACGGTTACAGTCACAAGAAATCAGAGGGCAGTAAATCGAAGTCATATTCTCATTCTCCTCATGGTAAATCAAAACATGGCTACAGTCATAATAAACATGAGGGCAGTAAATCAAAATCATATTCCCACGGTAAATCTGGTTATGGAAAAAGTCACCGTGCTTACAAGGGCGGTCATGGCAAGTCCTACGGTCATAAACGATCGGCATCCCATGGAGGACATGGCAAGAGTCCTTTCCAACACGTGATTTATTATAAAAAGAAATTAGGGTTGACAGGTGCGCAGATCCAAGCGATGAAGGGGCTGGATTTTGAGTATAAGAAAAAAAGAATTCAAGCCAAGGCAGACCACGACATCGCACACATGGAACTCAAATTACATGTTCATTCTGGTAAAGTGAATGAGTCAAAAATACGTGCCGCCGGGGCGAAAATTGTGGCAGCTAAATCGAACAAAATCCTGGCAATGATAGAGGCGAAAATACAACTTCTCAACTTATTGACTGCAGAACAAAGGCAGAAAATGGCAAAGATGCATCACTAAAAAATAACGGGGCGTGGCGCAGCCTGGCTAGCGCACCTGCTTTGGGAGCAGGGGGTCGGAGGTTCAAATCCTCTCGCCCCGACCATTTAAAACAATGGGTTACGGTTTAGGCCGTAGCCCATTGTTTGTA